>WNGL01000291.1_pt1 | contig 124543 bp, 111 predicted proteins | sample 5400591 | NCBI WGS metagenome assembly WNGL01 (sample SAMN13153377, study PRJNA577476) | soil metagenome | isolation source: 80 cm soil or saprolite under Garry oak tree replicate 1 | place: USA:California | collected 2016-06-15 | reverse complement strand
GTCTTCCACGGCTACGTCTGGCCCGATGACGCGGTCTTCCCCGATCACACGCGACCAGAGGTACGTGCGTGGTGGGGTGACATGCAAAAGGCCCTCGTGGATGTGGGCGTCAGCGGCATCTGGAACGATATGAACGAGCCAGTGGTATTCGAGCTTCCGTTCAGCAAGGGTGTTGGCAAAGTCGGGACGATCGATCTCGACGCCATCCAGGGTCCCGAGGGCGAGCGAACAACCCACGCCGAGGTGCATAACCTCTACGGCTATGGCATGGCCCGCGCTTCGTATGAGGGACTGCGACGAGACCTCGGAGGCGAGCGACCTTTCGTCCTTACGCGCTCAGGCTTCGCTGGCGTACAGCGTTGGAGTGCCTGCTGGATGGGCGACAACACTTCCTGGTGGGAGCACCTGGAGTTGACAATGCCACAGCTCATGAACATGGGCCTGTCGGGTGTGCCTTTCGTCGGCACCGACATCGGCGGCTTCAATGGCAACGCTAGCGGCGAATTGTTCACCCGCTGGATGCAGCTCGGTGTTCTGACCCCCTTCTGCCGCGGCCACTCAGCAACCGCTACCGAACTCCATGAGCCATGGGCCTTCGGCCCACGCGTCGAGGCAATTTGCCGCGAGTTCCTGCGCTTGCGCTACCGACTGCTCCCCTATCTCTACTCGCTCTTCTGGGAGGCGGCACAGCGTGGGCTCCCCGTGCTGCGGCCATTGCTCTACCACTTCCCCGATGACCCAGCCACCTATCAGATCCACGACCAAGTGCTGCTAGGGCCATCACTCATGGCCGCACCTATTTACCACCCCGGCCGTGAACACCGCCACGTCTACCTTCCGGCGGGCGCATGGTACGACTGGTGGACCGACGAACGGATCAGCGGGCCAACCCATCTTCTTGCATACGCACCGTTGGAGCGCTTGCCGCTCTACGTCCGCGAGGGGGCGATCATCCCCAGCGGGCCGGACCTGAACTACACCGATGAGCACCCGCTCGACTCACTGACACTGGACCTCTACCCAGGCAACGGGGCGTTCACACTCTACGAAGATGACGGCCACAGCTTCGAGTATGAGCAGGGCCAGTTCTCTACAACCAGCTACACCCTGCGCCAGACGGCAGATCGGCTCGTTCTCGAGATCGGCCTGCGCGAAGGTGCTTACGTCCCGCCAACGCGCCAGCTCGTGATCAGGGTTCATGCCGTAGACGAGCAGGCGGCGGAAGGACATCCAGGCGCAAGCTACGATCCTGAGCATCGGCTGCTGACGCTCCAGGTCGACGATGATGGTAGCACACGGACGTTGAGCTTTAAGCTGAGCGTCTAGTCTCGCCTTTCATGACCGACAGGTCCATAACAGGTAAGGCACCGATAGAAACCAATGGTGCTCGTTGGTGTGAGCCTATTTTTATAAAACGGGCACCAGTGGTTAAAAGGTACTTCCTCGTTAAAGATTGGCTAGCTCAATAATACAGCCTTCGTCGCTGCGCAAGCGGAGCAGTGCCAGATCGATTGGTTCCTCACGGTCCAGAGAGGTCGAGAGGACGAGACGGCCATGGCCCATCTCTGACAACTGCAAGGTCTGTTCCTGGCCTGAAAAGTTCAGTGCCATGAGGTAGCACTGACTGTTCGACTGGCGCAGGTAGACGAAACAGTCATGCTAACTCCTTCTAGCTCGTACAAGTTTCTGAAGCGAAATGGAGAAAATGGCTTGCAAAGGCCCTTTGCAGCAATCGTCCCGTATCAAATAATGGACCCCAGTTCCCATACATCCAATGCTTTGAGCCTGGCACTTCCACCGCGTGCAAAGAATCCAAGACCAAGGCTCTCTGTTCTGGACGGGTAGACCCGACTGCTCATGCACAATCGGCGGTTTGCGAACACTTCGATCACGGAACGGTCAACGAAGATATGCAACAGCAGTGGCTCATCAGCAGCAAGCGCAAGCGGCCCTTCTCGTATGTCTCGCTGCACCTCTTCACTCAGGCTCGATCGTTGGCGATCAATGATCAAGCGTCCTTGCAGGCAGTCATAGCGAATGAGAGTCTGCTCTGCACCATCTGGCGCACATCGCACCCCGATGCCCAGTTCCGTTGCCTCGCCTGGGATCAATTCTGCCTGAATCTCCAGACAATCACCCTGAACCTCCTTGAGCTGCATAAACGACGTTGGCAGGATGGACAGGTCCATTATGCGCTGATGGGTACCTCGGAGTTGCTTCAGTTCTGGAACTGGCTCTATGCTTAACGTGTCGTCGGCAGACAGCGAGAGGACACGCGGCAAGGACATGACCCCCGACCACCCGGCGGCCCACTGGGCCTCATCACTGCGTCCTTCCCAGAGCCACCCCCACATGAGACGACGACCTGTGGGATCGAGCATGCTCTGTGGCGCGTAGAAGTGGCCACCGTAGTCAATGACGCTCTGAGTACTAGGGATAAAGGTGTGATTGGTGTAGCTTCCAACGAAGGCAGCGGCGTAGTGCAGACACTCCTTATACGCCCTCTCGCGAAAGCGACTTTCATCGTAGACCGACACTACAAGCACATACTTGTCACCCAGAGAAAAGAAGTCAGGGCATTCCCACATGGAGCCGGTCCACACCGGCTCGGTGCGGTTCCGGTCACCAATGTAGAGGGGATGTATGTACTCCCAGTCAACTAGATTTGGTGATCGGTAGAGCAGAGCCGTGCCTCCGACCTCTCTGATCCCGGCACCGATCAGCTGATACCAGGTGCTTCCTTCCTTCCACACGCTATGGTCGCGGAAGGCAATCAAATCTAGATCATGCGGCGGGGCAGCAATTACCGGGTTCCCTGGATACTTCTGCCAGCTGACCAGATCGTCTGAACTGGTGGCCAGGCAAGGTAATTGGCGATTCCCCTGGACACCTGTGTAGACGAACGTTGGAATGCCATCGTGATCAACGGCACAGCCAGAGAAGCATCCATCCTGATCCGCTCCTCCTGGTGTGGGAGCTAAGGCGACCGGCAAATCGGTCCAGTGGACGAGGTCCTGGCTGACCGCATGGCCCCAATGTTTTGTTTCCCATGGTGGATCGTTGGGGACATATTGGTAAAACAGGTGATAGTGCCCCTTCCAGTAGATCAGTCCATTGGGATCGTTCATCCACCCTGATGGTGGGAGAAAGTGATATCGCGGGCGGTGCGCATCAGTGGCAAGTCTCTGCTGGAGAGCTTGCTGCCTTCCCGCCAGTTGATGGATACCCCCCACTTCTGTTGGCTCATTCATAGTTCACCTATCTTGTCTGAGGTCTCACACAGGTAGGTTTTTGCAATAGCGTAGGATATCGCGTAGGGGCAGGGGCGGTGTGGAGCGGTGTGGGGGCCCTTGTGGCTGCCCGCCGTGCCTCAGCGATATGCGCTCCCTTAGGCCCTTCTCTACCTGTCCCCCAGACAGGATGCCCCACATCCACTCCACTCCCGCCCCTACGCGAGGTTGCGTCTCCACTCCTAAAAAACCTACCTCTGAGAGCTGTCTGAGGTAGTGGGATACCCACCATGATATCTCACCTCTCAATTAGACCCTATGGAATGTTTGTGTTGAGCAAGGCCAAACCCAGATCGACGACAAACATCCCAAGCTTATTCTGCTTGCCAGACCTGCACGAGGCCATCGTCTCCGCCGGAGGCGATGTGCATACTGTCCGGAGACCATACTGCCGTCAGCACTTCACTATGATGACCACGGTAGGTCAAGAGCGGCTCATACATATTCGTGTCTCTCGTGCGCACGGCGGACCAGAGCTGTACGGTGCTGTTCTTGTTCGCGGAAGCGATACGTAAACCGTCGGGCGACCAGGCTACCGAATTCACCCAATCAGAAGCACCGATATAGAATAGTAGACGCTTGCCCGTAGAGGCGTTCCAGACCTGCACCGTTTTATCAAGGCCGGCAGAAGCGATGTTGGTACTATCGGGCGACCAGGCCACTGCACTGATGATGTCGAAATGCCCACGATAGGTCAGGAGGTGCTTGCCAGTGACGGCATTCCAGACCTGCACATTATGGTCAAGGCCTGCCGAGGCAATGTATGCTCCATTAGGAGACCACGCCACTGCCGTAACCCAATCGAGGTGGCCTTGATAGACCAGCAGCGTTTGGCCTGTGGAGACGTTCCAGACCTGCACCGTTTTGTCGAGGCTGGCAGAAGCAATATGCTGACCATCAGGAGACCAGGCCAAAGCAGTCACAGCATTCGTGTGTCCATAGTAGGTGAGTAACCGCTTACCCGTGATAGCATCCCAGACTTGTACCGTTTTATCAAAGCTTGCTGACGCGATGCGTGTTCCATCAGGCGACCAGGCCACTGCCGTAACCCAATTAGAATGCTGGCGGTACGTCACGAGGCGTTTTCCTGTCGCAGCATCCCAAACTTGTACCGTTTTGTCATAACTTGCTGACGCGATGCGTGTTCCATCAGGCGACCAGGCCACGCCACTTACGGCATTGAAGTGCCCATGATACGTATACAGTATCGTTCCTAAAGGCTGATATATATCGCTATGAGATGGACGAGCAGGTGCAGAAGAAGAACACGCACCAAGTAAGAAGAGCAGACTGGACAGGTAATAGAGCAGAAGAGGGCGTTGCATCCCCCGAGGACGTGAAATGTCCGTCATATTTCCCCCTCTCAAAGGGCAATCGGTCAGCGTACTCAACTCTGGCTCATTTTGGGGAGATGTTCAAACGCATTCAGAATTCGTTGGGTCAACAATTTTGATTGTATGACGAACAGGTGCAATTGTCAACAAAGAACGGCATGGGTTGTTATCTCACAACATCGAACACTTCCTCCAATCGTGGACGGGAAAACGTCTTGGCGAAAATCCCCAATGGGCTGAAGGTTGTCCGTCATAGTATACCGAGCTTATGACAGGCATCAAAATGGGCCGCCTGCGAGATAGGGCCTGCCCCCAACACTCCTATTCTCAACAGTCGTGCTTCTTTTTGTATCATGGTTTCTCCAAGTTCCAGGATAGTGCAAGTTTAGGTAAAGACCGGTTCGGGCATGCTCCTGATGCAGCTGGCATTGGGCTTCTCTGTTGGGTTTTCCAAGAAAGTGCGCATGATATCGTCTGGACAAGTGCTGGTGAGAGCATGGACTCCGTGGCCCACTCCCGGAAACAGGAAGAAGTAGCTCTTACTCAGTGTCTGGGCTGCCAGCATCCCGTTCGCTGGCGGTGTTACCGGATCATATTCGCCTTGCAAGATCAACGTCGGAATGGAACTGGTGACCGGCTCCTTCTGTACCGAGGGGACCGCTTTCACCCTCCAGAACTGACAGGCAGAGGACAAGGACAAGCTAATATCGAGCAGTCCAGGCCGGATCTGTGACGGAAGTCCTTGAGCGGAGGTCTGCAGAGCATGTAGCGTGGTGAAAGCCGCATCTTCGCCGCACATCACTGAATAGAACAGCCCCCAGTTCATCGTGTCATTGATCCTGTTGCCATAGATTTGGGAAAGCAGCGTGTAGTCATGCTGGCGAATTTGGAAGATCACTCTTGGTAACAGAGGAATGACGGGCGTGAAGTACAACGAATCGCGCAACCACTGCACGAGAGCGTTGCCCGTGAAGTGGACAGTGAGAGGCTTGCCGCTTTGGGAAGTTGCGTGGAGGGTGATCGGTGTAGTGTTCAGGTCAGCAACTAGTTGATAGAAGACAGCCTGCAGGTGTGGGTAGGCCGTATTGCAGTAAGAGTCAGCCATGCATCCCTGGAAGAGGACGTCAAAGGCCCGTTCGGCTGCCTGGGGTATGCTCATGAACGCATTCACTTGCGGAGGGAGAACGGAATTGAGGACCACACTGCGCAGGTCTGCCGGGTACAGGCGCATGTCCGTCAGTGCCAGGCGTGTGCCGTAGGAAATGCCGTCCAGATTCACCTGCCGATAGCCAAGTGTTCGGATCAGATCATGCACATCGGCAGCATTTTCCAGCGTTGTAAAGGCGTTCAGGTTGATGCCCGACTTCACCAGACGGGTATGACACGTCTGTGGTGTCTCGTTGTCGAAGCAGCGCAGCGAGGGCTGCGAGTAGCCTACTCCACCTGATCCAACAGGATCAAGTCTCGATTTGAGGGCAGGTTCTCTACGTTGTACGTTGGTCCTAGTGTCTCCAGCGTGGCCATACCAGGACCTCCCCCTAAAACGAGGATCGGATCGGGGGCTGGATGGGGATCAGACGCCTTGAAAATCGCAACAGCCAGCCGAATGGTAGGACCTTGCGGCTGGCTCCGGTCTTCAGGCACCATTAGGAAGCCACACTTGACATTCTGACCCTCGACAAGACCGGCGAGAGGAAAAGGACAGCGGGCCTGCTGGAAGGCAGAGGATGCCTGGCGAGAAGGTGGTGATACCGCACGAAAGACACCATATCCTCCGGCCAGAACGACAAGCACCATCAGTGCCACTAAGAGTAGCCGTACATGGTGACGCGGAGTGAGCCGCCGTTCCATCAGAGGTGGCTCAGTCGATGCTGGTACGTCTTGAGGTATACCAGGAGATGAGGAGAGCGTGCTCCCGTCACTGTTCCTATCTCGTTCATGAGCAGAAGTGGTGGGAGATGGTCCATTATCAGAAAAGGTATCGTCATCCTTCATCACGTGTTCTCCTTTCAGGAGATAGGCGAACGGAGATACGCACAGCGAACCACAGCGGAGAGGTCTCTCACTATCATTATCAGATAGACGTTGCAGACGACCATTTTCTGTGCCTATCTCCTGGATGGCCGAAAAATTGAATGAAGTCTGCGTATCCTACCATAGGAAGTGTGGTAACATCCATGCGACTCTCGTCAACGAAGCTACGTTTATTCGTGTCCTTCATCCTCAGAGTGTTCCTTGAAGACGAACGGCTTCAAGTCTTCCTGTTGTCGCTCGATTCGCTCTTGCTCCGAGCGCGATGGACGAGGATCGACCATACTGTAGAACATGCGGTATATGGGGAGAAAGGTAAAGGGAAGATGGTTGTCATCCGAGCCAGAATCCCGGTTCACTTGGAGCATCGTCGAGGAGACCAGCACAATGAGACTGAGGAGAATGACCATAGCAACCAAGGTGACTGCGAGGTCCCACTGCCCAAGTGCTCCAAGCACGAGCATTACTAGAAGCAGGGCCACCCCTGCCTGAAAAGGCAGACGAAATGCGAAGAAGCGCTGCTTCCTGTTGACCACTGGATTATTCATAATTAACCTCTTTCTTTCGGTTTTGAATATAACCATTTGTTATTTTTTAGTATAACATATTGCTATTTTCAAGCAAGATCGGATCTCACACCTGAGAGGTGAACTAGCTCACATTCTTGTGTTTTGGCTGCCGGAGCTAGAGCTAAATTTTCCCGTTGCTAATGCTTGAAAATAGAGCCAGGGCACAAAAAAATGTTACTCACACTATGGTATACTGTATAAGAGTTTATCTCTACAAAATTGCGGCTTCAAGGGAATCCGGTAGAGTCTAAAAAAGATATCCCAAAGAAGGCATACATGAGCAACTTCGAGGATTCACGCCAGGAACACACTGAAGAGCAAGATTCCGGCATCGAGATGATCAACCTGGAACCATCTGAGCCAACGGATACGCTAGACAAGATCAAACGTGACCTATCAGCGCGGGTTGAGAAGAGACTTCCGGCGAAGCCATTTCTTTTCAAGCGTGGAAAGGTGCCGCTGGCTACTCTTTCGGGGGTTGTACTCGTAGGGCTGATCATTGTATTCAGTGCGAGCGGGATGTTCTCGTTCCTACTGTCACACGTCAGCCATCCCTCTGCGTCACCTTCACCGGTTGTTCCATATGTTCCCCTTCTTCAACGGAATACGTTGAGATGCCTTGTGAATACAGCGTGGTCTCCAGATAACCAACGCATCGCCGTGCTCGGCTACGGAGTGGATTGCCCGCAAGGGACCAGTCAGTACCTGCCTGCTCTCGTTAACATCTACGATGCACATTCGGTCAAACTCCTCACCCAGGTGCATCCTGACAGCACCATCCTGCCTGCCCTCAACAAGCTGGTCAAGCCGTTTTCTGACCAACAAGCGTCGCCCATCATTTATTATCAGACTCTTCTCTGGTCGCCTGATGAGCACTACCTTGCGCTGCTCTTCTACGCACTACCTTTTTTTAACTTCACTGCAGTAGGTTCGTTCAGAATAGATGGTCTGCTTCTTCTTGGGAAAGACGGCAAACAGCAAGTGTTCCTGCACCAAGAAAAGCTAGAAGTCGCCAGTCTTTACTCCTACGTCAGGTGGGATATTCAACGGGGAACAGCAACAGTAGTGCGGTATCGTGCTAACACTACTGACTCCTACCAATTCACCCCTACATCTAATTCTCTTTCATATCACTGGGGTGCAGGCAATATGCTCGTATCTGACACCCAAACGGGGAACGCAAGCCCATTCGTTTTCTCGCTCCATCCTATGGGCAACCCTGATGGAGATAGCTCGTTCAGTACCCGGCAGCCGGGATATATTCTTTATGTAACCCAAAGTGGACATAGTTCTCTGTATATACCAGGAGTGTATGTATGGCAATCGCTCTTCCCTGCCTGGTCGCCTGATGGGCGTTTCCTCGTCAATGAGCTTGTTGCCGGAGGGCTTTTAGAAGCTCCCGGTCAAAATTTACTCAGCCCCCAGGCTTTGCAAGACCTGGCGGTTGACCAGTTGCCCATTTTCCAGGTGCATGACAAGGCACTGGTACAAGTACTGCGTACCTTGTCCTCTCTTCCAGGTACGAATGGGAGTCCAGGCATAAACGTCTCCTGGCGTCCCGATGGACGCGTTCTAGCAACGTATTATCCTGGCCATGTAGATGTTTATGATTGCGTCACCGGACAGAAACTGGCTTCATTGGCTCCCACCCTGTCGCCTGCCCGTTTGAATGTCTTCGATCAAGACGTGCTTCGCTGGTCACTTGATGGCACGCATTTACTCCTATCCAGTGGAAATTGGGGGCCAATCCAACTTTGGGGACCTGGTCAATTACCGAAATGAGGGGTGAATGGACAATCTTATTTCGTATGTAGACCCATTTATTGGCGTTGAGGGGAGAGGTCATTGTCTGTGCGGCCCCTACCTGCCACTGAGCCTCGTACGTCTGGGACCAGACACCCTTATCCCACATCCGAACAACGGCTACGATAGCCACCGTCCTATTATCCGCTTCAGTCACACGCATGTGAGCGGCACTGGCGGAGGCGGGCGATATGGCAACATCGGCATCACACCCTTTATCGGCAAGCCTCGAACTTCACCCGACACCTATAGTCAGGAAGATGAAGCGGCAGAGACAGGCTATTACACGGTCACATTACAGCCAGCAGGCGTGAAAGCTGAACTAACCGTGACGCCTCGTGTGGGCGTTCATCGCTACACTTTTCCTAAGGATAGCGAGGCTAACATACTGATCGATGTTGGCGCGGTTATTCAAACAACAGATGCGCTCCATATTCCAGGCACATCCACCGGCACGTCCATCGGCGGATTCGTTGAAGTTGTCTCGCAGCAGGAGATCATCGGGCGTGGTGATTTTCGTGGTGGCTGGGGACACAGCTTTCCCTACTCAGTGTATTTTTGCGCTGTATTCGACATACCCGCCAAAAATATGGTGGTCGCCAATACTCAGGGTATACTCCCTTTTGTGACAGCCGATGGGGCAGACTGCCAAGCTATTGCTAGTTTTGGGCAGATCGAGCAAGTACATCTCAAGGTCGGCATTTCCTACGTCAGTATAGCCAAAGCCAGAGCCAGTATTGTGCGTGAGACAGATGAAAAAGATTTCGCTACCATCCGCGCTGAGGCCGCAGCTACCTGGAATCAGGCACTCTCACGCATTCGCGTTGAGGGAGGAACAGAGGAGCAAAAGAAGCTCTTCTACACGCTTTTCACCCGTCTCATCTGCATGCCCAGCGATCTAGGGGTAGACGATGAGAACCCCTGGTGGATATCAGGAGTGCGCCACTTTAGCGATTTCTATGCGCTCTGGGACAGCGTGCGCAACGCAAACTCCCTGATCACCCTGTTCGACCCTGAACTTGAGGTGGCGATACTCAATTGCCTGCTGGATATCGCCGATCATACCGGCTGGCTGCTCGACGCCTGGATTGCCGGACACAGCGCAATGATTCAGGGAGGAAGTTCAGCCGACGTGCTGCTGTGCGAGGCAGCCTTGAAGGGCTTGCAGGGGATTAACTATGCAAAGGCCCTGTTGCAGATGCACAAGAATAATGAAGTGGAGTCACCCGACCCCTGGCTCTATGGGCGATACCTGCACGAATACAAAACACTGGGATACCTGCCAACAGGAATTAGGAACTGCGTTTCCCGCCACCTTGAGTATACATACCAGGACTGGTGCATTGGCAGACTGGCTGAACACCTGGGGCAGGAGGATGTGGCGCAGGAATATTTTGAAAGTTCGAAAAAGGTGTGGAACCTGTGGCGCGAAGATATTGCGTGCTTTGCGCCTAAAAATGCCGATGGGCAGTGGCAGAACCCTTTTGATCCCACGAAATTCTACGCACCCCTTGTTCACGAGGATCCGTACTTCTACGAGGGAACAGGCAGGCAGTGGGAGTACAACGTGCAGCATGATCTTGCGGGACTGATTGCACGGCATGGAGGGAACGAGGCGTTCGTCCGCCACCTGGACGAGTTCTTTGAGCAGGGGCAGTATCACTCCAAGGAAACCATGCTGCATGTCCCTTATCTCTATATTTATGCCGGACGACCGGATAAGACGGCAGAGCGAGTGCGCGAGTCCCTGAAACGCTATTTTCACCCCACGCGTGATGGCCTATATGATAATGAGGATATGGGATGCCAGAGTGCCTGGTATATGTGCTCGACGATGGGGATTTACCCAATGATGGGGCAGGACCTGTATCTGCTTTCCGCTCCTCTCTTCCAGCTCACAGAGATAGCCCTGGGACAGAGCGGGAAGAGTCTAGTGATCGAGGCTCCCCAGGCCGGTCCTGAAAAGCCCTATGTGATAGCAGCTACGCTCAATGGCAAACCCCTGCACAGGGCATGGATTCGGCATAGAGAGATTGCTGATGGCACAGTTATTCATTTTGAATTGGGAAGCAAGCCTGGCGATTGGGGAACCACAGAACTGCCACCTTCACCAATGAGCAAGGAGTATTGAAACTCACCTCAAAAACCCTTGACAAGTGAAAAGGAATATGTTTTACTTGTCTTAGTAACTCGTGTTAGTAACTCGTGTTAGTAAATTTGCCTCTATTTTTGCAGGAGGAATACAGTGTGAACCGTGAACCACTTAAACGACCACCTACGATGTCAGATGTAGCCCGCTTGGCAGGAGTTTCCCGCACAGCCGTTTCTTTTGTGCTGAATAATCATGTATTTTCCGCTAACATTCCTACCGAAACGAAGGACCGCATCCTGGAGGCGGCGAAGAAACTTTCTTACCGCCCGAATCTGGCTGCTAAAGTTTTACATACCAATCAAACCCATACGATTGGCTTTATCACTGATGAAATCGCTACCACTCCGCACGCGGTGAATATTACTAAAGGAGCTCAAGATTTCGCCTGGGCCAATGGGAAACTGTTGTTGATCGTCAACACTGGTTCTGATACCAACGTTACAGAAACGGCGATTGAAATGATGCTTGAACGTCAGGTAGAGGGCATCATCTACGCCGCATGGTACCACCGAGAAGCCACATTACCGGCAAATATTTATGAGAGGTCCGCCGTATTGCTCGATTGCTTTTGTGCCAATCAGTCTTTACCTTCGGTCGTGCCGAATGAGATACAAGGAGGGCAAACGGCAACCGAAGTCTTGTTGCAAAAGGGACACCGTCGTGTTGGCTTCATCAACTGTCTTGATCCCGTTCCCGCCACCTTTGGACGCTTAGAGGGTTATAAGCAGGCGTTGCAAGCTTACGATATCCCTTTCGATGAGAATCTTGTGTGTTCACACGTCAGTGGATCGAGAGGTGGTTATCAGGGGACGCTGGAATTAATGCAATTACGTGAGCCACCAACGGCAATTTTCTGTTTTTCAGATGCCATGGCGATGGGAGCCTATGATGCTCTGCGCAAACTGGGTCTTTCCGTTCCCGATGATGTCGCCGTGATGGGGTTTGATAACCAGGAATTGATTGCTGCCCAGCTCTCGCCTCCCCTTTCTACTGTAGCACTGCCCCATTATGAGATGGGCAAGTGGGCTGTCCAGTTTTTGCTTGAGCATAGCGGCGAATCTCTTCCGCCAGTTCAGCACACCATTGACTGTCCGTATCTCGAACGACAATCGGTCTAGATATTCAGCTTTATTCTGTCAGGAGATGAGTCCTATGGAGTAATGTGTCTGAATCGAGAGACAAAGCGTAACCTGACTTATCAATAGGAATGCTTGATCATTAATTCATTTCTTCGCAAATAATTAATAGGGTTCCTCAAAGCTTGGTACCCTTGGTTTCTTTTGCCTTTTTTCAGGAGTTGGGAGAGCACTATGGAGCAAGAGTTAACATCGACCGATGACACCCTACAGCAACCAGAAAGGAGCGGACAGCCCTTGCCACTTCAGGCAGTTGAAACTGGAGCCATATCGACGCCACTCCAACGCAGCCGCCATAAGCATCTGTTGTCGACCGCTCTAGTGACAAGGAACACCTCACATATCAAAATCCGCTCGGATCAACTCACCCATCGGATCATGTTGGGGCTGCTCGAGGGGAAGAACTACACCAAACACCCGGCTCGTCATTTGGCCGAGTATAGGCAGGCTTTGCCAAAAGGCCAAGGCTCTGTGAGTATCGCACTCACGCCCCGCAGTGAGGAAACTTGGGACCATGTACTGGTCTCTCTTGATCTGCTGGGAGATGAGCTCGTCGATACCTTCGTGGTGCTACTTGCTGTAGCTCTCGATACCAACGAGGCTGAACACATCACTAACCCTTTTGCTATCACGGCAGACGATATTTTGGCCGTCTGTCAGAAAAAGAAGTCCAAAGGGAGCTACTCCCCCCGCCAGCAGCAGAGCGTTCACGAGCACATACACACATTGGCACGCGCCTCAGTGCGTGTGACCCTCCTTGGAGAGAGCAAGCAATGGCAGGTTGAGAGTCCCCTCCTCGAGATGTTGATCAATGCGCCACTTCAGGGAAATGAGACTCACACAAGACACAAAGACTGGCAACCATGGCACCTCAAAATTGGGAACTGGATAGCGATGGAACCCCAGATGCAGTATCAAACAGCCATGATGGCACGGCAAGTCCTGCAGTATCATGCTAAGGAGCAGAAGCATGAAAAACGACTGGGCCGCTATCTCACAATACGCTACTGCATCAATGCTCACAGTCACAAGGATCGCGTGAAAGTGTCGATGGGGATGCTCTTAGCGCAAGCGGGGATCACGCCCGACCGGAACCATCCCAGTCGCACCCGCGAGGCCATTGAAAGCGCACTCACCCAATTGCACACCGATGGTGTGATTGGCCGGTTTGCTCCTCTGGTGGATCATTCCTCGCACGGACGAGAGATACAGGAACGCATTGAGCAGCGTGCCTATCATTGGTGGGATGACTACCAGCGACAACTCTGGCTCTTTGAACCCCCAGAGCTACTCTGAGTGGTCTACCAGTGTCTGCTGAGAGAGGCAGGGAACCCCGACTGAAGGGCGCAGTTTCCCGACTGAAGGGCGCAATTCGCTGCAAACATTTCTTCGGTTGTATCACAACCTTGAGTGGCTTCATCTGCGAAGTTACTCATCAGGATGAGCCCCCAATGGGAGCAGATTTATGCCTGATTCTCGACTTCGCAACAGCCCTGATGGCCCTCTAGTCCAACTTGTTATTCAGAGACATTCTATGTTATATATATAACAAGTCAGAAGAAAGCTCTTCATGCTCATCTAAGTCATATTTGTGAGCATACCCAAACTTGCACTTATTGAGAGATTCGGCTTCGCACCGACGTATTTGTTAAGTAGTTGCTAAAAGCGAGCGGGCAACGAACGAAACAGTGGAAATGTGATTGCTCGCGAAGAAAGGAGCGATCTGCAGGCACAATCTGAAACCTCCACACGCACCTGTTGCGTAATAAAGAGTATACGCAGATATTTTACAGAAGAGGCAAGGCTGCCTCTCATAGTGCCTCTCTTCTCAAGATGTTCGTGACACGTATCCAATTGGAGAGGGTCAACGCATAGAGAAGTGTGGTAGACAAGGGAATGGAGACTCCAAATAGCGCTTTCGATGTATCTTCGTTAGCAGTTTGTCCAAAGGAGAAACCCCTATGATTCTCGAGCAAGGTGAAGTCATTGACGAAATTATCACCAAAATCCGTGTCGGGCGCATGAGCCGCCGGACATTTCTTGAGCGTGCTGTTGCCGTCGGCTTGAGCAGCTCTGCAGCTGTCTCGCTGCTGGAAGCCTGCGGTGGCACTAGTAATACTACTGGCGGTGCTGGGCAAACCGTCAACATCAACTATATTGAAAAAGACACCGATGGTGTCTACGCAGGACTTGTGAACGATTTTAATGCGCAAAACAATGGTGTCCACGTCACCTACAACAGTAATGCCCCCAATGATACAGGTCAGCTCCTGACCATCCTCACGACTATGCTGCGTGCCCGCGGCAGCGCCATCGATGTCTTTCCGATGGATATCATCTGGCCGGCTGAGTTCGGGGCCAATGGCTGGACAGTTCCCCTGGATGATAAGTGGCCAGCCAGTGATCGGGCGAATTATCTGCCAGGACCGCTGCAGGGCTGTACCTACAATGGCAAGTTGTGGGCAGCACCGACCCGCACCGATGCAGGGCTGATCTACTACCGCACAGACATCATCAAAACGCCTCCAACTACCTGGGATGAATTGACGACCATGGCCAAGGCCGCCTCCCCGTCCAAAACGAAGTTTGGCTATCTGTGGCAAGGGGCCCAGTACGAGGGGCTCGTCTGTGACTTTGTCGAGGTCCTCTACGGCTATGGTGGTTCCGTGCTGGATCCCAACAATCCCAAGAGTGTCACCGTCAATAGCCCAGAAGGCGTGCAGGCTTTGACGCAGATGGTCAGTTGGGTTGGCACCATCTCGCCAGCGGCAGTGACCACCTATAAGGAAGAGGATGCACGGTCAGCCTGGCAAGACGGGGACGCGGCCTTCATGCGCAACTGGCCTTATGCCTATTCGCTGGGCAACGATCCAAAGACCTCCAAGATTGCTGGCAAGTTTGATATCCATCCTATGCTCTATGGTGGTAGCAATACCGTGGGTCACTCGAACATTGGCGGCTGGCAATATGGCATCAATGCCTTCTCCAAGCACCCTGACGAGTCCTGGAAGTTTGTCCAGCACCAGCTCAACCCCGCCTCGCAGAAAACCATCGCCATAAAGTTGTCGCTGTTCGCCACGCTCAAGAGCATCTATACGGACCCCGATGTGCTGAAGGCGGCCCCATTCTTCGGCAAAATGCAGCCCGTCTTCCAGACTGCGCTGCCCCGACCAGTCTCTCCCTTCTACCCAGACATCAGCATCGCTATTCAGCAGCGGGTCCACCAAGCACTGACCAAGCAGCTCAGCCCTACAGCGGCCTTGACTCAGTTACAGTCGGATTTGCAGGCCATCGCGAGCAAATAGTACGATGTAGTGCGTAGCTAGAGGTGGGGTATCTGTACAGATACCCCACTGCATGACAGGACCTTCGTAGAGAAGTCGTCTGTATATGTATCTGTACCCATCGAGAGGTCAGCTTGAGTATAACTTCGCATACTTACCAGAAGGCACTCTCGGTGCGGATAGCCGTATAAAGGGATGAACACACATGGCAACACAAGCAGTAGAAGTATCCACCAGAAGGCCAACTCTGCGGGACCGCTTGGATTTGGGAAATGGCTTCACACCGTACTTCCTGGTCCTGCCTACCGTCCTGGTGATTCTGGCGGTGGCGGCCTATCCTATCCTTAATTCCATCTGGCTCAGCTTCCTCGATAGCCCTCTCAGCCCCAGTGCAAAGTTTATTGGATTGAGCAACTTTGTTCAGCTATTTCGTAGTAGGGATTTCATCACTTCAATTGGCACGACGTTGACCTTCGCGATCATCAGTGTCGCCTTGGAGACAATCCTCGGTCTGGGCATTGCCCTACTCATCAATGGCACTTTTCCAGGTCGGGGCCTGGTACGGGCCTCTATTCTGGTCCCGTGGGCTTTCCCTACGGTTATCTCCGCGCAGATCTGGTATCTGATGTACAATGACCGTACAGGTATCGTCAGCTACCTCCTCCAGCAGATGCACTTCCTGGCCCCCGGTGCTACGTTATTGCAGACGAATGGTGGCATCATTGCCGCTGCCATCATCACCGACGTCTGGAAAACCACGCCTTTTATGGCCCTCTTGATCCTGGCCGGTCTTCAGGTCATCCCCACGGAAATGTATGAAGCGGCCGACGTAGATGGTAGTACTCGTTTCCAGCAATTTTGGACCATTACCTTGCCTATGCTCAGCGGGTCGCTGGTCATCGCGTTACTCTTCCGCTTGCTCGCCGCCATGGGCGTGTTCGATCTTCTCTACATCCTGGGCGGCAACCAGGTGCAAAGCGTGGCATCCTTCTCGTATAACTACATGTTTACTCGTTCCACATTCGACTTTGCTCCGGGAGTGACAGCCTCCGTTGTCCTCTTTCTGACGGGACTGATTATCAGTCTGTTGTTTGTCCTGTTGATGCGTGTAACGCAACGATAGCGAACGATATATCTATCTTGGAAAGGAGATGGATTATGGCAGTTAAGAATCAGGCTCTCTCTGGGGCTCAAGCAAGGGAACGCACCGGAGAACCAGGCAAGGGCATACAATGGGGCAAGATAGGTCGCTATACAGCAGTGGCGTTTGTGGTGTTCGTCTCGTTGGCACCTCTCTACTGGACAGTGGTCACGTCAGTAAAAAATGGCATCGAACTGAACGCCTCTCCACCAACCATCTTTCCCCGCTCCTTCAGCCTTGAGAACTACATAAACGATCTGAGCTTGTCCACCTTTACACGTGATCTGCTCAACAGCGCGATCATCGCAACCGTCACCACAATCCTGGCACTGATCGTTGGTGTACTTTGCGCCTATGCTCTTGCACGTATGAAGTGGCACGGCAAAGGCGCCGTGCTAGGGATCACGTTGTCGGTGACGATGATCCCGCTTATCGCCATGGTTGGGCCGCTCTTTGTGTTCTTCACAGGCCCGTTTCCGGTCTACAACACGTATGTAGCCCTGATTATCCCCGACCTCGTGATTACCCTGCCGGTCACCGTCTGGTTCATGACTTCGTTCTTCCGCGATCTGCCGCCAGACCTGGAAGAGGCGGCGCTCGTGGATGGAGCCACACGACTACGTGCCCTGTGGGAAATCATTGTGCCACTTACCGCTCCTGGGGTCTTCGCCTCGGCTATTCTCTCATTCATCGGTGTCTGGAACGACTTCCTCTTTGGTCTGACACTGACGACCGATCAAAGCGCACAGCCGGTCACCGTCGGGGTGTCACGCTTCGCCGGCGAACATACCATCCCCTGGGGTGAAATTGCCGCCGCCGCGGTGATTGTGACCATTCCGCTCGTGATTGTCGTTCTGTTCCTCCAGAAACGTATTGTGTCTGGATTGACAGCCGGTGCTGTCAAAGGCTAAAACCATCATAGCACAATGCGAGAGCAAACAACTGACCATCTGGTGTAGCCAGATGGTCAGTTGTTTGCTCTTCGCTGTTAGCCAGCAACGTTGACACCTTATCCTTTCGAGCGTAAGACCCCTGGCCTTCTAGCCAAGGGAATATAAGCGAGTCCTTGTTTGGGGCAGATGTGGGGTATTGCCACTTTTGTCTGCCTCTGTTAGAATAGATTTTCAGTAAGTCGGGGCCGCAAGGTTTCGCGTCTACCCTGGGGCTCAGGGAAAGTAATGTCTGTCGAGGAGAATGTAAGAGCACCCACCAATGGAACGGTGCATGCCAGTTTCCAACGAAGCAGAAAGACCTACTCGCGAGTGTAGGAGTCCCCTGGCTTCCAGCCATGGGGAGGATGTCAATTTCTCGACAGGTACAATAGAGTAGTCCCGTATCCTACGTGGACTACTTATTTCCTTACGTTTCTACGAATCAAATTAAGGCATATACAATGAGGTATTCACGATGAAGATTTACGTCTGTGTCAAACAGATTCCCGACCCCAATACCGTAGTAAGTAAGCTCGATCCCAACACCAAAAGGCTCGTGCGTAGCGGGGTCTCGCTGGTGCTCGATCCCGGTGATGAGAGTACTATTTCAGCAGCCATCAAGTTACGCGACAAAATCGGTAGTAGCGAAGTGATTACCGTAAGTATGGGGCCAACCACTGCACAAGAGGCTCTACGCCGCACTCTCGCCATGGGTGCTGACCGCGTCATCCTGATCAGCGATCCGGCCTTGGCTGGCTCTGACTCACTGAGTACTGCTCGCGTGCTGGCCACCGTGCTGCAAAAGGAACAGCCAGACCTTATCTTTTGTTCAACCGAGAGTACCGATGGCTACACCGGCATGGTTCCCGGTGGTATCGCCGAGTTTCTTGGCCTGCCCCAGTTGACCTTCGCCCGTGAGATTAACATCGAAGGCTCCAAAGCCGTCATCAAACGTGTCACCCAGACCGGCTACCAGACGGTAGAATGTCCCCTGCCTGCCGTCGTCACCATTGCTAGTGGCTCCTTTGAGGCTATTTATCCTACCATGAAGGGCATCATGAGCGCGAAGAAAAAACCCTTCGCACAGATGAAGCTTGCCGACCTGGGCATCGATCCCTCGCAGGTAGGTGAGACAGGTGCGCATGAACGAGTTGTGACTATAGGAAAGGCAGAAGCACGAGCCAGGAAAAAACAGAGGAGAACCACGGCTTTTGCCAGGGAAAAAGCGGTTTCTCTTGGGTCTCTCATCCGCCTCAATCCGCTTGCTCGTAGGCTTGAGGCTTTTACCGCTTTTACCTGTATTAGTTGGTCATTGTCAGGATGACCGCAAGGGTCATCACTACTATATACGGAAGACGGCTTCGCCATCGGCAAGTGTGTTCTTAGATATTAGGAGAAGAAAGATATGCCAGGAACTATTTGGGTATTGGTTGAATTAGAAGAAGGTAAAGCTGCTCGTACCTCATTGGAAGTGCTGGGCAAGGCGGCCCAGTTGGGTAGAGCCGAGGCAGTTGTGCTTGGGTCTGCGGCTGCTGAAGTGGCTCCGACACTTGGTGAGTATGGAGCAGAGAAGGTCTATGTGCATGCTGATGCGGCCTATGATAACTATTTGACCTTGCCTGCCGTAGATACGCTTAGTGAGCTACTCAAACAGCATCAACCGACAGTATTGATGATGGCAACTACGTATGATTTGCGTGATATTGCCGCTCGCTTGAATGTGCGCAATAATATGGGCTTGATTACCGATGCCACCGATCTGCGCTTCGAGGGTGATATGCTGCAAGTGACCGTGCCATGGGGCGGCGACAACATCGTTACGGCAACCTTTCCTCAACAGGGAACGGCTATCGTCCTGACGCGGCCTAAAGCTTTTGCCGTAACGCGTACCGAGGGCAAAACCGCCGAGGTAGAAAATATCCAGGCTTCACTCAATACGAACTCGCAGACAATCAAGATACTAGACCGCGTCGAGGTGCCGACCGAAGGACCGGCTCTGGAAGAGGCCAGCGTGATCGTCAGTGGTGGTCGCGGTCTGGGCAAGGCCGATAACTACCACTTTGTGGAAGAGTTGGCAGCCGCACTGGGTGGTGCCGCCGGTGCCACGCGTGCCATTGTCGATGCAGGTTGGCTACCCTACAGCTATCAGGTCGGACAGACGGGCAAGACGGTCAAGCCAACGCTCTACATTGCCTGCGGTATCAGTGGAGCGATTCAGCACCTCGCCGGTATGAAGGGCTCCAAGTATATTGTGGCGATCAACAGAGACGAGCACGCCCCCATTTTCTCCGTCGCCGACCTGGGCATCGTTGGCGATGCGCTAACCATCCTGCCACAACTGACACAAGAAGTCAAACGGCGCAAGGCTCACTAACTGTAGGGACGTGATTATGAGAGTTAACAAATTCATCCGGCTATGGATACATGGTGGTAGGGGCGGCATTGATGACGCCAGTGCGCCTGTGAAGGGGACTGGCGTCATCAATGCCGCCCCTACCACGACCGTAAGTCTTTTGTTAACTTTCATTATCGCGTCCCATAGGCATCAACCGAAGCGCAAAGGAGAGGGAGAAGGGAAGAACGGTGGAGGTCTCGCGTCGTGGCCCTTGTGGCTATACCTGTCTCCCAGACAGGTATAGCCACAAGGGCCAATCCATTTCAAAGAAACAAATCAGGGGAGAGGCCAGCTCTCCCCTTATAGAGAGTGGGGACATCCCTGCACTCATCAGACCCATCGGACTCATTGGACTCATTGGACTCGTCAGACCCATCAGACCTATTGGACTCATCAGACTCGTCAGACTCATTGGACTCATTGGACTCGTCAGACCCATCAGACCTATTGGACTCATCAGACTCGTCAGACTCATTGGACTCATTGGACTCATTGGACTCATTGGACCCATCAGACCTATTGGACTCATTGGACTCATTGGACCCATCAGACCTATTGGACTCATCAGACTCATCAGACCCAATTGACCTCACTACAGTGGCACTTATTTAACTCACCAGTCATAGGATGGTGAGATCCCAAAAAGCTTCAACCCCTTCTCCCAAATGTGACATTCTTAAGAAGAGTAAATAGCCACTTCAGAGTCTGACATCTGAAAGGAGAAGAGGATGAAGCATGATCAAGATACCACAGCAGATGGAGTCAAGACGACCCTCAGTCAAGTCGTAGGAGGGGCACAAGCGTTAACATTGCTGCATGCGCGCATCGCCCCTCGTTTCGCCCGACCCGAACCACGCCGTCGGGCACTCAGCTACCTGCAAGGGGTTCTGAGTGAGATCGAGCGCAAAAATGGCTGGCAACTGGCTGAGCACGCCGGAGAAGCGACGCCCTATGGGATGCACCGGCTCCTTTCCCAGGCGGTGTGGGATGTTGATCTGGTGCGCGACGATCTGCGTACCTATGTCTATGAACAGCTGGGTGAGAAAGCCGCCATCCTGGTGGTCGACGAAAGCAGCTTTCGCAAAGAAGGCGAGAAATCCGCAGGGGTCCAAAAACAGTATTGCGGGACCACAGGAGAGATCGAAAACTGTCAGGTAGCCGTGTTCCTGGACTATGTCACCAGCCGTGGGCATGCCCTCATTGATCGCGAACTCTATCTTCCCAAACCTTGGATCGATGACCAGAAGCGGTGTCGTGAGGCAGGCATTCCCCAGACCGTTCGTTTTCAGCCCAAGTATGAATTGGCCCGACGAATGCTCGAGCGCGTCCACCGTGCGCAGATCCCCATTGCATGGGTCGTGGCTGACACGGTCTATGGAAACAACCTCGACCTGCGGACCTGGCTGGAAGCCCATGGCTATCCGTATGTGCTTGCTGTCGCTTGTGATGAGACGGTGGGGATTCGCACTCCTGATGGACGGCGCAGGCAGGTCGAAGTCCGTGAGGTCGAAGCCCTTTTGCTCAAAGCTGAGGATTGGCACCGTCTCTCGATGAGTGAGGGCACGAAAGGCCCTCGACTTTTTGATTGGGCCCGTGTCCTTCTCCTGCATCAATGGGAGGACGACGCCAGACATTGGTTGCTCATTCGTCGCTGCATCAGCGATCCGAAACACAAGACCTCCTACTTGGTCTGGGCTCCGCCTGCAACGACATTAGAGGCAATGGTCAAAGCCATTGGAGCACGCTGGCATATTGAGGAAGATTTTGAAACGAGCAAAGACATGGGGCTTGCTGACTACGAAGTCCGGTGCTTCATCGGCTGGTATCGCCACATGACGCTTGTCATGCTAGCTCATGCTTTTTTAGCTGTTATCTGTTCCCAGAACAGGAACGTCACTGAGGCAGACGCCTCTCCCCTTTCCCCTGTCGCCAGCATCCCTCTCGCCATCCCCGCTTCCCAGGCATTCCTCTGTCTCCCAGTTCTCAACACTCTTGCTCTTCCTGCCCCCTGTGCGCTTTCAGCATCCCCTCTGCCTTTTCCTGCTCTCCCCTCTTGCCTCCCAGTTCCCAAGACATTGCCCTCTCCCCCCGCTCTCAATCCAGCCCCCCTGACCATTCCAGAAGTTCGGCATCTGCTTGGACATCTCATCTGGCCCTTATCTTGCCAGGCGAAGTTGGTGCTGGCTTGGTCCTCCTGGCGCAGATGGCACCGCAGCATGGCCAGCTACTACCATACCAAACGTCGCTTGGATGCTGGGTAATGCGCTGTTCTCGTCCCCAGAGAGCCGCCGTTCTCTTGTCCTAGGGATATCCCTGGGAGCGTCCCTCTTGTCCCCCTTGTCCTAGGGATATCCCTGGGAGTGTCTTTGTTGTCTCATTGAGAAGACTTTCAAATGAGGAGTTTGACTCATGACCACCATTGCTCAAACCGACTGTTGTACCATGCTCGGCATTGATCCCAAGACCTTACGTCATTGGCTTGGGCAGGCCAAGATGCAGTTCATTGCACACCCGACCGATGCACGCCTCAAATGCTTGACACAAGCACAAGTGCAGCAGTTGGCAGCCTTGCATGATCGCCCTCTTTCCTGCGCTCTGCCTGCTCAACCCGTTCAGCAACACGAGGCTCTGCCACCTTCTCCGCCCCACTGCTTGCCCAGGTGTGGGGGAAGAGAGCCTGATCTGGGTCAGTCGCTGGCTCGTCTGCAAGCTCAAGTGACCACCATGCAGGAGCAACTCACCCAACTGGCTCTCCAATTGCTCCGGGAACGTGAACTACGCTTGGAATGGCTCCAGGAGCGTCAAGAGCATACCGAACAGTGTCTGGGCGCGCTTCCAGCACGCCTTCCCCCTGCGGCCGAACCGTCTCCGTCTCCACCAGCCTCACCGATGGCTCCCGTTCCAGACCTTTCCCATCTCAAACCGAGTCCAGAGGGCCCTTCTCCTCGTCCGGGATCAGCGCGAGGACGTCGGGGCGTGCTTCCCCTCATCGCCTACACAGCTACTGGCTCCTACGTGGTCATCTGCCCAACCAAAGGCGAGCTGCCTTTGCTTCCCGATTCTGCTGAGTGGTTTGACTGGCTGGCGACGCTCTCTTCTTTCCGCTTCTTGGGACAGCAGGGACGTTTGAGCACCTATCGCAACCCCGGTGACACCTCGTGGATGGCCTATCGTCGTATCCACGGTCGCCGCTACAACTACGGCCTGGGCCACACGAAGCTTCTCACGATTGCTCACTTGGAGCAGATGGCTGCCACCCTCCAATCTTACGTTCCCTCCCTCTCATAAACTGAACAATTTTTCTCCGAAAGCCCTTTGGGCAGGCTCTCTCCAAACAAGTGCCACTGTAGTGGGACCTCCTGATGAAGAAACGGCGAGCGAAGTCAGCCACCCCTCTGTCGGGGTCGAGCTTGCCTCGACCCTCTTCCCTCACCTCTTTGAAATGTCTTGCTCACAAGGGCCCCACACAATCCCCCGGATTGCGTCCCTACGCGAGAGCCCGATTGTTCCGTGAGGTTGATCCCACATTCCGCAGTTTGGCACAAACTTTTTTAGAAAATGGTAATTCGCCAGTGGAACGGTGATCTTATGCACGAACTACATGTGTTGCCCGACCAACATAGCGAGTTTCCCTGTTCCAAAGGTCAACCTGATGCTATAATAAAGCCAGGACATACAAACAACAGCAGGAGGAAAACATGGCAACCACGGCAGAAGAAATTCATACGCTTGTCGAGCAGCTCTCACCCGCATATCAGCAGAAGGTCTTAAAGCTTGCTCAAGAACTGGCTCAAATGCAAGAGTTCGTCAACTCTTTGCCTGAAGCAAAACTACCTCCTGGTACACCAGGAAAAGCCTTGCGACACATTGAGCTACCGTTAGAGGTTGCAAAAGAAATGGAACGTGCAATAGAAGAAGACTGTGAGAGGATTGACCCCGATGAGCACTGGCTATCTGCTTGACTCAAGCATATTAGTACTATTTTTGCAAAAAGAGCAGATAATCCGTCAACGTGTTGATCAAACTGAAAGGCTCTACGTTTGTGTCATTGCCCTTGGTGAGCTTTACTATGGAGCAGAACACTCCAGCAAAGTTCAAGAAGGACTCAACGCAGTGAATGCTTTGACCAATACCATGACTGTTCTACCCGTTGACATCACAACGGCCAAAATCTATGGCACACTCAAGCACATGCAGCGTAGCAAGGGACAAATGCTTCCCGATAACGACCTCTGGATCGCTGCAACAGCAATGCGGCATAAGTTTACCCTGGCCGCACGCGATCAACACTTCACCTGGATTGATGGACTTACCCTTGAGCAATGGTAAGCCGCTTCTAATTGCTCAACTCATCGCAGACAATTGCTACAGAAATGGAGGTTATCATGACCCCACCTGTAATCTGGCCAACTGGAGGAGTAGTCGGCACCATTATCTTCGTGGTGCTTTTTCTGGCAGCACTGGCCCTCTTCATTGTCCGTGTGGGCAAGCTGATTACACTACTCATTCGGGCGCGGCCCGAGGATCGCACGGACCACATCGACGACCGCATCGGTGAATTTTTTCTAGTCGTGCTTGGGCAGAGCGGTGTGCTGCGCGATCCCCTCCCCGGTATTGCCCATTTCTTCACCTTCTGGGGCTTTATTGTCGTCCAGCTTGGCCTGCTCAACCTGATCTTTGAAGCCTTCAATGCAACCTTGCCCGTGCTTGGTACGAGCTACGTCTTTGCAATCATCCTGGATGCCTTCATTATCTTTGTCTTTGTAGCCCTTATCTTCTTCGCTTTTCGTCGTGCTGTCCTGCATCCAAAGCAACTGCAAAGCTTTCTGCATGGCCCTTGGGATGGCTACATCATCCTGGGGCTGATTTTAGCCGTCATCTTCACGCTGGCTCTTGTCGAAGGTTTCCAGTACGCGGCTTATGCCACAGCTAACGGAGTAGCGGCAGCGAACACTAGTATTGTATGGACACCGATTGGCGCATGGTTATACCCCTTATTCAGGGGAATGGGAACGAATGATAATACCATCCTGTTCCGTATCTTCTGGTGGACACATGTGGGTATCGTGATGTTCTTCCTTATCTACCTGCCGCGTTCCAAGCACCTGCACCTCATGGCAACGCCTTTCAACGTCTTCTTCCACAGCTACAAGCCCAAAGGCGCGTTGCCCCTCATGGAAAACCTTGAGGAGCGCGAGGACTACGGCGTCTCTCAACCGGAGCAGTTCACCTGGAAGCAGCTCCTCGATGGCTATGCCTGTACCGAATGTGGACGCTGCAATACCGTCTGTCCGGCCACCAATACCAACAAGCCGCTTTTCCCCAAAGAGATCATCCTGGGAGTCAAAGAGGCTCTCCTTGTGGAGAGTGACCGCATCCTGGGCGAAAACTCACTGTATAACAGGCTGGGAGTGGCTGGCGTGCCAGCCGACAAGACGCAGGATGAGAAAGCAGCCCACCACGAACCAATGGTAGGCGGTATTATTAGCAACGAGGCTTTGTGGGCCTGCACGACCTGTCGCGCTTGCATGGAGATATGTCCTGTCTCCATCGAGCATGTGCCGAAGATCGTCGATATGCGCCGTCACCTCGTAATGGAGGAAAGCGAGTTTCCTCCCGAGGTTACTTCACTCTTCAACAACATCGAGCGTAACGCCAATCCTTGGGAGATCAGCAACGATAAGCGGGCCGAGTGGGCTGCTGAACTGGGTATCCCCCTGATGGCCGAGCATCCCGACGCTGATGTCCTTTACTGGGTTGGTTGCATGGGTTCCTTTGACAAACGCAACCAGCAGGTTGCTACCGCCGTAGCGAAAATTCTGCTAGCTGCCAAAGTCAACTTTGCTATTCTCGGCCCCGAAGAGTCCTGTACCGGCGACCCCGCTCGTCGCATTGGCAATGAATATCTCTGGCAGATGATGGCCCAGCAAAACATCGAAGTGCTGAATGGCTATGGCTTCAATACTGCTGCCACCAGCAATGGTCATGCAGCTAATAACGGTCACACAGCCAGCAATGGGCATACAGAAGGAACAGCGAAACATCGCACCATTATTACGGCCTGCCCACACTGCTTCAATACCATCAAGAACGAATATACGCAACTTGGTGGGAACTATGATGTAGTGCATCACACAGTCTTTATCAATAAGCTGCTGAGCGAGGAAAAGATTAAGCTGCTCGAAGGCTTCGATCAGCGCAAGTTGACCTATCACGATCCTTGTTATATCGGACGCTACAACGATGTGTACGATGAGCCACGCCAGGTGCTAACCGTCCTGAATAGCAACGGTGTGACAGAGATGCGCCGCAACCGCAATAAGAGCTTCTGCTGCGGCGGCGGTGGTGGTCGCGCCTGGATGGAGGAGAAGATCGGTAAGCGCGTCAACCAGACCCGTGTGACGGAGGCTCTGAATACGGGTGCCGAAGTACTCGCCGCCGCCTGCCCCTTCTGCATTACTATGTTCGACGATGGCTTGAAGGGAGTAGATGCAGAAGACAAGATGAAGGTGGAGGATATCTCGGAGATTGTAGTGAAAGCCATGGAGTCAAGGTAGTCTCAAGCAGACAAAAATGCTGATGGGATAGCATACCCACCAGCATTTTTGTCTGCTTGAAATTCTCTACATGCTCTCTACCTCTTGACGCACGGTTTTGGTCGTTTCCCAACTGGCTACGTGCATCTCTTGCGGATGCAAGCCACGCTCCTGTAACCATGCAGTGACATCTGTACCGGCGGAGGCAGAGCCGGGGCATTTGACTTGCCCACCGAGTGCATTGACAATGCGCTCCCAGGCACTGCCAATATCGCGGTTATCCGTTAAAGTCAGCTTATCCCAACAATGCAGAAAGAAGCCGCCCGGACGCAACAGACTGTCCACGTTACTTCAACAACTCCCGTGCAATCACCAACCTCTGAATCTGGTTGGTACCTTCGTATATCTGTGTGATCTTGGCGTCGCGCATCATGCGCTCGGCGGGATATTCTTTCATGTACCCGTAGCCGCCCAGTATCTGGATGGCATCGCTGGTGACTTCCATGGCCCTATCGGAGGCATACATCTTTGCCATGGCCGAATACTTGCCGAAGTTCGCATCGCCGAGATCAACCATCTCCGCTGCGTTATACACCAGCAAACGAGAAGCTTCGACCTTCGTCGCCATATCCGCCAACATAAATTGAATGCCCTGATTCTCGGCAATCGGCTTGCCGAATTGGATACGCTGCTTGGCATATGCTATGGCCAGATCAAGTGCGCCTTGCGCAATACCCAGAGCCTGCGCTCCTATCCCAATACGTGTGCGATCTAGCGTCGTCAGGGCCAGTTTGAAGCCACCGCCCTCCTGACCGAGTAAGTTCTCTGCGGGAACTTCACAGTCGGTGAAGATCAGTTCAGCCGTCTGCGAGCCTTTGATGCCCATTTTATCTTCGATGCGCCCCACCGAAAAGCCAGGGAAGTCCTTTTCAACGATAAAGCCACTGATACCGTGTGACGGCCTCTGGCTTGAATCGGTCATTGCAAAGACTGAGTTGACCTGGGCCAAGCCACCATTCGTGATAAAGCGTTTCGAGCCATTGAGAATGTACTTATCACCTTTGCGAACTGCTCGTGTCTGCATGGCGCCAGCATCAGAGCCAGAACCAGCCTCAGTCAAGGCAAAGGCGGCCAGCCATTCGCCACTTGCCAGAGGCGGCAGGTACTTACTCTTCTGCTCTTCATTGCCTGCCAGCAGGATAGGCATGGCACCCAACTGCTGCACGGCCAGTATCACGCCGGTAGTGGCACAGTGGCGCGAAAGTTCCTCAATCGCCATAACGATCGCCAGTTCGCTTGCGCCGATACCACCATACTCAACCGGAAAGCACATAGCATAAATATCCTGTTGCGCCAACAGTTCCTTCATGTCCCACGGAAACTGCCCTGTATGGTCAATCTCCGCCGCACGAGGAGCCACCCGCTCTAGAGCTATCTCGTGTATAGCTTCTATTAATGATTGCTCTTCCTCACTTATGTGGGAGACAGCCATGAGCCTTCTCCTTTGCGTATGCTCATCTGGACAAAAATACTCTATCTCTTAGGAGTATATCACACGAACTATGTGCTTTAATGGGAAAGCTTGGTGTGAGAAGCGCGTAAGATTTTTGCAATGAGCGTGGTGGGCGAACCTGACCCCCACAAAGGGGTCACTACATATCCTTTCGGCCCAAGTGTGCAAGATGTAGTGACCCCCCCCTTGTGGGGGTCAGGCGCCCACACCCCATGCTTTCCACTACAACGAAAATAAAACACCTTGTGTACAAATGACACACATTCCCCCTAGCCAAATGGACAAGGACATGATATAATATGCACAGAATTGAGGAAACCTTTTTGAGAAAAGTGGGTACCACCCACTTTTCTGTTTGCCAGGGACTTTTTGTACTTGAAAAAATGATGAAAGAGCCAACTGGACACCTGCGGGAGGAGCAAGGCAGATGAGAAGCGAATTTCAAGCGGCTATCGCCCAATTAATTGCCGAGAAGGGACTACCCCGCGAAGTGGTCATGGAAACCGTTGCCAATGCCCTACTCGCGGCCTATCGGAAAAGCTTTGGAAGCGGTGAGAATGTCCGTATTGAGGTGGACAAAAACGGCGAGGTGCATGTCTGGGCCGCCAAAAAAGTTGTGGCCCAGGTTACTGAGCCTAATGAAGAGATTTCCCTGGCGGAGGCTCAGCGTCTGGTAGCAAGAGCCGCTCTTGGACAAACCATCGACGTGGATTCATCATCCACTTTTTTCACTCACATTCCTACACAAACCGCCAAGCAGGTGATTCTGCAACGCATCCGCGAGGCAGAACACGAACACCTCTATGACCAGATCAAAAATTGGGTCGGTGAAATTCGGCTCGGTACCCTCACCCGCAAAGACCCGGTGCGTGGCTGGCTGATCGACTTCGATCTGGTAGATAAGGCCGACAAGGTAGAGGGTGTGATGCCCACAACTGAGGAAGTGCCCCAGGAACGCTACCGCACAGGTCAGCGTCTACGTGTCTATGTCTACGACGTGCGCCGCATTCAGGGACGTATGCTCCAGATTCTGGTTTCGCGCACTCACCGTGACCTGGTACGCCGCTTGTTTGAGGCAGAAGTACCTGAAATCTATGAAGGCACGGTGGAGATTAAAGCCATCGCCCGGGAGCCAGGGAGCCGTTCCAAAGTAGCAGTAGTAGCACGGCAAGAGGGATTAGATCCGATAGGTTCCTGTGTTGGGGTGCGCGGTTCACGTATCAACAACATCGTACACGAACTCAACGATGAGAAAATAGATATCATCCAGTGGAGTGCCGACCCCGCTACCTTTGTGGCGAACTCGCTCAGTCCGGTCAAGCCGTTACGGGTTCAACTGCGCGATACTGATCATACAGCTCTCGTGACGGTACTGGAACGGCAACTTTCACTTGCCATCGGGAAAGACGGCCAGAATGCGCGGCTCGCAGCCAAGCTCACCGGCTGGCGCGTAGATGTCATTAAGCCTGTTGAGGGCGAGATCTACGAAGAGCCATCTAATAACGGGCGCGAAGTGGCTGTTCCACCCTCAATACGCCGGGATCGTGGAGATCGCTCACAGCATGGTCATGGGCGTTACGAGCGAGGTGAGCGTGGGGAGGGAGGTTCACGTCGCAGAAGTGGTGGCAACAGGCATAACACATCCTATACATATGATGAGGAATAGGACGACCAATGGCAAAAACCAGCATTAAGCAACCAAAACAACCTAAGCACATTCCATTGCGTACCTGTGTTTCCTGTCACGAAACCAAACCGAAGCGCGAATTGTTGCGTATAGTACGAACGCCAGACAATCACGTGATGATTGATGCCACCGGCAAGAAATCTGGGCGTGGTGCCTATCTCTGCGCCTGTCTCCCTTGTTGGGAAAACGCCATCAAGAAAAAACGGCTCGAACACGAGTTTGAGCTAACTCTCTCCGATGAGGATCGAGCCAGTCTGGATGCCTTTATCGCAACGTTACCTAAAGACTAAATCTGTAGGCACAACCAATAGTTGTGTAATATTGCAAGAACGAGTTCAGTAAGCTATACTGAGATAGCACTGTATATTGTCCAACCCTTCCCATTAGGAAGGGTTGGAAGTATTCAATATTGGCATTTAGCTTCGATGCTAAATGAGGATTGAAAGAAAGAAAGAAACGATAAAAGAGACACAGCCCCTCGTCAACAGGGCCGTTGTGGCTAGCGAATGTTTGCGGAGCGATAGCTATGCACAATTAACCATAGCAACTACGTCATAGGGCGCAGACTGAAACATGCCTGGCACTGCACCAGCGAGGGACTGTCACCTTCTCATCTCATCATAATTAAGTGGAGAGGGTGACAGTCCTTCCTTATGGCTGTGAAGAGATTTCTGTCGCCACTTGTGGCACATTGTTCAAAAGAAGGGAGTCTTCTTCATGAAAAATATATCTGAGTCTTCAGATGGAAACGAGCAGGCAAGTAGGCCAACATCAACACGCAATCGTAACCCAGCCCGCTCAAGGTCAGAGGATGCTACAGCAGGCAGTCAGGCAGCAGAAAACAAAACTGGGGTACGACGGCGCACTCCACCATCTACGCCTACCGCCAACACGCCAGCGCCTTCAGCTCAGCATAGCAGAGCGAACACCGTTGCATCACCTCAGACGCAGCGCCCAAACGGAACGCCGCTCCCGACACAAACGCGCCGTGTAGGCAACACCGCTACACCAGTTCAGCGTAACGGGACAGCAGGCGCGACGCCACATGCTCAACGTCCAGCTTCCACCGGCCATCCGACGCCGGGAACTGGACATCGCCCGAGCAGCCCTGGTAGCTATGCCCAGCGTACAGGAGGTCCGGCTACTCCTGCGCCAAAACCTTCTACCGGTTCGCTTCAGCAGCGCCCTGCTAGTCCTACGCACTCATCAAAAACAGTGAGCAGACCCGGTAGCAGCACTGGTGGTACACCTCGCCCTACCTCTCCGGCTCGCCCAGCGACTCCGGCACCGCGTCCACAAGAACGACGAGTGACAGCCGTCAAAGAGAAGCCCACCGGTCCGATCTCTATTCCACCACAAATCATCGTTAAAGATCTGGCCGAACTGCTACAAGCGACGCCAAATGAAGTGATTCGTAGCCTGATCAAACACGGCGTTTTTGCCAGCATCAACCAGGTGGTCGAGTATGAAAAAGCGGCCATCATTGCGAAAGAATTGGGATTTGAGCCAAGCTTGAGTACGGTGACAGCACCAGCGGTAACACGCGGAACACATGGACTGTCCGCGAATGAAGCGATGATGGCTTCCCGCAATGAAGAAAACATGGTTGTCATTCCGCCTGTCGTCACCATTATGGGCCACGTCGACCATGGGAAAACCTCTCTGCTGGATACTATTCGCAAAACAAAGGTGGCAGCAGGGGAAGCAGGTGGTATCACCCAGCACATTGGGGCCTATCAGGTTGAGGTCAATGGGAAGAAAATCACTTTCCTGGATACCCCCGGTCACGAGGCATTTACCGCTATGCGTGCGCGTGGAGCGCAGGTTACGCATATTGCGATCATCGTAGTGGCCGCCGACGATGGCGTGATGCCTCAAACCCGCGAGGCCATTGACCATGCACGAGCAGCCAAAGTGCCGATCATTATTGCCTTGAACAAGATTGACAAAGCGAATGCCAACCCTGATCTGGTGAAGCAGCAATTGGCAGAAATTGGGGTTGTCGTGGAAGAATACGGCGGCGATGTTGTCTGCGTACCAGTCTCGGCACGCAGAGGTACAGGTATTGATGAACTACTAGAAATGATCCTGCTGGTCGCTGAACTGCAGGATATCAAGGCCAATCCAAATCGTCCGGCTATCGGCACCATCATCGAAGCCAAGCTTGAAAAGAATACTGGCCCCACAGCTACCGTGCTGATTCAACAGGGGACGCTCAAAATGGGCGATAACATTGTCGTCGGCTCTCTATCCGGTAAAGTGCGAGCTATGTTCAACGATCGTGGTAAGCGCATTCAGAAAGCCCCACCCAGCACACCGGTCAGTATTCTTGGTCTGCCAGAAGTTCCCAACGCCGGTGACCGTCTTGAGGTAGTTGCCGACGACCGCACAGCCAAACAAATGGCCGTGCAGAACGCGGAGCAACGACGGAGTGAAATAGGGCCACTGGGTCAGGTCAGCCTGGACACCCTTTACATGCAGATGCAAGAGGGTAAGGTGAAAGAGTTGAACGTCGTACTCAAGTGTGACGTTCAAGGTAGTGCCGAGGCCATTAAGAATGCCCTCTCCAAAGTTGGTGAAGACAACATCAAGGTGCGCCTGATCCACGAGGGTATCGGCAACATCAACGAGACCGATGTCCACCTGGCAGCAGCCTCTGGAGCTATTGTGATCGGCTTTAACGTCAAGGCCGATGGCGCGGCTCTGCGTCAGGCACAAAAAGAGGGCGTCGATATTCGCTACTATGAAGTTATCTATAACCTCATCGAGGACATTGAAGCCGCACTGACAGGCATGCTAGAGCCAACCTATCATGAAGTAGTTGAAGGCCATGCCGAGGTAATACAGATCTTCAAGGCTGGAAAAAATACAGTCATTGCTGGTTGCCGTATCACCGATGGAAAAATTACTCGCTCTGCCCAGGCACGCATTCTACGCAAAAACGAGAAGGTTTACGACGGTAAAATCTCCTCGCTCCGTCGTGGCAAAGACGATGTGCGCGAGGTCGCCACCGGCTACGAGTGTGGTATCGTACTCGATGATTTCACTGAATTTGAGATCGGTGATATCATCGAAGCCTTCGTACAAGAGCGCGTCAAACCAGGAGCGTAAGTATAGTATCGTCAGGGAACCCAATCCCCTTGAAAGGGGAGAGGCTTGTATCTGTTAGGCGCATTGGCCTAGGCTGGCAAGCTCACGAGCCTTCCCAGCTCACCCGGCAACGGGTAAACGTTATGCGCAAGTGTTGCCGTTCAGACGTTGGGGTGCGTGGTTGCCAGCTCCAACCTCTCTAACTCGTAGGTTAAACAGTGTAGCGGGTTTAGAGCAGTGCTTACGAGAAAGTACCGGCGCATAACCGAGCGAGGCCCACCACACAGTCCCCCAGACTGCGTCCCGGGAAACCGGAGGGGTTTGGAGCCGTTCCCACACAAAACGGCTCCCCCGCAAGGGGACCACCCGCAAAGGAGGACGCCTGCGGGCGCTTTCGTTTCCTCCCGCCCCGTCAACGGTGGCGGGTCTCCACGAAAGGATTTTTATGAATAAGCTCGAACCAGATTCAATGGAGAACTGAAGATCCATGCCACATATACATAGACAAGAGAAACTTGGAGAATTAATTGCGGTAGAGCTAAGCGAGCTATTGCGTAATCGTGTCAAAGATCCGCGTGTTGGTTTCGCCAGCATCACACACGTAGAGGTAAGTGGAGACCTACGCCACGCCAAAGTCTTCGTCAGTGTCATGGGCACTCCTGAAGAGCAAGCACAGACCATGAAGGGACTTAAAAATGCCACAGGTTTTCTTCGCCATGAGCTTGCAAGCCGCCTTGTGCTACGCTTTATGCCCGAACTCGTCTTCAAGCTGGATACCTCTATAGCTGAAGGCGCACGAGTCCTCGACCTCATTCACAAACTTGAAGAGGAAGAAAAACAGAAAACGAATTAATAGTATGATGGATAGTAAGACCGCACTTCATTCACAACTGAATCCCCCCCTGGTTTCACAGGCTATGGCTCTGATAGAGTCGGCAGAGCGCATCATATTGATCGCGCACGAACATCCTGACGGCGATTGTCTCGGCTCAGCTCTAGGTCTGGCCTCTATACTCTCGCACATGGGCAAAACATGTGCCGTTGCTTGCGCCGATCCCGTGCCAGGCAACCTGGCCTTTCTTCCCAATGCAGATACGCTGCAGCATACCTTAGACCCTGAAGACTTCGATCTCGTGATTGCGCTTGACGCGAGTGAATTGCATCGTTTTGGCTCGCTCTACACCCAGCACCGCTCCTTCCTGGAGCAGGCTCGTATTTTAAATTTCGATCATCACATCACTAGCGACGGTTGTGGACAGGTCAACATCATCGATCCTATTTCGGCGGCCACGGCTGAACTACTGGTGCTCTTCCAACAACAGGCGGGGCTTGCTCTCAATAAAGACGCAGCCCTCTGTCTGCTCGCCGGCATTATCACCGACACCGGTTCTTTTGCCTTCACCAACACCACTCCACGTACTATGGAGGTGACAGCACTGCTCATGCGTCAAGGAGTTATTCCTGAAACTGTTGTGCAGTCTGTCTATCGCACACGTCCCCTGGCACAGGTACGCCTGCAAGCACTGATTATCGCTAATGCCCAGACTTCGTGCAACGGTCGCTTGATCTGGTCACAAGCCACCGATGCGACCTTGCGAGCGGCGGAAGCCAGCCCTGACATGGACGATGGCATATCTGGTATCATGCGTGATATCGAGGGTATAGAGGTTTCGGTCTTCTTCAAAAGCTACGACGATCCCAATATCACACGCATCAGCATGCGCAGTGCAGAACCCTATAACGCGGCTGAAATCTGTCAGAGGGTTGCCAATGGTGGTGGCCACGCCCGTGCAGCCGGGGGTACGCTCCACATGCCCATTGATGAGGCAACAAAGCTGGTTATTGCTGAATTAGAGAGAGTCATGGGTGGTGAGCCCAAAGACTCCAGATAGATATATGGATGGCCTACTCAACATTAACAAAGCAACAGGCATGACCTCGCATGACGTCGTTGCCAAAGTACGCAAAATACTGAAACAGAAGCGCGTTGGACATGCAGGGACGCTTGACCCAGCAGCCAGTGGTGTGCTGCCAATTTGTCTTGGGCAAGGGACGCGGGTTGCCGAATATCTGAGTGACAGCGGCAAAGCATATCGAGGCGAGATCGTATTTGGAACGGTCACCGATACCTACGATACGGAAGGGACTATTCTGCGTACCACCAACGTTGAACAGCTCACCCTGGCACAGATTGAAGAGGTTTTGCCCCGCTTTCTTGGCCTCCAAATGCAGGTGCCTCCGCGCTATTCAGCCATTAAGCTGCAAGGTCAGCCAGCCTACAAGCGGATGCGTGCAGGAGAGAATATTGAGTTAGAGCAACGTCCTATCGAGATTACCTCTCTGGAAGTTCTGGCCTGGCACGCACCTCGCCTCACGCTTGCTATTGAATGTAGCAAAGGAACGTATATTCGTTCGTTGGCCTATGATCTCGGCGAGCAATTAGGTTGTGGAGCATATCTTGGTGGGCTGATCCGCACCCGTAGTGGACCTTTCACGCTATCCGGCAGTATCACACTCAGTCAGCTTGAGGAAGCTGTCACAGCAAGTAAGGTGCAAGACTATCTTCATCCAGTCGATTCCGCGTTACAGAATTATCCCGCCATCCACCTGGACACACCGACCGCTGAGAGTGTACTACATGGTAACGCCTTCCGCTATAGGCTGAATCTCACCATAGCCACACCCGTATTGGCACGAGTCTATAGTTCTAATGGACATTTTGTGGCTATTGCTGAGTGGAAGGAAGAAGACGAAATGTGGCAACCAAAAAAGGTCTTTTCTACTGATTGCGTCTAATCTGTGGCTGTGGTACTATAGTCGAAAGAAAACTAAGGGCGGATGCCTGAGCAAGACATCTCTATCAACCATGGAATATTCAACAACACTAGCAGCAAACGAAACTATTGCAATCACGCTTGGCAACTTTGATGGCGTCCATCGGGGACACCAGCACCTGATGCATGAACTGCAAGAAACAGCGCAAGCACTTCAATGTAAACCGGTTCTGGTGGCGTTCTCACCCCACACCTTAATGGTCGTACGACCTGATCTGGAGGTGTCCTATTTAACGACGTTAGAAGAGAAGTTGGCTCTGACACAAAGCTACGGAGGCATTGCTGATAACATTGTCATTCACTTTACGCCAGCCGTAGCTGCTATGAGCGCCGCTGAATTTCTGGACCGTCTCTGTGAACAGTTTACCATCAAAGCATTGGTAGTAGGAGCAAATTTTAGTTTTGGACATAAGCGACAGGGAAATGTGGCCTTCCTGGAACAATATGGCCAGCAGCATGGTATAGTGATACGTGCTATTCCACTGGAAGAGGCCGAGCAGATACGCATTAGTAGTACGCATATCCGCACTCTAGTAAGCGAGGGACGGATTATGGAAGCGAACGAACTGCTCGGTCATCCCGTGATGATACGCGATGTGGTGCGACATGGCGATCACCGCGGGAGGTTGCTGGGTTTTCCAACGGCGAATCTCATTCCCGAAGCACACAAACTTTTGCCAGCCAACGGCGTATATGTTGTAAGAGTGAGTACACAGGATAGCATCCTTAGTGACGGCGAGCATAGACCTCCCGTTTATAACGGTGTAGCCAATATTGGCATACGACCAACGTTTAATGGAAAGGAACGCATTGTAGAGATACACTTGCTTGACGTTTCTCCTGACCTCTATGACCAACGTTTAACGGTTAACTTCATTGCACGTTTGCGCGATGAACAACGTTTTTCTGGCCTTGAGGCGTTGAAGTCACAAATTCAGTCTGATGTGCAACAAGCACGGCAGATTTTACATACAGGGGGAGAGCTAGAGTGAAAGCTCGCCAGAATCCACTCTCAAGATTCGAAAAATGGATGGAGCGCGTGGTACAAGCTCCATTTGCTATGATATTCCCATCGCAGCTTGAGCCAGCCGAAGTGGCACGTAAGCTAGAGCTGGCTATGGAGGATGGTGCGCTCTTGCAGGGTGCCAATCATTGGCTGGTGCCCAACGTCTATGACATCTATGTGAGCGTGGCTGATCACCAGCATTTATCTCCGGCTCAAGCTACCCTGATCGCACAGTGGCAGGATTCACTGATCACCTATGCGCGTCACCACCACTATACCCTGAAAATCCGCCCAATCTTGCGCCTGCATACAGATAGCAATCTGCGCCTCGGCACCATGCGTATTGATGCCAAACTCGAAGATGCACGGCAGATAGGTAATGGCTCTAGCGGTGTGGAATCTACACAAGCCTTGAGCGCCGAACAGCTGGCACAGCTACGCTCACAAATGCTACCTGGACAGGAGCTTCCTGGTATTCCCAATGCAAGCCCTTCGTCTCCTAACCAGAGCAGTGGTTCAGCAATACCTCCTGTACCATCGCCGTCAAGGATTACCATACCACCTGCACGGCTCACTATTCAATTGCCACAAAACGGGCAACAAGTCTATCGCATCGAGAAGCCCGTTGTTAACATCGGTCGCCAGCTTAGTAACGATATTATCGTTGAGGACAAGCGTGTCTCGCGCAACCATGCCCAGATCAAGTATCAAGCGGATGGACAATTCGCCATTTTTGATCTTGGCAGTACCAATGGCATCACCATCAATGGCACACCGCATATGCGTCAGCATATCTTGCATCATGGTGATCGCTTTACCATTGGCAGTTATGACTTCTACTTCCAGAGAGGGTGAGGTCACCAATTTATGCCACTACAATTAGATGTCTTTTTATTAATCTTACGGCTCTTATTAATTGTGCTTCTCTACCTCTTTCTGATGCAGGTAGTTATCGCCATTACGCGAGACTTACGTAAATCGACCGCCGCGAGTACTGATATGGAAAACAGAGTACTGCCTGTAATTGGTCATTTAGTGGTAGTCGACAGTGGACCTAGTAGTATTCTACCGGGGACAAGCTATAATCTAGAGCCGCAGACGAGCATTGGACGTGGCCCTACCAATACCATTCTGATCGGCGACAACTTCATCTCAGGGGAACATACTCGCCTCTGGAATCGCAACGGCACCTGGTACGTCCAAGATGCAGGCAGCACCAATGGTACGTATGTTAATAACCAGCCCGCCCGTGATCCTATAGCTGCGAAGCCTGGAGATATTATTCAGGTGGGCTTCATTCGCTTCAAGCTCACTGCATAGGGACAAAGTGTCTCCACTTAGCTTGAAGAGTCGCTCGTAGTCATCTATGTTAAGAAGAGGTTTTTCATGGCACAAAAACCTTCCATGCGTGCAATAAAAAACTATCGTTGGCAAGAATTGGGATTGTTTATCATACCTTTTCTGATTCTGCTGATGGAGATGCTTCAACTGCTCCTCGCCCGTTCAGTCCGTGAAGGAGTTGTAGCAACTTCATCGTTAAACCCCAAAAATTTCCCAACCATTCAGGCCCTTATCCCCATCCTTGGCCTGATTGCCCTCCTCCTGGCCGTCAACATCATTTTAAGTTTCTCGTTTCGCAAAGCCGACCAAATACTCCTCCCCCTGGTAGGTTTATTGAGCGGTATAGGCGTCCTCATGGTAACACGCCTGGGACCAAATCTACGCCCATTCCCCGATCCATCACTTGGCACACGTCAACTCATATGGGTCATCCTGGGACTGTTTGTCTTTCTGATCACCCTTTTTGGCTTACGCAATCTGAACTGGTTGAGTCGCTATAAATATACCTGGGCTATCCTGGGTATCCTCATGGTCGGCGTCACACTGATCAACGCCTTGCGCGTCAAGGACTTCAACAGTCCCAACCATGACCAGTTAAATATCGGCCCCCTCGCTCTCCAGCCATCGGAACTGCTGAAAATCTTCTTGGTCATCTTCTTTGCTGCTTATCTGACTGAGAACAGAGATGTAGTCGCGGCAGGTAATCTCCGCATTGGTCCCTTGCGCCTGCCACCTTTTCGGCAGCTCGGCCCCCTGATCCTTATGCTTGCTCTGGCTTTACTGCTCTTCTTCGGTATACGCGAACTCGGCCTCGCTCTCCTCATCTATGGCATTTTCCTCTGCATGATCTACCTGGGCAGTGGCAAAATTTCCTATGTCATCAGCAGCCTGGCAATCTTCTTTATCCTGGGCTTTATTGGCTACAGCCTCCTTGGCTACGTTCGTGACCGTTTTACAACTGTCGGTATAGACGTCGTTAACTGGTCAGCAGCGAGTGAGGCTGTCTATAGTACTCCAGGAGGTGGATTCCAGGTCGTACAAGGGCTGATTGCCTTGTGTAGTGGCGGCATCATTGGAGCTGGGCTTGGCCTGGGCCATCCTACCGTTGTACCCGTTATCCAATCCGACATGATCTTCACTGCTCTGGGTGAGGAGTTAGGGCTGGCAGGGATGTTCGCCATCATCGGTATTTATCTGCTGATCATCTACCGCGGCTACCGCATTGCTGTAGAAGCGGGTGATCCCTTTAGTCAGTTACTGGCCGCCGGCCTCACTTCTATTTTCGCCATCCAGACCTTGATCATCTCTGCTGGCAATATGAAGCTTATTCCTCTCACAGGTATACCTTTGCCCTTCCTGAGCTACGGTGGGAGTTCGATCATCGCCAACTACATCATTATTGGCATTCTGCTCCGTATCTCATATAATACAGCACAACAACGTGAAGGACTCGCATAACTTGTCTCTTGACGTAACTCGTGATATACTTTCTCGAAGTATAATAGTGTCTCTTAAGCAAAAGCAGGAAGATCGTATGGGGCAATACCAGCAATGGTTGCATTATCGGGAAGCTGAACAACAGTTACAAGCACAATTAGAAGCACTCAAACAAGCACTCCTGGAACTTCAGGCCGAGGCTGAGTGCTTGGAGCGGCAAGAACGAGAAGCCTTCCCTGGTGAGCCAGCTAACCAAATTCTGTATGCACTCGCTACTCACTTCAGTGAACAATCAGTTCCTCTCAAGAGTACAAGTACACACACTGGGATACCCCAGCCTCCTTCATCATCAGAAACTGGGCCACCGATACCACTGACACCAACGCAAGCACCAGAGACCATGTCGTCAGCCCTTTTTGGATGGAGCAACTTACCGAACTTCGGGCCACCGGAGATGTCCACAGAGGCGACTACCAACGATATACCACCGGCACCTCCTTCCTCGAATTCGCCGCTAGCTTCCATCCCTCATTCTGATATGGGTCTGCTGCCACAAGACATGCCAGCCTTCTTTGATCAGCAGACCCCAACCGAAGCACGGATCGAGCTACCCCACTGGTTCCGTAATCTCACTTCAGCCTCCGGTTCAAACGGGCCGATCGATCAGGAAAGTGTACGCAATAATCGACTGGTGCAACGCTGGATTGAACGCTGGCGCAAACAGCCGCCTGATCCAGCAAACAATCGAGGGGAGCATCATGAGTAATTTTTCCCAGCAGGACAAGCAACTTTCTCCTCGCGAAGTCACTGACATCTACACTAGGCTCCATCCGCAAGAGGTGGAACAGTTCTACACTGGCTATCAACTGTGGACTCTTCAGCAACGAATGGCCCGCTTACAGACAGATATTTCCGCCATTCAACGGCAGATTGCTGAGAATGCCGAGCATATCCAGCAAGTACAACCATCTTGCCGTGCCCTCGCTACCCTCAGTCGCCTTCAAGCAAGCGGAGTCAACAATAGTGATCTCCTGGATCAGCTCCTGGACCGTGGCGAAGATTGGCTTGAACAGACTATGCAGCACCTTACTTACTGCGAGGAGATCGATGTGATCCAGGGCAATTATACTGAATGGTGTCAACATGCCTTAGAAGGGGCCTACGACTGGATTGGCTCCATACAGCACACTGAAACTCCTGCCTCTACAGGTGAAACCCGGACAGTGGAAACAACCACCACTGAGACACCTCAGACTTCACCTCTAGATGAAGCCACCGAAGAAAGGTTCCTGCAAAAACTGCTCAGCGATGAGCCAGAGGATGATACAGAACTCCTCCTCGCCCCAACACTCAAACGTCCCAACGTATCTCGCCGAAATGAGCCGCTTCATGCCCCAAGTGAACAGATTACGTACGGAGAGCAACCAGCACGCAGTGCAGAGGCTGGGCCAGTAGAACACATAGAGCCAGAAGTAGTTACGCCAGAAGCTGAACCTTTACCTCTGCAGGCAACAGAAGATAGCCCTCCAGAGGAACAATTACCACTCTCTGAAGAAAATACATCTACCGCTCTTCAAGCTACACAAAAAGATACCACATCTAGCACGATTGAGTATATACCCATAGCGAGAATACACAGAAAACGTAGCTTCTTACAATGGTTCTTCTCACTTTTCTTCCGGTAAATAGTATGTGCGACATGACAATGAGGATCGTCACTACTATATACATTAAAACGGACAAAAGACGTAGTATAGTAGTGATGACCCTTGCGGTCATCACAAACCGAGCAGTCACCACGAGGCGATCCTACCTAATGGAGTGTCGGCATATCAGAGATATCAGGGGGCTTCTGAGACATACCGGGCATAGGTATCACTGGTGCATTAGCAGGCGAAACCTGTCCTTCCATAGGAGCCACAGGTACAGCAGGAGAGGGAACAGCTCTTCGCAAATTCTCCACCTCCAGACGTAAGCGTCTCAATTCACGGGAATCCCGCCATGCCCAGGCTGCCGACACAAAATAGAGCACCAATGCTCCCAAGCAAAAGGCAAATATCAGCAGCAGACCCACCGGTAGCGAGGGCGTATTCCACGTAAACAGTACCACGACTACATCAGTCTGCAGATTCTGAAACGTTAGCGCAGCCAAAACAACCACGACCACGGCAAACACTATAATTGCCACTAAAAGCATAGAGACCCCCTCTAAGGCTATTATTCCATGCACGCTAGTAAATACTCACCAGTCATATTCCTACACTTCCTTAATCCAAAGTTCAACTATCTCACCCAAAAGTATAGCACCTCAGCGGTATTTCAGAAAGGTATATCTTTTGATACATTTTCTTGACAAGAGTAAGCTTTCATCATACCATGGATTACAACATTTGTTCGTTTTCTCTTTTGAATTATGTATAAGTATAGGGTGAGGAATTTCAACATGGCAAATAACTTGCGAGCGGGACGAAATCGTACTATTACACTTTCACCACAAGAAAAATCCCTCTATGCTTCTCGTCTGCTCCACTTAGATGGATCCGTACCCAAGGATGCTCTCAATAACGTTACGCTTAACCAGGATATCTTTCATGTTTTACCGCTCTTACCAGACCAATGTATAGATTTGCTCTTTATTGATCCACCATACAACCTTACGAAATCATTTAACGGTACGGTCTTTCAACAAAGAGGGCTGGATGAATACGCATCCTGGTTTGATTCTTTGATAAAGCAATTCATAAGATTGCTTAAACCATACGCCTCTCTCTATGTATGTGGCGATTGGCGATCATCTGCAGCCATTCATTACATGTTAGAACGCTACTTCACGGTGCGTAATCGCATCACATGGGAACGCGAAAAGGGCAGAGGAGCTATGACCAACTGGAAAAATTGCTCCGAGGATATCTGGTTCTGTACCGTCTCAGATGAGTACGTCTTCAATGTCGAAGCTGTCAAACTCAAACGCAAAGTTATAGCTCCCTATAAAGATACCAATGGAAACCCGAAAGATTGGGAACAAACAGAAAATGGTGATTTTCGTTTGACATATCCCTCCAATATATGGACAGACCTGACTATCCCATTCTGGTCAATGGCAGAAAATACTGACCATCCTACACAGAAACCAGAAAAACTACTAGCGAAGATTATTTTAGCGAGCTCTCATCCTGGTCAACTTGTCTTTGATCCATTCCTTGGCTCAGGAACTACATCTGTTGTAGCAAAAAAACTGGGACGCCGATATGTTGGAGTTGAAATCGATGAAATGTATTCCTGTTTAGCCGAGAAAAGACTTGATTTGGCAGAGAAAGACAATTCCATTCAGGGATATTCGCAGGGAGTTTTCTGGGAACGAAATACCTTGCCTGAGCAACGTCTCATCCAGCAGAGCAATCCTCAAGAACAGTTACAGCTTTTTGGGGAGATAATTAGTTGAAAAGTAGTTTGTTTTATACAAATGAATACCTAAAAGTAGAGCAAAGCATCGTAGAGTTTCTTAATGCACGCCAGGACTACCTTTCAGCTACAACGGTGAAAAGCCCAAGGGCTGTTGGGGATGCTATGCAAGATATATTATCCGAAAATTTTAAAGATATTTTAGCCAATGAACATATCAAATACTCTACCACCTTTGCACGTCGTGCTATGGCAGACTTAGCATTTGAGGATGCCGAAGGCTTTTACTATGTAGTAGACGTTAAAACGCATCGTCTGTATGATACAAAGTTCAATATGCCCAACATTACTTCAGTTGAACGTCTTTCTCGCTTCTACGAAGATGATAAAAATTACTTTGTTTTATTGTTTATCAGTTATGCAGTGCAAGGCAACCAAGCGGTTGTTAAACAAGCGCACTTCACTCCAATAGAGTTCTTAAGTTGGGATTGTTTAACCCTAGGAGCTCTTGGCTGGGGGCAAATTCAAATTGCCAATTCTAATGTCATCACTATGAAACCAGGATATTCACGTAGGGCATGGATGATAGAACTATGTGATAACTTGCTTGAATTTTATCCAAAAGAAATTGAAAAAATTGGCAAACGCATTCAATATTTTGAGAAGGTTAAAGAATTCTGGAACAAACATCCTGAAGAGTGAAATCTCCAACATCATGAGCACGAGAAAGAATAGACAGTTGAAATCCATCTTTACAGCCCAATAGAGGTCATACTATGTTATTTCAAGACTCCGCAAAAGAACATCCCGTACATAGTCCGGTACGCTCCCAGTACTTACACATTAAGGGGCAACATCCTGACGCCATTTTGTTTTTTCGCATGGGGGACTTTTATGAAATGTTCGATGACGATGCCGAAATCGTAGCTCGTGAACTGGAAATAGCTCTCACACGGCGCGATTTTGGGCGTGGCGAAAAATCGCCGATGGCGGGTATACCACATCATGCTGCCGATGGCTATATTGCACGCCTCGTCAGCAAGGGCTATCGCGTGGCCGTGTGCGAACAGACCAGCGATCCGGCTCTTTCTAAAGGGCTGGTTGACCGAGAAGTTATTCGCATCGTCACCCCTGGCACCGTTATCGATCCGGCTATGTTGGCTGCCAAGCGCAACAATTTTCTGTCCGGCGTCGTCATAGGGCGAGATGCCGTGGGCATCGCTTACGTCGATATCACCACGGGCGAATTTGCCGTCACACAATTCAATACCCCCGAACCTGAATTGGCTCTTCAACAGGAGCTGGCCCGCGTCGGTCCTGCCGAAGTGCTTATCGCTGCCGACTATAGTCGCCTGGGTAGTCGCAAACGCCGCTGGTTGGCAACCGTGATGAACGAAAAAAAGGTCACCAAGGTTGGCAGCAATGGTAACGCCAACGCTGAAATACCCGATCTTGACGAGGACGAGGACGATGATATCGCGCCTCTTACCAAACTACTCACAGGCGTCGCCGGACACGTCACACCTTATGACGCTCGTTACTTTGCAGAGGATGATGCACGACACCGTTTACTCACCCACTTTGAGGTAGCCTCATTAGAAGGCTTCGGCTGTAATCACCTGCCATTGGCTACTCGCGCTGCCGGGGCCGTACTGGCCTATTTGCAAGAGACACAAAAGGGACTCTTGCAGCAACTTACCTCACTGGAAACCTACTACACGCACGGCTTCATGACCCTCGACATGCATACACGGCGCAATCTGGAACTCTTTGAAACAGGCCGTAGTGGCTCCGTCAAAGGTTCCCTCTTGTGGGTACTCGATAAGACCCGCAGTCCCATGGGCGGTCGCCTGATGCGTCGCTGGCTCAGCCAACCCTTGCTGGACATCAACATCTTGCAACAACGGCAACAGGTCATCAGTGAACTATTAGGTAATACGCTCCTACAGGCACGCTTGACCGAGGCATTGAAAAAAGCTGGCGATATTGAACGTCTCATCAATCGCGTGCGCCAGCGTATCGCCACGCCACGCGATATGGTCGCCCTTGCCAGTGGCTTGTGTGCCGCCGCCGAGATACGCTCCTGCATGCCCGATGATGCCGAGAAGACGCTACCTTCCCTCATGCGTATCATGCATCGCCTCTCCAACAACGAGGACATCATCCAGCTCATTGAGCGTGCCATCGTCGCTGAGCCACCCGTAAGTACATCTGAAGGCGGTGTGATCCGCCCAAGCTTCAGTGCCGAACTTGACCAGATGCAAGACGCAGCCCACAACGGACAACGCTGGATTGCCGAACTGGAGCAGAGAGAACGTCGGCGCACGGGCATTAACAACCTCAAAGTTGGCTATAGCAAAGGCCCCGGCTACTACATCGAAGTGACTAACACCAACGTCAGCCGCGTCCCTCAAGACTACATTCGTAAACAAACCCTCACCAACAGTGAACGCTACATCACACCAGACCTGAAAGAGTACGAAACGCTCATTCTCAACGCTCAGGAGCGCATCGGCAAACTGGAAAGCGAACTCTTTGCCCAACTGCGTGCCGATATCGCCATCTCTGCCGCCGAGCAGGTCCTTCACACGGCTCACGCTATCGCCGAAATCGATGTCTACCTCAGTCTGGCTCAGGTAGCTGCCCTGTACAACTACTGTCGCCCTCAGCTAAATGAAGGTGACACCATCCACATCGTGGCCGGTCGTCATGCTGTCGTCGAACAATCTCAGGCCGACACGCCCTTCATCCCTAACGACACCAACCTCTCTAACTCTGACGCTCAGATTATTATTATCACCGGCCCCAACATGGCCGGTAAATCAACCTATTTACGCCAAGTCGCCCTCATTACTCTGCTGGCCCAGATCGGCAGCTACGTCCCCGCCGAAGCAGCCACCATCGGATTGACAGACCGCATCTTTACCCGCATCGGTGCCCAGGACGACCTCGCCACTGGTCAGAGCACTTTCATGGTCGAAATGGTCGAAACCGCCAATATTCTCCATCACGCTACTCCGCGCAGTCTCGTCATCCTCGATGAAATTGGGCGCGGCACCAGCACCTATGATGGCCTCGCCATCGCTCGCGCCGTCGTCGAATATCTGCACAACAACAAGCGCTGTGGCGCACGTACCCTCTTCGCCACTCACTACCACGAACTCGTCGAGGTTGCTCAGATGCTGCCACGCATCCGTTGCATGAACGTCGCCGTGACCGAAGAAGGTGGCAAAGTCGTCTTCCTGCGTAAAATTGTCCCCGGCGGAGCGGATAAAAGCTACGGCGTCCATGTCGCTCAACTGGCTGGCATCCCCCGTCCCGTCATTCATCGCGCCCAGGAAATTCTCGAAGAGCTAGAGCGTAAAGGCGACGCCAAAGCCCGCCGCAAAGCCATGAAGGATATGACCATGCCCACCGCATGGCAAATGACACTGTTTGCCACAGAGCAACATCCAATTGTCGAGGAACTGAAAAAGCTGGCAATTGAGGAACTGACCCCAATTGAGGCAATTGGGAAGCTATATGAGTTGCAAAAGTGGGCGAAGAGGGGAATGTAGATCCTATTCCCCTCATCACCAAACCACCATTCAGGGCAATCGCATCTAATTTTTACAATTGGCTCTACAAGCCGCGTCATAACAAGCCAACTTTCAAAACTCTGCGGTATAAATGCGCTCTACAAGGCGCATGAAAATTTAGATGCGATTGCCCTGAACCACCATTGGCTGAATTTGTACTCTGAGCCAACAGGTGCTATGATGAGGATGAAATAGCAGAAGGCGTGTGTTTTGCGTATAATAAGTAGTAAAGAACTGTGTATTTAAAGAACGTTGGTCGTAGGATTGTTCCTACGCAACACACAAGCGCAACCTTACCTACCAGGTAAACTAAAGGAGACAACACATGACTACCAACCCATTACTTCAACTCAAGGACCACGGACAGAGCGTTTGGAACGATAACATCGACCGCGCACAACTGACCAACGGGCAGTTCCAGCGGTTGCTGAAGGAGGATGGTATCGTTGGCGTCACTGCCAACCCCACCATCTTTGAAAAGTCGATCAGTGCAGGCCATGCCTATGATGAGCAGATGGAGCAGCTCATTCGGGCAGGCAAGCAGAGCAACGAAATTTATGAAACCCTTGTCATCACAGACATCCAAACCGTGGCCGACTTCCTCCGCCCTATCTACGAGCAGACCAATGGCAAAGACGGCTACGTCAGCCTCGAAGTCTCACCTGACCTGGCGCATGACACCGAGGGAACCCTTTCAGAGGTACGCCGTTTCTGGAAAATGGTCGATCGCCCCAACCTGTTGATCAAGATTCCAGCCACACTCGAAGGCATTCCTGCGGTGCAACAGGCACTTACCGAGGGTATAAATGTCAACATTACCCTCATCTTCTCTATCGAGTTCTATAAGCAGGTAACCAACGCCTATATTAGTGCGCTAGAGACTCGTCATAACGAGGGTAAAGACATCAGCCGTATGGCCTCGGTTGCCAGCTTCTTCGTCAGCCGTGTAGATACTCTGGTAGACAAGCTGCTGGAAGATAAGGCCAAAGCCACCAGTAATAGTGATGAGCAACAGAAACTGAAATCGCTCGAAGGTAAGGCCGCCATTGCCAATGCACGTTTGGTCTATCAAGAGTTTAAGAGGATCTTTCACTCACCACGCTTCGAGAAGCTTCAGCAAGCTGGAGCGCATGTCCAACGACCGCTCTGGGCCAGCACCAGCACCAAGAACCCAGCCTATCGCGATGTCCTGTATGCCGAAGAACTCATCGGCCCTGACACTGTGGACACCATGCCCCACGAAACCATCGAGAACTTCCGTGACCACGGGCGGGTAAGCATGACTGTTGAGAACGATATTCCCCAGGCACACGCCGTACTCGCTACCCTTGAAGAGATCGGCATCCACTATGACCAGGTGACTCAGCAGCTTCTGGATGAAGGCGTGCAGAAATTTGCCGACTCCTTCCATCAATTGCTCGAGGGTATCGAGAGCAAGCGCAAAGCCCTGGAGGAGAGACAGGTGAAGAGTTAATGTACAGTTGCGTTCAAAGGTGAAAAGTGATAATGTAGGGGCGCAATTCATTGCGCCCAGCCTATGCATTGTATGGCGGATCCTGGGCGCAATGAATCGCGCCTCATTCCTAATCACAACTCAGGAGATTTTTCATGCCTCAGAAAAGCGTAGTCGAGGCTCCTAATCCCCTTCGAGAGGGGCTACGTATCAAACAAAGTCTTGAGCCGTGTGTTATGGTCATCTTTGGCGCAACCGGTGACCTGACACACCGTAAACTCTTGCCGGCGTTATACAATCTGGCCCTGGAGCATCCTTTGCCTGCTGGCTTTTCGGTGGTCGGTTTCGCCCGCCGTCCTTATACAGATGAAGCGTTCCGCGAGCAGGCTCTGGATTCTATTAACGCCTATTCGCGCCAGAAACCAGTCAATCCGCAGGTATGGGAAAGCTTCGCCTCTGGCATTCACTACCTGCAATCGGATTTCCACCACCCAGAAGGTTACGAAAAACTCGCGAATCTGCTGAATACGATTGATCAAGAGCGTAAAACTTCGGGTAATCGCATCTTTTACCTCTCAACTCCACCTAGCCAGTATCCTGAAATCATTCAACGGCTCGGTGCTGCGGGCTTAAATAAACAGCGCAAAGGATGGGTACGCATCATTATCGAAAAGCCCTTTGGACACGATCTGGCCTCGGCTCGTGAGCTAAACCGCCAGATAGCCAAGGTTTTCCGCGAGGAGCAGGTGTACCGCATCGACCACTATCTGGGCAAGGAAACGGTACAGAATATTCTGGTCTTCCGTCTGGCAAACGGCATCTTTGAACCGGTCTGGAATCGTCGCTATGTTGACCATGTGCAGATTACGGTGGCGGAAAACCTCGGCTTAGAAGGTCGGGGTGGCTACTATGAAGAGTCGGGAGCCATTCGTGACATGATCCAAAACCACATGTTGCAGTTGTTGATGCTCGTTGCCATGGAGCCGCCGATCGCCTTCGATGCCAATGCAGTACGCGATGAAAAGGTCAAGGTGTTACATGCTCTGCAACATTTGGTTGGTCGAGATGTAGTGACCAACACCATCCGCGCTCAATATGGCCCAGGCTGGGTAGGTGGCAAACAGGTTCCTAGCTATACCGAAGAGAAAGGGGTCTCGCCAACTTCCACCACTGAAACGTATGTTGCCCTGAAGGTGTTCATTGACAACTGGCGGTGGGCCGGTGTGCCATTCTACCTCCGTACCGGTAAACACCTGCCCAAACGTTTGACCGAAATCGCTATCCAGTTCAAACAGCCACCTCTCGTGATCTTCAAACACAGTGAAGCTCACGGGCAGGTTGAGGCCAACGTCCTCACTATGCGCGTGCAACCTGATGAAGGCATTTCGCTCAAGTTCGCCGCCAAAGTTCCTGGCACGGAGATGCAGATTCGCTCCGTCAACATGGATTTCTACTATGGCTCCTCTTTTCAGCGTGCGCAGCCCGAAGCCTATGAACGTTTGCTTCTGGACTGTATGGTGGGTGACTCGACCCTGTTCACCCGTAGCGACGAAGCGGAAGCTGCATGGAGCTTCATCCAGAGCATTCTTGATGAATGGCGCAATCAACCACGCGAGGCGATCCATACCTATGAATCCGGCTCATGGGGACCAGCAGCTGCTGACGAACTTGTGTGGCACGATGGGCGCAGATGGCGTCGTCCGTAGCTACGACACAAGAGGCTGCTCATCACTACGTAGAGACCATGGGCACGCCTCAACAAAAATTGAGAATAAAGAAGATTGAGCGTTTACGGTAAAAACAATGTCGTTTGTAGCGTAGGACATCGCCGTTCTTGACGCTGAAGGGATAAACTATGACCAGGGAAGCCACCAATAGTTCACGGCCACGCTTACCTTGGGCCGGGAAACCAGTTCTCATGGAGAACGTCGAGCAAGAACTCGCCCTTCTCTGGAGAATATCTGCTGACAATATGCGTATCGGGCAAAATATCCAGGTACGTACCAGTATACTCAACCTCGTGATCTGTGCGCCTGATATCGAATCTGCACAGCGAGCTACCGCTTTACTCCGCCACCTCTCCAGTACACATCTGGCACGAGTAACGGTGGTTATTCTCGATCGCAGCGAGGATATACCCGCTAGCATCTCTACATGGATCACTTTGCGCTGTTTTTCGATGATTTCGGATTTGATGCGCCACTGCTTCGAGCAAACAACACTCTTGGTCACAGGAGATGCCATTGGTTCAATAGCCCATATCCTCCAGCCATTACTCAAACCACATTTGCCCACCTATCTCCGGTGGCTTGGTGACCCACCAGACGACAAGGCGATCTTCACTAATCTAGTCAAGCTCAGCAATCGGATGATCGTTGACTCAACCAGTTTCTTCCAGCCTGAACAGGATATACAGACGCTTGCCATGCTCTTAGAGGCCGTCCCTGACTGTGCTATGAGCGACCTCAATTGGGGACGCATCACTCCCTGGCGACAGTTGATCATCCAGTTCTTCGATGTGCCAGAATATCGTCCCTATTTGGATGGGATTACTTCTATCGAAATCGAGCATGCTGCTGCCCCGTTGGCAACCCCGACACAAACCGAGCAGGGAGAGGTCTCACCTAATCCAGCACAAGCCTTACTACTGGCCGGCTGGCTAAAGGCACGGCTGGGCTGGTCACTAGTTGCCGATAGTACACAGCACGAGCAAGATACCGCTAGTGGCACCTACCATTGGACATTGGAACGTAGTGTACCCGTAAAGACCACTCGTGCGCTCAGTTCAACACGTACAAAAACAGGTAAGCTTACGGGCGTAAAAACCGCAAACATCGACATTCGACCACAGATACTCTCAGATATGCGTCCTGGTTCCGTCTGTCTGGTACGCCTTACCAGTAACATTGAAGGTAGGCAAGCAGTCTTTACGGTCAACCGTGAAGACGACCCGAATAACGTGCTTACCTCCGTCAAACTACCACAAGAGACACGGCCACAACGTACTGTACGTCTGCTAGCCTCCCAGCAAGAGAGCCAGCTACTCTATGACGAGCTAGAAATCATGGGTCACGATACCCCCTTTGAGCAAACGCTCCAGGAGGTAGCTGAACTACTCAGCTAAAGCAACAGTAGCTCTTCTGGCAAGTATGAGAGAGCCACATGGAGTGACCTTTTGTGGTAGTGGAGTTCAGCACTGACAAGATTATCTATGATTCAGGAGTATCCCTATGCATATCGCTATTTATCCTGACATCCAGACCTTGAGTACCGAGGCTGCACAGTTTATTGTGCGCCTCGCCAACGAGGCCATTGTCTCGCACGGACGTTTCACCATTGCCCTCTCCGGTGGCTCAACACCCAAGGCCACATACTCCCTGTTGGGTAGTGAACCATATCGCAGCCAGATCGACTGGACACAAGTCGAAATATTCTGGTCAGACGAACGATGCGTGCCACCCGACGATAAAGAGAGCAACTATGCGCTGGCCCAACAGGTTCTCCTCAGCAACATACCTATACCAACCAACCAGATACACCGCATGCCTGCCGATACATCCGACCGAGATGCCGCCTCACAAGCCTACGAACGCGAGATGCAGCGTACCTTCAGTACGGATAGTATCCCCAATTTCGATCTGATCCAGCTCGGCATGGGACCCGAAGGCCATACAGCATCACTGTTCCCCCATCAGGAATCGTTGCACGAACAACAACGCCTTGTCATGCCCGTAAATGTTCCCAAGCCACCCCCACCGCGCCTGACATTCACACCTCCCTTGCTCAATGCCGCCAAACACGTCTTGTTTCTGGTTGCGGGCAGTGAGAAAGCCGATGCTTTGAAAGCCGTACTCGAAGGGGAATATGAGCCGGATGAGTACCCGGCACAGATTGTGCGACCCGTGAATGGGGATGGGACGTGGATGTTAGACACGTCCGCCGCGGGAAAACTAAGGAAGGCAGATTAGTATGATTGGACTCGTTCCCTCTATTCTCTCTGCCGACTTCACACGTCTGGGTGAGCAGGTGCGAGAGGCGGAGTTCGCAGGTGCGCAACGCATCCAAATCGACGTCATGGATGGGCACTTCGTTCCCAACATCACTATGGGGCCGATAATTGTCGAGGCTGTGCGCCGCACAACTAAACTCCCCCTCGAAGCGCATCTCATGATCACCAACCCGGAAGCCTACATCGATGATTTTGCTAAAGCCGGAGCTGATGTGATTATCGTCCATCAAGAAGCCTGCGTACACCTCAATCGCGTTATCCAACAAATTCGGAAGGCAAGCAAACAAGTTGGCGTAGCGATCAATCCTGCCACACCTGTCTTTCTTTTACAAGAGGTACTTTCATTGATCGACCTCGTCCTCGTCATGACCATCAACCCCGGTTTTGGAGGACAGGACCTCCTTCCTGAAACCCTGCCAAAAATCTCACAGGTGCGCCAGCTTGTCAACCAACACCACCTGCACTGCGACATCGAAGTTGATGGTGGAGTTCACGAAGCTACTGTTCCCCAGGTCGTCAAAGCAGGGGCTAACCTGCTCGTCGCCGGCTCCGCCGTATTTAACGAACATGAAAGCGTGGCTCAGACAATGGACAGGCTCCGCAGAGCTATCGAGAAAGCATAGTAAAGCACAAGTAGGAATTAACAGCATGCATGACGACATAACCGACATCCCCGGCATCCGTGTAGGACACGACACCAATCTGGAAGCTGGCACCGGCTGCACCGTCATCCTCTGTGAAACACCAGCTGTTGGCGGGGTCGATGTGCGTGGCGGCGCACCAGCAACCCGCGAGACCGACCTGCTCCATCCGCTCTATATGGTTCAAGAAGTGCATGCCGTTGTCCTCACCGGCGGCAGTGCATACGGTCTCGATGCAGCTAGCGGGGTAATGCGCTACCTCGAAGAACACAACGTTGGCTTGGATACCGGCGTAGCACGTGTGCCAATTGTGCCAGCCGCCGCCATTTTCGATCTGGGCTTTGGCTCTCCTCATGTGCGACCTGATGCAACGGCAGGCTACCATGCCTGTACCCAGGCTACAGCCGAAGCGACACCACAAGGCAATGTTGGGGCCGGTACGGGAGCTACTGTGGGTAAAATGCTCGGTCCGGCCTTTCTCATGAAAGGTGGATTAGGGTCAGCAAGCATGCGCATGGACGATGGCACCCTGGTCGGAGCTATCGTTGTCGTCAATGCCGTAGGAGACGTGATCGATCCACAGACTCAGCAGACTATCGCAGGCGCACGTAATCCCCTCGGTGGCTTTATTCTGCCCAATCCCTTCGGTAATACAACCATAGCTGTCGTTGCTACTGATACTTCTCTCTCTAAAGAAAACGTGAATAAAGTGGCACAAATGGCGCATAACGGTCTGGCACAGGCCATTCGTCCGGCACATACCATGTTTGACGGCGATACAGTGTTTGCCTTGGCACTGGGGCCCAGAGGACAAACACCACCAGACCCAGCAACAAGCGGGTCACGGGTAAGTAGCATCGGCGCAGCAGCAGCTATAACTCTCGCTCGTGCAATCGTCAAAGCGGTTCGTGCGGCTACAGATTTATATGGAGTACCAGCAGCGCATGGCTAATATTTTTAGTGAGATGACAAAACTCCCTTACGAACTATGGCTGCAACATGACAAATAAAACAATGCTTCCACTGATGAGCATAATCACCAGACAGACTAAAATGATCAACAAGAACAGATAGTTGCGCGGAACGCTAGCCGAATCCAGCGTATGCGTCGATTTCGGCAATTGTTGTTCAAGCAGAGAGGGCAGTTCACGTTTGGCAGTTAAGGTCTTCAAACCACCTGTGGCTAGGTTCCAAGAATGCGAGGCAAAATCAATTGCCCGATCATCATGATCAAGCTCATCAGAGAGTCCTATCGGAGATAGAGGGGATGGCGGCATCGTAAATTGAGGATTTCTGCAGAGTTGAGCAGGAATAAAGGAAGTAGGGATAGCAGCAGGAGTTGGCGGAACAGGCTGAAGTTGTCGCGTGGGGTGGCGCGGTAGGAGTCTCGAAGATTGGGCATCAGATGGTGGCAATGTCACAGCTTTCCTCCGCTAGGGCTTGGGTCAGACCAACCGCTTTCAAATACAAACAATATACTTTGCACGCGCTACGATGAGACGATTAACCGTATCTATTCCTAATTGTAGCTAACAAACGCAAAGAATCAAGGTCACAGGGACTAATGGGTAGCAGGGCAAGCTTCGTGATCACCCTACTGAAGTACCTCTAACAGTCCATTGAGTATACGGGCAGTGGCTCCCCAAATGCGATATTGCCCATAGTCGTAGAAATAGACGATGCGGGTACGACCATCGCGACTCCATCTCTCAGTATGAAAGTGAGTAACGCTTGGATCAGTTAGTCCTGGTAAAGAGGCAAGAATAATCTCGGTGACTTCAGCAGCTTGCAATTGGAGTGTCCCCAGACCCTGCGGCAGATAGGCAACCACAGGGATGATCAAGTAATTGCTTACCACTGTAAAGACGGGGTGCAGTAGCCCTAACACTTCTACCCTGTCCGGTTCCAGACCGATCTCCTCCTGGGCTTCTCGTAGAGCAGCCATGATGACTGAACTGTCAGTAGCATCAACGCCCCCTCCGGGAAAGGCGATTTCACCCCTATGCGCTCGCAATGTGCTGGCTCGCCGGATGAACAGAATCGTTGTCGCTCCCTCATATTCGAAAAGGATCAGCAAGACCGCTGCCTTGCGTGCATGAGGAAGCTGCCCCTCAAGGGCATCTATTAAGGTGTCAGCAGTTTCAATCGACTCTAACCGATTTTCCAGGGTTGTCACGACATCCGATATGTTTGCTAAATCCATGAACATATTGTAACACAAACAGTGACTTGCATCATTGTGATACAATGTGATAAATAAAAACATATCGGAGAAATCTGCAAAAAAGCCTTTGTATTGTCTTGCATTCAAGGAATGCTTTTGGTATAATTAGAGGAGCATCGAGTAGGGGTATGCAAAGTTTTAGGCTTTCATCGTGTTCGTACTAAGGTTTTCCTGTCTGCGAGCAGCGTTTCGTATGACGTCCTGTATGTTATGTAGGGCTAGACTAGTTGCTCAGAAATACTATTTTTATCTGAGATATCACTGACCGAGACGATCAACCGCCTAAGCAGCCTCTCCGATACGCCAATATCCAAAAACGCACTCCCCAGGCCATAGTCTCGGCGCAATGTCCTTCGTTATCTTCCAGCAAGGTTGCGGTTTGTAAAGAAGCAAAACATAGCAGAACTATGGTACACGCCCACATGGCGACAAGAGCGAGTCAGTTAGTGGATAGATAGGCAATAACCGTGGATCGAAGGGGGTACACGAACAGCACGGCGACCTTTCGACTAAGCCAGCGGCAAATTTCAACAGCGGGCGGGTACAGACGATGATCGAAGAACATGACCAGGAAGGTCAAAACAGCAGCAACTCTGAAGAGATGGGTGAAATCAATGAGATGGCAGCACTGCTTGAGCAGTCTTCCAATCCCATCAGCATCAAACGCGGCGATGTGGTCGAGGGCGTGATCGTGCGTATTGATCAGGATGAGATTCTGGTCGATATCGGCCTCAAATCCGAAGGCGTCCTCTCAACAAAGGAATTACCGGCCACTGGCTACGGCTCCTTCAATGAACTTCACCTTAATGATAAAGTTTTGGTGTATGTCATTCAGCCGGAAACGCAAGATGGACACGCGCTTCTCTCACTCAAACGCGCTAATGCCGAACGGCAGTGGCGCATAGCCGAAGAACAGTACAAGAATGGTGAACTCCTCAAAGCCAGAGTCATCGATTATAACAAAGGCGGCTTGATTGTCGATGTTTCTGGCATTCGTGGATTTGTCCCCATTTCCCAGATTCTCAATCTCAAACGGGAAGAAGTCGCCTCTGGCGGCGAGAATCAGGAAACAGCTGCCAAGCTGCAAAGTATGAAGGACAAGGAACTACAACTCAAAATTATCGAGATCAATCGGGCACGCAATCGCCTCATTCTCTCTGAACGCTTAGCTGTCCAGGAATGGCGTCAGCGTCGCCGCGAAGAATTGCTCGATGAGTTGAAGCCTGGCGAAGTGCGCCCAGGCGTGGTCAGCAACCTTGCCAATTTTGGGGCCTTCGTTGATCTCGGTGGGGCTGACGGACTGGTGCATATCAGTCAGCTCGCCTGGAGCCGGGTCAACCATCCCAGCGAAGTGCTTCATGTTGGTCAACACGTCGAGGTGCAGGTCCTCAGCGTGGACAAAGAGAAAAAGAAGATTGCACTCTCGATCAAACGTGCCGAGGTTGATCCCTGGACGACAGTGGAGCAACGCTACACTCCAGGCCAAGTAGTTACGGGTGTCATCACAAAAATTGCACCCTTCGGCGCCTTTGCTCGCATCGAAGATGGTATTGAGGGACTCATTCACCTTTCCGAACTGACTCCTGGTGTTGATCCCAAGCAGATTCTCCACGAGGGGACACCACTTCAGCTCCGCATCTTGCGCATCGATCCCGAACGCCGCCGCCTGGGTCTTAGCTTGCGACAGGCCGACGAACTGGATGCACCCTCAGTACCGGTAGAGCTATCACCAAGTGGGGCACAGCCAGAAGCAGACAGTGCGACAACTCCTGCATCTGCACTGGAAGAGCTTCCCTCACGTCAAGAGCCTGCTCCTCCTACGCCTGCTCCACCCTCTCTTGAGACGGCAAGCACAAGTGGCACACCCAGGCGTGGCGAAGGGAGAGGTGAGCGACAACGCCGCGAGACAGAGAATCCGTTGCTAAGTGGCCTACCACCTAGCGACAGTGGCGAGACAACCGCTATGGCTGAAGCCTTCCGTGCCGCCGCACGCCAACGCTCGAAAGAAGACAACGAGCAGAACGTCAACTGATTTGGAAAGGCTGTCATAGAGCGAAACGTGGCAAACAGGTTTCATTCCGTCATACGTTCGTGAAGAGCGGGAATGCCAAGCGTATTCCCGCCTTTTCTCTCCTCTTTAGCTTCCACAGGATACTCGTGAAAGCCCTGTGAAAAGTCCCTTCATGTTAAAATTTTCACCTTGACTACCGTGAATGGGTAGTGTAATATGATGAGCATAGATAGGTAGTTGACACCATTTACAAGTATGAGTTTTTTTCTCTCGACGACTATGACGACTATAAAGAATTATCTAGGCAGGCTGACAAGCAAGCAAAAAGCTCGACACTTCGGAGGTATCTCAAAGAAGAGAAAACATTCCTGGCTTACTGAATAGAACGCACTTGAACAAATGATCGTCTGACCTCCCTCCTGCGTATACCCCTGTGTAGAGCAGCAAGGAGGTCGACTGTTTCAAGGGAAGGAGTTCGTGAGCATATCGTGATAGACGGGAGGCAACGGTTGTATTCCTTGACGCTGCATACTGTGTGTTGTATCATGAAGTACGTGGTTTACCTGAGCGACACAGAGGGCTCGGTTCCACCCTCTGCCACTGAAAGGGGGGTGACAAACAGGTGAATGATAGAGATAGGTTTGATAAGTTTACAGAGCGGGCACGCAAAGTTTTAAGTCTCGCTCAAGAGGAAGCACAACGCTTCCAGCACAATTATATTGGTACAGAGCATCTGCTCCTCGGTCTTGTACGTGAGGGAGAAGGTGTTGCCGCCAAAGTCTTAAGTAACCTCGGCGTCGAACTGAACAAGGTTCGTAGTGCCGTTGAATTTATAATTGGTCGTGGAGATCGCATCGTCCTCGGCGAGATTGGCCTCACTCCGCGAGCCAAAAAAGTGATCGAGCTGGCCGTCGACGAGGCTCGTCGCTTGAATCATCATTATATCGGTACAGAACATCTTCTGCTCGGTCTTGTCCGTGAAGGTGAAGGGATCGCGGCAGGTGTGCTTGAGAGCCTGGGTGTTAACCTGGAGAAGGTACGTACACAAACCATTCAGGTACTCAGTCAATCCGGCACACCACATGAGCGCGATGCCAAGCATTCAAAAACGCCTACCATTGACCAGATGGGTATTGACCTGACCGCCGCCGCTCGTGCAGGCACCCTTGATCCAGTTATTGGGCGTCATCAAGAGATCGAACGTGTTATTCAGATTCTCTCGCGGCGCAACAAGAACAATCCTGCACTGATCGGCGAACCCGGCGTTGGTAAAACCGCCATTGTCGAAGGTCTAGCACAACGCCTCATCTCCGGTGAGGTCCCGGAAACCCTGGCAGGTAAACGCCTGTTAACACTTGATGTCGGCTCACTTGTGGCGGGCACCAAGTATCGTGGTGAGTTTGAAGAGCGACTGAAGAAGATTATCGAAGAGATTCGCAGTAGCCGAGACTGCATCATCTTTATCGATGAAGTGCATACACTGGTTGGTGCTGGTGCCGCAGAGGGTGCAGTCGATGCGGCCAATATTCTCAAGCCGGCTCTCTCCCGTGGCGAGTTGCAGTGTATTGGCGCCACCACTCTCGATGAATACCGCAAGTATATCGAACGTGATGCCGCACTTCAACGCCGCTTCCAAGAAGTCATCGTACGTGAGCCAACCGTTGAGGAGACGATCGAAATCCTCAAAGGTATTCGCGAACGCTATGAACAGCACCACCGTCTGATTATCAGCGATGAGGCACTCAAAGCCGCAACTGATATGGCAAGCCGCTATATCACCGACCGCTTCATGCCTGACAAAGCCATCGACCTGATCGATGAGGCAGCCAGCCGTGTGCGTATGCAGAATTCGCTCGCGCCCCTCAACCTCAAAGAGGCTATGAAGGGCCTTGAGTCGGTACTTCGTGAAAAAGAAGCTGCTATCCAGCAGCAAGAATATGAACTGGCGGCAGAACTCCGCGACCGCGAAGTGAAATTACGTGACCGTATCGCCAAATTGGAATCGGGCTGGCATCGGGAGCGCGGGACGGACAAACCTGTCGTTGGTGAAGAGGAAATCGCCCAGATCGTTTCCATGTGGACGGGCATACCCGTCATGCGTATCGCTCAGGAAGAGTCACAACGCCTGCTCCAGATGGAAGACGCCCTGCACGCTCGTGTTATTGCCCAGAACGAAGCCATCGAAAAGATCGCCCGTGCTGTGCGCCGCGCTCGTGCCGGTCTGAAAGACCCCAAACGACCCATTGGTTCCTTCATCTTCATGGGGCCAACCGGTGTTGGTAAGTCCGAACTAGCGAAAACACTGGCCGAGTTCATGTTCGGTAGCGAAGATGCTCTCATCAAAATTGACATGTCCGAGTTTATGGAACGCCACGCGGCAGCTCGTCTGGTTGGTGCTCCTCCTGGTTATGTCGGCTATGAAGAGGGCGGTCAGCTTACCGAAGCTGTGCGCCGTAAGTCCTACAGCGTGATCCTGCTCGACGAAATCGAAAAGGCTCATCCCGATGTCTTCAACATGCTGCTCCAGATTCTGGAAGATGGTAAGTTGACCGATGCCAAGGGACGCACCGTGGACTTCCGCAACACCATCGTCATCATGACCTCCAACGTTGGTGCTGCCTTGTTGAACAAAGAAGCCAATATCGGCTTCAAACAGTCTAAGGACAAGGCCAAGGCCAACCAGAGCGAGTACGAGGCCATGAAGAGCAAAGTGCTGGGCGAGTTGAAGAATACCTTCAAACCGGAATTCCTCAACCGTATTGATGAGGTCATTGTCTTCCATTCCTTGAGAATAGAAGAAATGTACTCCATCGTCGATCTGCTCCTCAACCGTGTACGTAATCAGTTGACTGAGCAGCAAGTTGAACTGATAGTACCGCAAGCCTCGAAGGACTTCCTGATCGAGAAAGGCTTCGACGCGCAGTATGGCGCACGTCCACTCCGCCGCACCATTCAGCGTATGGTTGAAGACCCTCTCGCCGAAGGACTCCTGCAAGGCAAGTTCCACGCTGGTGACTTGGTAGAATCCGTTGTCGTTGACGATGATCTGGACCTCCAGGTACGCAACCGCATCGAGCAACTGCCTGCACCTGCCACACCCGAAGCCGCTCTACCAGCTGGCGGCGAAAGCAGTGCAAGTAGCGATGTTCTTCAAGGGTAAATAAAAATGTAGTAGTAAGGGCACCCCTGGTGGGTGCCCTGTTTTCCCATCTCACTTTTCTTCCCTTTTTTAGTGACAAGGTTGTTTCATGCCAAAAACACGCACAAAATACGTTTGTCAGCAATGCGGCGGCGAACAGAATAAATGGGTCGGCAAATGTCCCGATTGTGGCTCATGGAACACTATGGAAGAAGTGGCCGAAATAGCCCAGAACTCAGCCCAACAACGCCGCCAGATATTGCCTGAAAACTCCAGTATCGCTCAGGGAACGAAGATTCCCCTTGTCCTCCCTCACATCAAACCTTTGATCCAGGAACGTATTTCAGTTGGCTATGCGGAGATGGACCGTGTACTGGGTGGTGGCCTCGTAGCCGGTTCGTTGACCCTCATCGGTGGTGAACCCGGTATCGGTAAATCAACGCTCCTGCTTCAGGTCGCCGGTTCAATCGCTAAAAACGTTGGTCCCGTTCTCTACGTCTCCGGTGAAGAGTCCATCGAACAGGTTAAAATGCGTGCCGAACGCCTGGATATTACCGGAGAGCAACTCTACTTGCTAGCCTCGATTGAGCTTGATGTGATTGCCGAGGCCCTTGCACGTCTGAAACCAGCCCTGATGATCGTCGACTCCATCCAGACCGTCCTTTCCAGCCATCTGACAGCCGCCCCTGGTAGCATCAGTCAGGTACGTGAATGTACCCTGCAATTCATGCAACTGGCAAAAAGTACACACACGCCTATCTTCATTATTGGTCATGTTACCAAAGAAGGCACTGTTGCTGGACCGAAAGCCCTGGAACATATCGCCGATGCCGTACTCTACCTTGAAGGGGAACGCTACCATACCTATCGCCTCTTACGGGGCGTCAAAAATCGCTTCGGAGCCACACACGAGGTTGGTGTCTTTGAAATGCACGGTGAAGGGTTATTAGAGGTACCTAACCCATCCGCTGCCTTCCTGGCTGACCGCGCTGCAGGAGCCACGGGCTCCGTCGTTGTCGTGAGCATGGAAGGCACACGCCCTCTCTTAGTTGAGGTACAGGCCCTCGTCACTCCCAGCAACTTTGGCAACGCCCGTTGCACTACCAATGGTATCGAACACAACCGCCTCTTAATGTTGCTGGCCGTCCTCACGAAACGAGTCGGCCTCGCCATCGGCAACCATGATGTCTATGCCAACGTCGTCGGGGGCTTCACGCTGGAAGAGCCAGCTATCGATCTGGGAGTTGCCGCGGCCATTGCCTCAAGCTACCGTGAGAAACATATACCGCCTGACATGGTTCTGATCGGCGAAGTAGGGCTTTCAGGCGAACTACGGGCCGTCAGTCGCCTGGCCCTGCGTATACGCGAAGCAGCCAAACTCGGTTTCAAACGCTGCATTGTCCCCAGTGCTGGCAAGGGAGCACAGGTACGCGCCGAACTTGAACATGCTGGTCTCCCCGACGATTTTCGCGTCATCACTTCCAGTTCACTTGCAGTGGCATTGGAGATTGCGCTACATTAAACTTAGAACTAATTTTAGTTTGGTTGGATGAAATGTAACGATGCCTTCGTGAAGCTCAGGCCAACCTTATCGAAACTTTCAACCTTCGACTCAGCCTATTGATTCCTTCGTGATAAGGGTGTATACTCGATCATCGGTATAGAGCTTTTACGACTAAACAGGTGCGTTCCATGGTTCAATACAGCAGGCTCGACAATTTTATCTCGCTATTATTCTTTTTGTTTTTATCATCACTAGTCATGCCCGCATGTATTGCCTCACAACGCCCTTTACCAGTGTCTCTAAGCAGTTGTATGTCTACCATAACCTTTACTGACATATTTGAGCTTATGAGGCATAATTTTGGAGGAGGCAGGGATGTCTGCAAATACCATCTCCCGTTTCGTTGGGGCACTATTGGCCATCGCTATCATTATCGGTGCTTATTTTTTTGATCGAAGTTCACTACCACCGCTCAACCTTGCCTGGATTATTGGCGTTGCTGTAGGCACTGCTATCATAGCTTTTTTCATTTCACCTTATCTCAGCGTCGTTCCCTATCGCTGGATGCGTGAGGCCGCAGCCAGCGACTTAGTAGCTGCCATAATTGGATTGATCATCGGTCTGATCATTTCATTCCTGCTGGCTATTCCTTTAGCCAACTTGCCCGCCCTGTGGGGACATATTTTGCCTTTCGTAGGTACCGTTGTCTGTGGTGGGCTGGGAGTAGCCCTCGCTGTACAGCGCAAAAATGATCTGGCACATCTCTTTCAAAGCATCAATACCGCCCGCCGTACACGCGAACGGGAACGCGAAGAGGAGCGCGAAAAAGAAAAGGAAAAAGAACGCAACAAGGAACGCGACAAAGAGCAGGCCGCCCAGACTCATCAGGTCACGCAGATACTGCTGGATACCAGCGCGATTATCGATGGCCGTATCGCAGATATCAGTCAAACCGGCTTTGTCTCCGGTGCGCTTGTTGTACCACGCTTCGTACTCAACGAGCTTCAGCGCATTGCCGACTCCGCCGACACGATGCGCCGCAACCGTGGTCGGCGTGGCCTGGAAATGCTCAACCGTCTGCAAAAAGACACCACCGTCCCCATCGAAATCACCGATGCCGATGTAGAAGACGTGGCAGAGGTTGATGGAAAGCTCGTCAAGATGGCTCGCACACTGCACTGCCCCATCATCACCAATGACTTCAACCTCAACCGTGTAGCCGAGCTCCAGGGAGTGAAAGTCCTGAACATCAACGAACTTGCCAATGCCGTCAAACCTGTCCTGCTCCCTGGTGAAGATATCCACATCAAGATCATGCAGGATGGGAAAGAACTGGGGCAAGGTGTTGGCTACCTCGATGATGGCACGATGATCGTTGTCGAAGGGGGACGACACTACATGGGCATGACCATCGAGGTCACTGTGACCCGTGTCCTGCAAACCGTCGCTGGGCGTATGATTTTCGCCCACCCCAAATACGGTAGCAACGGCAATAACCCATCTAATCCATCAACAAATAAACTTAAATAAGTATGCAAGTCACATCTGCCGCTATCATTGTCGCTGCTGGTGCCAGCCAGCGTATGCAGGGACGCAACAAGCTCTGGATACCCTTGGCCGGACGCATCACTCTGGCTCGCACCATCGACGTTTTTGATGCATCACCGCGCATTGATAGAATCATCCTGGTACTCAATACCGCAAACCTGGATGATGCTCAGGCCCTCTGCCAGCATGAAGACTGGCACAAAATCGCTGCCATCGTCCCTGGCGGCCTACGCCGACAAGACTCGGTGCGTGTTGGACTCGATGCCCTTGCTCAAATCGCCCCCGGCACCTCATGGGTCATGATTCACGATGGTGCCCGCCCGCTCGTTACACCCGCCATCATCGAAGCAGGCTTGCAAGCTGCTCAACAACATCAAGCCGCCATCGCCGCTGTACCAGTCAAAGACACAATCAAGCTCGTCAGCGAAGATAAAGTACACTCCACCTTGGATCGCTCACAACTTTGGGCCATCCAGACACCCCAGGTCTTTTCCTTTCCCCTCATTTCTCAAGCACACCACAGCCCAGCAGCAGAGTCAGAAGTCACCGATGATGCCTCCCTACTGGAACAGCTCGGCCAGCCCGTCGCCATCTTCCCCGGCGCATACACCAATATCAAAATCACCACCCAGGAAGACATCGTTCTTGCGGAAGCATTTCTCCAAGGACACCTCCTATGAGCATGCGTATCGGCTTCGGCTACGACGTTCACGCCTTCACTCCCAACCGCCCCCTCATTCTGGGCGGCGTTCCCATCCCCTTTGACTCCGGCCTCTCCGGTCACTCCGACGCCGACACCGTCATCCATGCTATCGTCGACGCCTTGCTCGGAGCCGCCGCCCTCGGTGACATCGGTACCCATTTCCCCTCCAACGATCCTCGCTGGAAAGACCAACCCAGTACCCTCTTCCTCGACTATACCTATGCTTTATTATGTCAACATGACTACAAGATAAGTAACGTTGACGCAACTATTGTGGCTGAACGCCCGAAATTAGCTCCCTATATACAGGAGATACGTAGTCATATAGCTGAGCATTTACATCTGGAAGTTGGGCAGGTAAGTGTGAAGGCGACAACGACCGATGGGCTGGGGTTTGTGGGGAGGCGGGAGGGGATTGGGTGTTATGCGGTGGTGTTGATTGAGGGGTAAGTATCTGTCTCATTATTCATCAAGGTATCACCCAAAAGAATAAAGGGGTGTAAGTAACTGCTTACACCCCTTTACAACTCACGGACCCCACACCTTCAGGTTACCATACGCCACTTCTGTCGGGCTCCCACTGTTGACATAGGTATTAGCCATCAAGCCAAAGCGACCATGACTATACGTGCTATCGCTCACATTGATAAGCTGCTGGTGGTTCAAGTAGACTGTCATATTCGTCCCTTGGGCCACGATCCCAATCACATTGACATCATTTAAATTCGGCTTGACGGGCGCATTAGAACCGCTTGCCAGCGATTTACCTGCACTACCCACCAGTTCCAGCCCAAAGGCCCCATCACGAAAGATGTAAAAGACATAGTACTGGTTAACAGCAGTACTCGTCACGCGAAAGTTGACGCCCCCACCATCACCCTGAATAACCTGCATCTGCACCTCAAGAGTAAAGTTGACCAGATCGGCTGCCTCAGCGATACAGTAATCCCCATAGCGTGGATTTGGTGCAATGGCATGGTAAGTCCCCTCCTTGAAGGCACAATTTGGATCAACATCCCAATGATGATTTTTGCTGTTGTCACTCAAAGAGTCGGAGAACATTAATGTACCTGTATGAGTGTAGGGATTCTGGGCAGCAACAGTGGCTGTAGCGTTGAGCTGAGCCTGGACAGTCGCCTGCGCTTGAGCTGTTCCCGTTTGATGCACCATAGCGGTCGCGGTCGCCTGGGTATGTGCAAGATTGGGCTGATAGACAGTTGCATAGTAGATAAGCCCACTTCCGCCTATCAGCAGTAGAACGATGAGAACGAGTAGAACGACAAGCCATAGTGGAAAGCGGCGAGCTTGTTTTTGTCCTGGTGGGCTAGCAGAGGGAAACGGAGGAGGATAAGAAGGCGGATATGCACCTGCCTGCGGAGAACCATAGAGAGGTTGCTGAGCCCCATAGGGCATCTGCTGGCCACCAGGTGGAACCGCATAAGGTGATTGTTGATTCTGCTGACCACCAGGCGGAACCGCATAAGATGATTGCTGATCAGTAAAAGGAGGGTAAGCATTTGCACCATAACCCGTTGCTGGCCCCTGCCCCGGAGCATTCGATGGATATGCCGGAACTGTAGCATCATATGACGGTAATGAGTTTGATTGAGAGCCATAAGGATATGGTACAGTACTCGAGCCATACGGTGAATCTCCAGATTGAAAAGTGGAGGCGGAGATAGGTGTACCACAATTGGGACACACCTTTGCCTCAGGAGGAAGGGGAGCTCCGCAAGTACGGCAATTCATGATCACGTCTCCTCACTAGAACACAATTATAGATGGAAAGAGTACAACTATATTACGTATACAACTGATCCGTCTTCGCTGCCATAATGAAATCGTTCTTATGCAGCCCCCGAATCTTATGCGTCCACCACGATACTGTCACCTTCCCCCACTCTGTCAGCAGTGCCGGATGATGCTCCATCTCCTCAGCAATCGCCCCCACCTTATTCGTAAACGCCAGCGCATCCACAAAATTCTTGAACGGAAGCACACGTACCAGGCGCTTGATACCATCAACCTCTTGAATCTGCCAGTCCGGCACCTGCGGCTTAAACTGCGCCATCTCCTCATCCGTCACTGTTGGCGCACCAAAGCGACACGCCTCACAGACCATCTGTGTCAGTTCTTCTGCCATTGTTCTTTTACCAGCCTTTCATTCCGCTTTCGGTTCCTGAGCCTTTTCTACAGGCTTTTGAGTTGCCTCCTGTGTAATCAGCATATGCACTGCTTGTTGTGGACTCATTGGCACACGCGATATGTGGCGCGATACCTCCGAGAGCTCTTCCACAGGCAGCTCAGCCATCACTTTATCTTTCATTGCCTTTGCCTCCCTTACTCCCTTACCTGCACTGCGTGCTATCGATTGGAGAGCCTTGGGACCAAATAAGGCCAGCCCTATCAAGAGAACGACCACCAAGTCTAACATATGAAATCCCATTAATAGAGGCTCCTTTCACATAACTGGGCAATTCCTCATATCCATTCTATTGATTATACACCAACAAGCAACGTTGTCACGTTGTGACAATATGCCCCAAAAAAACTCAACTCAACGTTTTCTTTAACAGAGAGAGCACAAGAAGCCGTAAAAAGCTGGCTGACTCAATGTTATAAGGACTGAAGTAGCATCCGCATCCATTGAGCTAGCCAAGCTGGTTGCGACGGGAGGTACTCTGACACCCAGGACTTCCCCCACACACCCCTAATCTGGGTATACCGACCGTGTTTCCCCCCTAGGACAACGGTCGGTCTCTTTTTTTCTCCACAACATAGGGGCCAATTTGGGTCATATATCGTTTATTGAGACAGGAGAAAAACAGGAACTATGATATGATGAGGATACGATAGATGTACAATAGCATACGAAGAGAGCGATCATACAACATGCAAACCTTATCTGGACGAGGTTCTACCAACAATTTGAAAAACCAATCGCGTGCGATTGCCGTTATATCCATTGTCTTTTTCGCTATAGCTGGTCTCCTAAGCGGCTTTGCAGTTGGGGCCTTTACTCGCCCCACTCAGCAGCAGTTCAGCAGCACTACCACTACCTCACTTACGCCCCCTCAACAGAAACCGGGCCATACACCAACGGCAACTGTACACATGCAACAATCGGTCCCTTTGAATCCACCAACCGTTCAGCAAGTTGCATACGTCGAAACAGCTAATGGCAGTACCACATATACTGTTACAGCTCAAGCTGTTGACAAGACCAACCAACCTATTCATAGTCAGGGCATTACCTGTAAGCTCTGGCTGACAGCAGATAGCAAAGTTACTGCCAATATACCTCCAAGTCGACTGACAGCAGTGGAGACGCTTGCTCAACCTTTTCCCAAGGAAGCACAAGGAGTGTTGAACTTTGCAGCGACTACCCAGCAAACACAGCCATGCAATAGCAATGGTCAGGGGCAATGGAGTTATACCATCTCACCTTCCATTAAACACAGCACATATTCTTTAGTCGTATTGATGGATTGGGGGGGTATCCATTACAATTGGAGCTGGGCAACCATCACCATCAAAAAGGACGATTAAGAGGCTATTCCCCGTATAATTCCACGTACCAGAGCTGCAAACTTGGGGCGTGCTACATCTGCTACTGTCAATACTTCAGCGTGGTTGACTTCGGCTGTCTCCTCACCGGTAGCAGTGTTGGTGATCAGACTTAATCCTACGACACGCATACCGGCATGACGCGCTACCAGTACCTCTGGCACAGTGGACATCCCTACGGCATCTGTCCCTATCATGCGTAGAAAGCGTAACTCAGCCCCTGTTTCGTAATTCGGGCCACCTACCATCGTATACACACCCTCATGCAAGGTAACCTCTGACCAAGTAGCAGCTACCGAGCGAGCCAAGCTGCGTAGCTCAGCATCATAAGCCTGGACCAGAGGTGGAAACCGTGTACCGAAACGCTCATCATTTGGGCCTATCAGTGGATTACTACCCGCCAACCCCGGCATATTGATATGATCGCGAATGAGCATAAAGTCTCCTGCCTTATACGCTGCATTCACCCCCCCGGCGGCATTTGTTACAATGAGGGTGTGCGCCCCCAGCAGGCGCATCACCCGTACAGGCAAGGTGAGTAGGGATAAAGGATAGCCTTCATACATATGAAAACGTCCTTGCATGGCCACGACAGGGACATGCTCAAGCGTACCGAGCAACAGTCGTCCCGCATGTCCAACCACCGTCGAACGGGCAAAGTGCGGAATCTCCGTATAGGGAACAGCCACAGCGTTAGCAATTTCGTTTGCCAGGTTCCCCAATCCTGAGCCAAGAATTAAGGCCACTGCAGGTTTGAGAGGTGTGCGCCGCTGAATGGCCGTTGTCGCTTCTTGTACCTGGTCATAAAATGTCATTGGCATTCTCTTTAACGCTTTGCTTTAAGGAATCACAGATGTCGTTGTCCTGGCACGCACCAGTTGGTTATACACCTGCGTCGTCGAAATATGAGCGTGGCCAAGGCGTTCCTGCACCGAATGCAGTTCCATCCCACCTTTGAGCATTAATGCAGCAAACGAATGACGGAGCATATGTGGCGTGATGTTGGTAATCTCTGCTTGTTTGGCATAGCCCTTGATAATCAGCCAGAAACCCTGACGTGTCAATCGCTCACCATGATGATTCAGGAACAAGGACTCTTCCTCTGGATGACGCAACATCAGGCGCGGACGCACCGCCTGCAGATATTGCAGGGTTGCCTCGATAGCGATCGGCGGCAACGGCACCACTCGTTCACGTTTCTGTCGGCCACTTCGTCCTGGACAAAGCACGGTTGCCTTATCCGCATCAAAATCGGCTAGATTCAGCGAAACAAGCTCTGATACGCGCATACCTGTAGCATAGAGCATATGCAACATCGCCAGATCTCGCTGCCCCGCCGACGTCTCGACTTCCACCTGCTCAAACAGGCAGTTAATCTGCTCTGCGGTTAATACGCCGGGGAGTTCTTTTTGCACACGCGGTGCCTCCAGCTTCTCCACCAGATCAAGATCAATATATCCCATACTTCGCATGTAACGAAAAAATGATTTTAGAGCTGCGATTTTACGTGCAATCGTTGTCGAACGATACGCTTGACTTTCACGCATCTCTAATAAATAGCCATTGATATGTTCGCGGCTCACTTGAGGCCAGTTTTCAACCCCTTGCTGTTTCAAGTAGGCACAAAACTGGCCTAGATCATTACGATAGGCCGCTGTCGTATTGGCATTGCTACGCCCTCGTTCGTCTTTCCCCGAAAAGAGCGAGACAATATATTCATCCACAGCTTCTTGCAACATGGTGCATATCCCCACATTTAGCTAACAGTAGTCGTCAGCTATAAAATGTTTTTATGTATTGATGCACGCATTATAAGCGATGAGGCAAGCAGGGGCAAGTAGGATAGAAGAAGTTACCATTCCCCCATAGTTAAGATGTAGTATAATAAACACACATCTACCTCGCATGCATAACAACACATCATGGCTGCCTGCTATAGACATCCGTGAAAAGATAAGGAGAATACATGAGTAAGCTGTTAGATATGTTTACACAGGCCCGTCGTGGACAGAGCAGCGCCGGTATGGGTTTCTTGGGGAAAAATCGCCCTGAGACCAAACCGCGAGCCGCCGCCCTCGTCGTTGAACTTGCCAGTGCCGAGGCAGGGGGTGCCGAAGCTGCGCTCAAGTCCGGAGCCGATGGTCTGCTCTTCGTCTGGGATGGCAAAGATACAGGTTGGCTGAATACTCTTAAAAACGGCATAGACACCACTAAAACCAGTAATGATAAAGCCGTCTATGGTCTGCATATCACTAATGGCTGGGACAAACTTACACGCGAAAGCCTTGAGCAACTGCGCGATTACGGTGTTAACTTCGTCGTTCTGCCTCTACAGGCTCCTGCACGTGTCTTAGCTTTGCAGGTCAAAGACCTTGACCTGGTTGTCACCGTTCCCATGCGCGAAGGTGACCTGTACCCCATCTTCATTCGCAACCTCACTGCCTTTGACAACATCGCCGCCGTGCAACTCGACTTCGGCCTCGGCAACGACTTAGGTGAAATGGCCATTGAGGATGTGCTTCAATATCGTGCTGTGCGTGAGGCAGTGCGCTTCCCAGCTCTACTCAACGTCAAGGCGAATATGACGGAAGCCGATGCCTACACTCTGACTACGCTTGGGGTACAAGCTGTCATCCTGACCGCGAGTGCTTCCGACGAGCAGACTCGCCAGCAGATCAAAGCCCTCTATGAACTGCTGGAAAAGTCCCACCAGGAAGACAAAGATAAGGCCCCCACTGTCATTAAGCAATAGTCCTTGTACGTTGTTTTAAGGGAAAAGAACAGGAAGTCGTGCCTCTGCCTCGATCGAGGCACGACTTCCTGTTCTTTTGAGGGATGACTCATGTCATTATATCTCACCCTTAGCATTTGCCCCACTTGCTTGCCAATGCAGTTGTCGACGTGGGATGCGGCGCAAGAGTGTACGGGTTGTCTGCCAAATCCGTGCTGGATTCTCGTTGTTGCGCCAGTAGTAATACGCTCCCACCTCATCAGGCTCCGCATGCAACAAATGTGTAAAGGCATCTTCTAAATGCTGTTCGCTGTCTTCATTCAGGTTAAAGTTTTGTAACCAGAGCTGACTGCGCTTGCCGTGCTGACGTGTTGTATCAACCAGCAGTTGTCCCCACTTCCCTATCATCTCCACATCTTCGTGTAGCAATTGCCAGAAGAGATGCCCACCAACGGTATCTAAATGCGGCAAGGCGGCCAGTTCATCTACCTGCCCCAGGTCCTGGGGTAACAACGCTATCATTGTCTTCGCATGAGCATCTACGCGCTTCACACAGGCGCATAGCTCGCCCAAAAAATCAATCATCGAACGCCGTCGAAAGCGTTGCAAATCGGCTACATCGGGACACAAAGCCCGGCAAACGGAACAGAAGCAGGTAATATCCGGCCCACGTGGCTCATCGATCAAGATACCATTGATTGGGTAGGTACGCAAGTAATACTCAGTTTCCTTGAACAGCCACGAACGAAACGACTCATGGTTAAAGCAGGAAATATCATGATAGCGCCCATGCCGATCCATCACCCGCGATTTTGGGTGATGAAACGTATACCAGCTGGGCATCAGTGACGGGCCTGCAAATAAGTTACCATAGCGTCCCAGCGTTAAATACACTTTCAAACCTACATCCTGAGCCTGCTGCAGCCCACGCTCCAGGTCACGCGGCCATCGTTGCGCCTCCTGTTCATGAACGGCATACACAATACTCCCCGCGCCAGTCGCACGAATCTGCTCAAAATCATGTTTTATCGCTTCAGGATGAAGCAAAGGATGAAAATAGGCAACGGTTATATCCATCAAATCTACCAAAAAAAGAATTAAACAGAAGCTCGTGAGCATCTGTCAAAATATGCAAAAGCAGTATACCATAGCCCTGCCAGATGAGATAGAAAAAGAGGTAATTTGGGCTATTTAGCCGCCTGGATCATTGGCCTTTGCCTTCAAAAAGCTTTCTGAACTCAGCTCCTGAGAGCACCTCTGACATGCTAGTAGACGTACCATATTCAAGTAACTCACGAGCAATGCGTCGTAAATGGGCAAGAGTCGCCCGCATGAGTCCAGAGGCAAAACTGATCCGTGCCACACCCAATCCAGTCAGTTCTGCTATAGAGGGAGCCGTGGAACTTGCTACGACGTTGATCGGCCCGTTAACCGCCCGCACCAATTTCGCAATCGTTGCAGCGTCACTCACTCCGATCGGAAAGAGACAATCTGCTCCCGCCTGCCAGTACATGTTCAACCTCTGTACCGCCTCCTCGAAACGCTGATCAGGCTCGCCTGCTGGCAATAAAAACACATCAGTACGTGCATTAATCACAAGAGGCATATCCATCGACGAGGCCATCTCGCGAATAGACTTGAGAAGTTCAACCTGAAATGAGACATCTACCAGCGATTTGACCTGTTGCTTTGTCGAATCTTCGATATTAATTCCCACAGCTCCGGTAGCCACGATAGCTCTAACCGTCTCTAGCACCTTTGCCACTGTTTCACCATAGCCAGCCTCAAGATCAACCGAAACAGGACACGTCACTACGCGGGTGACGTGTGCCACCACTGCGATCAGCATATCCCGGCTAATGTGCTGACCATCAGGATGTCCCAGTGAGGCAGCTACACCGGAACTAGTCGTAGCCACAGCTTGAAATCCGGCCTGCTCTAATATACAGGCACTCGCTGCATCCCATGCATTCGGTAGCACGAGAGGCGATGCCCCATAATGCATTTCGCGAAAATGAACGGCTCGCTCTTTTTGAGTCTGTGCAATCATAGCTGGAACCTCTTGACCCGTGTTAACTTCAGTTCTCAATATTTTATAGTAACTGCCATTTATCTGAAAGGCAACAGCCAATTCCCTGACTGGCTCTCATTCTTTGAAATTTGCTTGACAAACGCCCCATTTCCAGGCACAATGCAGCTATGAACCATGCACAACAACCACCCATCACTCACAACACCTGCTTTATCCACGCATACGCCAAGATCAACCTGACCCTTGATGTCTTAGGGCGTCGTACAGATGGCTACCATGAACTGCTCACCGTCATGCAGACCATTGATCTTCATGATACTCTCTGCCTGACCACGTCCGACGACAATACCGTACATATCACCTGTAATACGCCTAACCTCGACAATGAACAAAACCTGGCTGTGCGTGCGGCTCAGCTCATACGTCAACACTTCGCTATCACACAGGGAATACACATTGAATTGTACAAACGTATTCCCTTGGCTGCCGGTCTGGGCGGTGGTAGCAGCGATGCCGCGGCAGTTTTACTAGCCCTCCAACAATGGTGGCAACTCCCCCTTACAGCTTCAGACTTAAACGACATGGCAGCGGCACTAGGCTCTGACGTCCCTTTCTTCCTGAGTGGTGGACTGGCTCTCTGTGAGGGACGAGGTGAGCGTGTCACGCCACTTGCTCAGTACTGGCCTCCCTCTATGCGCTGGCTGCTCCTGCTCAAACCCACTATCAGCGTCTCCACCGCCTCTGTCTTCGGCACTTTGACCTCTGACGCATATACTGATGGCTCTGCCAGCCACACCGTCACCGCCGCCTTGCAAGCAGGCGGAATGCCGCCTACCGACAGTCTTCACAACAGCTTAGAACGCTCCGTCCTGCAATGCTACCCAGAAGTCGCCCAGGCTCGGCATGACCTGCTCAAAGCAGGGGCCAGTCTCATCCGTCTCTCCGGCAGTGGCCCGACTCTCTTTGCTCCCCTTGCTGAACTGGCAACTGCTCTGCAAGTTCAGCAACAATTACAGGCAAAGGGACATGAGGTGTATATCACACGCCCAATTGCTCATACCAGAACTATCTCGCTTTTCTAGTGCATAATCACGCAACCTTTTCGGAAAAGGAACAAGGGGTTGCGAAATCGTCCTCTCTGTTGTATTCTGGCAGAAGCCTGTTCGCTACGGGACAGGCTTTGCAGCAGTTCCCTACGAATTGCTGAGGGTCGAAACTAGGAGCAGAGATCTTTATGAAGTTTTTTGTACCGCCGCAGGCGGTGAGGATTCAGAAAAACTTGCATATTGGGCGAGTTACCGTCTATGAATGTCAATCGAGCCGGCATTGGTCTGCAATGTCACCTGAGCCGTAGGGGAACTGCCTACATCACCATGCGCATCATGGCCTACGCCGCTATTGCTCTCTCTATTTACACTGGCAAAATCGCTACTGATCGAGCCTGCATTAGTCCTTGCATCTACATGGAAAGCTGGGGTATCTGGCAGAGTGACATTAACTGAACCCGCATTCGTTGCAAACTCATACTGCCCATTTGCAATGATAGAACCATCGAACGTGATTGAGCCAGCATTACTCTTTAGGGCAGATTGCCCACTAAGCGTATCCTGGGTAGCGGTAACAGAACCTGCATTGGTTGTCAAAGACATTGTACCGCTGACACCGTTTACATCAATGGAACCTGCATTGGTATGTAACTGTAGATCAGTATTACTGGGAACAGTAACATCGAAATCAACATTGCCTCCGGAAAGGCCAAAATCACTTCCACCCTGTGCTGTCGCGGTCATGGTATTGCCGCTCTGGTTGTACTCAACACTGGGAGCATTGCCAATACCAATATGCTTGTTCGCCTGAATAGTGAGTTGACTGTCAGCAGCCCCTCTATGAATAGTGATGGAGCCATTATTATCATTGATCACAAGAGTCGGATGAGCACTTACTGCATAGGTATGCGTCTCTACCACGGTGTTTTGGAAACCCACCCCCGCACTTATCCCGCCAACAAGCAAAAACCCGAGTATGATCACAACAACAAACAGGGGCCAAAGTCTACGCCGCCGCCTCGGTTGTGGCTGTATTTTTTGATAGAAGTCATTAACTGGTGGGGGATTATACATGAACTGCTCTCGTGGATCGGTATTCACATTTCTTTGTTCAGCAGATTGCCACTCTGGCTCTGCAAACTGTTGGTTCATCATGAGAAGCTCCTCTCTATAGAGATCATTTAAATTCGTACTTTTCTCTAAACTACCATATCTTCGTCCTAAAAGGATTACGAAATCGTTACGAAAATGTTTTGCAACTCTTCAACACAGAATTTCTAGAAATCACACCCCTAAAGTCCCCATTCTCGACTTACCAGACCACCTCTGGTATAATGAAACCGTCAAGAAGTGGTTCAAGATACGGCTTAGCATCAGGAGGAGAGGAATATATGCCTCTATGGGATTCAGTTCAGCGCGGCCTGGAGAAAGCATCACAGGAAGCAGCACGCATCGCCAGAACACAACGTCTGCGCTCAAACATTGATGGGCTTTCACGCCAGATGTATGCCCAAAACAACGCTATATTCAATAAAACCATGGAACTGTTCGTGAGTGGGCAACTCACTCAAAGCGAACTTCTCCCTTTATGTCAAGAAATGATCAACCTGCAACAGCAACTTAATCAGGCCCAAAATGAGCTTAAACAACTACAGGCACAAAGCAGTCAGCCTCCAGCAAGCGGTCCAGGCCCACAAATGCAAGCAGGGAGTTCTTCCTTGCCACCTGGTCCAACAGCTTATCCTTCCACCGGCGAGCCATTGGCCCCCCCTCTCTATGCACCACCACCACCAGATTATCAAACATATCTCGATAGCACTCATGCAGCAGGCATACCGGACGTTCCGCCCCCTCCACCAGGAGTAGAACCGCTCAGCATCAGTTCTATTGAAACGAGCCGGATGAGTACGGGAGCTTCACCGCTTGCAGAAAGACGTTTCTGCACTATCTGTCAGGCTGAACTACTATCCAATCACGCCTTCTGCCAGAACTGCGGCGCACCTGTGCAAACCGTTGGAACAGGCCAACTGCCCACCATGCGGGCGGGCTATGCACCTCTCCCATCCGACGCTTCTACTCAAGAAACCATGCGTGCCAGTACACCGAACTATCCAACCACCGCACCTGGAGCAAAAGATAATGCCAATATTGTTCAACCACCTGTAGATAACACTTCCTCCCAGGAAGTTGATCACCACGAAGGGGTGTAATCTGCGCCAGCATATCATTACCGTGCTTTGCTATCTGTTACGCCTGCCCTTTGTACTGCTCGACCTGCTCCAACGCCCCTTCACCCGGCATGCGCGTCAACATCCACGTTCGATCGTGGTCATCAAACCCTGCTGCCTGGGCGATCTGATCATGACTACACCCCTGTTGGAAGTCATCCACCAAGCTTATCCACAAGCCACCATTACTTATGTTGCCGGTAGTTGGTCAAAGGTCATCCCCGAACACCATCCCGCCGTTCATGCCGTTCTTGACTGCCGCGCCATTGGCATTCCTGGAAAGTATACTCTAAGTGACTATATGAGATTTACACACACATTACGTCAGCAGCACTTTGATATAGCCTTTGTGCTTGATCGTTCGCCTATGCTCACCTTGCTACCCTGGCTAGCCGGTATCCCACGTCGCATTGGCCCAGACAGTCTGGGACGCGGTTTCTCGCTTACGGATAGGGTGCCAGTCTCTAGTTCGCCAACTTCTTTACAACATCAGGCCGACATCTATCTGCATCTGGCACGCGCCATCGGTTTACCCGTCTCTCATCCCCATATGCGCTTTGAGCCAACAGCCGAGGAGCGAGCCACTGTTGCTCCTCCAACTCGTATGCGTATCGCCCTCTTTACCGGCGGCGGGAGCAACCCTGGTATGGACTTGACTGCTAAACGCTGGCCTCTGCAACGCTATCGCGAACTGGCACAGAGACTCATTACAGAGTTAGATGCCCAACTCTTACTCATCGGTGGTCCCGGTGATGTAGCTCTTAATCAAGATTTGGCAACAAGCTTGCACGGCCCTGCAGATGCTATTATTGATCTGACAGGCAAAACCACCTTTGGAGAGATGGCAGCCCAACTGCAACAATGTGCCCTCTTTATCGGCAATGATAGCAGTCCCATGCATCTTGCTGCAGCCGTAGGCATTCCCGTACTCGCCATCTTTGGCCCTACCAGCCCACAGGAGTATGGACCTTATCCGCTCGATGATCCACACCATCTCGCCCTCTGGCGTCATCCGACCGGCAGACCCTGCTTTTTCCTGGGTAAGATGCAGACCTGTACCCATTGCACCTGTATGCAAGCAATCACCGTTGATGATGTGTGGAACGCTGTACAAGGCCTTATTCCCAGCTCCCACAGTAACGAGGTTATATCGTGAAACACTTTCTGCGTACCGTCATCTTAGCCTTCGTGCGCATTCTGGGCCGCCCTGGTGCTTTGCGAGCTGCGCAGAAGGCGCGTAGGCCCTTGCAGACTCACCCGCGCATTCTCCTGGTGCGGCCCGATCATCTCGGCGATCTCGTGCTCACTACCCCCATTTTACAGGCCCTGCGAACATCTCTGCCCGAAGCACACATCACTATGATGGTTGGTCCCTGGTCAAGCGAAGTCGTCGCCCGTCATCCTGCTATTGACCGTCTCATCCCTTACCCATTTCCTGGCTTCCAACGCGCTCCGCAAAAACCGCTCACACCCTATATCCAGTTGCTCGGTGTTGCCCGGCAACTGCGTCGCCAGCACTACGACCTGGCGATCAACCTCCGTCCCGATTTCTGGTGGGGAGCCGCTCTACTCTATCTAGCAGGCATTCCCCGGCGCATCGGCTATGCTATTCAGCCAGGAACGCCATTTCTGACACAAGCCTTGCCATTCCCCTCACCGGAGATGGCCAGCCTTTCCAACCTCCGTCTCGTTAGCACAGCTCTGGAAACACTGGGACAACCATCACTGGCCCAACCATTGACACCGCAACGCTATCCACTGACGTTCACACCTACCTCAGAAGAACATACATGGGGTACTGAACGTCTCCAGCAAGCGGGCATCTCACCCACTGATCCTATCGTAGTCATCCATCCTGGCACAGGTGCCGAAGTCAAGTTATGGCGCACTGAGGCATGGGCTACCTGTGCTAATGCCCTACCCGCCTTATTGACAACCACGCCCCCTATGCGTATTATCCTTACGGGAAGCCAGCACGAGCGACCAATGCTGGAAGAGATTTCCAGTGGCATGACCTCACCGCCGCTCTTACTCACGAGCACGACCGTCGGTCAACTGGCTGCACTCTTACAGCGATCTGTGCTGGTACTTGGCGTCGATAACGGCCCACTGCATCTCGCAGTGGCACAGAACACGCCTACTATCTCGATTTTTGGGCCAACCGATCCACGCATCTTTGGTCCATGGGGTGATACACAAAGACATATCGTCATCGCCTCAACGCATCGTTGCCCGGACTGTCCCTGCATCCCTTGCGGACGCCTGGACTTCTCACCAGCAGAAGTAGCAACACATCCTTGTGTTCGTCTTGTACCAGAAAAACTGGTAGAGGACGCTATTGTAAGCCTTACAGCGATCATCAGAAACGAATCTACGACATTCACAAGCTAAATTATGACATACATCGAAGAACAACTGAAAAACGTTGATGCATATGGCTATCCTATGCCCCCCACTTCTCGTCGCCAGCTCCGCAGAGCCGTCGTTCACACGAGCCGGGGTCTCATTGGTAAGCTCATCTATCTCATCATGTCCATCGTGGGAATTTTCCTTTGGCTGAGTCGTCGGGGCAAAAAATATCCGCCTTTGCAACCGGACGCTTTTCATCCAAAACGCATTCTGGTTATCCGCCTCGATCTGATAGGCGATCTGGTACTCTCGCTGACGGTGGTACACACCCTGAAACGCACCTATCCAGAGGCAGAGATTGACCTGCTAGCTATACCCGCCAGTGCCAAGGTCGCTACTTACGATCCTCATCTCAGTCAGATCATCACCTATGATCCCAATATCTGGCGACGTCCTCAAGCCCTCTTGCAGCTTAAAAACTGGCGTGAACTCCGTACTCTGATACGTCGCCTGCATGCACGCCACTACGATCTAGCTGTCAGCATCTACGCTAACTGGGCTGCTGTCTTAGCCGTCCTCAGTGGTGCCAAGCGGCGTGTTGGCTATGGGCCGGAAGGCTTCCCCGGCTTCATGACCGATCCTGTCCCCGGTGGTATTCCTGGACGCTGGCGGCACTACGCTCCCCTAGATAACAAACACGAGGTCGATTACTGTCTGCAACTGGCTCAGGCTGCCGGTGTCACACTGACTCCCGCAGACCGGATACCGCGCCTTTATGTCGATGAGCAGACACGCCAGCAAATCGAGCAATGGATACACCAGGAAGGCGTGCAACCCGATCAGCGGCTGATCGTCTGTCACATCAACTCGAACAACGGACAATCCAAACGCTGGCCTCTTCCCTTCTGGGCTATGCTCATCGACCGCCTGATCCGTCGGGAAGGTGCCGCCGTTGTCTTAACCGGTGCGCCGGGCGATCTCCCTCAGATCGACAAAGTCATCTCGCATATGCAGGAACAGGCTCTCAATCTCGCAGGCAGAACCAGTCTGACACAACTGATCGCCCTTTTGCAGCGTGCCGATCTGCTCATCAGTGGCGATAGCGGCCCTCTACATATGGGTGTCGCCTGTGGCACTCCCATCGTGGGCATCTACGGCCCTACCAATCCAGCACTGGGGGGCCCAGTCGATCCTCATGCCACCGTCTTGCAAAGTGGCATCTGGTGCAGCCCATGTTATAATGCTCAAGCCCCGGCGGATTGTCCCTTTTATACAACCCAATGTATGAAAAATATCCTGCCCGCTCGCGTCTTCGCAGCCGCTCATGACAAATTGCAGCAAAAAACCAGTGTATAGGACAAAAATGCATGCACACACAAGCAACAACACTACCACCAAACGCCCATATACTCGTCATCAAAATGGCAGGCATCGGCGACCTCTTGCTTGCCACACCGGCCCTTCGCGCTCTACGTGAAAGCTATCCAGAGGCACGCATCGATCTACTCGTCACACCAGCCTCCGCCGGTCTCCTCAATGGCTGGGAAGTACTTGATAACATCATCGTCCTCGACAAATACCTCTTTGACTACCCCCAACAGATACTGAAGAATCCACGCAATCTAGCGCGGCTCACAGCACTCTGGCAGAACTTGCGCAACGGCCATTACGACGCCGTCTTGCTGCTGCATCACCTCACGCTGCCCTTCGGACGCTTCAAACACCAGTTATTGCTACGAGCAACAGGAGCTAAATGGCGCGTCGGCCTGGACAACGGACACGGCTGGTTCCTCAACGTGCAGGTCAAAGATGAAGGCTTCGGAGCTAGGCACGAGGCCGAGTATAACCTTGCTCTCGCTGAAGCTGTGGGTGCCACGACCAGCGATAAACGCCTGACTGTCCCCATTAGCGAGGAAGAACACCGGCAAGCATGGCAACTGCTCTATGAGCATGAACCTCCCGATGTCATCCAGCATCCCATCATCGCTATGCACCCCGGCAGTGGCAACTACAGCACTGCCCGTCGCTGGGCCCCCGAACGCTTCGCCCAATTGGCCGATACTCTCTTTGCCGATGTCGGCGGTCAACTCCTGCTCCTCGGTGGCCCCGAAGAGGCCGAACTGCACCAGCAAATTCGTGGCATGCTGCAATCCTCAATGCCAGTACGTAGCCTCGCTGGGCGCGGTAATATCAAAGTTACTGCCGCCATCCTGGAACAGGTTGACCTCTTCATCGGCAATGATTCGGCCCTCGTCCACCTTGCTGTGGCCGGTGGCACCCCCACCGTCGCCATCTTTGGCCTCACCAACGCTCAAGCCTGGGGACCCTTCATTCCCGACCCTTCTCGCCAACAGGCCGCCGTTGTCCGCTTAAACCTCCCCTGTATGCCCTGCTTCTATCGCGGTCACGACCTCGGCACTCCCGAAGGCTGCGCCACCCGCGACTGCCTCGCCTTGCTTGGTGTTGATCCGGTGGCGACTGCTGCACGACGAATGTTGCGGCAGATCAAAAATCAACATAACTCCTCTCCCTGGTCGGAGGAAAAGGTCTAAAAGTCAAGAGAGGAGCATTCCCTGCTTGACGGGCTCTCAGGTAAACATGCTACAATACTATATCAGAAAATCTGTCATTTTAGTAGGATACGCTATGCAATTTACATCACACAGTCAGAGCATAGCGGAACAACGGGCCATCGCCGAACTTATCGAGAGTAGCGAAGTTCTCCGTCAAACCGCATCTCTGGCTCCATATATCGTCACTGTAGCAGAAGAAATTATTCGTACCTTGCAAGCCGATGGTAAGATGCTCATCTGTGGCAATGGTGGTAGTGCCGCTGACGCGCAACACTTCGCTGCCGAACTGGTTGGGCGTTTTCGTCGTCAACGGCCCGGCTGGGCCGCTATCGCCCTCACCGTCGATGCTTCCATTCTCACCAGCCTGGGCAACGACTATGGCTTTGAAAGTGTCTTTGTTCGTCAAGTCGAAGCTCTAGGACGTCCCGGCGACGTACTCATTGCCATCTCCACCAGCGGGAACTCTAAAAACGTGCTTGCCGCCGTAGAGTTTGCCTCAGCACATCAGATAAAAACAGTCGGCCTGACCGGTGCTGGTGAGAGCAAACTGGGCGGCATGGTCGATTACCACCTCCCCATCCCCAGCAAGAATACCGCCTTTATTCAACACGGGCACATGGCTGTTATTCATGTCCTGTGCGAATTAGTCGAGGAACGTTTAACCTATGAGGCTTAGCAACGTATCAGGGCGAGCGCAAGGCATCGCCCCTACTATAAACGAGCTTCGCCCGCCGATGTCTTCGTAGTATAGTAGGGGCGATGCCTTGCGCTCGCCCTGGTGAGCCGGGTTTCACATATCTTTGGAGGTTGTCTCTTATGCGTGTTGAAGAACTTATCGAAATCATCCCTACCCGCAACATTCTGGTAATTGGGGACATTATGTTGGACGAATATTTATGGGGAACCGTGCGTGGCATCTCGCCTGAAGCTCCCGTGCCAGTTGTAGAGATACGCCAGCAGACCTATGCGCCAGGTGGGGCCGGGAATGTTGCCGCTAACCTCGCCTGTCTGAGTAGCAACGTCTGGCTAGTTGGGGTTGTTGGCACCGATACGCAGGCAGCAAAGCTCTTTGAACTACTTTCACAAACACCTCAGATCTCCATGCACCTCTACCCCTGTCAGGATCGCCCCACTACTACCAAGACACGCATTCTCGCCCATAGCCAACAAATGATGCGTACTGACCGCGAAGAGCGACATCCTATCCCTGCGGAGGCCGAAGCCAACATCCTTGCCTGTGTGCAGGAACATCTCAACAACCTACACGCCTGTATCCTCTCCGACTACGCCAAGGGTGTACTTACCGATAGCCTCATTGCCTCAATCATCACTCTCTGTCGGCAGGCCAAAATACCCGTCATCGTCGACCCCAAAGGCCATCGCTATTCCCGTTACCGTGGCGCAACTATCGTCACTCCCAACATGCACGAAGCCCATCTTGCCATCGGCGACGAAGAATCTACTCTGCCTATCGAAGCAGTCGCCGAACATCTACAACGGGAGATCGGCACAAGCGCACTACTCATCACACGGGGTCCGCAGGGCATGTCTCTCTTTCTCCCCGGCACGCCTCCTACCCACATTCCCACCCAGGCCCGCAACATCTACGACGTTACCGGTGCCGGTGATACTGTCGTGGCCGTCCTCGCCCTGCTTTTAGCATCAGATATGGATATAGAATTCGCCGCTCGGCTGGCTAACTATGCTGCTGGCGTGGTTGTTGGCAAAGTCGGCACTGCATGCGTAAGTCTTGAGGAACTTGCGGCTGGTTTTTGAGAATATGTTGTCTCGCACTCCAGTACTCTCCCAGCTTCTCATCTACATGCCGTATCGCATCAAATGGCGAAGTACGCACCGTACCATCCATGACGTGTAATCTCCATAGACTTTTTATCATTAGGAGTAAGGCATGAAACTGTATAGCCATTCCGTAGTTTTCATCTGCAAACTACGTAGCAACCTCTTGTCGCATCCGTCGGATAGGTCGACTAAAATTCCCAATCTCCACTTCCGGTACTTCTTTACGCAATACCTCGATCATCGTCCTGACCCCTAATGCCCTGCCCATTGCATCCAGATTGGGCATGCGCGGCAACAGCACCTCTGGATCGATGTTCAGGTTGCGTAACTGGATCAGGCGCAGACCTGTCTCCCTCACCAAGTCGATCAATGCCTCCACCTCGCGTTCACGGTCGATCATCCCTGGAAAGCACAGCAGGTTGATAGAGCTATACACACCCGCATCCTGCGCCCGTTTCAGCGACTCTTTCACATCCTCAAAGGTATAACCCAGCGGTCGATAATAGGCTATGTAGGTCTCTGCATGGCCCGAAATCGTACTCGCCCTCAGGGTATCCAGCCCAGCATCATACAAGCGCTGGAGCCAGCGGGGATTGCTGGCATTGGTGTTGATATTGATCACACCTTTATCGGTACGAGTACGTATCGTCTTGATCGCCTGCTCGATACGTCGCCATTGCAGCAACGGCTCACCCTCACAGCCCTGCCCAAAGCTCACAATTGCATCCTCAGCCTGCTCCAGATGAGGTACCGCCACCTCAACAATCTCCTCAATCGTAGGGATGAAAGTCAAACGATCTTGAGGTGAGATCAGATTTTCCTCTTCTTGCTTGGAGATGCAGCCAACACAACGCGCATTACATCCAGGTGAAACCGCTATGGCCATCTCCCACCGCCCAAAAAAGAGGTTACTGGCCGTCGGGCAGGAGTAATCCAGCGCACAGTGGGCATGCTGTGCCACTATACGATTGTGTGGATAAGCCGCCTGCTTTTCATGTACCAGACGCGTCAGCGTGCGCTTTGGGAAAGCCCGTGGATGCCATTTGCGCGGATCGTCGGTCTTAAGCGCAGCCGCATACAAGCGTCCTTGCATACCCGCCACCGCACTATACCCAAAGAATGGTAGTGGCTCCGTGTTTGGCACCTTGTCATATACAGGTAACAGCGTACGCGTATACCCAATCGGGAGTAAGGCCGCTGCTGCCCAGCCGCGCTCCTGCCCAATTACCTGCCGTTCACCATGACGCTTCAGTCCAACCGCCAATCGATCAGGCATCATGGCCAGCGTCACGCCATCCGGTAATGGTATCAAATCTGCCATCGTCAAAGGCTGATCACCAAAGGCCAGAGCCTGTAAACGTGGCTCCTCACGGATTTCCCCCTCCGGCGTACAATAAACAATATAGGGAATAGACATACTCTTCCTTATTGCTTGCCAGCAACCCAATTTAATGCATAGGTGGTGGTGTTATCGGCACACGTGGATTCGTAGAAGTCTCCTCGATAAATTCATCATCGAAAAACCTGGGCAGAGGACTGGTCGCCAGAGCTTGCGCTGAAACCCGTTGTTCCAATTGATGGCTATCTTCATAGACAAAACTGAGCAAGATATGCTGACCACGTATACTCTGACACACATGACGAATACGTGGGTGCTCGGACTCCATCCAGGCATTGATGACAGCTTCAAGTGCAGACAGATTATCTCCGCATTGGGCACTATCAAAGCCCTTGAATCTATACACGCTTCCATCCTTTCATGTAAGCAACTTGCTACATTGTAGCTCTGTCTTCCCACGTACATCACAATAGTCTTTCCACCTCAGACGCTATTGTACCATTCCAGCAATTATTTTACCATAGTTGTAGGGAGAGGCTTATACACAATATAGCCATCAAAGACAAAACGCTGAAAAGCCGAGCGCGAGAGATGCGCCTTCTGCACAAGGTTTGTATTTGAGAACATATCATAGCTGAACACATATGCCGTATGCGGATCGGTCTTGACCAGAGTATAGTAGGGAGCATAGCGGTTATGGCTTGGCTGCAAGTTATTGTCCAACACACCGCAAATGATTTTTTCCTGGCTCACAAACGCAATGCGATCACACGTCCAGTAATCTGTATAAATATGTGTCGCACCTATTCGTTGGAGATTGGCAATCAACCCATCCTGCTGCGCATTAGCAGCCTGCGAGGAGGGAATATCTCCAAATGTATTTATCACACCTATCAAAAACAGCAGACTCACCAGCAAAAGTAACCCTCGGCAGAGCAGCATCTTTCCTCGTACAGCCGTGAAACTGTATCCGACAGTCCCCCTACCTGCTAACCGCTTGAGGCTACCACTGGCACCACTCCATAACGGCCAAAGGATCGCAGGCGTCACCATCAACAAGCCAACCAGATAGCGAGCGTGACTGTGGGGCATACCTAGTGGTGCTGAGCTTATAGCGTAGCTTGCCACCGCTATACCTCCTGCCACGAGTAAAAAGAGACGAGCAAAGTGTATAATGACATCTTGTCTCTCCTCCAGCACCCGTCCTTTTAGAGCAGCACGTAATTTCCACAGCACTCTCACTGTCAACCATACACTCAGCATCCATAACACAATATAGCCCATACTCCAGAAAGTATGGATTATTTTACAGGTTGTACTTTTCGGGCTACCATCACTTGCAAAGTTAACCGCCGGAGCTGGGCAGAAAGGATCACCTGTCGCTGTCGGTAAGCTGACATCAAGGGTTGACTTAATCCCTTGCAAGTATTGTGCCAACTTGCGTGGTGCCTGCACACCTGTCCCATGAAAAAGCCCTACAAAGGTCGAGAACGAATCTTGTCCAGGTGGAGCATGCAGGTTATGCACAATCAAGGGAATCGCACCAAGCACAAGACCTCCTAGCAGGTAGAACGGAGCCAACGAGCGTACATCACGCCAGCAAAAGACCATCAGCAGCAGACCAGCCATCATGAAAAATGGCAATACCACCCAATCAGACCACAGGCCAAGTCCTATGGCCATTCCCCACACAGCATAAGCAGCGAAACGTTGCCACTTCCGGCGTGGCGATAACTCCCGACTGTATGTCAGGCCCAGCCACGTAGCCAATAAAAATGTCAGACTACCGAAAAACAGTGTTTGCGTGGAGCCACCGGTCGCATACAATTCTCTCAGAAAGATGGCATTTGATCCCAGACTTAGGACCACCACTACTCCCAATGCAAATCTCTTTGAATACAATAAACTCGTCAGCAGGTACATGCTAAGCAGGAAAAGACTATCCAGAAGAATGATTCCCAGCCGCAATGTGAACACTGAGGCCCCAAAGAGATGAAAGAAGGCCGCCCCCAGATACGCCTCCAACGCCCCCATATAGTTGTATCCATAAAAATAGATAGGATGCTCTCCATTGTACGCAATATGTCGCGCCATCAAGCCCATTGTTCCCTCATCACTATTAGTCGTAGGCCATCCTAAACTGAGCAGCAATATACGCAGACCAATGGCAAACCCTATAAGTAACAGAGCATAAAGTTCGTATGCGCCAATTCTTAGACGTTTCAATAGAAGTGGAAGAGTATTTTGCTTTACATTAGAAGCATACATATAATGTCGGTCTTTCCTTCTTTTTCAGAACTTCTCACCACCACAGGCAATGAGGGAGCCCGAATCTTACTGTTGCTTCAGCACTATAACACTATGCACCCTCCATGTCAAAAACTTATCGCGTACCCATCCTTTTGGCTATCCTCGCATAACATCTCTTACTCAATATTGTCATCGTAAAGAATACGTATGTATAACAACAACTACTAGCATAGCATATATTTGTTGTCTTTAAAAAATATCATCCTCTCCCATCTTGTGCGACAAAATCTGAACAGTGTCCTTACAAAATATAGTGCAAAATATTTACTTTATAATAAAAATGTAAATTTCTATAAGTTTTATGTTTTTAGTTGACTTCCAGAGTATCTTCTGTTATACTCAACATTATCAGAAAACACAAGAAAGAAGAAGAGATTATTGTGCGTCAACAACGAATTGTCATCGTAGGGGGCGGTATCGTTGGTTTATCAACAGCGTATGCTTTACTCACCGCTGGAGTAAAGCAAGTCACCGTTCTAGAGCAAGAAGTCGTAAATCACCATCGAGCCAGTTCTCATGGTATTTCCCGCTTACTGCGCTTTGAATATGGTCCTGACTTATTTTATTCCAACATGGTGCGTCTTAGTTTAAGTCGCTGGCAACAGCTTGAACACCTCAGCAGACGCAGACTCTACACACCCACAGGCTTGCTTATCCTGGGAAGTGAGCATGATAGCTTCACACGGTCTAGCTATCGCATTATGCACGAGCTACATATGTCTAGCGAGCGACTGAGTAAGCAGCACTGTGAGCAACGCTTTCCCCAATTTGCTTCTCATTCCCACGACTTCATTACGTATAATAATGAAGCTGGCATTCTGCATGCTTCAACCTGCCTGGACACACTGAGAGATATGATTTACGACCTTGGCGGCACTATTTACGAGTCCTGCCGTGTTACGCACATTGGCAGCAACGGCTCATCTCACCCTCTCCGTTTGCACAGCAGCACCGGTACCGAGCTCCTGGCTGAGCGCGTCGTCCTGGCAACAGGCGTCTGGGTACACCGCCTGCTGGCAGAGCTGTGTTTACCAGTGCGCCTTACCCGTCAATATCTTCTGTATTTCGCAGGCTTACCTCTCTCATCTTTTGGTGTTCATGCCTTTCCTGCCTTCATGACAGGCGATGATCTCTACGGCTTCCCCATTCACCACAGTTTATCCCGTGACTACAGCCCTCACTGGTTCAAAGCGGCCTCACACACTTTTGGTACACCTATTGATCCCGACAATATTTTACCGCCAGAGCCACAGGAGATTGAACGCGTCAGTCGCAGGCTGAAAGCTTTACTACCAGATCTTGAGCAGGCCCAACTCGTCCATATTGATTCATGCATGTACGATGTCTCTCCTGATGAAGATTTTATTCTCGACTATCTCCCGGATGATGAGCGCATCGTTTTGGCTACCGGTCTGAGTGGTCACGGCTTTAAGTTTGGCCTGTTGCTTGGCGAGATACTCAGCAGCATGGTCTGTCATACGCCTCCACCAATTCCCCTCGACCGTTTCCAGCTAGCACGCTTTGCTCATCGCCGTCAACCGGCTTCCGTTGCTTAGTCAGACAAGAGCCATCCTGACATTAGGAGGTCAGGATGGCTCTTGTCTTCTCTTACCTAACCTGACCTAAATGATTACACTTGTGGCACGGAGCACACTATGTTTATTCTTCTCACCCTTCACCACGATCTCACTTCCTTCTTTCAATTCCTTTACACTTTCCACAGATACATGCTCAATATGCCCATCATTACGTTTCAACAGGGCCGTAGCACTATCGATCCGCACTGCTATCGGTTCGGTATCACCCGTCACTTGTTTCAGCATACTACCCGCCACAATATATGTCTCTGGTTTCTCAGGATGCGCTACAACTCCGATCACCGTCACCTTTTCACCATGAGCCACCCATTCCTGTGCATTTTCTCCTGCTTGTTGTTGCAACGAAACCTCTCGTGTTCCAGAACTCCTTTTACCACCTTTATCTGCCCGTTGTTGAGTCGTAGCATAAGCTTGTGAATGCAAAAACAATGTATTATCATACGTGCGTGGAATAGCTATCTGCAAAGCATGGGGTACGGCATCAAACTGATAGGTAACCATCACCTGATGCAGATCGGGCGCTTGCTTTAAGGCCTGCTGCTCAGACTCACTCAGGTAATCCTTCAGTTCGACAGAGCTGCCATCCAGGTGCATCAGTATAGATGCAGGCACTCGAAGCTTCAGATGGGCTCCCCGGAAGAATTTGCTTGTTCTACTATCCGGCTTATGCCTTAACAACAACGACCCAATTTGTCCGATGGTTGCTAGTGGATTCGTGGGATCAGTAATCACACACAGATCAAGCAGGCCATCATCAAGGTAGGCGTTTGGAGTAACCTCGATCAAATTAGCATAGCGGCGTGTATTCGCAAAAATAACCTGTATGGCCTCGCCTTGCCAGTGTGCATCAGGCTCACTCCCATTCCCACTTGCCCATATCTCAATTGGAAACGGCTTTTGCCGGGGTAATTCTTTCACAGCAGCTGCATCAAAAGCAAAGCGGCCCAGATGATACTTGAGCGATTTAGAAGCATAGGCTATCACCGCTGCATCAATACCCAGACCAGCCATCAGCAAGAAATATTGCTTTGTGGTCCCCGATAGTTTTTTCTTCTTTCCACCCTTTTTCTCTCTCTCTTGGGGCAGACTGCTTTGTGCAGTATCGCCTGGAAGTGTCAACCCCTGCACCGACACATATCCCAGATCAACCTCGCGAGCATCGCTATTCACCAGCGTGAGTGCTGCCTTGACATGATCGTTAGGTATCGAAATTTCTCCTGCCCATTCGTTGGCCGTCCCACCTGGAATAACTCCCACAATACTCTTCCCGCCTGCGCTCATCACGCCATTCAGCACCTGGTTAAGCGTTCCATCTCCGCCATACGATAGCACGAGATCAGCACCTTTTTTAGCCGCCTTCTCCGCTAACTTCAGAGCCTCACCGCCATACACTTTCAGGGCCAGCCTCACCTTCCAGTCTGCCGCTACTAGCACCGCATTCATACTCGCAATATCAGGCATACTCTGCCCTTCTCGAATATCAATGACCATGCGGATATCCTTACAATGCATCACGCTTCTCCTTACAGAACCAGCTGATCCTACCTCTAAAAACACGGCCCAAATGGCTACACAGCTTCATAATATCACACCCACTGTGAGTACCTCGGAAGATCACCTTGGCCCCTGCTTGATAAAGTGAAGCCCCACTACTCTTTGAATCGTGAAATGTAGGAAATGATCTTCTTTTCAAAAGATTGGCGTCAGCACCATCGCTATGCGAAGTGGTGGTTGGTCAGACCGTGACCTCGCCACTGGCATAATCCCCAGCAGTACTAGACGTGGCCATGTAAAAGACAAGTGTGATAGTTGTCTTTTACATGGCCACGTCTAGTACTGCTTAATCTCTGCAACCTTTTTATAGGTTATCCCGTGTAACAAGTATACCTTTTTGCAGAAAAAATTTGTGGTCGAGGTAATCATGAGCGTAAGACATGCAAACCAACCTGACACTGGCACTGACACTCAGGAGCATACAGAACCGCTTATGGCAGAACGTCCTTCACCTCCTCAACAGACTCAGGTTCGTAAACCTTCTACATATTGGCACATTCCCTATTACTGGTTGATCACTCATACCTTTGAGCCACACTGGTTACCTAAAAGTTTGCGCCATCCCTTGATCGGCTACCTCATTGCTACTCTCTTAGCCATCATCGCCACCTTCCTCACTCTGCAACTCATTCAAATCTATCCATCTTTTGCCTTTGCAGGGCTGCTAGAAGTGCTTGCCGTCGCACTTGTTGCCCTCACCTGGGGAGTTGGACCCAGCCTCCTCGCCACCCTGATCGGTGCCATCTTGGTTAACTTTTTCATCCTGCCACCACCTTTCTCTTGGAGCCTCCACGACACAACCAGCCTTGTCGAAACCGCCCTTTTCCTGCTCGTCGGCTTCACCATTAGTATTGTCGCCAGCCAGATCGAACGCGCACGTCGCGATGCTGCAGAACTCTCAGCTTCCCTTGCCACCGAACGCGCACGCCTTGAAGCAGTCATCGAAACCGTACCCGACGCCGTTTCCATTCACGATATAGAGGGTAGGCCCATACGACTTAATCAACTAGGTCGGCAAAATGCCGGTACTCGCGGAGGGGAAACCCTATCCGAAGCTCAACACGCCTACAATGTGCGTACTCCTGACGGTAAATCTCTTCCCTTTGAGGAGTTCCCTGTAGCACGTGCCTTACACGGCGAAACTGTCTCCGGCATCGAAATGCGTATCGTCAATCCGCACGGTCAGGACCAGTATATCTCCGCCAGTGCCGCCCCTCTGCACGACCTGAATGGCAATATAGAAGGAGCCATCCTGATCTCCCACGATGTGACTACCCTGCACAAATCGGAACGCGAGGCAGCCGCTCGTGCCAACGAACTTGAGGCCATTTTTGAGGCTATGACCGACAGCATCTTTGTCTTCAACAATCAGGCCCAACTGCTGCGTATGAATAAAGCAGCATACCACCTCTTCGACCTCGACGAATCTCTTCTACTCGAACACTTTTCACGCATACTGTACCCACATCGCTACAATTTTGCCCCTTTCGATGAACAAGGTCATCCACTTGCAGAAGACCAGTGGCCGCTCTATCGCATACTCAACGGCGAAGTTTTCACCAGTACTAACGCAGTAGACATTACCGCCCGCAATCGCAACGGGCACACACTTCTGCTTAGCATTAGCGGTGCCCCTCTTTATGACAAAGAGGATAACATCATTGGTGCAGTCTGCATTTGCCAGAACATCACCGAGCGCCGTCAATTGGAAAAGCGCACCCAAGAAACCCTCAATGCCCTGCTCGCCATGGCCGAAGCCCTTGTCCTGATCCCTGATAGCAACACCACAACAGGCCCGTTACCAGCCACCTCCGCAAGCGTAGAAACCACCAGCGTGAATAAAGTCGCACGTCGCATGGCCGAGCTAACTTGTAAAGTCCTTGGCTGTGAGCGGGTCAGCATCACCGCTGTCGAGCCAGACAGCCACGAACTCCGTTCTATCGCCGTCGTTGGCCTGACACCTGAACAAGAACAACTATGGATGAAGAGAGCACTAGGCTATAAACTGAGCGATCTCTTCGATAACTCATCGTACACACCATCGCTCTCCACCAATGAAGCCTTCGTTATGGACATGACCCAACCCCCTTTTAACACTATGCCCAACCCTTACAACATATCCAAAATGCTGATCATACCCATGAAAGTTGGCGACCAAGTCGTGGGCATCCTCTCACTCGATCATAATGGCACAGAACACGAGTATACTATCGAAGAAATCACCCTCGCCAAAGCTGTCGCCAAACTCGCCGCCCTCGTCATCGAACGTGAACGTCTCCTGCGCGAACGAGCCGAAGCCCGCGCAAACGAACTAGCCCTACGCGAAGCCAACCGCCGCATGGACGAATTCCTGGGCATAACCAGCCATGAACTTAAAACACCCCTTACCAGCATCAAAGGCAATACCCAGCTCGCTGTCCGTCAACTTCGTAAAAACATGCAAACCATCCAAAGAATACAAGATATGTTCGAAGGCACTGAACATCAAATTAAACTGCTTGATCGCCTGGTCAACGATCTCCTTGATATCTCTCGTTCGCAAACCAACCAGCTTGAATTACATCTTGCACCTTGCGACCTCGTCGCTATTGTACATGAGTCTATCACCGAACAACAACGCCTCTGGCCCAGCCGTACAATTACTCTCGATCTACCTGATAATATCAGCACACCTATCTATGCTGATCCCGATCGTATCAATCAAGTCGTCACCAACTACCTGACCAATGCCCTCAAGTACTCGTCAGAAGATAGGCCTGTCTTGGTCACACTGCAATCCGAAAAAAAAGGAGTGCGCGTCCTGGTGAAAGACCAGGGCCCTGGCCTCTCACCCGACGAACAAGCCCGTATCTGGGAACGTTTCCACCGGGCACAAGGCGTAGAAGTGGTAAGTACCTCACAAAGCTCCATGGTCGGTCTTGGCCTTGGCCTCTCTATCAGCAAAACTATCATCGAACAGCACCATGGCAGTGTTGGCGTCGAAAGTACTCGCGGTCAAGGCTCAACGTTCTGGTTCACCCTCCCGCTTGCAGAAACATCCGTAGAGCCATAAACAGTAGGAGACAGGCTGAAGGGCTATTTGTTTCATAGACAGCCCTTCAGCCTATCTCCTGTTACTTCCCTTTGCCTACCCCGTTCCTATCTGTTGAAAGCACTTATACCGATAATGATAGATATGGAACCCAACATGAGCAGCCAACAACTTATTCCACGCACTGATCCTGAGCAGGAAGAACTTCGTCAGGCTCGTCGCGAGGCTCGTATAGAACGGCGCAAACGACGGCAGCGTGCTCGCCTCGCCCTCTGGTGTACTATTGGTGGCACTATCCTTCTCCTAGGTTTCATTGGTCTGTCATTCTTGCAGATACAGAGAATAATCAACCTCAACACCCTCTATCCACCTATCAACGGTGTCCGTTGTGACAGTATGGAGCAGGGCACCTACCATATTCACGCCCATCTCAGCATCTACATCAACGGCAAAAACATGCCTATTCCTAAAGGTATAGGTATCGCTCCCGACGGCAGTTGCTTCTACTGGATGCACACGCATACCAGCGACGGCATCATCCACATCGAGGCACCAGCCAAAGTCAGCAATGTCACCCTCGATGACTTCCTCACCATCTGGCACAAAGGCTTTGCCAAACTCAGCTTCCCACCGGAGTTGAACGCCACTACCGGCTGGCACATCTACATTAATGGCAAACCTTTCTCCGGCATCGTCACTTCACCTCTCAACACCGAAGTTCCTCTCGCTTCCCACGATGTTGTCACCATTGAATACGGCACGCATAATCCACCACCCGATCAGTTCTATGCGTTCCCAGCAAATTTGCCAACATAAGGCAAGATTCAAAGAAAAGAAGTGCATGGCGTCGAGAGGAGAAAGTTTGATAACAAGGCTATCAAGATTTCTAACAAAATTCTTACCCTTTGTTTACGTTGTTCTAACATACCGTGATCTAGAATAGAGTCAAAGGAAAAAACAAAAACCCGTTTCTGAGGAAACGGGTCAAGAAAGTAAAAATAGTAAGATTCAGTATACGTAAGGAGAAGTACCTATGGCAAACATCACACGCTACAATCCCTTCAATGAAGCTGTATCATTGCGTGAGGCGATGGATCGCCTGTTTGAGGATAGCTTTATCTCGCCCCACGTAGCGGGAGCCTTTGGTGGTCGCGGAGTAGCAGCGAACCTGTATGAGACCCCAGAGAGCTTCATTCTGCAGGTTCCAATGGCTGGCGTCAAGCCAGAGGATGTTGAGATTACTGCCCAACAGGACACCATTAGCTTGAAGTGGGAGACGAAGCTTCAGATTCCTGAGGGTGCAACCACCCATTGGCATGGTTTCCAGTCCAGTCAGTTCCAGCAGACCTTCACGCTTCCTGCTCCTATCAACGCTGAGCGTGCTGAGGCCAGTTCGGCTGATGGCGTGTTGACACTGACGCTACCCAAGGCTGAGCATGCAAAGGCTCGTACAGTGAAGGTGAATGCAGCGAAGTCGTTGTAGTCGTAGTGCGATAATCCAAGCTTGAAGGTGCAAAAAGAGGATGCAGTTCAACCGCATCCTCTTTTTGCACCTTCAAGCTTGTGTACGAACAGTGGCTCCGCTTTGCGTTAAGTGATATAGTGAAGCATCGAACGTATACGAAAGATATATCAAAGATAGCATAATATATCGTAATCTTGTAAGGTCAGAGCATTGTGATCGTGAATATTTTTAGAGAAATATAAGATAGTAAACAATACCGGTGAAGGATCTATAGAGTGAACAAAACGCTTTTACGAACATATCCCCCATTTCAACATCGCTTGCACACAATATTCCTGGGCGGACTTTTACTCTGTATCTTTTTATTCAGCGCATGTAGTGGAGCAACCTCCCAAAACTCTACAAATACGACAGCAAGTAGTGGCCCAACACCCACACCCACTGTTGATAGCACGCTGCAAAACCAGGGAAACACGCAACTCCAGACATTCCAGCAATGGATTGCGTTGATGCAGCAGTATAAAGGCGACATTAGCACCTATCAGCAACAGTACAACAGCGACAAGCAGACCTTGCAGTCTGCCACCAGCGATGCTGCCTACAAAACGGCACTACAGACGTTAAATACACATGTCACGGCAATCCAGATACCGGCGATGAAAACGGAGAGTAATTACTTGTTCCAGGAACTTCAACAGGACGCCGCCCAATTTGGCAAGCAGCATACGTATCATGACACGTATAACAATACCACCTACCCACTTGGCTATGAGTATGGATCGAATGGAGCCACAAGCCCTTTGTGGCTGCAGGGTGAACTTTCGTTGGCGAAAACTCTGGCAGACTATCAGCAAGCCATCGAAGACCTGAACATGGATTTAACGAATTTCCAGGCGATGGTGACAGACTTTAGTGATAAAACGCCCTATAATCAGGTCCATCAGACTGATATCCAACTCATGCAGCACTACAACTATATGAACTCGAAAGTCGTCATTGTCTCTCTTGCCGAGCAGGTTATGCGCGTCTATGACAATGGGAAGCTAGTCAATGCCTTCCAGGTAACTACGGGACAACCAGACCTACCCTCACCTCCGGGAACATGGTGGGTTGAGGGAAAAAAATCACCTACCGAATTTAAAGCGGATGTTCCGCCATCTTCACCGGAGTGGTATCCACCGACACCGATTAACTATGCCATGCAATTCCATAGCAACGGATACTTCTTGCACGATAGCTGGTGGCGCAGTGAATATGGCCCCGGCACAAACTTTCCCCATCTCGATCCGGGCGGCACACAATACTCAATCCATGGTTCGCATGGCTGCGTCAACATGTCGAAAGATAATGCTGCATGGCTATACAATTTTGTGCAACTTTACACTCATATCATCATCTATTAATGATTGATTGATTGTCACATACTTTTATAATTTCGCTATCTCGCATTCCAATTCGTTCGGATGCGCATACGATTGTTGCACAGTGGCGTGCGGTCTCTCTTGAATTCGTGCAACAATCGCACGCACAGCCAGTTCGTTCAAACAATTTGCATTCATTGCATTTTTAGGATACAATAGCCTCATCATAGAACATCGAAAAATTTTAGAATGGATTGCAAGCAATGATTGATCTAAACGAAGTTGGTGCTTTTGCCTACCGCAGATGGCGTCCAAGTAGGTTTCGGCATTTACCTACCTGGAATTGAGTCAGAGGCCGGATATAAAGTTAACGTGCGTATCATTCACAAGGATGACCGCTTCGCTCCTCATATCGCTACCCTCGATTTTCCTCTGGTTCCCCTAGCTGGCTCTCACTACAACCTCTGGCAAGCTCAAGTCACCATTCCAGTTATAGCGGATACTCACTTCGGTCAATGCGGTACCTATCTCTATCGCTATCAGCTTCTCCAGACACCTCCTGGTACAACCACGACAAACGTCGTCACCCTCTGGTTCACCGATCCCTTCGCACAGGCCACAGATGTAGGCCAGCTTTCCGCCTTCACTACGCCTGGCTCTATAGCCGACTTTGTGTGGACTGATCAAGCATGGAAAGTACCAGAGATCACAAACCTGGTTGTCTACGAAATGCATGTCGAGCAGTTCAACAGTACCTTCGATGGCGTTATTGAACGTCTAACGTATCTCAAGAGTCTAGGCGTCACCTGCCTGGAATTAATGCCGGTCACCAGTTTGAAACTGGACTTTGACTGGGGCTATGGGCCACTGCACTACTTCGCGCCCAACGAGCGTTGGGGTGGCGTACAGGGACTGAAACGCCTGACCAATGCCTGTCACGAGGCGGGAGTAGCAGTTATTCTTGATGTGGTCTACCAGCACGTCGATGGGACCTTCCCCTACTACATGGTTTATGCTAACGCTGGCATACAGAGTCCCATGATCAATGGTTTTGGTCAATTCGGCCCGCAACTCGATTTCAGCCAAGAGTTCACCCATGACTATGTACAGGCAGTCAACTCCCATTGGCTACACGAGTACCATGTAGATGGCTTCCGCTACGATGAAGTAACCGATCTCTATGATGGTCCCACCGGCACAAAGTACGCCAGAATTGCCTACGAGACATACAATGAATCGCTCACGCTGCCCCGCTTCACCCCTTCCGGTGGGACAGCTCCCCGTGAATATAGCCGCATCATTCAATGCCCCGAAGCATTGAACCGTCCACAGGAAATCCTTAGCAGCACCTATTCCAATGGCACATGGCAAGATGGACTGTTGGACATAGCTGAGAACATGGCGCAATACAACTTTGTCGATAATAGCTTCGTTCCCCAAATTGTACTCGATCCGTCGCTCAACTACCCAGACATGAAAACGGTGCATGACGTTGCCAATAATCCGGTCGATATGCCTGTTGCGCCATTCCAGTACCTTGAGAGCCACGATCACAGCCAGTTAATTACTTTTGTAGCAATAGAGCCGGGTGACGTCCCCTTTGGAGATAGAACTGACACTCCCCGCTCTAAAGAGACGGGGGTTCTTCTTTCATCCAGCTCACTTGCTCAGAGGTACTCCTACCCAAGAGTAGAGGTGGACTGTCCAGAAGCGTTCATCCCACAAGGGGATCGGTTCCCGTGTGCCCCACGGTACCGTCTAAAGCCTTTGCCAGGATATTGCACGCTGCGTTGTGGTCGCGATCCATCACCAATCCACACGAAGGACAGATGTGTGTGCGTACACTGAGCGTTTTCTGCACCCGCGTTCCACAGGCGCTACACTCCTGGCTGGTGTACTGCGCAGCGACCGCAATCACCGGGATACCATGCATTGCTCCATAGTACGTGAGCCATGACCGGAAACGTCCCCAGGACGCATCACTGATGGACTTCGCCAGCTTATGGTTCTTGACCATGTTGCATATCTTTAAGTCTTCATAGGCAATCAAATCGTGAGATGTGACTAACGTGTTTGCCGTCTTCCTGGCAAAATCTTCACGCTGCCTCCTGACTTTCAAATGAGCCTTGGCTACCTTTTGACGGGCTTTCTTGCGGTTTGCAGATTTCTTTTTCGTGCGAGAGAGCCGACGTTGCAAACGTTTGACGCGCTTCTCCGCTTTGCGCAAGTAGCGCGGATTGTCTACAGTATTGCCATCACTATCGGTCAGAAAAGACTTGAGACCCAGGTCAATGCCTACTTGCGAACCGGTAGGGATATGTTCTATACGCCTCTCAGCTTGTACCGCAAATTGGCAGTAGTAGCCGTCGGCACGTTTGAGCAGACGTACTCGCTTAATCTGCTTTGTGGGGAAGGTTTCAATCTGTTGCTTGGGATTGCCCACTAAGCGCAGTCGCCCGATGCCACACGAGTCCGTGAAAGTGATATGGTGTCCATCAGGCTCTAACTTCCATCCCGTGGTTTTATATTCCACCGAGCGGTTATCATGCTGAAACTTGGGGTAGCCTTTCTTGCCGGGATTGTGGTTTTTACAGTTGTCATAGAAGCGGCTAATGGCAAACCAGGCACGGTCAGCACTAGCTTGACGGGCTTGGGAATTGAGAGAGCGGGCAAACGAGTACTCTTTCGCCAGAACGGCACAATAGCACTGAAGGGCATTCTTGTGGATGCGCCGTCCGTCCATCCACAAGCGGAGGCACTTGTTGCGGATGAACTGCACCACGCGGCAAGCTTCATCAAGAGCGGCATATTGCTGCTGGTTCCCGTCTAGCTTGTACTCGTAGATGAGCATCAGTTCTTGCTCTGCCTTTCAATGTATTTTCGGATCGTGTCCTGACTCACAAATCCCGCCGTGCTATAGAATGTGCTCCGTGTCCACAAGGAGGGCATTCTCATAAGATGAGGAAATTCCTCTCTGAGCAGATGAGACGAACGGCCTTTGATGAGACGGGATATGTCGATAGGCAGGGTGTAGGGATTGGCCTGAATGAAGAGATGCACATGATCGGGCTGGATTGCCAGTTCGACAATTTCCCATCCCTGCTCTTGGGTGACATCTTCGATGATCTGTTTCAAGCGGTCATGCACCGGCCCAACTAACACCTTGCGCCGTCTCTTGGGGCAAAAGATGATGTGGTAGAGGATATGATGTACCGTATGTTGCTCGTGAATATATGTCTCATCCATGTAGATAGTATACCACGATGCAACGTACCTTGTCAACATCTGCTTCCACTCCCATCACGCCCCCACAAGGAACGGCGCTCTCATCCCCCGCATGAATGACGGGGGCTTTCCCGCGCCGGTTTGGTAAGTAATCATTCGCCGTTGCTGGCACAGAATGTACCTGCACCTTCGTGATAGGCGACCATTCAACAGGGTCTACCGGCCAGAAAAAATGCTTGTTCTCACGTCTATCGTCCTGCAAGCGGTCTGCCGGACTTTCCTCAGGGCTATCTGCACCACGATTAGTCTCCATAGATGGTTGAGGCAGTGCTAGTGGTTGCGTCACCAGTGCGAAAGGTGTTGGCACTGGGGTTTGCAACTCATCAGCTGGAGTGAGAGCCGGGAGAGGTGTGTGAGGATTGTTTGCAGGACGTGAGTACTCAAATAGCGGTTCGCTGGCAGGTACAACTAGAGATTTTGCTAGAGGAGAGGCAACCGGTGCTACCTTTACTGCCATGAAAAAGGCATTACTCAACTCTTCTGCCGAGGCCAGGCGCTCATCCGAGCGTTTCTGCATAGCCGCCTGAAGTACAGTGTCTACCGCATCCGAGATACTGGGAACAAGAGAACGTGCCAATGGAGCTGGCTGGCGCACATGTTTCAACAACACTTCCACCGGCGTCTGGCCTGTAAAGGGCGGTTGGCCAGTGAGGATACGAAATAGCAACACGCCCAGCGAATACACATCGCTAGCTTGTCTCAACACACCCAGCGACTGCTCCGGTGCCGCGTATTCTGCCAAGCCCCAACCCACACGGGTAAGCGATTGCTGACTATCATCATAGCTCCGCGCAATACCAAAATCGGAGAGCAATACGCGCCCATCTGCTGCCAAAAAAATATTGCTCGGTTTAATATTACCATGAATCACATTGTGATTGTGGATATATTGCACTGCGCTACATAGTTGCTGCATAATGGGCAAAGCCTGCATCGCCGAAAATTTACCACCTACCCGTGTTAGTAGCTCATCAAGCGTACCGGTAGGCATAAAAGGTGTAACGACATAGAGCAGCTCTTCACCTTCGCCAAATTCGAGAAGTGGCAAAATATGTGGATGGTCAAATTGACCGATTTTCTCGGCCTCAGTCATAAAATAATTACGGAAAGACTCCTGCTGGGCATAGCTTGAGCGGAATACTTTTACCGCTACCTCATAGTCACCCTCACTTTGTTTACAAGCACGGTAGACATCGGCCACGCCACTTTTATTGATAGATTGCAATAGAAGATATTCACTCAGTATGACGCCTTCAAGATTCGACATGCAACCCCCATTTATGTTCGCTTTGTCGTTTCCTGTTTTCCCAACCACACGAAAACGACACCTATCATAGGGTGGTCATAGGTTTTTTGCACAAATCCAACAGGCATGGTAGGAGCGGCATTTATGACGCCAGTCCGCAAGTGGATAGGCAAACGCAAGAGAGACGGACTGGCGTCATAAATGCCGCTCCTACATCTTTCCTGGAAGAGACGTCCTGACCCTATGCCAAAATCTTACGCGCACCCCTATCCTAAAGATAGGCAATACATCGGAATAAACGAGATAGGAACACTTTTTCGGAGATACACATCTACATCTTGAGACCCAGGATGAGTAGTATCGTCAAGATGTGCAGTAACTGATCGACCCAGATTGGGCCAATTATCTTATAGCGTGACTTGAGCGGATCGATGATAAAGTGTGTACCAAACAAGACAGCAGTGGCGAGGAGCGAGGGATGGGCAAAGAGGATAAAAACAGCAGTGTAAGTGGCACAATGATAAAAGTTAACCTCCCAGCTTTTGCCTTTCTCAACACTCATCCAGGTACTTTGAAAGGCAAAATCACCCACAAAATGGCATGCCAGCCAGATCAGCAGCATTGGGATCGAGATATCGACGAGCAATGGCATGATGGTATTTCTCCTTAACGAGTTTATCTCTGATTAGAGTATACGTGAAGGAGAAATGACCAACAATGAGTTGCTTCGCCTTCAAAGTGTGAAGAAGATCACATTTTCATCCATCTCTTTATCTGCCTATGAGTACCGTCCTCTAGAACTCGTACACGCCCTCTCCACGGTGTTCCAGACAATACTCGCAATACCAGCAACGTTACCACCAGCATCCAGAAGCAGAAAGCCAGGTCTTGTTCCAGAAAAGCACTATCACCCATCCCCTGTGCCATCGCTGCCAGCATAGCTGCCCCTACGCCCACCGTCATACACTGCAAATGTACATTCTTTGGCGTCTCATTTGCACGCAGATGCATCAAAATACGTGCAAAAAGCCAGAAAAAGAGAACTAGTATGGCAGCGAATGCTAGCAGACCGAAAATGCCTACACTTATCCAGATTTGCAGAAATATATTATGTGGATGTGATAAATCTGGCTCATAACCAAGACCTGTTAAGGCGTGGGTCACCGGGTCTTCATTGATAGTGTAATGATATAAGTGTGGTGTGACACACACATTGTTCAAGCTAAAGTGGCAGAGCCAATTATCCAGACCATAGCCAAACCATGGGTTATCACGAATCATATTCCAGGCAGTTTGCCATAAGTAAAGACGCTTCGTGGTTGTGCTGATATTACGCACATCCAGATGGTTCTCAAAGATCAGATTATAGATGCGCGTATGAAAGAAAATGAGAGCTACCACCATACTACCCGCGAACAAGGCTATACCTAGCAACAACATCTTGCGGCTCCGTATAGACAGGACAGCAATAAAAAGTATCGCCATGGCAGTTCCTAGCCATGCTCCCAATGAATGCGTCAAATATTGCGCGGAAAGCATAAGCACACAGAGTACCAGTGCCACGCCTCGCTGCTTCCAGGCTGCCCAGTCATGTAGCTTATATGAATTTTTCGCTACTAACCATGCCAGGCCAATCGGCAAAATGTAATCAAAGAGCAGACCGATACTATTGGCACTACCATACATCGCATGTACCCGCCGTATACCATCCGACTCTATTGGCAAGGTGCTCTTGAAAAAGACGTACTGAATCAAGCCCAGTAGAGCGACCATCAAGCCAGTTGCTAGCAATGCCCCCAATAGACGTAGCACATCTTGCCGTGAACGCAAACAGTAAAGGGCCAGCACAACATAGAGAAGTGGAGCCAGCACTTCCCTGTGAAACGCCCGCAGGGCAAACGCTTTCTCATAGGCTATGACAATCGAAAAGGCAGCTACTACCACAAACACCAAAGTAGGCACAATGAATGGCCCCAGGCGATCTCTCAATTCTCGCCAGGAGAGCCAGTAAGGCCAGCGACTTCGTTGCCATAAGAGTTGTAACACAGCAATGAGCAGGCAAACAGCAAGTGTAATTTCGGCGATGCTAAAAGAATAGTGGGAAATAACGGTTTTTGGCTGGGCATAATAGGGCAAGGTCAAGGGTAAAAGGGCCACCGCAAAAGGTAAACGATACCAACACAATACGGCAAAAAGTATCAGGAAGGGGAGAGAGAACAGAGGATTGATATGAAACAGGAAGGTATTGCCCAGATTTGCATTGCCGATGACATAATACAGTGTCATGGACAGAATCAGGCCAGCCTCAAATAGGCGGTTCTGCCAGAACGATGATTTTATGCTGAAACGTGAACCGTTGTCTCTCGGCGGTTCAGTAGCAGCATCAAGGCCATCAGCACTACCAGCTGCTTCCTGCTGATCCAGATCAGCATCAGGTAAAGAAGGACTTTGACTACTCATATATGTTCCATCTTCCTAATACACAGAGCAAAAATGCATGTGCATATATCAGAATACCGGGAAAGTTCCGTACTCAGTATAGCAAAACCGCTCCACTTCGTCCAACATATTCCCCTCGCCTGCTCAGTTTTAGGACTTTAGGCTAATTATGAACAAACAGGGTGGTGTAAACTTGCCGCAAGCGAGTTTACACCACCCTGTTTGTTCATATCACTACTTTGTCAGTTCTCTCACGAACTGCTGGAAGACATGGAGGTGATGGTCAATGTCGGCCTGGGTATGCTGGATGGAAACCGTCCACTGGTCATCAAAACCCGGCGGGAAGAGGATACCACGATTCGCCAGGAAGAGCCAGTAGGCATAGGAGACATCTATATCGATCTCCCACCATGCACGATAGTTCCGCGCACGCTCATGGCGGAACATGGCACAGCCCTTCGCGCCAATCTGGGCCACATGCATGGGCAGATCAAATTCTTCGATGATACCCACATAGCCCTCAGCCAGTTGCTTCGAGAGACCTGCCACATGGGCATGCGCCTCCGGTGTCAGCAGTTGTGTCAATGTCACCAGACCGGCCCGCATGGACATCGGATTGCCATTGAACGTCCCCAGATGCAGCACTTCCTGGTGATTGATATGCCTCATGATCTCAGCCAGTCCACCAAAGGCACCGATGGGCATGCCGCCACCAATGGACTTGGCAAGACAAATCAAGTCTGGCTCCACCGGATAGAGTTCTGTGATCCCACCAGGAGCTACAGTTACGCCCGTTTTCACCTCGTCGAAGATCAGCAAGACACCATGGCGACGGGTAATATCACGTAGGCTCTGAAGATACCCTTCATCTGGCAGCATAATACCCACATTCATCAACACCGCCTCGGTGATGACCGCGGCCACCTCACCTTTATGCTCGCTTAAGATACGCTCCAATGCTTCGGGATCGTTGTAGGGAGCAATAATAGTATTCTCCTTCACATTGGCAGGAATACCCTTAGAAGCGGGAACGCTATTGGGACGATCCGGAGGACCAGCCGCTTCGACCGAAGGCTTAGTACTCATCAATACAGTGTCATGGTGTCCATGATACGAACCTTCAATTTTGACGACCTTATCGCGCTCTACATGCGCCCGTGCCACACGCAGTGCATCCATGGTCGCCTCAGTCCCAGAGTTACAGAAACGCACCTGCTCAATGGGAGCAAAGCGACGTACCATCTCTTCCGCCAGGAAGACGACGTCAGGACAGGGCAATGAGTATAGACTGCCTTTACCCAACTGGTCGCGCAACGCCTCTACCAAGACTGGGTGAGAGTGACCAACCAGGAGACTACCGAAGCCCAGATGAAAATCGGCATATTCGTTGCCATCATAGTCCCAGATATGGCTTCCCTGAGCATGCTCAATGAACAGAGGATAGGGCGGTACTGCCTGGAACGAACTGGAAACACCCAAGGGCAATGATGCTTTGCCTCGCTCATGTATTTCGTGAGAGCGATGAGTACGCTTTCTGAACTCCGTTTCCTCGCGGGCCACGATCTCTGCTACAACTTTACGATTGATCGTCAGCGGTTGCCGAAGCATAAAAGCTCCTTTCCTGTAAAAAACAGGTCGTGTTTAAAATAATTGTCGACAGTGTGTATGGCACGGTTTTTTCTTTCTTCTTCCATTGTACTCGATATCTCAAAATTTTTCAATGTTTTTGCGATATTTAACTACGAAATAATTCAAATAAAGCCATTCTCATTGCGAAATTCGTAATTTCCTTCAGTCTATTGTCACTCTTCAAGACTCCTCGCCGAGTGCGCATGCGATTGTTGCATGGCTGGGGCAAGCCCAGCCACTACTATACTACGCCAAGGATAGTTGTCACCGCCTCTAGTAGTGGCTGGGCTTGCCCCAGCCACCTGAATAGTTACCGTCTACTTGGATTTGTGCTAGAATAGCAGCATGCTAAGAACGCTCACTGTAACTCGTTATGTCACGCCGCTCAGGGAGGGAGGCTCTCTGCCAGCTATTGTTGAAGCAGATGACGATGGCCTTTATGTGTTAAAATTTCGTGGTGCAGGACAGGGGCCAAAGGCATTAATTGCCGAACTGGTCGCTGGAGAGATCGCTCGTACACTAGGCTTGTCTGTACCTGAAATTGTCTTCGCCGAACTGGATCCTATGTTGGGACGCTCTGAGCCTGATTTTGAAATCCAGGCCCTCATCAAGGCCAGTGTGGGCCTCAACTTGGCCCTTGATTACCTTCCAGGTGCGCTAGCTTTCGATACTCTAGACGCCTCGGCCCTCGATCCTTTGCTTGCCTCGTCCATTGTCTGGTTCGATGCCTATGTCACCAACGTTGACCGCACGGCACGCAATACAAATATGCTCTTCTGGCACAAACGCCTCATGCTTATCGATCATGGTGCCTCACTCTACTTCCATCACATCGGCACAGACTATATGAGACATAGCAGATCACCTTTTACCTCCATCAAGCAGCACATACTCCTCCCCGTGGCCAGCCAGCTTAGCGAGGCTGATACACTACTTAAGGCGCGTTTAAACTCAACTGTGATTGAGGATATTATCGCCATGATTCCCGCTACTTGGCTCGACAACGACCAGTTGTTTGCTAGCTCTGAGGAGCATCGTGCAGCCTATGTCGCTTACCTGCTGGATCGCTTAGCAGCTTCGCATATCTTTGTGGAGGAGGCCCTGCATGCCCGCGCTGAACTCCTATGATTACGCCATTGTGCGCCTTGTACCATGCGTTGAACGCGGCGAATACATCAACGTAGGCGTGATTCTCTTCTGCCGCACACGCCGTTTTCTGCGTGCTCTCATCTCTGTAGACGTGCCACGCGTTACTACTCTCTTCCCTACTATTGATATCGACCTGGTACAGCAGCATCTTGACACTATTCCGCTTATCTGTACCGGCAGTGCCGAAGCAGGCATCATCGGTCAACTCTCACAATCCGAGCGTTTCCACTGGCTCGTCTCCCCCCGCAGCACCGTCATCCAGACCTCACCCATCCACTCCGGTCTTTGCACCGATCCTGCTGCTACGCTAGAACATTTGCTGCAAACCATGGTGCTCTTGCCTTCATCATAAATCTCGCAATGCTGTCTACAAACATAGAAAAACCGTATGATCCGTAACGTACGGATCATACGGTACTTATCTCCTAGTAACCTACACCCGACTCTGTAAAGCGCCCGACGAAACAGGTGTAGAACTGTGATCATGGCGTATAGACTTCATAGTAGGTGGCTTGCGTGTCATCCAGATAAAGATACTACCTACAATGAGCAGATAGAGTGTATAAAACACACCCTGTAGCACCGTTGGCTCCTGAGCATAGCCAACAAAGCTGTGCAATAAATCACCCAGTTGGCTCTCTTCGCTGAGAATATGTGTTGTGTTCCACAGAGGGGTTGTGCCAAGGGTGATCCAGCCAAGTTGCTGCATATTCTGTATCGCATCAGCCAGCAAACCTGCGGCAAAGATGATGAGGATGACACCCATGATACGGAAGAAGATGCGATAGTCGAGTTTGTAGCCCAGACGATAAATCAGTACACATAAGCCAATGGCAGCCGCCAGTCCCAGAAGCGCACCAAGTAGCACCAGACCACCGCTCGCCTGGAAAGCAAAGGCCAGCGTAAACATTGTCGTCTCTATGGCCTCACGCCCTACAGTGGTAAAAGCCAGCAGGCCAAAGGCAAATCCCGAACTGGCGATACTGGCCTTGGCTGTAATATCTTTCTTGAGCGAACGACTATGCTTCTGCATCCAGAATGTCATGGTTGTCAAAAGTACCACTGCCACCAGAAACGCTATCGTCTCAAAGATTGCCTGGTAGGTTGAACCGACAAAGTCTTGCACAGTTATGTAAAGTGCGAGGCCACCAAGCAATGAGGCCAACAGAGCCAGAGCAACACCGATCCAGACAGCACGAGTCTGGCGCGTCTGCCCAAGCTGACGCAAAGCGGCAAAGAGGATGCTGACAATCAGGCTAGCTTCCAGCCCTTCACGGAGAAAAAGTACGAATGCTGCTACCATAACGACAAATGCCTTCTCTCATATAGCGTGTGGCGATGTCCACACTGTTAATTCCTAGTTTTCTAGTAAGATATTAGCATACCCTAATATCGAGAGTCAAGAGAGAAGGAAACGGTAAAAAATTTTTCACCGTAGGGGCGTTACCCAAATTTTAGCTGCCGCCGCTTTGCTGATCGAGACTTCGCGCCCCTCAGCCTGTACCTTAAAGCTCTCCCCATTCTCATCGCTTTCCTCACTGTCTTGCGCCAGAACAGTCAATACTGTGTCAGGGGTAAGCCCTTTTTCATGGAGATAAAGAATGAGAGCCTCTTCATCTTCCACCACCTCGGAGATGCACAGAATCGTCGCCTGATCGCCAGCAGTTATCTTCGAGAGTCGTATCGCGCCCTTATCTTTCAGATAGCTTCGTGCATTTGGCACCAGACCAGGAATAGGGTTGCCATGAGGACAAGTAGTTGGATGATTGAGAGTCGTTACCACACGAGCCTCAACCGCTCCCGAAATAAAATGCTCTAGACGACACGCCTCCTCATGCACCTGATGCCACTGCATGCCCAGCATATCCACGAGGAACCGCTCCGTCAAACGATGCCGACGCAATACTGCTTCTGCCGCCTGATTGCCTGTCTCAGTCAGCTTCACCTGCCGCTTCTGATCCATCTCTACATAGCCATCGCGCACCAAGCGTTTCAGCATCTCTGTCACCGAAGGGGGGGCCACCCGAAATTTTTCAGCCAGACGCGCTCCAATCACTACCTCATCCTCCATATTCATATTGTAAATCGTTTCTAAATATTCTTCAACCGTGGCACTCAGCGGCTCATCTGTCTTCATGGGCATACCTGTTTTCTGTATAGTAGTTCCTCTATTATGCTCATTTTACCACCTGACATACCTGAGTCAAGAGCTGGTAGTCACTACATAGAAGAAGCCCTATTTAGCTCAGGGATATAGTAGAACAAGAAAGGAGCTTTCTCAACCATGATGAATGTAACAATGCAAGAAAGCATCACAACTATATCGACATATCAACCCACAATAACAAAGCAGGAGAACAATAGCCGATACCGATTTCTATCATCGCATCTTTCCAAACAGGTTATCCTGTTGGTCTTTACCGCCTTGCTGCTCTGCAGTTCACTGATCGTTTCTCATAATCAGCCCGCCGCACATGCAGCTAATCCAGGTTCAGGTAACGCCTGCTCCTGGTACACAGTTCACTGGGGCGATACCTTGAGCAATATTGCGTGGGGCCATCGTACCACAGTTTGGACCCTGGCACAGGTCAACTACATTCGCAACATCAACTTGATTCTTGTAGGCCAGCAGCTATGCATCCCCTATCGAGTTGGTGGAAGTAGTTCAAGCGGTGGCACATCTGGAGTTCTCCCTAATGGTGTCGTGCGCTGGTATGCTTACAACGCATTGGACTGGTCTAACCGTTCACAGGTCAACTACCTATTGCATATAGCGGCTGCCCGTTACGGTCTGCCTGCTAATTTGCTTATGGCCATTGCTTGGCAGGAAAGCGGCTGGTATCAGCACGTCATAGCCTGGGACGGCGGCATAGGCGTCATGCAATTGATGCCCGCCACGGCCCAGGGCATTAACAACAGTACGGGTATCCGCCGCGATCCTTACCACTTGGTGGATAACATTAATCTAGGTGCCACTTACCTCTCCTGGCTCTATTACAACTTCCACGGCAACCTCTACCAGACTATCAGCGGCTACAACGAAGGCGGCTGGGCAGTTATTCATAGAGGCATTTTTAACTGGCGATATGTGAATAATGTGCTGGCCTTGATGAGGCAGTTCCGGTAGGGAACAGATCCTAACTGGATTTCCTGGAGTAAGGGATATCCAGTTAGGCCATGCTATTCCAAAGGGAATATAGTCATGAATGAGCTAGCATCATTCGCTCGTCTTCACAGGGATGTTGAGGAATTGGGCCTGTTGAGGAGAGAAAATCAGTTCGCGTGTGCTATACTTGATATGATAGCTCTCACGATGGTTTTCTTATCGAGAAAGAATGGACAAGATCATGTTCAATGAGTATATGGACAAAGCGATGCAACACGCTCACTATGAGCAAATTGAAGATGGAACCTATTTTGGCCGGATTCCTGGCTTCAAGGGCGTCTGGGCAAACAAACCTACTGAACAGGAATGCCGCGAGGAATTGCGTGAGGTTCTGGAAGACTGGATACTACTCAATATTGCTGATCACACCCCCTTACCCATAGTCGATGGGATGACGTTGGAAGTAGGGAAACTAGTCTAATCAAGCCTTTTAGACCAAAAAAACACTTGACACATCCCCAAAACCTCTTTATACTTGCTATAAGCACAATAGCATATGTAAAGCACCGAACAGGAAGAGTACTTAGCTTCGCATGGTTCCAGAGAGTCGGGACTGATGGAAACCGATACCAGTGCGGTTAAGGAATGGGCCTGGGAGCACACGAGCGAAACTTCTGCCAGACGGCGGAATCAGTAGGACTTGTGCGGAATGTCCCCCGTTATCGAGGACAGGATATTCATCTATTATGCTTATCTTAATAGAGCGTATCCGGCAATGAGGGATTATCTATCTGCTATCTACCCTGTAGGGGATGACAAGAAGATAATCTGAATCAGGGTGGTACCACGAAAGCTTTACGCCTCTCGTCCCTAGCTTTGGGAAGAGTGGCGTTTTTTATTGTTCGTTTGTCCATGTTGATGGAGGAATAACTAGTATGTCAATCTCAATGAACTCAGAAATTAAACCTGAGCCGGTACCAGCTAATACTACCGCGCCGATAAAAAAACGGGTCTTCTCTGGTGTCCAGCCAACAGGCAACATTCATCTAGGCAACTACTTGGGAGCCATTCGTAACTGGGCTGCCGAACAGCAGGAATACGATAATATCTACTGTATTGTTGACCTGCATGCTATCACCTTGCCCATTGATCCTAAAGAACTGCATTACAATACGCGCAAATTGGCAGCCCTATACCTGGCCTGTGGTCTCGATCCACGCTACTGCAAGCTCTTTGTGCAATCACATGTGCGTCAACATGCTGAGTTGAGCTGGATTTTAGAGTGCTTCACCCCCATGGGCTGGCTGAACCGTATGACCCAGTTCAAGACGAAGGCAGGAGAAAATCTGGACTCCGTCGGCACAGGTCTCTATTGCTATCCAGTGTTGATGGCCTGCGATATTCTGTTGTACCAGACCCATCTTGTGCCTGTAGGTGAAGATCAACGCCAGCACATCGAACTGACCCGCGATCTAGCCCAGCGTTTCAACAGCCTGTACGGTCAATCAGTGTTTACCATTCCAGAGCCGCACATCCGCAAGGTTGGCGCACGCATCATGTCGCTAGATGACCCGACGAACAAGATGAGCAAGAGCGAGCCAAACGAGTACTCACGGATCAATCTCCTGGACGATCCTAAAACGGTTAAAAAGAAGATTGCCCGCGCCACCACGGACTCGCAACGTCTGATAGCTTTCGATCACGAACGTCCCGGTATCACCAATCTGCTGACCATCTACCAGTTGCTAACCGGACAGTCACAGCAAGAGATCGAGGCAGAATTTGAGGGCAAAGGTTATGGTGATTTCAAAGCTGCGTTGACCGAACGCCTAGTGGAAACGCTCACACCCATTCAGCACCGCTATCACGAACTGATGAACGATCTGCCCACGCTAGAGGCTATCCTCAAGCAAGGAGCAGACACGGTGCGCCCTCTAGCCGAGGCAACCCTACAACAGGTCAAGGATGTTGTCGGATTAGGGTAAAGTCCTGCACAGGTGTTATTGCTTAAAAGACAAAACACCTGTACAAGAAAAAAGATAAGGACAGACAACTATGTATTATCCAACCTTCGCTGAAATTCAACAATTGCGCGACGCAGCAATGGCCTCGTCCCCTGATAAGCGGAAGAAGCCACTGCTGCCGCTCTACCGTGATATTCTGACCGATCTAGAGACGCCTGTCTCAGCCTATTGTAAAACAGCACAAGGACCGTACAGTTTCTTGCTCGAAAGCGTCACCGGCGGTGAACGTGTTGGCCGCTATTCATTTATCGGCCTCGATCCCTACATGATCATTATGCATGATGGGGAAATGGCTATGCGGTATTTCTTACAAGGTCTGAATGGGTACAGGCAGGGTACAGGGGGGCGCAATGAATTGGTGGGCCCTGCGTGCGGCCCCCACGGTGAAAATATTCCCTGTTATGATCCACTACAGCTTATCGAAGATGAACTGGATCAATACCACTTAATCATTCCTCCTCACCTTTCTCAAGATGAGTTGCCACGCTTTCATGGTGGCGCAGTTGGTTATCTCTCATACGAAACAGCATCGCGTTTTGAGCGTCTACCTGTACCGGCAAAGAACGCTCTCGGACTTCCGCTGGCCATTTTCTGCTTCACCGAAACGGTACTTGTTTTTGATCACGCCAAACATCGTACACGTATTGTCACTCATCTGCACCTTGATGCGCCCGATCTCGAAGCTGAGTACCAGCGCGGTATGGCTATCCTCAATGATATTCACCATCGCCTGCGTCTGCCTATGCCTCTATTAGATGAGCCAGAACCCGTTCACGATGAGGACGCCCTACAGGTCACTTCTAACCGCACACAGAGCGAGTTTGAGGAGATGGTACGTCGTTCTATTGCATACATTCAAGCCGGAGACGTTTTTCAGGTCGTGCCATCTCAGCGACTAAGCCGCCATGTGAATGCGGCACCATTTACCGTTTATCGCGCTCTACGAGCCGTCAATCCTTCACCCTATATGTTCTACCTGGACATGCAGGACTTCCACATTGTGGGAGCATCACCAGAATTGCTCGTACGCTTCGAGGACAATGAAGTGACCATCCGTCCCATCGCTGGCACACGTCCACGCGGCATTGACCGGCAAAGCGATCAAGAGCTTGCCGAAGAACTGCAAAATGACATCAAAGAGCGGGCCGAACATGTCATGCTTGTCGATCTCGCCCGTAACGACGTCGGCAAAGTGTGTGCGCCCGGTAGCGTACAGGTTAGCGAATTTATGGACATCGAACGCTATTCGCATGTCATGCATCTGGTTTCCAACGTCACAGGCCAGCTACGTGTTGACGTGACACCCTATGACGCTCAGCGTGCGGGCTTTCCCGCAGGTACCGTCACCGGCGCACCAAAAATTCGCGCTATGGAGATTATCAGCGAACTAGAAAAAGAACAGCGTGGCGTCTACGCAGGAGCCGTGGGCTACTTCAGTCACGCCGGTAACCAGGAAACAGCTATCGCCCTGCGAACGATGGTTATCAAAAATGGACGTGCCTATATTCAGGCGGGCTGCGGAGTCGTCGCTGACTCCAATCCTACGGCTGAATATTTTGAAAGTCTTAACAAAGCTAAGGCACTGCTCCGCGCCCTTGATGAGGCGGAACAAATGGCTGACGACCACAGGAAAGAGGCAGAGGAGCAAGAGTGCGGGCAAGCTCAGGAACCAGGTCGCGGGCACACCACTGAGGAACCAGGTCGCGAGCAAGCTGCTGAGGAATTAGGGCGAGGGCAAGCCGTCGCCCCTACTATAGCTACGAACATTGGTGATCACCATCATAGTCAGGCTACAGGAGGTGTAGAGGAATTAGGGCGAGGGCAAGCCGTCGCCCCTACTATAGCTACGAACATTGGTGATCACCATCATAGTCAGGCTACAGGAGGCGTATATGTTGCTGCTGATCGATAACTACGATAGTTTTACCTACAACCTCTATCAATATCTCGCCGAGTTGGGAGCTGAAATAGAGGTGCGCCGCAATGATCAGGTGACCTTGGCCGAGATCGAGGCCATGCAGCCCGAGTACATCGTCATCTCACCTGGGCCATGCACACCAAATGAAGCGGGCCTCTCCTGTCAGATTATTGCCACCTTTGGCCCTCACATTCCCACGCTTGGTGTCTGCCTGGGTCATCAAGCTATCGGACAGGTCTACGGCGGCAAGGTTATACGCGCACCGCAGCCGATGCATGGCAAGACCAGTTTGATACAGCATAACGGCCAGGGAGTCTTTGCTAACCTTCCACAGCCTTTCGTGGCCAATCGTTATCATAGCCTCATCGTCGAGCGTGCCACTCTCCCGAATGAACTGGAGATTACCGCCGAGACGGCGGATGGACTCATTATGGGTCTACGACATCGGACCTACCCGGTTGAAGGCGTACAGTTTCACCCGGAGTCAATTCTGACTCCGGTAGGCAAAGATCTGTTACGTACCTTCCTGGCATATCGGGCACACGTTGTGTGCTAATAGCAAGAGGAGGAACTCATGATTCGTGAGGCTATCACTCATATTACCGCCGGAGCCACGCTTAGCGAGGATGAAGCTGCCGCCGTCATGGAAGAGATCATGACCGGCGTTGCCACCCCATCGCAGATGGGAGCATTTCTCACAGCTCTACGCCTTCGCCCTGGTGGGGAAACCGTTCAGGAAATTGCCGGTCTGGCCCGTATTATGCGCGACAAGGCTGTACAGGTCCATCTGGAAGGCCAACATGCCCTCGATACCTGTGGTACCGGTGGTGACAGTGCCGGTACCTTCAACGTATCCACTGCCGCCGGTATTCTCGCCGCCGCAGCAGGGGCAGTCGTTGCCAAACATGGCAATCGCTCCGCTACCAGCCGCTGTGGGAGTGCCGATGTCCTTGAAGCCCTTGGAGTACGCATCGACCTTGGCCCCGAACAGGTCGCCCGTTGCGTCCACGAAGTCGGGTTTGGCTTCATGTTCGCCCCTGCCTATCATCCAGCCATGAAGCATGTTGGCCCAACGCGCCGCGAAATTGGCATCCGTACCGTCTTTAATATTCTCGGCCCACTCACTAATCCAGCGCATACACGCTACCAAGTACTCGGTGTAGCCGACGGTTCGCTCTTGCGCAAAATGGGCGAAGTACTCCTCCGCATGGGTTGCCAACATGCCCTGATCATTCACGGTGAAGATGGTATTGACGAGTGTTCGCTAAGTGCGCCTACTCGCGTCTGCGAAGTACGCCATGGGCAAGAGCTACGCGAGTACACAATTGCACCAGAGGATGTCGGCCTTACTCGCGTCTCGAACCGCCAAGCATTTCAAGGTGGTGATCCAGCCTACAATGCTGATCTGCTACGTGGCCTGCTCAACAGCTACACTGATAGTCCCGCTACCGATATGCTTTGTGGAGCAGCGCAAACAAGAATATCCCTTAGAGGAGATGCAACGTTTAGCCGCCTCTCAGCCAGCACCACGCGACCTGCTTACAGCCTTGTTACCTGTCCCCCAGACAGGGTCCCCTCAAGACTCAAAAGCGCAAGTGCGCCTGATCGCCGAGGTGAAACGAGCATCGCCATCGAAAGGCATGCTCGCTCCGCACCTCGATCCGGTAGCACTGGCACGCACCTATGAAGCGCACGGCGCAGCAGCCATCTCCGTGTTGACCGAGCCACATTTCTTTCTCGGCTCCCCAGCGTACCTAACTGCCATCAAACAGGCCGTCAGTGTACCCGTCTTGCGTAAAGATTTCATCATAGACGAGTACCAGGTCTACGAGGCACGCGCCTGGGGAGCCGATGCCATCCTGCTCATCTGTGCCATCCTTGATGATATGCAATTGCGCCACCTGCTCAGCATCGCTCATCAGCAACATATGCGCTGCCTCGTTGAAGTACACAACGTTGAAGAAGCTCAACAGGCTGTAGCAGCCGGGGCGAGAATTATTGGCGTCAACAGTCGCGATCTGGTAACCTTTCAGATGCATCCCTATCTTATTCGCGATCTACGTCAATTTATTCCAGCCGATCGCGTTGTGGTAGCTGAAAGTGGCATTCATAGCGCAGCCGATACCCGCAGGCTGACTCGCTATGATGTACAGGCCATGCTCGTTGGCGAATCACTGGTAAAGTCTGATAATGTAGCAGGACAGATGCAGAAGCTGCTCCAGGGAGCGAACGAAAGTAGGCAGGTGAAAATATGTGGCTTACGCACTCCTGAACATATACGTGTTGCCATAGATGCGGGTGCCGACATGCTTGGCCTCGTTTTCTACAAACCCAGCCATCGCTATGTCCAACCCCAGCAGATACGCCAGACACTGGAAGCATGTGGTTATTTTGCCCCAAACGATGGCTTCAGCCTTCCTGATCTGGTTGGCGTCTTTGTGAATGAAGAGGCCAGCTTTATCCATGATGTTGCGCAGCAGGTTGGGCTGCATTTTATACAACTCCATGGCACTGAATCGCCTGAGTTCTGTGCATCTATGCAGCAACCAGTGCTTAAAGCAGTGCATCTACGCAACGATGAAGACAGGGACAAGATTGAGGCATATCAAGAAGCAGTATGGCGCATTCTTCTTGACACACCTACCCCCTCGTGGGGCGGAACAGGGGAAACACATAACTGGCAGCTAGCACGTAGCGTGGCGCAGGAAATGCCCATACTCCTCGCCGGTGGACTGACCCCCGAAAATGTTGAGGAGGCCATTACTCAGGTTCGTCCGTGGGGAGTCGATGTCAGTAGTGGAGTTGAAACCAATAAAGTTAAAGATAGCGCAAAGATTCTTGCCTTTATCGAACATGTACGAAATGCGGATACGGTGTCGCCCTTGCTCGAACGCCAACGCATATTTTAGAAAGAAGCCATGCTCATGCAAATACAGCAGCAACAAACAGCCTACCAACACAATCTTTATCCTGATGAACGAGGTCGCTTTGGACCCTTCGGGGGAAAATTCGTTCCCGAAAGCCTGATGGCAGCTCTTACGGAGCTAGAAGGCGCCTACGAGCTGGCTTGTCACGATACGGCATTTCAAAGCGAACTGCAGGCCCAGCTTGCCAGCTTCGTCGGGAGACCCACTACCCTGCACTACGTGCCACGCTTCTCGCAAATGGTTGCTCCTGATGTCAAAGTCTACCTCAAGCGAGAGGATTTGGCCCATACTGGAGCGCATAAAATCAACAATGCGCTGGGGCAGGGGCTGTTAGCCAAGCGTATGGGCAAAAAACGCATCATCGCTGAAACGGGTGCAGGGCAACACGGCGTTGCTACAGCCACGGTCTGCGCTATGCTAGGTCTTGATTGTATCGTTTACATGGGCGAAACGGACATTCAACGCCAATCGCTCAACGTCTTCCGCATGAAACTGCTGGGAGCCGAGGTACGTTCGGTGACCAGTGGCAGCCGCACACTGAAAGATGCCATCAATGAAGCTATTCGGGACTGGGTCACCAATGTTGAGACGACCTTCTACCTGATCGGTTCAGCTGTGGGGCCCCATCCCTATCCACGCATCGTCCGTGACTTCCAATCAGTCATCGGCACTGAGGCACGCCAGCAGATCCTCGCGCAAGAGGGGCGTCTGCCCGATATGGTGATTGCCTGCGTTGGCGGTGGCAGCAACGCCATCGGCATATTCTACCCCTTCGCTGACGCCCCCGAAGTGCAACTTCTCGGTGTTGAAGCAGGTGGGACGGGTCTCACAAATGGCAAACACGCTGCTACACTTGTTGCCGGTAAGCCTGGTGTGCTGCACGGCGCACTAAGTTACTTGCTTCAGAATGAGGATGGACAGGTACTCGATACCCACAGCATCTCAGCTGGCCTTGACTATCCTGGTGTTGGCCCTGAACACAGCTATCTCAAAGAGACAGGCCGCGCCACCTACGTTTCTGCCGATGACGATACAGCCTTACGCGGCTTGCAAGCTCTGAGTAAGAGCGAAGGCATCATTCCCGCCCTTGAACCAGCCCATGCACTTGGCTATCTGCTAACCATGGGCGAACAAGGCCAAATTCCCGCAGGTTCTCTCATCGTGGTCAACCTCTCAGGGCGTGGAGATAAAGATATGCTCACAGTAGCACAAGCTTTGAACGTCACATTGTAGAGATAAGGCATACTTCATGAATATCTTCCAATATCATCCCGACATCCTGGTCCGTTATCCAGCGGTAGTTGGCGGAGCCATGCTCGTGCGGGATGTGACGAACGGCCCCACACCCGCTAGCTTGCTCGCAGCCTATCAGGCTGAGCAGCAGGCCACCTTGCAACGTATCGGGAATACACCGTTGAGCCAGATTGCCTCGCTAGCTGCATGGCGCAGTGCCTTGCGTGGCTTTGGAGTAGAACCAACACAGTACCGCAGTGCTGCTGAGGCTCTCCTGCGTCGCCTGACCAAAAAAGGCGATATTCCTAGCATCAATCTGCTGGTCGATCTCGGCAATCTCGTGAGCATTCGCTACGCTTTGCCCGTTGCTGTGTTTGACACGCGCACGCTTCAGGGAACCGTGACCGTCCATTTCGCCGATGGCACAGAACGCTATACCACGCTCGGTCAAAGTGAGGTGGACCATCCAGAGCCAGGAGAAGTGGTCTTCACTGATGAAACCGGCTTAGTTATTGCCCGGCGTTGGTGCTGGCGACAAAGTGAGCCGAGTGCCGCCCAGTTCGACACCACTAATGCTCTGATCACCGTGGAGGCCCACCACACCACAGGCCACCGGGATGTACAGGCGGCAATGAATGATTTACTGGAACTGTTGACGAAGTATGCAGGTGGCACCTTCGCGCCTGCTATTCTGGATGCTGAGCATCCAGCACTCTCAGATTAAGGTTAACTTACTATGCAACCTATCTCTACGCCGACTATACCGGCTACAAAAATTAGCGATGCCTTTGCACGCGCTAAACGGGAAAAGCGGGGAGTACTCATCCCCTACTTCATGTGTGGCTACCCAACCGCCACCCGTAGCGTCGAACTCGTACTGGCAGCTGCCGCAGGAGGAGCCGATATTATTGAACTGGGCATGCCTTTCAGCGATCCGCTCGCCGACGGTGCCACCATCCAGCACGCCGGTCATGTTGCCCTCGAACGGGGTATGACTATTGCGGGCTGCATGGAAGTAGCACGACAGGTAGCTGCTCAGAGTGAGGTCCCGCTTCTCTTTATGGGCTATTACAACCCTGTCATGGCCTACGGCATCGAACGTTTCTGCCAGCATGCCGCCGCCAGCGGAGTATGTGGCTTCATCATTCCCGACTTACCATACGAAGAGGCCACACCGTTGCAAGAGGCGGCCCAACGCTATGGTCTGGCCCTTATCTTCCTTGTGCCACCCACAACACCCGATGCACGTATTGCTCAGATTGTGCAGGTAGCCATGCGTAGTCCCGGAAGTTTTCTCTATTGCGTCTCCCTTAGTGGCACCACTGGCTCGCGTACCTCGCTGCCACCCCATCTGCACAGCTTTATTGCGAGAGTTCGGGGCTATACGAAAGAAAGTGGCTTGCCCCTGGCTGTCGGTTTCGGACTCTCCACGCCTGCACATATTGCCGAAGTTACCCGCTACGTCGAGGGTGCGGTAGTAGGCAGTGCGCTGGTGAATCTTATTGACCGACATGAGGATAACGAACAGGTAGAGGCGGTAAAGCGCTATATTGAGAGTCTATGCCAGAAGCTGTAAACGTAAGCGACAGGTCTTGCGCTTTCTTGCAACACAGCCTGAAAACAGTACCGGACCGCGCGTTCATAGAGAATCGTTCAGTCGATATCCGAGATGAGGTTCGGTGATGATGTATTGCGAATGAGCAGGATCAGGCTCTAGTTTGACACGCAGACGGCGTATAACACCCTTCACATAGTCGGTTGCATCGCTATATTGAGGACCCCAGACCCGCTGGAGGAGTAACTGGGTAGTCAACACCCTCCCGACATTGGCCGCCAGTTCAGCCAGCACGGCGTACTCGATCGGGGTAAGCGAGACGGCACGACCCGCTACAGTAACTTTGTGCTTCTCAATATCAACCTCGAGAGCGCCGCAGACGACCCTGGTTGCTGGGGGGTTGGACGTACGGCGCAGCACAGCACGCACGCGGGCGAGCAGTTCGGCCAGACGAAAAGGCTTGACCAGGTAGTCATCAGCGCCCAGATCAAGTAAAGACACGATATCGGCCTCGCTTCCTTTGATGCTCAACACAATGATCGGAGTAGGAGAGTGTTCACGAATGGACCGGCAGACTTCCCGCCCATCATATCTGGGTAGGAGCAGGTCCAGCAGGACCAGTGCAGGTGGCTTGTGTTCGAATGCAGCGAGAGCCTCTATGCCACTGGTGGCCGTCGTCACCTCATATCCGTGAGCGCCCAGGGCTTGTTTCACCGCTACCACGATGCCAGGGTCGTCATCCACCAGGAGTATGCGCTGTTGAGCATACCTCATAGCATCACCATCCTTCCATGCTTACACCACATCGTTCTGTCTTCTCCCGCGGCTCAGGTCCGGTGAGACTTACCATGGGCGGAGGCAGCATGAAGCGAAAGACGCTGCCGCCTTCAGGTTGATCCTCTACCCAGATTCGTCCGCCATGAGCTTGCACAATGCCCTGGCAGATGGCTAGACCCAAGCCACTGCCCTGCGTGTGCGTCCCCTGGTCTCTCTTCAAACGATAGAAGTGGTGAAAAATCTTCTCGCGCTCTTCGGCAGGGATGCCTGGCCCACGATCGGCCACCCCGATGAGGACCCCGTTCCTTGTCCACCTGGCCTCCACCTTGATGGCAGTACACGATGAAGCATACTTCTGGGCATTTTCCAGCAGGTTCCATACTACCTGGGCAAAGCGGTCGGCATCAACATACTGCAAAGGCAAATCCGCTGCCAGATCCCGCTCCACACGCCAGCCACTATACAGCTCCTCGAACTTCGTTAACGTATCAGCAATCAGGACAGGCAGTTCAATCCAGTCACGGTCGAGTGAAAGGACACCGGCCTCGATGCGTGAGAGATCAAGCAGTTGGTCGATCAGCCGATCTAGTCTGCTTGCTTGACCTGCGATGTTATACAGCAGACACTCCTGCATCTGGGCGGATTGCACCCCTACCTGGTCGAGCAGGCTCTCAACGGATGCACGAATAGCGGTCAACGGTGATTGCAGGTCGTGTGAAACAGCCGCGATGAATTGACTCTTGAGTCGATCAGCTTCACGCAAGGCTTCCATTTCGCTCGCGGTACGCCGCAGCTGAGCGTTCATGAATGTCTGGCCAAGCTGTTGCCCTATGGTTGTGAACAAGGCAAGGTCTTCTGTCGTCAGGTTCCGGTGTGAGCGACTCCCGACGAGCAGAACGCCAAGGATCGTCTTGTCAGTAGCCAAGAGGACGGCCATCACATCACAAAAGCCCCCCGTCTCAAGAGGCTCATCCATGATGTGCTTCTCTCTGTCAATGGTGCAGATCAAGAGGGGTTTTCCTGTGGTCATGGCCAGGCAAGCAACCCCGTGAAGGGAGCGTGTGGGAAAATCGCGCAGGTCGGGAGGCATACCTTCAGGCAGTCCGTAATGCGCGGCAAGCGTTAAGCCGTCCGCGTGCTGATCGTGCAGCAGGATCATCCCCGCGTCCATGTCCACGATCTCCACAGCATACCTCAGAACAACCTCAAGATGCTGGCTGGGATCAGGCAAGGTACTCAGGAACTGTGTTAGGGCGTTGATCACTTCAATGCGATGAGTATGCCGTTGAAGGGCCGTAAAAAGCCTGGCATTCTCGATGGCCGTTGCTGCGTGAGCGGCAAGGGTGAGACCGAGCAGCACATCATCTACTATCCAATGGTAGCAGGTGCGTTTAGGGGCCAGGATGAAACCAATCGCTCCACGAGCTGTTGTCAGAGGGAGCAGCAGCAGCGAACGAATACCCAACTGCTCCACGAGAGCGGCAGGCAGGAGAACAGAGGTGAGAACATCATCGAGAACGATCGGCTCTCCGCGTTCTCGTATGAGAGAGAGCACTTTGGACTGCCCAAGCAACGCGTCTAGAGCATGACGGGACTTCGATCCCCATACATACTGTCTGGACCAGGTATGGAGTAATACTATCTCGTTGCTCTCACCGAGCAGACAGACAGAGGCACTTTCGAGTCGTAGGAGGTGAGCTGTTTGCTCGGCTACCTTTTCAAGCGTAATATCGACATCTAAGCTCGCACTGATAGCACTGAGTGCGGCTGCTAGCAACGTCGCAGTATGCACTCTCCGTTCCTGTATGCGGGGCAGCGAGTGCACGCCATCTCCTGTAGCAGTTCTGTGTGCATCCTCACCGGTTTGTTGTAGACCTGCGTTCATACTGAGCTGAGCAGAACTCGTTTCACTGGGAACACTGAGAGGGACGGTGGGGAATTTCGCCTGGCATTTTCCTTTCCGTGTAGGGGTGAGGAGCGAGCGCATCTCCTGCTGGACTTGCAGGGCCATAGCGGCAATGAAGCTGGAGAGAAATGGACGGATCAACCGATAGTCGCCTGTGACATCCAGGACCCCCATGATCTCGCCCGACAATGGATGGCGGATAGGTGCCGCAGTACAGGTGAGATCCTGCCATCCGACGCAGTAGTGTTCTGCACCTAAGAGTTGCACGGCGTGACCATCGGCGATAGCTGTGCCAAGGGCATTCGTGCCAGCCGCTGCTTCACTCCAATCTCCCCCAGGGGCAAAATCGATGCGTGCAAGGCGACGGCGCGTCCCTGTATCACCAATGACCTCCAGGAGGCAGCCGTCAGCATCGCTGAGCACAATCACATATCCCGAATCGCAGAGGAAGTCGGAGAGATAGCTCATGGCAGGGCCAGCTGCACGCATGAGCAACTGGCTGGCTTCACGCAGATGGGTGAGCTGGGCTTCATGGGTAATAGCGAGTGGGGCATAGCGCAACGAAGGGTTCACTTGCATCGTATGGCAGCGTTGCCAGGACTCCCGGATGATCGGACGTAGAGAATGTTGAGGCAGGACTCCTGTAGTCAGAAACTGCTCATGAGTCGTCTTCAACTGTCGAGCTGTATGCTCAATCTCTGATGATGAAGCGATGGATAGATGAACTGGATAGCGCTGGTTGATCATACCCCTCCCTGGATGTAGATGCGGTGCTGCAATGCCCGCCAACTTTCTTTTACGTGGACAAATAGCTTGATAGGAAGAACATCGATGTGCAAGTTTCCCATCACCATCCAGAAGTATGCAACACCGACCTCACAATCTTGTCACAGTCGTAACGTTTCATCTCACAAAATAGTCACAGTATCACTTCGACTCGTCGCAAGAACTGGGGTAGCCTTCTAAGCATTGTGTTGACTGAGCAATATAGGTCAGACGATGAAATATTTTCACCATTTTTTACCCTCGATCACCGCTATTTTCACCTTCCTTTCACCTGCCTCGTGCTACACTCTGAGGAGATGAAACGTCGTTCTGGAGTTTCTCTATGAGCCCAACGCAGATTGCTGAGGCAGCCAAACGCTTCTTCATGAAAGCGCTGCACTCTTCTGCTAGTACCGTTTCCCCTGCTCCTTTGCAAACGGCTTGTCAAGCCTGACATGGGCTTCTTTTCCTTGGAGACGACGTAGCAGGCTATGAAGTGATGAACATGCTGAGGCAGGGTCAGGTGCAAGGAGGTAGGACACGATGAGCCTGGCACCGATTCTAAAGAAGTATCGAGAGAAGTACGGCCTCACCCAGCTCCAACTGGCTGAAACCCTTCATATCGACGAGCGCACCCTCCGAAGATGGGAGCACCAGGAAACCAGACTGACCGATGTCAGGGAGTTGCGAAGACTAGCTAGTGCGCTCGGTGTTGCCGCAGAGCGGCTGGGCGTTACGGACCAAGCAGAAGGTCTCACCTCTGAGCAGGCAGACGAGACCCTCCACCACGTCTGGCAACTCATCGTTGCTGCCAGGCTCTTTGAAGCCAGAGCCGTTGCCGAACGCTTAGTGGCTGATCTGCAGACCAACGCCCTCCACTCAGGCAGTCAAGCACACCTCTTTCAGCTCACGCAAGCGCACCGGGTAACCGCATTCGTCCAGGCCGAGAACACACGCACGAGCGAGGTAGGCTATCCCCTGGCCAGCTACTGCGCCATGGCGAAGACAGCCCGTCTGCTCGGGAATACGACATTATTGGCCCTTGCCTTGGCCTTTGAAGGTGATATGTATAACCGTCGTGGAGAAGTGAACAAGGGCAACGAGTATCTAGAGACGGCACTGTCCATAGCACCTACTAAGGACAGTGCAGCAAAGGGATCGATCTTCCTCTTACTAGCAAGGGGGTACTTCAAGGCTGGCCAGCGAGAGGCATTTGAGCAGTACATGGCTGAGGCAGAAGCACAAGCCGAGCAAGTGACAGATGATAGTGTCACCAGGGAACCGTTTGGCCTCAAGGCGGTGTACCAAGAGTATGGGAAGAGTTACGCTCTGCTGGGCAACATGCATCGAGCGCTGGAATACATTGAGCGAGCCCAGCACCTGCCCCCTTTTGACACCTATTGGGACCTGGTGTTGAAGACGACTACGGTGATGGCCCTCATTCGCGGGGGAGAGATCCAACAGGGGGTGGATCTCGCGGTCGAGTGTACAGAGCTATGCAGGAAACATGGGGCTTTTCGTTTGCTCGAGCGCATCTACGGTATGCAGCAGTACCTGCAACACCTAACAACAAGCCTGGAGCGGACTACTGCGGTGCTCCGGGAAGCGCTTGATGGCCCGATTGAATACTAGCCCGGAGCTTCTATCGCTCTGGTGCCTCGTTAGTAGTTCTCCACCTCTGTTGGGCGCACCTTGCCCCAGAAGAGGCGGTAGGTGAATAAGAGCGTTGATGTGTCCATACCATACCTACTTCCTGCTTGGATAGCCGTCTCTCAAAACGAGAGCTTCACTCGTAAACGCTCAGCGAACGACGGCTAGGCGTCCAGGGTACTGATGTCGCCAACCGACTCACCTAGCTCTTGTGCCCGCACAACACGCCGCATAATTTTGCCGGAGCGGGTTTTGGGTAAGCCGGGCACGAACTCCAACTCATCTGGTGTAGCCAATGAACCAACGACGCTACGCACGTGCATTTTGAGTTCTTTTGCCAGGGCCTCCGACGGCTCAATACCGTGTTTAAGAATGACAAACACTTTGACCCGTTCGCCCTTCACCTCGTCAGGCTTGCCGATAGCAGCCGCCTCTGCCACAGAGGGATGGCTGACCAGGCTCGACTCGATCTCCATTGAACCGAGCCGATGACCACTTACCTTGATCACATCATCCACACGCCCCTGAATGCGCAGGTAGCCATCGTTGTCAATTGTCGCGGCATCACCAGCAAAGTACACATCCGGGATGGTATCCCAATAGGTTTGGTAACGAGTCGGCTCGCCAAAAATGGTACGCATCAGGCTAGGCCAGGGATGGCGCACGATCAGGAATCCTCCTTTACCAGCTCCAATGGAGGTGCCATTCTTGTCCACCACGTCGGCCTCAATCGTGGGCAGCGGGCGGCTGGCACTGCCCGGCTTGAGCGGGAGAATGGGCGTGGGACTGATCATGATGGTCCCTGTCTCTGTTTGCCACCACGTGTCCATGATGGGGAGCTCATTGCGTCCAATGTTCTTGCGATACCACATCCAGGCTTCAGGGTTGATTGGCTCACCCACCGTTCCAAGCAGGCGCAAGCTCGAAAGATCATGCCTAGCTGGCACCTCCTCGCCAAAGCGCATCAGGCTGCGGATAGCCGTCGGGGCTGTGTAAAGGATCGTCACTTTATACTTTTCGACAATACTCCACCAGCGGTCAGCAGCCGGATAAGTTGGAATGCCTTCGAAGAGCACACTGGTCGCCCCGTTCATGAGCGGGCCATAAATGCCGTACGTATGCCCGGTCACCCACCCTATGTCAGCGGTACACCAGAATACATCGCTCGGTTTGATGTCAAAGACAAACTTCGTCGTGGCATAAGTGCCTACAGCGTAGCCACCCTGAACATGGACGACTCCCTTGGGCTTGCCGGTACTGCCGCTAGTGTAGAGGATGTAGAGCATATCTTCACTCTCCATCGGTTCACAGGGCACCACAGTCTCGTTGGGAATGGTCGCGAGCAGGTCATCCAGGTAAACATCGCGTCCTGCCTGCATAGGCACTTCTTTTCCGCTTCGCCGGACAACGATCACCTTTTCAACGCCGGGGGTCTCAGCAATAGCCTCATCCGCAATGTTCTTGAGTTCGATCACCTTGCCTCCGCGATAGCTGCTATCGGCAGTAATAACCACCCTGGCATTGCAGTCATTGATACGTTCACGCAGTGCACTGGCCGCGAAGCCGCCAAACACTACCATATGCACGGCTCCTAGCCGGGCGGCAGCTAACACGGTCGCCACTAGTTCCGGGATGAGGGGCATATAAATGGCAACGCGGTCCCCTTTCTTGATGCCCAGGTTTTGCAGAGCCCTGGTGATGCGGTTGGTCAGAACATAGAGATCTTCATAGGTAAGCGTGCGTGCGGAGCCGTCGTCTCCTTCCCAGTAATACGCGACCTTGGAGCGGATAGGGGTTTGCATGTACCGATCCAGACAGTTGTAGACGATATTGCATTTTCCCCCCGAAAACCATTGAAAGAAAGGTTTGTCCGTCCACTCAAAAGTGCTTTGCCATGGTTCAAACCAGTGCAGTTCTTTCGCAAGGTCATCCCAATACTCCAAGCGATTTGCCAATGACCATTGATAAAACGCCTCGTAATTGTCAAAGCCCTTGGACTTCATGTAGGTGGTAATATTGGCATTGCTTACAGCATCACTGGACGGTGGGAACACTCGCTCCTCGATCAGGATACTATCGGTGTTCTCAAAGTTGAGATTGGTGCTCATACCGCGCTATTCTCCTTCCAAATCACTACTCATGTTAGTCCTTTACCATGGCCTGATGGTCAAATGTCCTTGCGCGACTGCATTGACGATATCAGCTCGGCTGACAATGCCCACTAGTT
>WNGL01000173.1_pt1 | contig 124985 bp, 97 predicted proteins | sample 5400591 | NCBI WGS metagenome assembly WNGL01 (sample SAMN13153377, study PRJNA577476) | soil metagenome | isolation source: 80 cm soil or saprolite under Garry oak tree replicate 1 | place: USA:California | collected 2016-06-15 | reverse complement strand
TCCTTCCTTCGCTGAGTTGGTAGCTCTTGAAGGAACCTACGTCCGTTGTCATTTACACCAGCGGCGGGACACGACCGACAGTAGAGGCGAAGACCAGAGTGTTGTCTTCCCATAGCTGCCCGGCTGCGAGCCGGTCCGCTGCTTGCCGGGCCTTCTGTTCTCGCAGGGCCGCCACGCATCTGCGTGCCAGGGCCAGTGTCCGCCGGGACCTGGGGGATTTAGTGTCGCCCCCGGCCCTGTCGGAGCGCCATACGAATACGGCGAGCTGCTGATGATCGAACCCGGCGGCGGTGACCGGCTGCCATTGGCCACCGACCCATGCGACGACATGGTCCCAGCGCAGTTCCCGGGCCTCTTCGGGCCGCAGGCCTGTGAGCAAGGACAAGGTGATGTATGCCTCCAGGCGCGTGCCCTGGGCAGCCTCCATTAGATCGATCGTCTGCTCCAGGGTGAACGACTTCGACGGGCGCCCGCCGCGCTATCCCTTGGGTGGCTTGACCAGCGCCGCGACATTTCGGGCGGCCAGCCCATCGCGTTCGGCGTGCCGGATCGCTCGGGCCAGTACGTCGCGCGACATCGTGACGGTCCTCGTGGACATCCGCGATGCCAGTACCGTGAGTGCACCCTGGACGCCGCTTGCCGTGAGCTCCCGCAGCCTGACGGTGCCGAGTTGTTCCCTCAGCGCCGGTGCGATCGTGTCCTTGTACAGTTTGATGGCCCGGGCTGACACGTCATCCAGCCCTTGGGCGAGCCAGTCGTCGAGCACGTCGTTCACGGTGTAGCTGCGGCTCAGCCGCAGGCCGCTGTCGACTTCCTGGTGCAGCTCCCGGAGCTTGTCGCGGACCTCGGCCTTGGTGCGGCCGGTGACCTTCCTGCGGATGCGGGTCCCGGCAGGGCTGAATCCTAAGCTGACGGCACCGACGTACCGGTTCTTGGCCGAGTCCCAGTAGATGGAGTCTTCGCCCTGCCCGCGGCGCTTGCTCTTGGGGTGAGTCACGACGGAAGCTTGCCCCGCTGGCTCCCTGTTTGGCTCCCCGCCGGAGCGAGTCATGATCTCAATGTGCTTCTACCTGGCGCGCCTGGCAGGATTCGAACCCGCGACCCGCTGCTTAGAAGGCAGCTGCTCTATCCGGCTGAGCTACAGGCGCCTACTGAACGTATTGTGCAGGATCCAGGTCACGCAGAGGACACATCGCCTGGATACGGCCGTGATCACGTCGGCAAGGGCCCGGACAACTTTCGCCTGACCGGCCCCGCGCGGCGCACAGCGTGGCTGGTGGTGTACCCCGGGCCTGGCGTTCGGCATGATGAAAGTGCACGGAGCGCAAGGCCGGTGCTTTCCCGGCCACCTGGCGCCGCGCAGTGCCCGAGGAGGTCACCATGCACCAGCCGCCCATTCCGCATGTCGAGAGCACGGATCCGGAGATCGCGGCCCTGATCCACGCGGAGGCGCGCCGGCAGTTCGAGAAGATCCGGCTGATCCCGTCGGAGAACTATGTGTCCACGGCGGTCCTCGAGGCCGCGGGCTCGGTGCTGACCAACAAGTACTCCGAGGGCTATCCGGGACGGCGCTACTACGAGGGCCAGCAGGTCATCGACCCGATCGAGGAACTGGCGGCACGGCGGGCGGAGGCGCTGTTCGACGTGGACCACGCCAACGTGCAGCCGTACTCGGGCTCGCCCGCCAACCTGGCGGTCTACCTGGCGTTCCTGCAGCCCGGCGACACGGTGATGGGCATGGCGCTGCCGGCCGGCGGCCACCTCACCCACGGCTGGAAGGTCTCCGCTACCGGCAAGTGGTTCCGCTCGGTCCAGTACGGCGTGCGGGCCGACACCGGCCGCGTCGACTTCGATGAGGTCCGCGACCTGGCCCTGGCAGAGCGGCCGAAGATCATTTATTGCGGAGGTACGGCCATACCCCGGACGATCGATTTCCCGGCGTTCGCCGCCATCGCCGAAGAGGTGGGCGCGGTCCTGGTAGCGGACATCGCGCACATCGCGGGGCTGATCGCGGGCGGGGCACACCCGTCCCCGGTCGGCCACGCACCGGTGATCACCACGACGACCCACAAGACGCTGCGCGGTCCCAGGGGCGCGATGGTCATGTCCACGGCCGAGTACGCGTCGGCGCTGGACAAGGCCGTGTTCCCCGGGCTGCAGGGCGGCCCGCACAACCACACCACGGCCGCGATCGCCGTCGCGCTGCACGAGGCCGCCCGGCCGGAGTTCCGCGCGTACGCCCATCAGGTGGTGGCCAACGCGAAGGCGCTGGCCGAGGCGCTGGCGGCGCGCGGGTTCGACCTGGTGTCCGGCGGTACCGACAACCACCTGATTCTGATGGACCTGACACCCAAGGGCATCCCCGGGAAGCCGGCCGCGAAGGCCATGGACCGGGCCGGGATCGAGACGAACTACAACACCGTGCCGTTCGACCCGCGCAAGCCGTTCGACCCGTCCGGGGTCCGGATCGGCACCCCGGCGATCACCACGCGCGGGCTCAAGGAAGAGCACATGCCGCAGATCGCCGCCTGGATGGACGAGGCGGTCAGCGCCGCGCTCAAGGAGGATGAGCAGGTCATCGAGCGGATCGCGGGGGAGATACGGGACCTGCTCGCCGGGTTCCCCATGGACGGCTGGTCCGAGGGCTGAGGCCCGGCCGAGCTGCTCCCAAGTCGTGATCATGACTTTGGTGGCGCTAGAGCCCCACCAAAGTCATGATCACGACGGCGGGATCGCGCGAGAGGCGTTGATCACGAGTTCGGATAACTGCGAGCGGCGCTCTCGTATGGAGAGCAGTGCTCTGATACGCTGTTGTCCGTGAACGCGGGGCGCACGGCACGTGAGCGAGTCCGTGCCGAGCTGATCAGGGAGATCACCGAGATCGCCCGGCGGCAGCTTGCCACCGAAGGCGCGGCCGGGCTGTCGCTGCGCGCGGTCGCCCGGGAGATGGGGATGGTCTCCTCGGCCATCTACCGCTACTTCCCGAACCGGGACGACCTGCTCACCACGCTGATCATCGACGGTTACAACGCGGTCGGCACGGTCGTGGAGAAGGCCGAGGCGGCCTGTCCACGGGAGGACTACGCCGGCCGTTGGCTGGCGGCCTGCCGTGCCGTGCGTGGCTGGGCACTGGCCCATCCGCACGAGTACGCCCTGGTCTACGGCTCGCCGGTGCCCGGGTACCAGGCACCCGAACGGACGATCGGGCCGGCGGCGCGGGCGGCGGCGGTGTTCGGGAAGGTTATCGGGGATGCGTACCGTGCCGGAGGCTCCGGCGCTCCCGGGCTAGCCCCGGGCCAGGCCGGCCCGACGGATCCCGTGCCGCCGGTGCCCGAGTCGTTCGCCCCGGATGCCGCCCGGCTGCGGGAGGCCATCATGGAGGGGGTGCCCGACCACATCGCCGCCGGGGCCCTGATCGCCTGGTCGGGCCTGTTCGGCCTGGTGAGCTTCGAGTTGTTCGGGCAGTTCGAGAACGTCGTCACCGACCGGGCCGCGTTCTTCGACCACGCGGTGGCATCCCTCGGCCGCCTGACCGGCCTCCCCGCCTGACCGGCCTCCCCGCCTGGCCGGCCTCCCCCGCCTGACCGGCCTCTCGCTAGACGAGCGTCCCCTGACGGGCCTCCCGCCGGCCGCGCCGTCACGGAAACCCTTTCAAGCGTGCGCGCTGCCGCGTCCCCGCTATCGCAAATCCTCTTAATACGGACGGCAAAGGGACCGGAACGCAGGAAATGTCATGCGGGTTGCGTAAAGGGGTATCACTTCGGGATGGAAGTGCTGTTGTGGGCACGCGGCCCGGGATGGGACGCCATGGGCAGGCCACGTTCCGCCACCGGCGGCAGTGGCGGGGAAGGAGGACGGGCCCGGGGATCGGGGCGGCCGGGGACGCGGGCCGGTGTGGCCACGAGATCGGGGCACGGCGGCACGTCATCCACGACGAACGCACTGCTCAAGGCGTGCGCGAGCGAGGACGGGGCGCGTGCGGGCCACCGCCGCGATACGACGCCACGCCAGCCGTCCTTCGCACGGCCGGAGGGTTCCGGTAGGGCGCCGGGCGGCACCCGAAGGCCGTATTTCAGAAAAATCGGGTAATCGAGGCGTAGCCGGCTGGTTCAGCAGAAACGCTGCCGCGTCAAAGCCGGTGCAAGCTGTCCAGAATCGGCAATGTATGCTGCTCCGGGGATATTGAATGGTTAGCAGCACATCATTGCTACATACCGCTGACCGGGGGAATTACGTGAGCCTGCACCGGCTGCGTACTGCTTAACGTCACTGGCGAGAGTTGCCCGTGGCCGGCGGGCTCGGGGGAGCCCCGGCCGGCGGGCGGCGCCAGGACCGCGAGGAAAGGCACAAACGGGGGGAGAGCCGATCATGGTCTTCGCGATCATCTGGCACAAGCGGGCACTTGCCGCCGGGGCGGTGCTCGCTGCTACGACCCTGTCGGCGGCGGGCGCCGCCGCCGCGGCCGGACAGCAGTCGCCCGGGGACCGTAGCGGCCGGGGGCCTCAAGCGGGCGCCCCGGCGACGCTGCGGCAGGTCACCTACCTGGGGTACACCTTCGATGTCCCGGCGGACTGGCCAGTGATCAACCTGGCGGCCGACCCGGGCACCTGCGTGCGATTCGACCGGCACGCCTTCTACGTGGGCCAGCCGGGCTCCGACCAGTTGTGCCCGAGCGGGCTGATCGGATCCACCGAAGCGGTGCTCCTCGCGCCCGCCCCGGCCGGGGCCCAGGCGTCCTCGGCCACCGAGGACCCGGTCGCGCACCGAATCGTGGTCAACGCGCCCAGGATCGCGGTGACCGCCGCCTACCGGAACGACCAGCCGCAGGTCCTGGCGATCCTCGAGTCCGCCGGGCTGCCGCCGCCGGTCGTCGAGAACCCGGCCGACATCCGGCTGGGCAGCCTGGCCGCGGCGCGCGCCGTTCCGGCCAGCGCCACCAACAGCACCGGCCTGGGCTTCGACGCCTGCGCCGCTCCGGGGCCGAACGTCATGAGCGCCTGGCTGGCCCACTCCAGCTACCAGGCGATCGGCATCTACATCGGCGGCTCGGACCGCGCCTGCGCGCAGCAGAACCTGACCGCCGCCTGGGTGAGCCAGGAGGCGGCGGCCGGCTGGCACTTCATCCCGCTGTACGTGGGGCCGCAGGTGGCGTTCAAGGGCGAGGTCACCGACGCGGCAAGCCAGGCGATTAGTGCCGCGCAGGACGCCGCGGTGCAGGCCAGGACGCTCGGCTTCGGGCCGGGGACGCCGATCTACTACGACATGGAGGCCTACTCACCGAGCCGGAGCCGGGCCGCGCTGAGGTTCTTCGCCGCGTGGACCACGGAACTGCACTCGCTGGGCTACAAGTCCGCGGTGTACAGCAGTTCTGACTCCGGCATCAGCGACCTGGCCAGCAAGTACACCACCATGGCCAGGCCGGACGTGATCTACGACGCGCTGTGGAACGGCCTCGCCGACACCAGCGACGCCAACGTCCCGGCCGGCGACTGGGCAAACCACCAGCGGGTCCACCAGTTCTCCGGCAACATCAACGAGCGCCACGGCGGCTACAAGATCAACATCGACCAGGACTACCTCGACGTCCAGCTCGGCGGCGGCAGCGGTGGCGGCGGTGGGGGTGGCGGCGGTGGCGGCCACGGCAACGGCCGGCCCACCCGGCAGGCGTCCCGGGCGGTGAGCAGCACCGGCCGCGTGGTCGACTCGTTCTTCGCCGGCCGCGACCGGGCGCTCTGGGCCACCGTCTACCAGCCCGGGCGGGGCTGGTCCGCGCCGGTCAGCCTGGGCGGGACCGTGCAGGGGCAGCCATCGGCGGTGACCACGGCCACCGGGATGATGGTGTTGTTCCGCGGCGCCCACGGCGGCCGGCTGCACTACGCGACCGCCAGTGGCGGCAACTGGTCGGCGGTGCAGGAACTGTCCATGGGCCCGCTGGGCACCGCACCGCGCGCCGTGTCCACCGACCGCGGCGGCGTCTACGTGTTCTGGCGCGGCGTGAACCCGCAGCAGCTGTGGAGCGCCCGCTACGCGCCGGCCAGCGGCTGGCACGGCCCGACGCTGCTGGCCAGCGGGCTCGGCTCGCAGCCGTCGCCGGCCGTGTCCGGCGCGGGGACGGTCAACGTGTTCTGGAAGGGCACCGACGGGCAGTTGAGGCAGATGTCCCGTGGCTCCAACAGCTCCTGGAGCTCGCCATCGCCGGTGAGCATGGGCCAGATCGGCGCGGCACCGCACGCGACCGCGCAGCACAGCGGCGAGATCGACGTGTTCTGGGGCGGGGCCACACCGGGCAGCGTCTGGCACGGCACCTACACCCCGGGCAGCGGGTGGGGCAGGCCGCAGCGCGCCGGTGGCGGCATGGACGGGCAGCTCATCGTGGTGGGCTCCACGCCAAGTACGGAGAGCGCGTTCTGGAAGGGCCGGGGCGGCGAACTCTGGCGCTCCATCAGCCAAGGGACGGGCTGGGGCCCGGCCGCCGCGATGCCGCTGGGCGTGATCGGGACCAAGCTGGCCGCGGTCGGCCAGAGCAACGGCGTGGTCGATGTGTTCTGGCGGGGATCGCACCATCACCTGTGGCACTCCCGCTTCTATCCGCATACCTCGTCGTGGACCCGCCCGCATGACCTCGGGGGGAGTGTGCGCTGAGGCCTGGCGTCCCGGCCGGGGACGGCCCCGCGCGGCCCCGGCCGGGCGCGGCTCCGCCCGGCCCGGCGCGCGGCGGCGGGCCGTCCGGGTGACGTTTGCGCCCGGATCGGGCGGGTAACCTGGGCCGGTACGGCCGGTAAAGGCCGGCCCCTGACGGCGCGCTTTGGCTGCGGCAGGCACGCGGCCGCGATAGCGTGGCCAGGATCGCAGCCCGGAGGCCGCCCGCTTCCGCCACCGGGGCTCCACAGTCCAAGGCCGCCGGCCACCGAACGGCCGGCCTCCCGCAATGAGGATGCTGCATGAGTTTCGGATCGTCTGGGATCGGCGCGGCTCTACAGCGCAGGCTGCAAACCTCCGTCGGCAAGCGGTTCAGCAGGTTCATCCTGGTCGCGGCGGGAGCGGTCATCGCCAGCCAGATCACGCTGACGGTGTGCCTGGGGCCGGTGGGCTGGACCGCCGGGCGCTCGGCGGTCGCGGCCTGGCTGGCCGGGGCGGCCGTGAGCTACGTCCTGTCGCGGTGGGCCTGGGAGCGCAAGGGCAAGCCGAACCTGCTCAAGGAGACGCTGCCGTTCTGGATCGTGGCCGTGGGCACCGCGATCGTGCTGACCCTCACCACCAAGTGGGCCAACCAGCAGGCCATCTCGATGAACCTGAGCCACGCCCAGCGGGTGCTGTTCGCCGACGCCGCCTACTTCGTAGCGAACTGCGGGACCTTCCTGACCCGGTTCCTGATCTTCCACTACATCCTCTTCAAGGATCGCGGATCCAAGGTCTCCGAGCTGGTGTCGGAACTGCCTGCCTCAGAACGGCCCGGCGCGAGGACCGAGTCAGCCAACGGCAGTCAGTCGACCGCCGGTGACGGCGTGGTCGCCTCGGAGCCGTTCGCGGCCGCGGGCTCTGCGGCCGGGGCCGGGGTGAACGGCTCGTCCGCCTGGGCGGGCAACGCCGCCGAGCGCTCGCCGGGCCGACGGCCGGCCCGTGACGACGCGGCCCTGCCGGAGCCCGGCGCCCGGCGCTGACGCTCGCGCCACCAGGTGCCGAGCACGACGCCCGCATACTTCAGCCCGTAGATGGCGTTGTGCCCCTTCTTGCTCTCGCCGACCTTGCGCTTGTGGATCGTGGCCGGTACCTCCGTCACCCGGAACCCATGCGTGAGCACGGCGATGAGCAGCTCGGAGGACTGGTACTGGGGCTGCGCCAGGCGGATCGTCCCGGTCACCTCCGCGCGCATGGCACGCAGGCCGAACGAGGAGTCGGTGATCCGCTGGCCGGTCAGCACGCTGATGGTCACCGCGAACACCCAGGTGCCCAGGCGGCGCACCAGGTCCTTGGTCTCCTGGCTGCCGAGCCTGCGTGACCCGGTGACGAAATCGGCCTTGCCCTCTACCACGGGGCGCAGCACCGCGTCCATCTCGGCCGGGTTGTACTGACCGTCGGCGTCGGTCGTCACGATGTACTGGGCACCGCCCTCGCGGGCCAGCCGGTAGCCGAGCCGCAGTGCGGCGCCCTGCCCGCGGTTCTGCGGCACGTCACAGACCAGCGCGCCGTGCGCGCGTGCCTCCTCGACCGTGCCGTCCCTGGACCCGTCCGACACGACGATCGCCATGGTGCCCAGCCCGCACAGGGTGTTGGGCAGCGCGTCCACGACCGAGCCGACCACGCCTTCTTCGTTGTAGGCGGCGATGACGATGGCCACCGGGGGGAGCGCGGTCGCCTGTTCACCGTTCCGGGTGAAGAACGCGGTCGCCGCGGCGTTGTCGATCGCCGCGCCTTGAGGGGTGCTGGTCACGGTGCAGCCCTTCCATCCGGGGCCTGTGCCCCTGTACCGGAGGCCGGCACCCCGCCCGCCGGCGCGAACTCTGGCCACACTGTGGCGATCCCCGACTTCAGGTCGTGCGTGGGCCGGTAGCCCAGGGCACGGGCGGCGGAGATGTCGACGATGACCGCCGGCATCTCGCCTGGCTTAGGGGCGACGTTCTCGACCGGGATGGGCGCACCGGTGACACTCCGCGCGGCGGCGATGATGTCGTTCACGGTGACGGACTCGCCGGCCCCGATGATGATCGAGCCGGTGCTGCGGCTGCGCCAGGCCAGGAGCAGGGCCGACACGATGTCGTCCACGTGGATCAGGTCGCGGACCTGGGTGCCGTCGCCGAACACCTGGACCCCGTGGCCGTCGCGCGCCGCGCGCATCAGCCGGGGCACGAAGCTGTCCTTGTGCTGCATGCCCGGGCCGTAGACATTGGAGAACCGCAGCGCGCAGCCGGCGATCCCGTACGCCGCGGTGTAGCAGCTCACCAGCATCTCCCCGGCCGCCTTGGTGGCTCCGTACGGAGTCAGCGGGTGGAGTGTGGCCTGCTCGGTGATGACGTTCTTGCCGACGTCGCCGACCACGGCGTTGGTGGACGCCAGGATGAAGCTGCCGACGCCCCGGGTCCGGGCAAGCTCCAGCAGCGTGGCGGTCGCGTGGACGTTGGTCTGGTACGTGTCAACGGGATCCTCGAGCGAACGGAGCACCGACGTCACCGCGGCGAGGTGGAAGATCGTATCCGTGCCCGGGCTGACGGCCTGGGCGGCGACAGACTCATCGCGCAGGTCGCCGACCACCGCGTGAACTCCCGGCTCGGCCGGCTCGCGCAGGTCTGCCACGGTGACCTCGGCGCCGGAGTCGAGCAGGGCCCGCACCAGCCGCCGCCCGATGAATCCGCCGCCGCCGGTCACCAGCACCCGGGAACGCTGTTCGGCCGTCATATGTTCTCCGTTCGCGGTAACGACATCACGTTGTGCCTCACCCGGTTCTACCGGGATCCTGCGGGCGTTGTGGCCCGGTCGGGTGAAGCGCCCCCGGCCGTTGCGAGCCTGATGATCCTTGGAGCCCTGCCACGGCCCTGTGCTGAGGACGAGGAATCCGGGCGCCCAGTACTGCCGAGGATCCCGATGCCCCGCCCTGGCAGCCGGGCTAGGCTGCCCGCCCCGGGCGCCGCAGCCTCGCTGCGTCCGCACGGCGCGTGGGACAGTGTAGCCGCAGGCTGTCAGTGCTTCCCCGGGGAAGCCACGGGTGATTCGTGCTCTGGGCTACTCTCGATGCGCCGGTCTGGAGCTGCGCCGGGCGCCGTGGCGGGGGTGCGACAGGGGGAACGTGTCAGGGCCCGGACGACCCGGTTTCTTCCATCGTGATGGGTACCCTGCCCAGTCGGTACATAATGACCACAGCAGGTAACACGGCTACGCGGAAGGACGGTTGTCACTAAGAGTGACCCCGCGATGTCAGTTACCCGGGGGGCGGATCTGGCGCGGAGCAGTGTGACGTGTGCCACGGCCTGGTGACCAGGGGGAACCAGGATGACCTGTGGGGCAACGGCCGGGAGCAGATGATGGAAGGGCGATGAGCGAGGGCCACAGAGTAACGGCTGCCGCGGCACGCGACCCGGGGGTGGGCGCGAGTGCGGGGCCGGTTGCCGACGCCCATCCCGCGCCGGCCGACCCTGCGACGGTTCCGCCCTCGGCCGCGCCCGCCCCGGGCGCGCCCGCCCCGGCCCAGCCAGGGCCGGCCCCAGCCCAGCCTGCCTCAGCGCAGCCCACGCCGGCCCAGCCCGCGTCAGCGCAGCCCTCGCCCCCCCGGTCCACGGCCCAGGGCCCAGGGCAGGCTCACAAGCCACGGCACAGCCAGAGCAGCTCGCGGACCGCGGCGCCGCCACCCGGGCCGCAGCCACCGCAAGCGCAGGAGCCACCACAAGCCCAGGAGCCGCCGCCCGGCCCCGAGGCCCCCCGAGCCCAGGAGCCGCCGGTCGGCCCCGAGACGCCCCAAGGCCAGGCGGCGCCACAGGGCCCCGAGGCGCCGCAGGGCCCCGACGCGCCGCGAGACCCCGGGCCGTCACGGAGCCAGGAGCCTGAGCAAGGGCCGGTGCCGGCCGCCGAGCCGGAGATCGAGCCTCATGTCCGGGTAGACGGCCGGCTCCTCGAATCCGCGATCCTCGCGCTGCGCAAGCCGATCGTCGCGGCCTCGCTTCCGCTGGAAGCGCCCGGCGTGGACGAGGCGCGGCAGGAACGGCGCAAGCTGCTCAGCCAGATCGACGACTACCTCCTGCCACGGTTGCGCGAGTCCGGTGCCCCGATCCTGGTAGCCCTGGTCGGCTCGACCGGCGCGGGCAAGTCGACGCTGGTGAACAGCATCGTGGGAACCCACGTCAGCATGACCGGCATCCGCAGGCCCACGACAAACAGCCCGGTCCTTGCCTGTCATCCCGATGACGTCGGCTGGTTCGCCGAGAACGTCTTCTTGCCCACCGTGCCGCGGGTGCGCCAGGAGGGGCTCGCCCGGTCCGGCAAGGACGGCCTGCTCGTGCTCGCGGCCAACGAAGGGATGCCCAAGGGCGTGGCGCTGCTGGACACGCCCGACATCGACTCGGTGGTGCAGGCACACCGCGAATTCGCCTATCAGTTCCTCGATGCGTCTGACCTGTGGCTGTTCATGACCACGGCAAGCCGTTATGCCGATGCCATGGTGTGGGAACTACTCCAGCACGCCAGGGACCGGGGTGCCGCGCTTGGAATCGTTTTGTCTCGTGTTCTTCCTGCCGTCGGGACCGAGGTGGTCGGGCACTTCCACGCCATGCTGGAAGCCAATGGCCTGAGCGGCAATCAGCGGTTCGTCATACCGGAGACCGTTCTCATCGACGGCAAGCTGCCGCCCGAGATCTGCGCGCCGGTGCGGGAGTGGCTCGCGGAGACGGCGGAACAGCCCGACCGGCGGGTGGCCGTGCTCACCCGCACCATGTCCGGGGTCCTCGATACCTTCCGCACCCGGGTGCCCGCCCTGGCCGCCCAGGTGGAGGATCAGGTCGCCCTGCGGGCGGGGCTGACCGGCGCGGTCGCCGGCGCATATCAGGCGGGCCTGGACGAGTTCGACCGGCGGCTGCAGGACGGCTCGCTGATGAGCGGGGAGGTGCTCGCCCGCTGGCAGGACTTCGCCGGCGCGGGGGACCTCCTGCAGACGCTGCAGTCACGGCGGGGCAGCCGGCAGCGGCGCCACCGTGCTCCGGCCCGGGCCCAGGCGCTGAAGACCGCGGCGCGCGCCGCCGTCGAGTCGCTGATCACCTCGGCCGCTGACCGGGCGGCGGAGGACTGCCTGGCCCGCTGGCGTGATCATCCGGCGGGCGCGACCCTGCTCGACCACCTCGGTTCCGGCGGCGGCACCGCGGCCTGGCAGTCGGAGTTCGCCGCGGAGGCGGGCCTGATCTTCGGGTGGGAGTCGGAAGAGTCCGGCGCGGCCGCGGGCGAGCGCGCCAGCGATCCGGAGGCGCGGGTCACCGCGCTGGGCAGGTCCTCAACCGGCCTGTCGACCCACGCGGCCCGGGCGGTGAGCGCCTGGCAGGACCAGGTGACCCGCCTCGTGCAGGCGGAGAACGTCACCAAGCGGTCCATCGCCAAGGCCGTGTCCCTGGACAACGACTCGCTGGCCACCGTGCTCATCGTCAGCCTGTTCGGGTCCGGCGAGGACGACACGAGCACGGCCGCGATTCCGCGCCGCCTGCTCACCTCGCTGTTCGGGTCGGGCCCGTTGCGGGACATCACCACGCGGACCCGGGACGACCTGCGCCACCGGATCACGCTGCTCCTCGACGAGGAGATGCGCCGGTTCGCCGACGTGATCGACCTGGTCGGCACCCCCGACGCGGTCGCCAGCCTGCACCTGTACCAGGCGACCTACGCCCTTGAGGTGGCACGGTGACCGAGGCGGAGGCGCCGGCCGCCGGGCCGGCCATCCCCGGCGGGCCACGTTCCGGCACGCACCGCCGGGCTGGGGCGGCGTTCACCGGCGGGGTGTATACGGGTGAGCTGCGCACCAGCGGGGTGAGCCTGTCCGAGCGCCTGAGCGCGCTGGCACGGCTGGTCCAGATCGGCTCGGCGCGGGTGGGCCCGGACGGCTTCAACGCCGGCCTGCTGGCCGACGCCGAGGCGCTGCTGGCCCGGGCGGGGGAGCGGCTGCGGCTGTCGTCCCAGCACACGATCGCGGTGCTGGCCGGCGGGACCGGCAGTGGCAAGTCGTCGCTGTTCAACCAGCTCGCCGGGGCGCAGTTCTCGCCGGTCGGCGTGCTCCGCCCGGTGACCAGGGAGCCGCACGCCTGCGTCTGGGGCATGGAGGGAGCCGGTCCGCTGCTGGACTGGCTGGGCATCGAACCGCGCCGCCGCTATGCCCGCTCCAGCGCCCTGGCGGAGGGCGAGCGCGCCCTGACCGGCCTGCTCCTGGTGGACCTGCCCGACCACGACTCGGTCATGGCCGGCGGTTCCGCCGAGGTGAACCGGCTGGTGTCGCAGGCCGATCTGATGATCTGGGTGCTTGACCCGCAGAAGTACGCGGACGCCGCGGTGCACAGCCGGTACCTGGTACCGATGGCCGGGCATGCGTCGGTGATCGCGGCCGCGCTGAACCAGGCCGACCTGCTGACCCCCGAGCAGGCCGAAGACTGCGTCGCGGACCTGCGCCGCCTGCTTGACGCGGAGGGGCTGCACGACGCCAGGGTCCTGGTGACCTCGGCCACCAGCACGGCGGGCGTCGCCGACCTGCGGCGAGCGCTGATCGAGACGGTGCTCGCCAGGCAGGCGGCGCTGCGGCGGATCAGCGCTGACGTGGATACCGTGGCCGCGCGATTCGTGCCTTACGCGGGTGACACGGAGGTGCGCGCGCGGGTGAGCCCGCACGCGCCCTGGGCGGCCGCGCCCGAGCCCGGCACCCAGAACGGGCCGGGGAGCGCCGCCGCGGAACCGGCCCCCGGCTCACCGGCCGTCCCGGCGGATGCCCCGGGCCGCGACGCCGTGGGCGACGACGGCGGCGGCGAGGCCAGCGCCGCTGGTGACGCGGCTGAGGCGGCGAGATCCGTACTGCCCGCGGCGGCCACCGAGACTCTGGTCGGCGCGTTCGCCACGGCCGCCGGGGTGAGCGGTGTCGGCCGGGCCCTGCAAAGCGCGCGGGAACTGAAGGCCGTTGACTACGTGGGCTGGCCGGTGGCCTGGCTGGCCGACCGGGTGGCGCGCCGCGATCCGGTCCGCAAGATCCGGCTGGGCACGCTCTGGAACGAACTGCGCGAGGTGTCGGCGGGCGCGGCCGGCGCGCAGCAGGCGGACATCAGCAACGCGATCACCGTGCTCGCCGACGAGGCGGGCCGTGGCCTGCCCGGGCCCTGGCAGGCCAGCGTCCGCCGGGCCGCCAGGTCCAGGACCGGTGAGATCCCGGCCGCCCTCGGCAACGCCATCGCCGGGTCCCTGCCGAAGGAGAACAGCGTGGCGCCGTGGTGGCGGGCGGCGGCCGCGTGGCAGGGCCTGCTGCTCGGTGCCGGTGCCGTGGGCCTGGCCTGGATGCTGGCGATCATCATCCTGGGCGGGTTCGGGGCGGCGCCGCACGCCTCGCTGCTGCTGCGCGACGTCGGCCTGCTGCCCTGGGTCGCGCTGATGGTGGCGGCGATCCTGCTGCTCGGCTGGCTGACCGCCAACGGCTGCATGGCCCTGGCCATCCGCGAGGCCGACCAGGAGCGGGAACAGGTACAGCAGCGAATGCGCGCCGGGATCGCCGATGTCGCGCACCAGTACGTGGTGGCGCCGGTGGACCGGGAACTGTCGGAGTTCGCCAGGTTCCACGACGAGCTGCTGGTCGCCCGCGCCGCGGCCTGAGCCGCCGTCCGCACTACGACCTGAGACGCCGCCTGCCCCAGCGGTGACCTGAGACGTGCCCGAGCCCGCGCCGCGCGTCCGCCTTACCGTCGGGAAGCAATCTCTCGGGGAGGCCGCCGGGCGTCCCCATGCCGGCGGCGGGGAGGAATCTCTCCCGAGCCCGCGCCGCGCATCTCCCTCACCGGCGGCGGGAAGCAATTTCCCCTTCCTGAGGTTCATTTGTAATGATGTAATCCCAGCAACGGAGATGACGTTTGCCCATGCAGTCCCCGCTTGATCCGTACTCCCAGATTGTCGCCGGGGTGGCGGCCGAACTCACCGGCAAGGTGGCCAGCCTGCGCGTGCCCAGGCAGGGCTCGGGGCGGGCCGGTGAGAGCCTCGGTTCCGCGGTCGTCTTCACCAGCGACGGCTTCCTTCTGACCAACGCGCACGTGGTGGGCGGCGCGCAGTCCGGTACCGCCTCCTTCGGCGACGGAACCTCGGTCCCCTTCACCACGGTCGGCGCTGACGCGCTCTCTGACCTGGCGGTGCTGCGGGCCGCCGGGCCGACGCCCCCGCCCGCAAAGCTTGGCGAGGCCGACGAGCTCGTCGTCGGCCAGCTCGTGGTCGCCGTGGGCAACCCGCTCGGCCTGGCCGGCTCGGTGACGGCGGGCGTGGTGAGCGCCCTGGGCCGGTCGCTGCCCACCCGCAGCGGGTCGGCGGCCCGGCTGGTCGAGGACGTGATCCAGACCGACGCCGCGCTGAACCCCGGCAACTCCGGCGGAGCCCTCGCCGACAGTCAGGCCCAGGTGGTGGGGATCAACACCGCGGTCGCCGGTGTGGGCCTGGGCCTCGCGGTCCCGGTCAACGCCACATCGCGCCGGATCATCTCCGCCCTGATGCAGCACGGCCGGGTGCGGCGCGCCTACCTCGGCCTGGTCAGCGCGCCCGGGCCGCTGCCTGCCCAGCAGCAGAAACGCTGGGGCCGGATCAACGGGCTCCGGGTGGTGGAGGTCGTCCCCGGCGGACCGGCGGCGCGCGCCGGGCTGCGGACCGGCGACCTGCTGCTGACGGCCGCGGGCCAGCCGGTTGAGAAGGCCCAGGACCTGCAGCGGCTCATGTTCGCCGAGGCGATCGGCCGCCCGCTGGCCATGACGGTGTTCCGCAACGGCGCGCTGGTCGACGTCATCGCGGAACCGTCCGAGCTCGTCGCCGCCTGACCCGCGGCCCAGCCGCTGCGCGGCCGCTGGCCCGCGCCCGGCAGGACGGCGGCTGGTGCCTAGCGCGCCGCTCACCCAGCCCTCGGGTGCGCCGGGCAGGCCGGCGGCCGGTGTCCCATTGCGGCCTGTCGCCCAGCCCTCGGCTCGCGAATTTTCTCACATAACGATGACGCCCTCGCCGACTTATCCACAGGCGTCGGCCTTTCGCGTGGCTGTCCACAGGCAACGGGTGCCCGATGGCCCGTGACGCCCCAGTGCGTGAACGTGGGTTCGCAGCCGGCGCCAGTGCCAAGGCCGCCGGCCCGGAACGGGCGCCTGTCACCGCGCTCTTCCGGCCACGACAGGGAGGACCGAGAGATGATCCACGACGCACAGGTGAACCTGGCCGGTTACGTGGCCACGGAGCCCAAGTTCAGGAAGGTCGCCGGCGATACCTCGTCCGTGAAGCTGCGGGTCGCTTACACGTCTCGCCGCCGGGACCGGGAAACCGGCGAGTGGACGGATGGGCCCACGTCGTTTGTGAACATCCAGTGCTGGCGGACGCTGGCCGACAACGTGCAAATGTCCGTGCACAAGGGAGAGCCTGTGCTGGTCATGGGGCGCCTGCAGATCAGGCGTTTCGAGGACGCCGAGGGCGCTCAGCGGACCGCGGTGGAGATCGAGGCGTTGTCCGTCGGTCACGACCTGACCCGCGGGGTTGCCAAGTTCTCGCGGACTCGGTGGCCGATGGTGGTCGACGCCGCGGTACCTGCCGATGCTCCCGGGTCCGGGGACGGCATGGAGAACGGAGACGCCGCGCCCGGAGACGGGGCGCACGGAGACGGCGCGCACGGGAACGGCGCGGAATCCGCGAGCGGGCTGGAGCCCGGCACGCGATCGGCCACGGGCGGGGCCGCGCCGGACGGGGATGGAGTGATCGACGAGCGTGCCGTGGCCGAGTTCGCCAGGGAACTCAGCGAGTCGCTCGGTGCGGGCGCCCCGGCAACTCCGGTAGCGGGTGCCGATGGGGACGCGGGGGCGGATGCTGAGGCGGTGGCCGTGCCTGCCTAGCTACCGCCCGCGTGGCGAACGGGATCGCGGGCCGTTAGCCGGGCTCGTCCCGCGACGGCAAAGCGGGCGAGGGCTGCGCTGACGCGGGCTGGGCCGGCCCGGGCCGCTGGCCAGGCTCCGCCCCGACGGCGTGGCCGAACTTGGCCTGCCCTGGGTGGCGTAGCGGAGCGCGGCGCATGGCGTGGTCTGCGCAGCGCATGGCGTGGTCTGCGCGGCGCATGGCGTGGTCTGCGCGGCGCATGGCGTGGTCTGCGCGGCGCATGGCGTGGTCTGCGCGGCGTGGCCGCGCAGGCCTTGGCGGTCCGCGCGACCAAGGCGAGGTGTCCGGCCGGGCCGTTCCGGCCGGGCCGGGTACCCGCCTGGCCAGGTGAGCCTGGCCGCGCAGCCTTCCGGTTCGTCCGATCCGGGCGGCGAGAACGCCTACCCTGGAGGCATGCCCGAGTTCATCTACCAGATGCGTGCTGTCCGGAAGGCCCACGGCGACAAGGTCGTCCTGGACAGCGTCACGCTGGCGTTCCTGCCCGGCGCGAAGATCGGCGTCGTGGGGCCCAACGGCATGGGGAAATCGACCCTGCTGCGCATGATGGCAGGTGTGGAGCAGCCTTCCAACGGAGAGGCGAGGCTGATGCCTGGCTTCACGGTCGGGCTGCTGGCCCAGGAGCCCGAACTGGACAACAGCCTCACGGTGCTCGGCAACGTGGAAAAGGGCGTTGCCGACGTCAAGGCGTTGCTGGAGGAGTACAACCTGGTCGCCGAGAAGATGGCCACCGACTACTCCGACCAACTGCTCGCCGAGATGGGCAGGCTCCAGGAGCAACTCGACCATCGGGACGCCTGGGACCTGGACAGCCAGGTCGAGCAGGCCATGGACGCGTTGCGATGCCCGCCGCCCGACGCCGAGGTAGACGTGCTGTCCGGCGGTGAACGGCGCCGGGTGGCGCTCTGCGCGCTGCTGCTCGCCCAGCCGGACCTGCTGCTACTGGACGAGCCGACCAACCACCTGGACGCGGAGAGCGTGCTCTGGCTGGAGCAGCACCTGGAGAAGTACGCGGGCACGGTGGTGGCCGTCACCCACGACCGGTACTTCCTGGACAACGTGGCGCAGTGGATCCTCGAGCTTGACCGTGGCCACGCCTACCCCTACGAGGGCAACTACTCGACCTACCTGGAGACGAAGGCCGCCCGGCTCAAGGTCGAGGGGCAGAAGGACGCCAAGCGCCGCAAGCTGCTCGAAGACGAACTGGAGTGGGTCAGGTCGAACCCACGGGCGCGCCAGGCCAAGAGCCGGGCCAGGCTGCAGCGTTACGACGAGATGGCGGCCGAGGCCGACGCCCGCCGCAAGGTCGACTTCGAGGAGATCCAGATCCCGCCGGGGCCCCGGCTCGGCCGCCTGGTGGTCGAGACCAACGGGCTGACCAAGGGGTTCGAGGACCGGGTCCTGATCGAGGGCCTGAGCTTCTCCCTGCCGCAGGGCGGCATCGTCGGAATCATCGGCCCGAACGGCGTGGGCAAGACCACCCTGATGAAGATGATCATGGGGGACGAGCAGCCGGACTCGGGCACGATCACCGTCGGCGATACGGTTCGGATCTCCTATGTGGACCAGAACAGGTCACGCATCGACCCGGGCAAGAACGTCTGGGAGGTGATCTCCGACGGCGAGACCTCGATCCGGGCCGGCAAGACCGAGATCCCCAGCCGCGCCTACGTGGCCGCGTTCGGGTTCAAGGGTTCCGACCAGCAAAAGCCGGCCGGGGTGCTGTCCGGCGGCGAGCGCAACCGGGTGAACCTCGCGCTCACCCTGAAGCAGGGCGGCAACCTGCTGCTGCTGGACGAGCCCACCAACGACCTCGACGTGGAGACGCTGTCGTCGCTGGAGAACGCCCTCCTCGACTTCCCCGGCTGCGCGGTGATCACCAGCCACGACCGGTGGTTCCTGGACCGGGTCGCCACCCACATCCTGGCCTGGGAAGGCGGGGCGTCGTGGTTCTGGTTCGAGGGCAACTTCGAGGGTTACGAGAAGAACAAGATCGAGCGGCTCGGCGCCGAGGCCGCCCGGCCGCACCGGGTCACCTACCGCAAGCTCACCCGCGGTTGAAGAGGGCCCGAGGCGGCTGACCATGCTCGTCGGCCTTCGGCCGCCTTCGCCGTAGCCCGCGGTACCGGCCCGGGGGCCCGCGCCCCCGGACCCCCACGGCCCTGGCCGAGGCCGGCCGTCCGCTCTCCGTCTTGCCCGGGGGCCGGGCACCCGGATCCCACGGTTCGCGGTAGCGGTCGACTGGTCAGCCTCGCCTCTGGCGGTGGTTGCCGGGCGGCTGGCCGTGTTCGTCTGGGCACGGCTGGCCCGCGCTCCCTTGGCGGGTTAGGCGGGGGCCAGGCCGAGGTCGGGGCCACCGGACTCGCGGGGCCGGTTGACCAGGCTGTGCGCGGCCATGACGAGGTAGTCCCACAACTGGGCGTCGAGCGCTGGGTCAAGACCCAGCTCGTCCAGGGCGGCGCGCATGTGGCGCAGCCACGCGTCCCGCTCCGCCTCCCCGATGGTGAAGTGCGCGTGACGCATGCGCAGCCTCGGATGGCCGCGCCGCTCGTCGTAGGTGCGCGGGCCGCCCCAGTACTGGATGAGGAACAGGCGCAAATGTTCCTCGGCCGGGCCGAGATCCTTGCTCGGGTATACCGGCCGGAGCTCAGGATCAGCGGCCACGCCCCGGTAGAACGCATGCACCAGGCGCCGGAAGGTCTCCTCGCCGCCAACCGCTTCGTAGAAGCTGGCCGGTTCTGCAGTCGTGTCCATACTGGCGTCCAGGGTACGGGGCCCCGGCGCCTGCGGGTGCTTCGGCGACCGCAGTTACTAAGGGTGATAGTTACCAGACGGACACAGTTTTGGCCTAGCATTGCAGGCCCGGCCGTCCTATATGCAGCATGCACTAAGGATTTGCGCCTTCTGTGCATGTCGCACACCAACCAGCGCAATGTCGATTTCACAGATTCCGATTCTCGCTGAGCGACTCTCAAGTTACATTGAGTCGGTATCACCCGGCCGGGGGACGGGCCAGCGCCTAACGAGAGGGGCCCGGGATGTTGCAAGGCGCCGATGAGCTCTCACGTGCTGACGAGCACACCGATCAGACAAATCTGTCTTCCCGGCAGTCGCTTGTGCCATCGTCACCCCCGGTGACGTCATCCCCCGAATGGCCATCCCCGACACCACCGTCCCCGCCGGACTCATCCGTGCCGTTGTCATCACCGCCACCGGCGCCGCCAGCGGCCGATCTGGTCGCGCGGCTGGCCGGCGGCGAGGCGCGGCAGGAGTTCGTGGTCGCCCGGGAGACCCGCGCTGCGGGGCTGGTCGGCGGGCTCAACACCGCGCAGATCGCGGCCGAGATCCACGACCGGTGCGCCCCGCTCACCGGAACCAGCCGGATCCGCGCCTACCGCCTGGCGCTCGGCGTCTCGCTCGCCGATGTGGTCGCGCAGATACGCGCGTGGTACGCGAGCGAGGGGCGGCCAGCCCCACGGTTCAGCGAGACCCTGCTGTCTGCCTACGAGAGCGGGCAGAAGCGTCCTGGCCCGGAGTACCTGCACTACCTCTGTGCCGTGTACCGGACCGAGCCCTCCGACCTGGGGTACCCCGGCCAGTGCTTCTGCGGGCGGCCGCACCGCGCCGGGCCGAGAGCCCGGCCTGCCCAGGTGCCCGCACAGCCAACGGCCACGCTCGGCGCTTCCCATGACCGGGACACGGCGGGCTCGCCGGAGGCGGGCTACCCGCGGGGCCGGTCGGTGCCGGGGCTCTCCCCGGTGCTCCTCCCGGAAGAGGGCTTCGGTCTCCCGGCGGACCCGCGTGAGGCCGAGGACGACGACGACGTGCTCCGCCGGGCGCAACTGCGCATGATCGCGGACGCGGCGGCCGGGGTGGACAGCCAGTTCCTGGGTGCGGTGGAACGCGTCCGGCGCCGGATGGATGACGCGCTGGTGGGCGGGACGGTCTCGGCCACGATGCTGGACCAGTGGGAGGAGACGACCGCTGACTACGGCATCCAGTACCTGACCGTGCCGCCGCTGCGGCTGCTCTGCGACGTGCTGCTTGACTTCGGCGACGTGCGCAGGATGTGCGAGCACCGGCAGCCGCTCGATTTCAGCGAGCGGCTGTGCCGGCTCGCCGCACAGCTCGCCGGGCTGGCCGGCATGATCATGATCGATGTGGGCCACCAGCGGCTGGCCAGGTCGTTCTTCCGGACGGCGCGCACCGCGGGAGACGAGACCGGTGACCGCCAGCTCCGCGCCTGGATCGCGGTGCGGGAGGCGCTCGTGCCGCTCTACTACGGCGACCCGGCCGAGGCGGTCGCGCTGGCCCGGGCCGGGGCGGGCCTGGCCGGGCGCAACGTGTGCGTCGCAGCGGCGATGGCTCCGGTCATCGAGGCCCGGGCGCTCGCCAGGGTGGCCGCCCGGCGCGGCGGCACCGCCAAGCCCCAGGGGCTGCGGCGCGCGTCCGGCCTGCTCGACAGCGCTCATGAGGCGCTGTCCCGGCTGCCCGCCACCGACCGCGGCGACACCGCCTTCGGCTACACCGAGCGCCAGTTGCTGTTCCATGAGGGCGACACGCTGGTCACGCTGGCCCATCACCAGGGCGCGGAGAGGGCCCTGAAGCACGCCCTGCGGCTGTACTCCACGGAGGAGGTCCTGGACCGGTCGCTGGCCTCGCTGGGCCTGGCCAGGTGCCGGCTGGAGGCCGACGAGCCGGAGGAGGCGCTGCGCCTGAGCAGGGAGACCTTGTTCGCCGTGCCGCGCGAGCACCGGTCCGAGATCATGGTGCGGACGGCACGCTCGCTGGGGGACTGCGTGGCCGGGCGGCACGGTGAGGTCAGCGCGGTGCGCGAGTACCGCGAGGCCCTTGCCACGGCTTGAAGAGGTCCCGGCCGGGCACCGAGGCGCAGGAGGGCGACGGCTGGGGGCCGCCGGGGCGACGCCCCCCACGCCGTTGGCCCCGCGGCCCCCGCCCCGCCCCCGCTTTCCCGGGACTCACGCGATCCGTAATCGGAAAATATAACAAACCAGACATAAATACCGCCGAATCTCACAACACGTCACCACCCGCGGCGGACACCCCGACTCAGGGCGCAGGCAGGGCGCGCTCGCTGGGCGGTGATCCGGGGGGGCCGATGCCGCACCCGCGCAGGATTTGAACGCGCTGGGCCGGCGGCACGGGGGGCCGCTGAGGCTCCCGGATGGTCGGCCGCTGGAACGCAGGATTGCGGGGGAGGGAACGGCAGCCGGCCGAGGGGCGGGCCGGGATGAGCGGCGCGACCGGCGCCGTCCCGGGTGTTAGAGCGTTCGGGCCGCGCCCGTTAGGCTGTGCTTGGCTAAGCACCCGGGCGGGAGCAGGCGGGAGGCGGCGTGCGACGGGTATTGCTGCTCAACGTGACGTATGAACCGCTGACCACGGTTGGCCTGCGCCGTGCGGTGTGCCTGGTCCTGGGGGACAAAGCCGAGGTTGTGCACGATGATTCGGAGGGCGCCTTGCTGCGCTCTACCTCCCTTGTGCTCGCCATGCCTTCGGTCATCCGGCTGCGCCGGTACGTCCGGGTGCCGCACCGGAGCCGGATCCCGCTGACCCGTGGTGCGCTCATGCGCCGGGACAACTACCAGTGCGCTTACTGCAGCCACCGGGCCGAGACCATCGACCATGTGGTGCCGCGGAGCAGGGGCGGCCCGCACACCTGGGAGAACTGCGTGGCCTCGTGCATGCGGTGCAATCACAGCAAGGGCGACCGGCTGGTCGAGGAACTCGGCTGGACGATGCGCTGCGCCCCCGCCGCGCCGCGCGGCCCGCACTGGCGGCTGATCGGGGCCATGTACGACGGTGACCCTCAGTGGGCCGCGTACCTGGTCGAGCCGAGCGCCGCCTGAACCTCCCGGGACCCAGGCCAGCCTCCCGCAACCAGGCTGCCCCGGAACCACCTAATGCGTTTTCTCTCCCCCGTCCGTTGCCCGCGGCCAGGTGCCGACGCCCGTCGCCTCGTCGCCCTCAGTCCCGTGGCCCCTCGGCGGCCGCCTCCCACCTCTGCTCGATCTTGCCGAAGTGCCATATCGCCAGCGCGACGGCCCACGTCACGACGAACACGCCAACGATCACGAACCCGGCCTTGTTGATGTCGAAGTTGCCCATGAAGGACCAGAACCCGCCGCCGAGCCGGTACTCCTGGCTGATGAGGCTGAGGATCTCCACGGTGCCGATGAAGAACGCCACGAACACCGACAGCCCGGTGATGGTCAGGTTGTAGTAGACCTTGCGGATCGGGCGCGCGAACGCCCAGTCGTAGGCGAAGTTCATGAAGCACCCGTCGGCGGTGTCGAACAGGCACATGCCGGCGGCGAACAGGATCGGCAGCGACAGGATCGCGTAGAACGGCAGGCCGCTGACGACCGCCGAACCGGCCAGCACCAGCAGCGCGACCTCGGTGGCGGTGTCGAAACCGAGCCCGAACAGCACGCCGACCGGGTAGATCTTCCAGGGGGTGTCCACCCGGCGCGCCAGCGGGCCGAGGATCCGGTTCATCAGGCCGCGCTTGGCGAGCTGCTCTTCGAGCTCCTCGTCGTCGTAGGCGCCCCGGCGCATCTCGCGGAACACCTTCACGATGCCGGCCAGCACGATCACGTTGAGCGCGGCGATGAGGTAGAGGAAGGTGCCCGACACCCCGGTGCCGATGATCCCGGTCACGTTGTGCAGCCCGGAGTTGTTGTTGCGCACCTGGCCGTCCAGGGCCCGGATGCCGAAGTTCAGCAGCACGGCGAGGGCGAACACCACCGACGAGTGGCCCAGGGAGAAGAAGAACCCGACCGACAGCGGCCGCTTGCCCTCGCCCACCAGCTTGCGGGTGGTGTTGTCGATGGCCGCGATGTGGTCGGCGTCGAAGGCGTGCCGCATGCCCAGGGTGTAGGCGAGGAACCCGGTGCCCAGCCCGAAGATCTCGGTCTTGCTGATGTGGTAGTGCCCGCTCAAGGCCAGGGCCAGCATCCCCCAGCCGAGCACGTGCAACCCGGCCACGGCCCCGGCCATGCCGCCCACCCGGCTCCACTCGCCCGGGGTCAGTGCTGCCCTGATGCGCCTGGCCCGGGCTCGCACAGTGGCCATCGACCGATCAACCCCCTCAGTACCAGCGGATAAGAGGCACTCTAGGGAAGATGCAAATCAGTCGCAATAGCAACAGGTGTGTAGCTGACCTGGCGGGCGGGCCGGGGTGTTACGTTCACATTCAGGCGGCTGCCTGCGCCAGCACGCGGCCGGCCCGGCCCGGGCCCCGGGGAAGCAGCAGCAGGAGGGCACCGCATGCGGCGCGACATCTTCACCAGCGAGCACGACGACTTCCGGGAAATGGTCCGTGCCTTCATCGCCAAGGAGGTCACGCCCTACCACGACAAGTGGGAGGCGGACCAGATGGTCTCCCGGGACGTGTGGCTGGCGGCCGGGCGCGCCGGGCTGCTCGGCATCGAGATCGACGAGAAGTACGGCGGCGGCGGGTCCAAGGACTACCGCTACTACCTGATCCTCGATGAGGAGCTGGCGAGGGCGGGCGCCAACGGCCCCGGGTTCGCCGTGCACAACGACATCAACGGCCCCTACCTGCAGCGCCTGGCCACGCCGGAGCAATGTGAACGCTGGCTGCCCGGCTACTGCACCGGCGAGCTGATCACGGCCATCGCCATGACCGAGCCGGGCGCGGGCAGCGACCTGCAGGGGATGCGCACCACGGCGGTCCGCGACGGCGGCCACTACGTGCTCAACGGGTCGAAGACGTTCATCTCCAACGGCCAGCTCTGCGACCTGGTGATCGTCGCGGCCCGGACCGACCCGGAGGCCGGCTACCGGGGGATCAGCCTGCTCATGGTGGAGCGCGGGATGCCCGGCTTCGAGCGCGGCCGCAACCTGGACAAGGTCGGCATGCACGCCCAGGACACCTCGGAACTGTTCTTCACCGACGTCCGCGTCCCCGCCGGCAACCTGCTCGGCGAGGAAGGCGGAGGGTTCGTGGCGCTGATGCAGAACCTGCCCAGGGAACGCCTCGCCATCGGCGCCACGGCTCTGGCCGGCGCCGAGGAGGTGTTCGCCACGACGCTTGCGTATTGCAAAGAACGAGAGGCCTTCGGGAGGCCGATCGGCAAGTTCCAGCACAACAGGTTCGTGCTCGCCGAGATCGCGACCGAGGTCGCGGTGGCGCGGGCGTTCACCGACAAGGCGGTGCTCGAGCACAACGCGGGCAACCTCTCGGTCGCGGACGCCGCGATGGTCAAGTGGTGGAACACCGAGCTGTGCAACCGCGTCGTGGACCGGTGCGTTCAACTGCACGGGGGGTACGGGTACATGCGTGAATTCCCGGTGGCCCGGGCGTTCACCGACAGCAGGGCACAGACGATCTTCGGCGGCACGACCGAGATCATGAAGGAGATCATCGGCCGCGATCTCGGGCTCTGACAGGGGCCCGTATGACGGTCTGCCGCAGAAACGGCCGTACCCTGTCATAGAGCGCTGTTCAGTGGGCGCGCCGGAGCGCAGGACGGAGCACGCAGGTGGCAGAGCCGGATCGTGAGCTGGTCATCCCGGAAGGCGGGTTCTGGCCTGCCCCGGAAGTTCCCCAGCCGAACATCTATCCCATGGAATGGCGGGTGGAGACCGACAAGCTCGCCGCCATCTACGAGAAGTCCAAGCGCGTCGCCTGGAACCCCGCCGACCTCCCGTGGGACGGGCTGCGGGCCGAGGACTTCACCCCCGAGCAGCGGCTCGGCATCATGTACTGGTTCTCCGTGCTGGCCAACTTCGACGCCTCCGGGCCGGCCGTGTTCGCCCGCGCCACCATCCACGCGTTCGAGCAGCACGAGGAGGACCCGGTCCGCAAGTGCTTCTTCTCGATCACCCGTGACGAGATGAACCACGAGGAGTGCTGCCAGCGCACCATCGCCAGGCTGTGGCCGGGCGGGCCGCTGGACTGGCAGCCGGCCACGCCGCTTGAGCAGGCCGCGCACAACAACATCGCCTGGCTCTACCACAACGGCGGCCGGTACTGGAACGGCTACAACAAGGCCGTCGGCAAGTACCCGCTGGCCGTGCTGTTCACCAGCTTCATGATGGGGGAGATGGCCGCGTCCACGCTGTTCCGCGGCATGTCGTCGGGCACCACGCACCCGGTGTTCTCTGAGATGTTCCAGCGGATCGGCCGGGATGAGTCGCGCCACCTGCAGATCTGCATGACGATCCTGGAGAACGAGTGGCCGGGCCTCACCGAGGACGTCAAGGACCTGATCACCCGGCAGCTGCGGGCCGGCTTCGTGTTCCTCTCGATGATCCTCTGGGAGCCGCCGGAGGGGTTCTGGGAGCTTCCGCCGTACTTCATGGCCAACCACCGGATCCTGATGAGGCACGCCCGCGATGGCGGCCTCGGCGTGCTGTCCTACGCGGAGCAGGCGGAGAACTGGCGGGTCGCCATCGCCCGGGTCCGCGCGATCGTCACCCGGTGGGGCATCGCGTTCCCGGCCATCCCCGAGCTGGACATCGAGGGCGTGGACGTGGCCGACGACATCAACCCCGAGGACATCATCCCGGTTTTCTGACGCCCGGGGCCGCGGCAAGCACACATTCTGTGAACCGTTGGTAACGCGGCGGCGCCTGTCCGCGATTCACGAGGTAGACGCGGCCGACGTGGGTACCCCCGAGCTCACGTCGTCCGCGTCTTCGCGTGCCCGGGCGGGCACGCACCGGTAGTTTGCATCTATGACCGAGACTCAGCAGGCGTCCGCGGGCCTGCCCGGCAGCGCGCCCCGGGACGGGGCGCCCTTCGGCCGGATGCTGACCGCGATGATCACGCCGTTCACCGCCGACGGCGCACTCGACACCGACGGGGCCGCGCGCCTCGCCACCCACCTGGTCGACGACATGCGTAACGACGGCCTGGTCATCAGCGGCACCACCGGCGAATCGCCGACCACGACCAACGCGGAGAAGGACCGCCTGCTGCGGGCGGTCATCGAAGCGGTCGGCGACCGCGCCACGATCGTGGCCGGGGTCGGCACCTACGACACCGCGCACACCTGCGAACTGGCCAGGCAGGCGGAACGGGCGGGCGCGGGCGCGCTGCTGCTCGTCACGCCGTACTACAACAAGCCGCCCCAGGAAGGCCTGGTGGCCCACTTCACCGCCGCCGCGGACGCGACCGGGCTGCCGTGCATGCTCTACGACATTCCCGGGCGCACCGGCACGCCGATCAAGACGGAGACCCTGATCCGGCTGGCCCAGCACCCGCGGATCGTCGCGGTCAAGGACGCCAAGGCGGACTTCGGCGCGACCTCCCAGGTGATGCTCGCGACGGACCTGGCGTTCTACAGCGGCGACGACATCCTCAACCTGCCGTGGCTGTCGGTCGGCGCGGCCGGGTTCGTCAGCGTGGTCGGCCACGTGGTCGGCGACCGGCTGCACGACATGATCGACGCCTACCGGGCGGGACGGGCCGGCGAGGCCCGCCAGATCCACCTGGAGGTGCTGCCGGTCATTATCGGGATCATGACCCGCACCCAGGGCGCCATCATGGCGAAGGCCGCGCTCGGGCTGCTCGGGCTGCCCGGCGGGATCACCCGGCTGCCATTGGTCGACGCCACGCCGGCGCAGATCGAGCAGTTGCGCACCGACCTGCTGGCGGGCGGCGTCAAGCTGCCGGGAACCGCGGCATGAGGGCCAGCCCTGGCGCCGGCGGGGCGGCCTGGTGAGCCACCCGCACCCCGACCTCGGCCTGCCGCCCCGCCTGGCCCGTAACGGCCTGCGCATCACCGGGCTCGGCGGTCTCGGCGAGATCGGCCGGAACATGACGGTGTTCGAGCACGCCGGGCGCCTGCTGATCGTGGACTGCGGCGTGCTGTTCCCCGAGCCCGACCAGCCCGGAGTGGACCTGATCCTGCCCGACTTCACCAGCCTGGAGGGGCGCTACCACCTCATCGAGGCCGTGGTGATCACCCACGCCCACGAGGACCACATCGGCGCCATCCCCTATCTGTTGCGGGAACGGCCGGACATCCCGCTGGCCGGCTCCAAGCTGACCCTCGGCTTCATCGGCGGCAAGCTCGCCGAGCACCGGATCACGCCGCAGACCGTCGAGGTCGGCGCCGGGACACGTCAGTCGTTCGGCCCGTTCAACTGCGAGTTCCTGGCGGTGAACCACTCGATACCTGATGCGCTCGCGGTCGCCATCCGGACCAAGGCAGGCATGGTCCTGCACACCGGGGACTTCAAGATGGACCAGCTGCCGCTGGACGGGCGGCTGACCGACCTCGGCGGGATCGCGCGGCTCGGGACCGAGGGCGTCGACCTGCTCATGTCGGACTCCACCAACGCCGAGGTACCCGGGATCGTGACCCCGGAGCGCGACATCGCCCCGGTGCTTGCCGACATCTTCGCCTCCGCCACGCAGCGGATCATCGTGGCCTGCTTCGCCAGCCACGTGCACCGGGTCCAGCAGGTCCTCGACACCGCCGCCGCGCACGGGCGCAAGGTGGCGCTGGTCGGCCGGTCCATGGTCCGCAACATGGGCGTCGCCAGGGACCTGGGCTATCTGCGCATCCCGGTGGTGCCCGGCGGCCTCATGGTGGACCTCAAGGAGGCGGAGGAACTGCCGCCCGAGCGGATCGTGCTCATCTCCACCGGATCCCAGGGCGAGCCGATGTCGGCGCTGTCCCGGATGGCCGGGCGGGACCACCCCATCCGGGTGGCCGAGGGCGACACGGTGATCCTGGCGTCCTCGCTGATCCCCGGCAACGAGACCGCGGTGTACCGGGTGATCAACGCGCTGACCCGGTGGGGGGCCAAGGTCGTGCACCGGGGCAACGCGATGGTCCACGTGTCCGGTCACGCGTCCGCGGGCGAACTGCTCTACGTGCTGAACCTGGCCCGGCCGCGGAACTTCATGCCGGTGCACGGGGAATGGCGGCACCTGCGGGCGCACGCCCGGCTCGCGTCGCTGACCGGGGTGAGCGACGACCGCATCGTGATCGCGGAGAACGGCCTGGTCGTCGACCTGGTGGACGGGAAGGCCTCGGTCACCGGCGCGGTCCCGTGCGGCTACGTGTACGTGGACGGCCTGTCCGTCGGCGAGGTGACCGAGACCTCGCTGAAGGACCGGCGCATCCTCGGTGACGAGGGTTTCGTCTCGATCGTCGTGGTGGTCGACAACACCACCGGCAAGCTGGCCGCCCCGCCGGAGATCCACGCCCGGGGCTCCGGGATCGACGACGCGGCGTTCGGCGCGGTGATCCCGCGGATCGAGGAGGCGCTGGCCGCCGCCGCGGCCGATGGCATCAGCGACTCCCGCCAGCTCGGCCAGCTGGTACGGCGGACCGTCGGCCGGTGGGTGAACGAGAACTACCGGCGCCGGCCCATGATCATCCCGGTGGTGGTGGACGTCTGACCGGCCGCCGGGTCCGGCGGTGACCGGTTGGTGACCGTTTGGTGACCGGTTAAGCCGGGGGCGAGACGCACGGCGTGTCTTTCGCCCGGATCCGGGGGTACTCGTTACCGTGGTCATCATGGCGACCCGTGTCCCCAAGACTGGTGGGTCAAAGGGCGGTGTGTCGCAGGGCGGCACCCGCCCGCAGGGCAGGACGGCCACGCGCCCACGGCCCGCGGGTACCTCGCCGCGCACCCGGACCAGCAACAACAGCCGGGGACCTGCCCGGGGCAAGGGCCAGGCGCGGAAGGGCCGGGGCGGAAACCAGCGCGGCAAGGGGCGCGGGCCGCGGCGGCCGCAGCCGGCCAGCAACGGGTTCCTGATCCTGTTCGAGTGGATCGCCCGCGCCGTCGCCGCCGCGTGGATGCTGGTCGCGCACGCGGCCGGCTTCGCCGCGCGGGGCCTGGGCCGCAGCGCGGCCGACCTGGACCCGATGCACCGCAGGGACGGGCTGGGCCTCGCTTTCCTCGGCGCGGCCCTGGTGGTCGCCGCCACCACCTGGTGGCACATGAGCAACGTCGCCGGCAAGGTGATGACCGACGTGGTCCGCGGCGGGTTCGGCTCCATGGCCTGGCTCCTGCCGATCCTGCTCGGCCTGCTGGCCTGGCGCTATCTGAGGCATCCCGACCGGAACGCGGAGACGGGGCGGATCGTCATCGGCGGGCTGGCGCTGACCGTGGGCGTGCTCGGCCTGGTGCACATCGCGCACGGCACGCCGTCGCCGACCGCGGGCACGGGCGCCATGCGGGCCGCTGGGGGCTTCGTCGGCTTCTTCGCCTCGGCGCCGCTGGTCGCTGCGGTCACCCCCTGGGTCGCGGCGCCGCTGCTCGCGCTGGTCTGCGGGTTCGGCCTGCTGGTGATCACCGGCACCCCGCTGCACCGGGTCCCGGAGCGCCTCGCCGGGCTGCGCGGCGCCGCGCCGGAGGGCGACGCGGCCGGCGAGGGCGACAAGAAGGCCGCTACCGGCCGGGCTGGGCGGAAGCGGCTCGCGGCCATTGAGGCTGGCGATCACAACAGGCCATACGACACTCCGCTGCTGGGCGGGACCCGCGGCGCACCGGGTGCCGGCGGACCCGGGAGAACCGGCGGACCCGGGAGAAAAGGCCCGGTACTGGAGGAACCGTCCCGCCCGGCGGGCGCGGTCGCCGCCGAACTGGAGGGTGCCGGGGACACCGAGGGCCTGCTGGACGCGCTGGGGTTCGGGCCGCCCGGGCCCGGGCGCAAGCCGGGGCAGGGACCCGAGCACCTGGGGCCGGCCAAGGGCGAGCAGCTCACCCTCACCGGGGCCAGCGACTCCAGCTACACGCTGCCGCCCGCCGCGCTGCTGAGGCCCGGGACCGCGCCCAAGGCCCGGACCGGGGCCAATGACGCGATGGTCAAGGCCCTGACCGAGGTGCTCGACCAGTTCGACGTGGACGCCCGGGTCACCGGCTTCACCCGCGGGCCGACGGTGACCAGGTACGAGATCGAACTGGGCCCGGCCGTCAAGGTGGAGCGGGTCACCCAGCTCACCAGGAACATCGCCTACGCGGTGAAGAGCGCGGACGTGCGGATCGTGTCGCCGATCCCCGGCAAGTCGGCGATCGGGGTGGAGATCCCCAATGCCGACCGGGAGATCGTGAGCCTGGGAGACGTGCTGCGCTCACCGGTCGCGCTGACCGACCACCACCCGATGGTGGTGGGCCTCGGCAAGGACGTCGAAGGCACCACGGTCGTGGCCAACCTCGCGAAGATGCCTCATATCCTCATTGCCGGCGCCACCGGGGCGGGGAAGGCGCTTGCCCTCGACACGCCGATTCCGACTCCGGGCGGCTGGACGACCATGGGTGAAGTCCAGGTGGGCGAGCGCGTCTTCGACGAGAACGGCGAGCCGTGCCTGGTGATCGGTGCCACCCCTGTGATGCACGCCCGGCCGTGTTACGAGGTCGAGTTCTCCGACGGTACCGTCATTGTGGCGGATGCTGAGCACCTGTGGCAGACCAACACGGCGGCGGGGCGTCAACAGCGTGCCAGGCCGCCCCGGGGCGCTCCGTACTGGCCCTTGACGGATGTTGCCCGGGCTGCCGATCGGGCGGCCGAGGTTCTCGGCGAACCGGACCGGCTCATCGGCACCGCCGAGGTGATAGCCGATGTCGGTGATCAGTTCCGCACTGCGGTTTACCGGGCCGCCGGGTCGCTGCCCAAGGAGGGGCGTGTTATCCGGCCGACGTATCGGCGAGCGGGGCGCGAGGTCGGGTTCTGGGCGCCGGCCTACTCCCGTCACCTCCTCTACAAGGCGCTCGTGGAACGCATCAGTGCGCCCGTCGGCGCAAGCCGCGTTCAGGCAGCCGATGCCGAGCCGGTAACGACCGCCGAGATCGCAGCGTCGCTCCGCCGTTGGGGGCGGTTCAATCATTCTGTGGCGCTGTGTGGGCCGCTCCACTACCCGGAGCGAGACCTGCCCGTGGCTCCTTACACCTTTGGTTGCTGGCTTGGCGACGGGGTCACGATGACCGCTGGGTTCACATGTGCCGACAAGGAGATCCTGGAACATATCCGCGGCGACGGGTACGTGATCACCCATCACGCCAGCACCCGCCTGCAGTACACGATTTCAAACCGTCCCGAACGTGAGCGCCGCATCGCTGAAGCGCTCGAATTGGCAGCCCAGGGGATGAGCGTGGAACGAGCCGCGTGCCACGCTGGCGTCGGCCTCTCCGCCGTGCTGCGCGCGGCGGGTGGCCGCTTCCCGCAAGGACGACGCGGCGGGTTCGTCCCGTGCGGACCGCCCCGCGAGCGCTACCAGACGCTCAGCAGAATCTTCCGGGAGCTAGGGCCCAAGCACATTCCGGAGCCGTATCTGCACGCATCTGTTCCGCAGCGCCGCGCCTTGCTCGCCGGACTGCTCGATACGGATGGCTACTGCAATCCCCGCGGAACAGTCGAATACGCGGCCACCAACCGGGATCTCGCACATGGAGTACTGGAATTGGTGCTCGGCCTCGGGTACAAGGCGACGCTGCGAACCAGGCGCTGCAAGGGGCGCTATGAGAGCACGTCAACTGTTTACATAGTCAGCTTCACGCCGCACGAGCCGGTGTTCCGGCTCAGCCGTAAGCTGGCCCGGCAGGCCCCGGCCAACCCAGGTAGCACTGCACGGCATCGATACATCGTCGATGTCCGGCCTATCGAGTCGGTTCCGGTCCGCTGCATCGCGGTGAACAGCCCTCGCCGGATGTACCTGGTGGGCCGCTCATGTGTTCCGACGCACAATTCCACCTGCGTGAATGGGCTGATCACGTCGATTTTGCTGCGGGCCACCCCGGACGATGTGCGGATGATCCTGATCGACCCCAAGCGGGTGGAGCTGTCGCACTACCAGGGCATCCCGCACCTGATCACGCCGATCATCACCAGCCCGAAGAAGGCCGCCGAGGCGCTGGGCTGGGTGGTCGGGGAGATGGACCGGCGCTACGACGACCTGGCCGCGTCCGGGTTCCGGCACATCGACGACTTCAACAAGGCGGTGCGGGCGGGCAAGCTGATCCCGCCGCCGGGCAGCGAGCGCGTCTTCCTGCCCTACCCGTACCTGCTGGTGATCGTGGACGAGCTTGCCGACCTGATGATGATCGCGCCGCGGGACGTGGAAGACGCCGTGGTCCGCATCACCCAGCTCGCCCGGGCCGCCGGCATCCACCTGGTGCTCGCCACCCAGCGCCCGTCGGTGGATGTGGTGACGGGGCTGATCAAGGCGAACGTGCCGTCCCGGCTGGCGTTCGCCGCCGCGAGCGCCACCGACAGCCGGGTCATCCTGGACCAGGTCGGGGCGGAGAAGCTCATCGGCCAGGGCGACTCGCTGTTCCTGCCGATGGGGGCGAGCAAGCCGCTGCGGCTGCAGAACGCGTTCGTCTCGGAGAAGGAGATCCGGGAGATCGTCGCGCACTGCCGGAAGCAGGCACAGCCGGATTACCGGGAGGACGTCGCTGCGGCCGAGGGACGGCCGCGCGAGGTGGACGCGGATATCGGTGACGACCTCGAACTGCTGCTGCAGGCCGCCGAACAGGTGGTCAACACCCAGTTCGGGTCCACCTCGATGCTGCAGCGGAAGCTGCGGGTGGGCTTCGCCAAGGCCGGGCGCCTTATGGACCTGCTGGAGAGCCGGGGGGTCGTCGGCCCGAGCGAGGGCTCCAAGGCGCGGGACGTATTGGTCCGCCCGGAAGATTTGCCCGGTTTGCTGGCATCTTTGCGGGGCGCGCCGGACGACTGACCTGCCGGTGTCCGCGTCCCTGATCGCGGGCATGTCTACACTTGGTGACTGCTCCCGCACACCAGGAGCGCAGGCATTTCGGCCACTGCGCCGCGACCCCCGGCGGCCCGCAGTGCTAGCAATCGTTGGAGGCGCCGCGTGAGCGTTGGTGATGCCCTGGCGCAGGCGCGCAGCCAGGCCGGTCTCACCATTGCGCAGGTCAGTCAGCAGACCTGCATCCGGGAGACGATCATCCGGGGGATCGAGCGCGGTGATTTCTCGGCCTGCGGCGGCGACTTCTACGCGCGGGGGCATATCCGCAGCATCGCGCGGGTCGTCGGACTCGATCCCGAGGAACTGGTCCGCGAGTACGACGCGATCCACGGCGCGCCGCACGCGATCACCGCCGCCGACGTGTTCGAGCCCTCCACCCCGATCAAGCTGAAGGAACGGCGCTCCGCGAACTGGAGCGTGTTGCTGGTCATCGTGCTGGCCGTGGTGCTCGGCTACGGCGTGTTCCGGCTGGTCGATCACGGGTCCTCGTCCCGGCCGCTGGCGGCCGCCGGGACGCACCCCAAGGCGTCCAAGTCACCGGCCAGCACCCCGTCACCGACCCCGGCCGCGGTGCACCCCCGCCGCCTGACGATCCGGCTCACCGCCACCCAGGACTGCTGGGTGCAGTTCACCAAACCGCACGGGCAGTTCCTGTTCCAGGTCTATGTGCTGAGCGGCAGCACCCGCACCTGGCACTTCCGGCACGCGGTGTCCATGCAGATCGGCAACCCCGGCGGGATCGTGCTCACGGTCAACGGCAAGGACCTGGGCCATCCCGGCAGCTACGGCCAGCCGGTGACGCTCAACTTCGGCCCGGGCCAGAAGCTGCCCGGCGCCGCGACCGGCTAGCGAGCGGGCCGGCGGCCAGCGAGCCCGCGGCCGGTCAGGTAGCGGGCCGGCGGCCGGTGGTCCCGGCCGGCCCACGGGCGCGGTTACCGTAGTCTGCCGGTGTGCCTTCGAGTCATGCTTCCAGCCCCGGGCGGCGCACCGTCAACCTGGTCACTCTCGGCTGCGCGCGCAACGAGGTGGATTCCGAGGAGCTCGCGGGCAGGCTCGAAGCCGCCGGCTGGACGCTGACCGACCGGGACGAGGCCGCCGTGGTGCTCGTCAACACCTGCGGCTTCATCGAGGCCGCGAAGCAGGAGTCCATCGCCGAACTGCTGGACGCGAGCGGCTCGGAGGCGAAGGTCGTGGCGGCCGGCTGCCTGGCCGAGCGGTACGGCTCCGAACTCGCCGGGGACCTGCCGGAGGCGCAGGTTCTCAGCTTCGACGACTACGGCGACATCGGTGCCCGCCTTGACGCGGTCCTGGCCGGCCAGAAGCGGCCCGCGCACGAGCCGCGGGACCGGCGCGGGCTGCTCCCCATCGCCCCGGCCGGGCGGCGCGGGGCGGCGGCGGGTCACGTGCCCGGGCACGGCATGCCCGGTGCGGCCCCGGCCGCTCTGGACGTGCCCGACCTGCCGCCGGGTGTTGCTCCCGCGTCCGGTCCCCGGGTGCTGCGGCGCCGCCTGGACGGCGGCCCGGTGGCCCCGGTGAAGATCGCCTCGGGCTGTGACCGCCGCTGCTCGTTCTGTGCGATACCGGCCTTCCGTGGCGCCTTCCTGTCCCGGCCGCCGGCCGACGTCATCGCCGAGGCGGAGTGGCTGGCCGGCCAGGGGGTCCACGAGCTGCTGCTGGTCAGCGAGAACTCCACGTCCTACGGCAAGGACCTGGGGAACCTGCGGCTGCTTGACGAGCTGCTCCCCGGCCTTGCGGCGGTTCCCGGCATCACCAGGATCCGGGTCAGCTACCTGCAGCCCGCGGAGCTGCGCCCCGGGCTCGTCGACGTGATGACCTCCACCCCGGGCGTGGCGCCCTACTTCGATCTGTCGTTCCAGCATGCCAGCGGCCGGGTGCTGCGGGCCATGCGCAGGTTCGGGGACGGCCGCAGGTTCTGCGCACTGCTCGACCAGATCCGCGAGCGGTGCCCGGAGGCGGGCGTCCGGTCCAACTTCATCGTCGGCTTCCCCGGTGAGACGCCAGAGGATGTCGCGGAGCTCGAGCGGTTCCTCGGCGACGCCCGCCTGGACGCCATCGGCATCTTCGGCTACTCCGACGAGGACGGCACCGAAGCCGCCTCGCTGGACGGGCAGGTCGGCCCGGCGGAAGTCGCCCGCCGGGCCGACGACCTCTCCGACCTGGCCGAGGAACTCATGGCCCAGCGCGCCGCCGAGCGGTGCGGGGAGGCCGTCGGCGTGCTCATCGAGGAGCCGCTCGGGCCTGGTCTCTACCAGGGCCGGGCCGCACACCAGGCGCCCGAGGTGGACGGGGTGACCATGGTGCGGTCACCGGCGCCCCTGGCCGTCGGCGACATCGTCAGCGCCGTGGTCGTCGGGTCCGAGGGGGTGGACCTGGTGGCCGAGGCCCGCCTCAGCGCCCCGGCCGGGGCGTCGGCCCAGGCGGGGATCCGGTGACCCGGCGGGGCACCCGCCGCCGGACCCGGCGGGGCGCCGGTGACTGCGGGAGCTGAGCCGCCGTCCCGCGAGGCGGCCGTGCCGGTGGTGCCGCCGCAGCCGGGGCTCGTCAACCTGGCCAACGGGCTGACGGTGGCCCGGCTGATTCTCGTCCCCGCGGTGGTGGCCTGCCTGCTCGCCGGTGGCACCACCTGGCGGGTGGTGGCGTTCGCCGCGTTCGCCACGGCCTCCGTCACCGACCTGCTGGACGGCCGCGTCGCCCGCAGCAGGGGCCTGATCACCGACTTCGGCAAGATCGCCGACCCGATCGCGGACAAGGCGCTCACCGGCGCGGCGCTGGTGACCCTGTCCTACCTGGGCTGGCTGGCCTGGTGGGTGACCGCCCTGATTCTCGTCAGGGAGGTCGCCGTGACCGCGCTGCGGTTCTGGGTCATCCGGTATGGCGTGATCGCCGCCAGCCGGGGCGGCAAGCTCAAGACCCTCCTCCAGGTGCTGGCGATCTCGCTGTACATGCTGCCGGAGGTCCCGCAGTGGCTGCGAGCGGTGGTGATGGCCGCGGCGGTCGTGGTCACCGTCGCCACCGGCGGCGACTACGCGATACGGGCCGCGCGGCTGCGCCGCCGGCCGATCCCCGGCCGGGTGCGCGAGGCGCCGTGACGCATCCGCGGCGTGGCGTACCCGCGGCGTGGCGCGCGCCGCGCCGGGCCATGATGGTGCCGTGGAGCCACACGGGGAACTCGCGGCCCGCATCGTGAGCGTGCTGACTGAGCGGAAGCAGACCCTCGCCACCGCCGAGTCGCTCACCGGCGGCCAACTCGGCGCGGCCATCACCGCCGTCCCCGGAGCCTCCGCCGTGTACCGCGGCGGGATCATCGCCTACGCCACCGAACTCAAAGCGGTGCTCCTCGGCGTCCCCGTCGGCCTGCTGGACCGGCACGGCCCGGTGCATCCCGGCGTGGCGGCGGCCATGGCCGCGGGGGCCCGTGACCGGCTCGGTGCCACCTGGGCCATGGCCACGACCGGCGTGGCGGGGCCCGATCCGGTGGACGGGCATCCCCCCGGCACCGTGCACATCGCGGCCGGCTCGGGGGCGCCGGTCACGCGCGATCTGACCCTGGCCGGCGGGCGCGATGAGGTCCGGCGGGAGACCGTCGGAGAGGCCCTAAGACTCCTGTGGAGCCTGCTACGGGAAGAAGGTCCCTGATTACAGCGTTACGTCATCAGCGAACACGGCTCCGTCTGCTCTCCCCGAGTGTCGGTGAGGCCAGGTACCGTGGGGACTGCGAGACTCACTTCACGAAGGGAGCGCGACATGGTCCTGCTTCGTCACTTGCTCGGTGACGCGCTGCGGCGGCTACGCCTGCGCCAGGGTCGTACCCTCCGTGAGGTGTCCGCCGCGGCCAGAGTGTCCCTGGGCTACCTGTCTGAGGTCGAGCGCGGTCAGAAGGAGGCATCCTCGGAGCTTCTCGCGGCGATCTGCGGAGCGCTGGAAACCCCGCTGTCCCAGGTCTTCCGCGAGGTGTCGGACAACTTCGCGCTGGCGGAACTGCAGAGCGAGCCGGTCCTTTCCGGTTCGAGGCAGCCGTCACTGCCAGCGGCCGGCGACCCCGCGCTCGCGACGCCCGTGGTGCACTCGTTCGGCGGTGCCGTGCCCGCGGCGCTCAACCTGGCCGCCGCGCCCGAACTCGGCGATGGCGCCAAGCTGGGCGACGGGGCCAAGCTCGGCGACGGCGCGGACCAGGTCATCGGCACCATCAAGTTGCCGGCCGGCCACCAGGCTGGCTATGACGACGTGGCCAGGCGGATCCGCGACATCACGGACATGGTGCCGGTGTAGGCGCGACGGGCTAGGTGTGCTCATCGGCCTTTCGGGCGGGGCGGTTGCTGCTGCTTGTTGGCCGTTGGCCAACTGCGCCGAAGCCCGCAGTGTTGACCCCGGGGGGCCGAGCCCCCCGGAACCCCCACGATTGACGGTTACCATTGGCTGTTACGGTCCCGTGATCGCATCAGCCGCTGACGTACGGCAGCCCAGGACTTGCCCCGCCTCAGGCTCAGGACCCCCCAGACCTCATTCCTCCGCCCGGTCGGCTCCTGCATGATCACGGGGACTTCTCCATCGTATGGATGAACAGACTCACATGATCACGGGTTGGAGCAGTGGGAGCCGATCGGATGTGGTGCCGGGGTCAGGCCCAGGCGCGGGGGTCGTTGGTCAGCTCGCGGACCCGGGCGGGGAGTTCGCCGGTGACGATGTGCTCCAGGGTGACTTCGTCGAGGATGGCCCGCTCGTTGGCGCGCAGCGCGATCCAGACGCTTTGCAGGGGCTCCGCCGCGCCGATGTAGCCGAGGTTCTCCGGGCGCTCACCGCGCACCCCGACGAGCTGGCCGTCCACGGCGCGGATGATGTCGGCGAGCGAGATCTCGTTGGCGGGCTTCGCCAGCCAGAAACCTCCCTCGGGGCCGCGCTGGCTGCGCACCAGTCCCGCACGCCGCAACTGGGTGAGGATCGCTTCCAGGAACTTCGCCGGGATGTGCTGCGCCCGTGCCAGCTGCTCGGCCGTGGTGTGATCGCCGGTCGACGCGGCAAGCTCCACGGCTGCACGCAGAGCGTAGTCAGCGCGGGCAGACAGTCTCATGACCAGCATTATGGCCCTTATGACGGGGTGGATGGTGCACTGGGCGGTCCGGCACGCCGTCGGCGGGCGGCTGGGAACGGTCGGATAGCGTGGTCAAAGTGACCTTCCGTGACCAGAATCGGGGGGCTCGACCCGCTTCCGGCCCGGGCGAGTTCCCGCTGGGTGCGGCCATCACCCTGGCGGATCTCGACCATGACCCGCATCCCTGGCTGGCCCGCCTGCGGGACAGCGAACCGGTCTCCTGGCTGCCCGCCCTGAACGGCTGGCTGGTCACCCGGCACGACCTCGCGATCGCGGTCATGCGGGACAGCGCCGCGTTCACCGTGGACGACCCGAGGTTCTCCACGGCCCGCGTCGTCGGGCCGAGCATGCTCTCCCTGGACGGTGCCGCGCACGGCCGCCACCGGGCCGCGTTCACCAAGGGCTTCGGGCGTGGCGAGATCCAGGCCCGGCTGGCCCCGTTCGTGGTGGCGGAGGCCGATCGCCTGGTGGCGGCCATGCGGCCCGCCGGCGCCGCTGATGTGCGGCGTGGCCTGTCCGGCCCGCTGGCCGTCGCGGTCGTCGCCGAGGCCCTCGGCCTGGGTGACACCGATCCCGCGGCCGTGCTCGGCTGGTACGCCGCGATCGTCGGCTCCGTGTCGGCCCTGACGGGTGAGCATGGCTCGGCCGGGGCCGGGGCGGGCGGCCTCGATCGGGCCGTCACGGCGGGGGCCGGGGCATTCGGATCGCTGAGCGCCCGGCTCTCGGCAGTGATCGGCTCGGCGGACGACCCGCCCTCGCTCCTGGCCGCCGCCGCGCGGACCAGCCAGGACGATGCAGCGGCGGGGCTGAGCACTGGCGAGGCCATCTCCAACGCGGCAGTGATCATGTTCGGCGGCATCGAGACCACCGAGGGCATGATCAGCAACGTCATCCTCCACCTGCTCCGCGATCCGGCCCAGCTGGCCCTGGTCCGTGAGGAGCCCGGCCTGGTGCCTAACGCAGTGGAAGAATCGTTGCGGCTGGAGCCCGCGGCCGCCGTGGTGGACCGTTACGCCACCCGCGACGTCGCGCTCGGCGGGGCCACGATCCGGGCGGGTGACCTGGTCACCGTCTCGCTCGCGGGCGCGGGCCGGGACCCGGCCGTGTTCGCGGAGCCCGGCAGGTTCGACGTGCGCAGGCCCAACGCCCGGCTCAACCTCGCCTTCGCCCACGGCCCGCACTTCTGCCTGGGCGCTCACCTGGCCAGGCAGGAGGCGCAGGCGGCCGTCCGCGCCATGCTGACCCTGCCGGGCCTGCGCCTCGATCCCGGGCACCCGGCCGCGCCCCGTGGCCTGGTGTTCCGCAAGCCGCCGTCGTTGCGCGTGCTGTGGGACACCTGATCACGGCCGCGGCCAGTCGAGTGCCAGCCGCCGGGCCGTGGGGAGGAGGGCAGGCTGCTAGGAGTGAGGCGGAATCCTGCGCGGGTCAAGAGCCCGAGTGCCAGGCGCGCCGTAGCTGCCGTCCCTTCGGGACGCTCCGGAGTGAGGGCCGCCGTTGGCGTGCGGGCCCTGGCTCAGCCGCGCAGCCGCAGGCCGCGGGGGGTGGGGCGAAACCCCGCGTCGGCCAGGGCCTGCGCCAGCGGTGTGTCGTATACGCCGGTGCCGTCGGCCCGCTCCACGGTGAGGCGGCCCAGCGCGCCGCCGCGGACCGCCTCGGCCAGCCCAGCGGCCGCCGGGACGAGGATCTCGGGGTTGCTGGTCCAGGACAGCAGGGTCTTGCCACCGCGCTCCACGTAGAGCACGAGCTTCCCGCCGGACAGCACCACCAGCGCGCCCGCCTTGCGGCCGGGCCGGTGCGCCCCGGGGACCTCGCCCGGGCGCGGCGGCCACGGCAGGGCCGCGCCGAACGCGTTCGCCGGATCCGCCGCCGCCAGCACGGTGATCTGCGGCCCGGCCGCTGTCGTTCCGGCGCCCCCGGTGCCGGCCGCTCCGCCAGCCAGGTTCCCAGCACCCCCACCCGGGCTCCCGGAACTCGCGCCGCGCCAGGCCGCCGCATCCTGTGCGGCAGAGCCCCGGGCCGCCCGGCCGGTTCCGGCGCTGTCGACCCGGGTTCCGTCATCAGCCCTGGTGCCCTCGCCGGCCCCGGCTCCCTCCTCGGCCCCGGCTCCCTCGCCGGCCCCGGCTCCCTCCTCGGCCCAGATGGCGCCCTCGGGCCAGGCGACACCGTCCGGCCACGGGCCGGCACCGGCCCGCGGCTGGCCGGCCGCCGGCCGGCCCGCCGGAAGCGCGCCAGCCGGCCGTGGCCCGGCCGGCGGTGGCTGGCCGGGCCAGCGCGGCCGTTCACTCTCGTTAGGGGGACCGGCCGCTGCCGCCTCCTGCGCGGCGGCGATCGCGCGCATCCGGTCCACCGCACCGGGCAGGGCGAACTGCGCCGCGCCGAGCCCCTCCACGAAGTACCCGCGACGGCACTGCCCGGCCTCCTCCATCGCCCGCAGCACCGGGTACAGCGCCCCGAACCCGCCGGGTATCCGCTCGGCCACCACGGTGCCGCGGGTCACGATGCCATGCCGGTCGAGCAGCGCCTGGGCGGTCGCGTGCGAGCGCCGGGTGAGGTCGGCATCCCGGTCGGGCAGCAGCGACCACCGCCCGGTCACGGTCGGCGGGCCGGTCCTCGTCGGCACCACCGGCCGGCCGTAACGGCCCCGGCGGGCACCCATCCGGCCGCGCCCGGCCATGCGCGGTCCGCCCGGGACCGCGCCGGGGCCGCCCGGGACCGCGCCGGGGCCGCCCGGGCCCGCACTGCGGCCGCCCAGCCCCGCGGCACCCGGGCCGTGACCACGGGCCCCGCCGTTCATCCCGGAACCCGTTCCGGCCATCGGATCCGGCGCCGCCGGGATCGCCTGCCGCCCCGGCGGAACCCCGTCGAACACCGGCCGGCCCGTGCCCAGGACCGTGCGCAGCGGCGCCAGCGTGTCGTTGGTCAGCCGTCCGGCCCAGACGAGGTCCCAGATCGCCGCCGCCACGGCGGTGTCGGACAGCCCGCGCCAGTCATGGTCCTTGAGCATCCCGGCGACCCGGTCGGCCAGCATCCGGAAGAACAGCGCGCCGCCGCCCGCCAGGATCTCCAGGATCGCGTCGTGCACCGGAGTCATGGTGATCTCGGCCGGCGGGGGCAGCAGCAACGGCACCGCCTGCGCGGGCGCGAGCACCACCCAGCCGTCCCCGCCGGGCAGCCCGCCCGCACCGGACCAGACGACCTCCCCGGCCGCGGTCAGCTCGTCGAGCACGGCGGGCTGGTACCCGGGAACCCGGCCCGGGAGCACCAGCGTCTCCAGCGCCGAGGCAGGCAGCGCCGCCCCGGCGAGCTGATCGACCGCGTCGAAGACCGCGTCCGCGCTGGCCGGGCGCCAGCCCCGGGCGGTCCGCCCGGCCGTGCCGCGGCGGGGGCCGTCGGCGGGCTGGCCCGCGTTCTGCCAGGCGGGCAGGAATGCCGCCAGCGCCTCCGGCGGTGCGGGCTCGACCTCCTTGCGGAGCTTGGCCAGGCAGCGGCGGCGCAGCATGCGCAGCACCTCGGCGTCGCACCATTCGGTGCCCCGGCCGCCGGGCACGAACTCGCCCTCGACCACGCGGTGCTCCGCGGCCAGCCGCTGCAGCGTCCCGGTGATCACGGCCACGCCCAGCCCGTAGCGCCTGGCCACCGCCTGCGCGGTGAACGGCCCGTGGCCGCGCGCGTACCGGGCTACCAGGTCACCGAGCGGGTCGGGCACCGGCTCGGTGAACGCCACCGGCACCCCGGGTGGCAGCGGCACGCCGAGCGCGTCCCGCAGCCGGCCCGCGTCCTCGATGGCCGCCCACCGGGCCTCGCCGCCGACCCGCACCTCGATGGCCCGCCTGGAGGCGTCCAGTTCCGTCAGCCAGGCCGCCGCCGCGCCCGGCTCGGCGCAGCGCTCCGCGACCTCGGCCGCGGACAGCGGCCCGATCACCCGGAGCAGGTCGGCCACGCCCTCCAGGCCGCGGCAGGCGCGGCCGGCGGTGAGCCGTTGTAGTTCCGCCTCCACCTGGGCGACCACCGCCGGGTCGAGCAGTTCCCGTAGGTCCGCCTGGCCGAGCAGCTCGGCGAGCAGGGAGGAGTCGAGGGCCAGCGCCTGGGCCCGGCGCTCGGCGAGCGGCGAGTCGCCCTCGTACATGAACGCGCCGACGTAGCTGAACAGCAGCGACTTGGCGAAGGGCGACGGTGCCGGGGTCTCCACCTCGACCAGCCGGACCTTGCGGCTGGCCAGGTCGCCCATCAGGCCGGCTAGGGCCGGGACGTCGAAGGTGTCCTGCAGGCACTCCCTGACCGTCTCCAGCACGACGGGGAACGTGCCGTACTTGGACGCCACGGCGAGCAGTTGCGCGGAGCGCTGCCGCTGCTGCCACAGCGGCGACCGGTGGCCCGGCCGGCGGCGGGGCAGCAGTAGCGCACGGGCCGCGCACTCGCGGAATCGGGACGCGAACAGCGCCGACCCGCCCAGCTCCGCGGTGACGATCTGTTCCACCTCTTCGGCCGCCAGCTCCGCGATGCCGGCCGGCGGCGGCTCGTCGGTGTCCGGTACCCGCAGCACGATCCCGTCGTCGGTGTGCAGCGCCTGCACGTCCATGCCCTCGTAACGGTCCCGCAGCCGCGCGGCGATCGCCAGCGCCCACGGCGCGTGCACCCGGGCCCCGTACGGGCTGTGCAGCACCAGCCGCCAGTCGCCGAGTTCGTCGCGGAACCGCTCCATCACCAGCGTGCGGTCGTCGGGCAGGTAGCCGGTGGCCTCGCGCTGCCCCTCCAGGTACCGGATCAGGTTCTGCGCGGCCAGATCGTCCAATCCTGAGTTACGCAGCCTCGTGGCAGCCTCGTCCCGGCCCGCGGCGGAAATTTCCCGGCAGAACGCGCCTACCGCCCGGCCCAGCTCCGCGGGGCGGCCCATCGTGTCCCCGTGCCAGAACGGGAGCCTGCCCGGCTGCCCGGGCGCGGGGGAGACGAGCACCTGGTCTGCGGTGATGTCCTCGATCCGCCAGGAACTGGCGCCGAGCACGAACACGTCACCGACCCGCGACTCGTAGACCATCTCCTCGTCGAGTTCGCCGACGCGGTGCGAGTTCTTGCCCTGGCGCTGCGGGCCGGCCAGGAACACCCCGAACAGGCCCCGGTCGGGAATGGTGCCCCCGCTGGTGACGGCGAGCCGCTGCGCGCCGGGCCGGCCGCGCAGGGTGCCCGAGGTGCGGTCCCAGATCAGCCGGGGGCGCAGCTCCGCGAACTCCTCGCTCGGGTACCGGCCGGCCAGCATGTCGAGCACTGCGTCCAGCACGCCCCTGGTCAGCCCGCTGAACGGGGCCGCCCGCCGGACCAGTCGCTCCACGTCCCCGACCTGCCAGTCGTCCATCGCCACCATGGCGACGATCTGCTGGGCGAGCACGTCGAGCGGGTTGCGCGGCACCCGCAGCTCCTCGATCTCGCCGTCCCGCATCCGCTGCGTGACCACGGTCGCCTCGACCAGGTCTCCCGGGTACTTCGGGAAGATCACGCTGCGGGACACGTCGCCCACCCGGTGCCCGGCCCGGCCGGTGCGCTGCAGCCCGCTGGCCACCGATGGCGCGGACTCGACCTGGATCACCAGGTCCACGGCGCCCATGTCGATGCCGAGTTCCAGGCTGGAAGTGGCCACCACGGCGGGCAGCCGTCCCGCCTTCAGCGCCTCCTCGATCTGCGCCCGCTCCTGCCTGGACACCGAGCCGTGATGCGCGCGGGCCACCTCGGCCGGGGCGCCCGCCGAGGCGCCGGACTGCGCCATGATCTGGGCCGGCGGCCCGCCCGGCCCGGGCCCGCCCGGCCCGTCCAGGCCGGCGGCGGCCTCGTCGCGGGCCTGCGCCCGGTCGGCGGCCAGTTCGTTCAGCCGGCCGCACAGCCGCTCCGCCAGCCGGCGCGAGTTGGCGAACACGATCGTCGACCGGTGCGCCTCGATCAGGTCGAGCACCCGTTCCTCGACGTGCGGCCAAATGGACCGCTGGCCCTGCGCGGCCTCGCGCAGGCCGGGTTCCCCGGCTGGCGCGCCATCGCCGGGCGCACCGGACGCCGGGCGGAGGCTGGCAGGCGGCGGATCCGGGTCGGTCATGTCCTCGACCGGGACGACGATCCGCAATTCCATCTGCTTGACGTAGGGCGGCGCCGCGATCGTCACCGGCCGGGCGCCGCCGAGGAACGTGGCCACCTCCTCCGGCGGCCGGACCGTGGCCGACAGCCCGATCCGCTGGGCCGGCCCGGCGGAACCGCCGCCGTCCTGGCCGGGCTCGTCCGGCCCGGCGGCGTCCCGCAGCGCGTCCAGCCGTTCCAGCGAGATGGCCAGGTGCGCGCCGCGCTTGTTGCCGGCCAGGGCGTGCACCTCGTCCACGATGACGGTGTCCACGCCGCGCAGCGAGTCGCGCGCCTTGGAGGTCAGAATGAGGAACAGCGACTCCGGGGTCGTGATCAGGATGTCCGGCGGCTTGGTGGACAGCCGCCGCCGCTCGTCGGCGCCGGTGTCGCCGGTGCGCACCGCCACCCGGATGTCCGGCTCGGGCAGCCCGCGGCGCTGCGCGATCTGGCGGATCCCGGCCAGCGGGGCGCGCAGGTTCCGCTCGATGTCCACGGCCAGGGCCTTGAGCGGGGAGATGTACAGCACCCGGCAGCGCAGCTTCGGGTCGGCCGGCAGCGGGCCGCCGGCCAGCCGGTCCAGTGCCCACAGGAACGCCGCCAGCGTCTTGCCGGATCCGGTGGGCGCGATGACCAGGGTGTTGTCGCCGCCCGCGATGGACGCCCAGGCGCCCGCCTGCGCCGCGGTGGGCTCGGCGAACGCGCCGGTGAACCACTCCCTGGTGAGCGCGCTGAACCCGGCCAGGGGATCGTTGCCCGCGCTCGCCTCTGCCGCAGGGCCGCTGGGCGTGCCGGCGCCGCCGGCCGCGCGCGCCCGTGGCGGCGCTCCGCTCCTGGCTGAGGTCCTGGCGGGCATCCCTCCATCCTGCCCTGCCCCACGGACATTTCCGCCCGCTGCCCGTGATCGCATGCGGTGCCCTGCCCACACCGGCCTCGCCGCGCCGTGGCCCTGCCCGCGAACTTTACGTCATAAAGTTCTTGGGTCCAAGCCCTTGACTTTACGCCATAAAGCAGAGTCTACTTTATGGCATAAAGTCGATTGAGGGAGACGCCATGAACCACACATCTGACACCACGGCCGCCGGCAACGGCGGCACCTTCGGCCCCGAGCAGGCCGCCGCCCTGCTGGACCAGACCACTCAGCAGGCCCGCCGCAAGTTTCAGCCCTCGCCGCCGTGGCTGCTGGTGACCAGGGCGGTCATGGTCCTGGCTGCCCTCGGCGCGATCTGGCTCTCGGTGCGCGGACAGCACCCCTACCGGGGCCCGACCGCCGCGGACATCCCCGTCCTGGTTGCGTTCATTGTCGTCAACTTCGCCGCAACGGTCGCTGTCCGCAGGCGCGCGACCGCCGGGCTAAGCGGGCGATCCCGGTTTAGTCGGGGCGAGATCACCGTGCTGGTGCTGGCCTTTGCCGCCACGGTCGTGGCCATGGTGGGGCTGGGTGCCGCCGGAGTGAGCTTCGCCTATTACCCGACCTCGGTGCTGGTAATCCCCGGCCTGGCCTGGGCGGTCCTCATGGCGGCACGGGCAAACTGGCGCGAGTTCGCTACCGGCCTCGCGATCGTCGTCATCGGCATCGTGGGCGCGTTCGCCGGACCGGCCGGGGCGTGGGCGGTCGCCGCCGTGGGCCTGTGCGTCATGCTCCTGGGCAGCGCCGCCGCCATCGCCTGGCAGCAGCGCGCCTGACGGTACGCCATGAACGACGACGGACTTGACCCGCTGATCCACGTCCCCACCCGGCTGAAGATCGTCGCGACACTGGCGGCACTGCCCGACGGCGACACGCTGTCCTTCACCCGGCTGCAGGACATGATCGGGCTAACCCCCGGCAACCTGATCATCCACCTGCGCAAGCTCGAAGAAGCCGATTACATCAGTAGCGAGAAGACCAGGAACGGGGCCGCACCCCAAACCACGGTGGCCCTGACCAGCCACGGCCGCGCCGCGCTCGATAGCTACACCCAGGCGCTGCGCGACCTGCTCGGCGGGCTCTAGCGGCCATGAGTCCCGGTCCCGGAGGACAGCCCCTCGGCGAGGGGCTGTCAGCCGTTGCCCGGGAGGCACCGGGAAACACCATCTAAGGAGCGCGGCCGGGCATCCCGGCAGCGCAACCTGGGACGGCCGGATCGCCCTCGGTCCGGCCCCGTTAGCTGCCGAAGGCGCGGACAGAACCGGTGAGCTTGCCCCCGGTGCCACGGATCTCGCAGATGACCGTGTGCTCGCCCGCCGCCCAGGCCCCCGCGTTGGGATAGGCGTAGGACTCCGCCAGGCCGCTGGTGTCCAGTTGCGGGTTCAGGTAACCGGCCAGCCTGCGCTGACAGCCCAGCCGGGCCTGGTTGCCGAGCGCGGCGGCGCCCGGCCAGCGGTGGCCCGCCACGGAGAATGCGCCGTAGATCTCCGCGTCATGCGGTTGCGCGCAGGGCACCGCATGAGCCCCGGCGATTCCGTTTGGCAAAGAATCGAAGCACTGGCCTGGCCGCAACAGAAACACCGTGGCGCGCAGCGGATGGGCGGCGGCGCGGGCGCGGTGCGGGCGGTGCGTCAGCAGTACGGCGGTCACCGCCGCGGCGGCGACCGCCACCGCGCAGGAGACCGCGAACAGGATGACGAGCAGGCGCTTCCCGCGCCGGCGAGGACCGCCGGGGGACCGGCCGGCTGGAGCCCCGCCGCCGGGCGGCGTGGCCGTGGCCGCCGGGGCGGGCGAGGGCGCCGGCCCGGGGGAGTGCGGCGGCCCGGGGGAGGGCGGCGGGGCTGCCCGGGCCTTGTCCGCCACGCCCGTGCCGCCCGCGCCGGATTCCGGCGTCTCGATCATCGCGCCCCCGTCCCGGAAGCTTCTGTCCGAGAAACTTCCCCCTGATATGTCGTACCCGGCCATGCATCAGACATTCGCGGACATTTCTTGGCCGGGCCTGTGCCGCGCCTGAAACTCCGCTGCGCGGCCGGAACGCCGGGGAATAGCGTCGGTCCGTGAGGCTCACCTGGCGCCCCGCCATCGCCGCCGCGGTGCTGGCCTTGGCGCTGGCGGCCTGTACCCCCGGCGCCCCGCACCGGGCCCCGCGAACCGCACCGGCCAGCCGCGCGGTGTCCGCCCTGGCCGTTACGAGCCTGCCGGGACGGGTGGCAGGTGTCCTGGGGCCGCGCGGGCCCGCGCCGCCGGTACCCTGGCGCCGTGCGGCTCACGGTGTTCTGGGAAAAGATGCGCGGGCAGTTCGGCGAGGCCTACGCCGCCAGCGTTGCCAAGGACTTTGTGCTGACCGGGCTGGGCGGCGCCACGGTGAACCAGGCCCTGGCCGCGGGGAAGGAACCGAAGACCGTGTGGCTCGCGGTGTGCGAGGCCTTCGAGATACCGGAAGAAGCGCGCTGACGCCATTCCCAGCGCCCCGGACGGCCCGGCCCGGCAGCCGGCGGGACGGCCGGATGTTTCTTTCGAACGTGTGCGTGTCCTGCCTCTGATCGAACAGTTGTTCGCCTAGAGTGGGAACCTGCGTGGGTGGCCGCCACGGTGGCTGCGGCGCGATCTCGATGGTGTTCACCGCGCGGGAGAGTTTTGTCGGTGGCGGCGCGTAGCGTCGGCGCGGACAAGAAGCCCTTTATCCAATGGGAGTACTCATGGCAGGCATCGACAGGCCGGGCGGGAAAGCCGGCGACAGGGACAAGGCCCTGGAAACCGCCCTCGCCCAGATCGAGCGGCAGTTCGGCAGAGGCTCCATCATGCGGCTCGGCGACGAGGCCCGCCCGCCGATCGGGGTGATCCCGACCGGGGCGATCTCGCTGGACGTCGCGCTGGGCATCGGCGGCTTTCCCCGCGGCCGGGTCGTGGAGATCTTCGGTCCCGAGGGATCGGGCAAGGCGCTTGCGCTGGACACGCCCATCCCGACACCCAAGGGCTGGACCACCATGGGTGAACTGTCGCCCGGCCAAGAGGTGTTCGCCGGTGACGGTTCACCGACTAGCGTGACCTTCGCCACCCCGGTCATGGCAGACCATGAGTGCTTCCGGGTCAAGTTCTCCGACGGTGCTGAGGTCATCGCCGACGCGGACCATCAGTGGGTGACGACCACACTGTGGGGGCGCACCGACCGGTGGTCTCCCGCCGTGGTGACCACCCGGGACATGGAGGCCACTCTCCGGACGCGGGACGGTCATACGCTCAATCACGCTATCCAGGTCTGCGGGCCGCTCGAATACCCTGCGCAGGAACTCCCGGTGTCGCCGTACACCCTGGGCGCCTGGCTGGGTGACGGGACGACGGATGCCGCATCCATCACCTGTGTGGATCCAGAGATCCTGGACGAGATCCGGCGTGACGGGTACGTGGTCCACCGCAACAATGCAGGGCAGCCCGACCGTGCTCCCCGATACCGTATCGCCAGGCTGCCAGAGAAGCCGGTGTGCCTGCTGGCCGGCCCGCGCTGCTCGACTGGTGGGGCCGTCCTTGCCCGAGGCTTGTGCAAGAACCACTACGAGAGTGAGCGGCGGAACGGCCGGACCAGTGAATGGCCGGCGCGCCCCCCGGTTTCGCTGCACACGCAGTTGCGTGAGCTGGGCGTTCTCGGAGGCAAGCACATCCCGGAACGGTACCTGCATGCCTCCGTCGCGCAGCGGCTCGCGCTCCTCCAGGGGCTGATGGACACAGATGGGACCGTGAGCGCCGGCGGATCGGGTACCGGGCGCGGCTCAGGCGTTGCTGCATGTGAGTTCTCCGTAGTGAGCGAGCGGCTGGCCAAGGACGTGCATGAACTGCTGCTCGGCCTTGGCATCAAGGTCACCCTTCGGGAGAGCCCTGCAGTTCTTTACGGGCGCGTGACTGGGACCAGGTACCGGCTGGGCTTCCAGACGGATCTGCCGGTGTTCCGGTTGCCCCGTAAGGCCGCGCGGCTAGCGCCGCTGCGCACACGCCGGGCAAAGCTCCGTTACGTGACGGCTATCGAGCCTGTCGCACCGGTGCCCGTCCGTTGTATTCAAGTGGATCATCCCGGTCACACTTACCTGGCCGGGCATGAATGCATCCCGACACACAACACGACCGTGGCCTTGCATGCGGCCGCCAACGCGCAGAAGGGCGGCGGGATCGCGGCGTTCATCGACGCCGAGCACGCCCTCGACCCGGACTACGCCAAGAAGCTCGGGGTGGACACTGACGCGCTGCTGGTCTCCCAGCCGGACACGGGCGAGCAGGCGCTGGAGATCGCGGACATGCTGATCCGCTCCAGTGCCATCGACGTCGTCATCATCGACTCGGTCGCCGCGCTGGTGCCACGGGCCGAGATCGAGGGCGAGATGGGGGACAGCCACGTCGGCCTGCAGGCCCGGCTCATGTCCCAGGCACTGCGCAAGCTCGCGGGCGCGCTGAACCAGACCAAGACCACGGCGATCTTCATCAACCAGCTACGGGAAAAGGTAGGTGTTCTTTTTGGCTCGCCCGAGACCACCTCCGGTGGGCGGGCGCTGAAGTTCTACTCCTCTGTGCGGCTCGACGTGCGCCGGATCGAAACGCTCAAGGACGGCACCGATGCCGTCGGCAACCGCACCAGGGTGAAGGTCGTCAAGAACAAAGTGGCGCCTCCTTTCAAAACCGCGGAGTTTGACATCCTTTTTGGGTTCGGCATCAGCCGGGAGGGCGGCCTGATCGACCTTGGGGTGGAGCAGAGCATCGTGCGCAAGTCCGGTGCCTGGTACACCTACGAGGGCGATCAGCTCGGCCAGGGCAAGGAGAACGCGCGTAACTTCCTGAAGGACAACCCCGACCTCGCCAACGAGATCGAGAAGAAGATCAAGGAGAAGCTCGGTGTCGGCGCCCGCCTGGACGCGGACTCGGCGGACAAGGAGCCGGCGGCGGGCGCGGGCGGCCTGCGCGCGGTCCCGGCCGCGGACGCGGCGGGCGCGGCCGGCGGCCGGGGTGTCGCCAGGCTCGCTGGAGGGCCCGGTGGTGCGGGCTAGTCTTCGTGGCCCGGGATAGCGGCCTGCCCGGGCCGCGCGGCGCATCCGGCCGGGGCAGCCGGAGAGGCCGGGGCGGGGCATCCGGACGGAAGCGGGGCATCGGGCACCTGACCGTGGTGCCTGATCCCGATGATGAGCATTCCAGCGAGAGCCCCACCGCCGCGGGTTCCGCCGGGGAGGGCCCCGCTGCGGAGCCTGGCGGCCCGGGCCGGGGTGAGCGCCGTGGCGGCGCCGTGGCCCCCGGCGATGCGGGCCCCGGTGCCGCGAGTTCGGGCGGCGTGAGCCCTGCTGACGCGGATCCTGGCAGTGCTGACCCGGATCCTGGTAGCGAGGAGGCGGCGCGGGCGATCTGCCTGCGGCTGCTCACCAGCGGGCCACGCACCCGCGCGCAACTGGCCACCGCCCTGCGCAAACGAAAGGTACCGGACGAGGTCGCGGAATCGGTGCTGAGCCGGTTCACCGAGGTGGGCCTGATCGACGACGCGGCCTTCGCCCGGGCGTGGGTGGAGAGCCGGCACCACGGCCGCGGCCTCGCCCGCCGCGCGCTCAGCGCGGAACTGCGGCAGCGCGGGATCCCCGACGGAGAGGTGCGCTCAGCGGTCGGCCTGCTGGGGCCGCAGGACGAACTGGCCACCGCCCGGCGGCTGGTCGCCAAGCGGGTAGCGGCCAGCCGGGGGAAGCCGATGCCGGCCCGGGCCCGGCAGCTCATGGGCATGCTGGCCCGCAAGGGATACCCGGCGGGCCTGGCCGCGCAGGTGGTGCGGGAAGCGCTGGAACAAGACCAGCAGGACGGCGCGGGCCACGGCGAGGATCTGGCCTGGATTTGCGAAGACACCACTGGTGACGATTGGGCGTGAGCGGGCCACGGTGCGTGGAGTAACGGAAGCGTCACTAAGCCGAACTTGCCCAAATTGTTATCAGCGCTTAACCTCACGGCAGCGAGGTGTTAGTCCATAACAGGCGATTGGGAACATACGACATGCTCGGCAACCGGTTGCGCCCGGTTGCCGGTAAACGACACAGATCCGGCCCGTAGCCGGTTCCGTCGAGTGGCTGACCAGCCAGGCCAGCACTCGGCCGGGGCTGGCTAGGCAGTGGCCACGGCCCCGCGCGAGCGGTGGCCGATAGGGGGGCGGACAGGGCTTGACGCGGTGCCTGGAGACCGGCCCGCGGGGCTCGCGATGCGAGCCTGCGCGGGACAGCCGGCCCGGGCGCCGGGTGCGCGGCATCGCGCCTAGCGGGCTCTGGCCGCGGCCGGGCCCGCGGCGGCGGCACCATGCCGCCCCGCAGGCAACAGCTGGGCTGCCAGCGGCCGCGGGGGACGGCGTTCACGCCGGAAGGCTGACGGCGTTCACGCCGGAAGGCTGGCGGTGGCATCGGTCGCCGGTGCGGGTCACCGGCGGCAGGCCGGTGCCTGGGTGCCTGTCGTTGTCCCAGTCAGGTGCCGGGTGCCACCGGGCCCGAGGCCCACTGGCACACCCGGTCCCGCGGGCGGCGCCCCATAGGCGGCGCCTCAGCGGGTAGTAATCCTGCGGGCGGCGGTCCCGTGGGTGCGGCCTCCGGGCACGGTCTCGCGGGCGGCGGTGCAGCCGCTGGCCGCGTGGCCAGGCCATGAGTGGCCGGTACGGCTGCCGGAACCACCGGCGGCCGTGCGGGCTCGGCTGGCCGGTTCACCGGCGGTCCGCGCGACAGCACGCCGCGCATGGCGCGCCTAACCCCTCGCCACAGGGATCAGCCCTGGCGCCGTACCCCGGAGCCCGGGCCCGCGAGCAGGATTGGGGTGCGCGATGAGCAACACAATCGCTGTAGCGATCGCGGTGATCGGGATCCTTGCGCTGTTCGCCGCCGCCGGCGCGATGTTCGCCGTCTTGCGCAAGGCCGGGAACCGGGCGGTTCCGGCACCCCAGGAAACCGCCGCCCACGCATCGTCCAGCCCGGAACCGTCCGCCGAGGCGGGACGGCGGACCGCCGAAGCCGTCCGCGCCGCGGAACGGCGCCTGGAACAGGCCGGCCGGGCCGCCGACCAGATCAGGGCCAGCGCGGAATCCGACGCCGCGGCCGTCATGCGCCGGGCCGAGGAATCGGCGCGCCAGGTCACCCAGGCACAGCGGGCGGCCGAGGAGCAGATCCAGGCCACCCGGGAGGAAGCCGGCCAGCTGCGCGCCGACCTCGAGCGCAGGGAGGCGCGGCTCGCCGAGCGCGAAGGCAGGCTGGACGACGAGCTGCGCAAGCTGGAACAGCGGTCCTCGGTGCTGGAGGAGGCCCGGGCCGAGCTCGACGCCCAGCGTGCCGAGCTGGCGCGCCTCGACGACGAGCGCCGCGAGGTGCTGGAACGGGCCGCCGGGCTGACCGCGGAACAGGCCAAGGCCGAGCTCGTCGCCTCCATCGAGAACCAGGCCAAGCGCGAGGCCGCGCTGATCGTCCGGGAGGCCGAGACCCAGGCCCGCCGGGACGGGGAGGAACGGGCCAGGCGGATCGTGACGCTCGCCATCCAGCGGGTCGCGAGCGAGCAGACCAGCGAGTCCGTGGTCTCCGTGCTGCACCTGCCCGGCGAGGAGATGAAGGGCCGGATCATCGGCCGGGAAGGGCGCAACATCCGCGCCTTCGAATCGGTGACCGGGGTCAACCTGATCATCGACGACACCCCCGAGGCGGTCCTGCTGTCCTGCTTCGACCCGGTCCGCCGGGAGGTGGGCAGGCTCGCCCTGGAGAAGCTGGTGCTCGACGGGCGGATCCACCCGCAGCGGATCGAGGAGGCCTACGACCGCAGCAAGGCCGAGGTGGAGCAGTTGTGCGTGCGCGCCGGTGAGGACGCCATGGTCGAACTGGCCATCACCGACATGCACCCGGAACTGGTGACGCTGCTCGGCCAGCTCCGCTACCGCACCTCCTACGGCCAGAACGTGCTCGCCCACCTGATCGAGTCCGCGCACATCGCCGGCATGATGGCCAGCGAGCTGGGCCTCGACCCGGCGCTGCTCAAGCGGTGCACCGTGCTGCACGACATCGGCAAGGCGCTGACCCACGAGGTCGAAGGCAGCCACGCCCTCATCGGCGCCGAGATCGCGCACAAGTACGGCGAGCCCGCCGACGTGGTCCACGCCATCGAGGCACACCACAACGAGGTCGAGGTCCGTACCGTCGAGGCGGTGCTCACCCAGGCCGCGGACGCGATCAGCGGCAGCAGGCCAGGCGCCCGGCGCGAGTCGTTGGAGGCCTACGTCAAGCGGCTGGAGCGGCTCGAGGAGATCGCCACGGCGCACGACGGCGTGGACAAGGTGTTCGCGATGCAGGCCGGGCGGGAGATCCGGGTCATGGTCAAGCCGGACCGGGTCGATGACATTCAGGCGCAGGTCATTGCGCGGGATGTGGCCAAGCAGGTCGAAGAGGAGCTGACTTATCCGGGGCAGATCCGGGTGACCGTCGTGCGGGAGTCGCGCGCTACCGAGTTCGCGCGCTGACGCGCGGGTGGCTCCGATTCGCTGCCGCCGCGGGGTTGGGGCGGCACCGGGGTTGCTCTGGACAGCGGAGAAAAACGCTGTCCAGAGCAACCCCGGCACCGCTGAGATGAGCGCGCCCGCGCCTGGCCGGCCCGGATTACGCGCGCGAAGCCCGCTCTTGGGTGACCGCCTCACGGGGAGCTGGCGGGGCTGGTGACGCCTGCTTCGGGGAGGGGGAAGCGAGAGGTGGTTCCAGGGCTGAAGGGGGAGCGGGGTCTAGGTCGGGGGCGGTGGTGTGGAGGCGGAGCATGGGGGTGTCGGGGTGGGGGAAGTTGAGGGCCTGGGCGTAGAGGGAGAGTTCGGCCTCGATGGCGGCGATGATCGTTTCGGGGCGGCGGAAGCCGTGGGACTCTTCCTTGAACTCCAGCAGGGCGTGCGGGACGCCCTTGTGGGTGAGCTGGGCGGCCAGGGCGTGGGCCTGGGCCGGCGGGACGATCGGGTCGTCCCGGCCGTGTAGCTGGAGGATGGGGCAGGTCTTGCTGGTGACCTGCTGGGCGGGGGAGCGCTCGGCGTACGTGGCCCCGAAACCGGGCAGCGGGCCGATCAGGCCATCGGCGTACCGCGACTCGAAATCGTGGGTGGTCGCGGCGAAGCTCCGCGCGTCGGTGATGCCGTAGTAGGACGTGGCGGCCCGGAACGGGCTGTCGCCGGCGTGCGCGGTGACCGCGGCCAGCGCGGTCCACCCGCCGGCCGAGCCGCCGCGGATCACCAGCCGGCCGGCGTCCGCGTCGCCGGAGGAGACCAGGGCTCGCGCCGCCGCGATCACGTCCTCCACGTCGACCACGCCCCACTGGCGGCGCAGCCGCTCCCGGTACACCCGGCCGTAGCCGGCCGAGCCGCCGTAGTTCACGTCGATCACGCCGATGCCGCGGCTGGTGAAGTACGCCTTCTCCAGGTCCGCCCGGCGGTCCGTCATGGACGCCGGGCCGCCATGTGCCCAGACCACGTACGGCGGAAGCTCCCCCTCCGGGACCGCCGCCTCCGGGTTGGCGGGCGGGTACACCCAGGCGTGCACCGTCTGGCCGAACTTCCCCTCGAACTCCAGCTTGCGCGCCTTGGGCAGGTACCCGGACGCGGGCGGCCGGCCAGCGGCGGAGTAGAGCTTCTTCGCCTTCCCGGTGGTCATGTCCACCCGGATCACCGACATCGGCGTGGACGGGCCGCCGGCCACCGTGACCACGGACATGCCGTCGACCGACAATCCGGACGAGAAGATCCGGTAGGGGATGTCCAGGTCGGTCAGTTCCCCCGTGGCCGGGTCGAGCAGGCCGAGCCGCGTGCCGCCGCAGCCGTGCAGCACCGCGAGCTGGCCGTCGGCGAGCACCCCGTACGGGGACTCGCCGAGCCGCCACAGCGGGCCGGCGAACTCCTCCTCTGCCGGGTACATGGCCTGGGCCGGCCCGGCGGCCAGGCCCAGGGTGTACAGGTTCCACCAGCCGGGCCAGTCGGAGATCAGGTACAGGCTCGTGTCGTCGTTCCAAGCCGGCGCCAGGACGGACTCCCCGGTGCCGCCCTTGACCAGCGCGCCCTTGCCGGGCATCCCGTCGTCCACCCGGGCCACCCGCAGCTCGGTGCCGTCCCACGGCAGCCGCGGATGGTTCCAGCACACCCAGGCCAGGCGGCGGCCGTCGGGGGACGGCGTCGGGAACGCGTAGAAGTCGGACCCGCTGGCCAGTTCACGGACCGCGCCCGCATGCTCCGCCGCCGACCCGTCGAGCGGTACCGCGACGATCGCGCGGGTCACCTTTCCCGCTTCGTGCCGCTCCCGCACGCACCACACTTCCGCGCCGCCCGGCGACACGGCGAAGTCGGCATAACGAAGGGCCGGGGTGCCCGGTTCCCCCGGCGGCGCGGGGGTGAGCGGCCGGGGCGTGGTGCCGGCGCCGTCCGGGCCCGGCTGGTCGGTGAGGTAAAGCCGCTGGTCGGCGAAGTTCGCGAAGACGATTGCCCAGGACCGCTTGCCGCCCGGCCGCGCGGCGCGCACCGGAAGGTAGGACCGCCCCCCGTACTCGTGCACCCGGGTCCGGGCGTCCCACGGAGCAGACAGCACCTGCCTGGGCTTTCCTTCCGTGCCCAGGTGCATCACCGTGGTCCGGCCCAGTTCGCCCGGCAGGGTTTCCTGCCACCAGACCTCGCCATCGATCGCCACGGGGAAGGAGACCTGGCGGTACTGGCCGGCGACATCCGCCGCGGTGATCGGCGAAGGCCATGTACCGCACGGGAGGGGCCGCGCGGTAGTGCTGTCTGTCATGCCAACATGGTCCACCAAGGGCGGGCTGGCCACGGGAGATTCCGGATATGCCGATGGGTGCGCGTACCCTCGTTTGTTGACATGAACACGGTCCGCACCTATGAGATCCGCACCTACGGGTGCCAGATGAACTTCCACGACTCCGAGCGCCTCGCCGGGCTGCTCGAGGAGTCGGGTTACCAGCGCGCCGGCCAGGGCGCCCTGCCCGACGTGGTCGTATTCAACACCTGCGCGGTGCGGGAGAACGCGGACAACCGGCTGTACGGGAACCTCGGCCACCTCATGCCGGTGAAGGCCGCGCACCCGGGCATGCAGATCGCCGTGGGCGGGTGCCTGGCGCAGAAGGACCGGGCCGGCATCGCCGAGCGGGCCCCGTGGGTGGACGTGGTGTTCGGCACGCACAACATCGGCTCGCTCCCGGCGCTGCTCGAGCGGGCCCGGGTGCAGGCCGAGGCGCAGGTCGAGATCCTGGAATCGCTGGAGCGATTCCCCTCGGTGCTGCCCGTCCGCCGCGAGTCCCCGTACGCGGCCTGGGTTGCCATCTCCGTGGGCTGCAACAACACCTGCACCTTCTGCATCGTGCCGAGCCTGCGCGGCCGGGAGGAGGACCGCCGGCCCGGCGACGTCCTCGCCGAGGTCACCGCGCTCGTCGGCGACGGCGTGCTCGAAGTGACGTTGCTCGGGCAGAACGTCAACTCTTACGGGGCCGCGTTCGGTGACCGGCAGGCGTTCGGCAAACTGCTGCGGGCCTGCGGGGAAATCGACGGGCTGGAGCGGGTGCGGTTCACCTCACCGCACCCGCGCGACTTCACCGCCGACGTGATCGCGGCGATGGCGGAGACGCCCAACGTCATGCCGAGCCTGCACATGCCGCTGCAGTCCGGCTCGGACGCGGTGCTCCGGGCGATGCGCAGGTCCTACCGCCAGGAGAGGTACCTGGGCATCCTGGAGCGGGTGCGGGCCGCCATCCCGGACGCGGCCATCACCACCGACATCATCGTGGGCTTCCCGGGCGAGACCGAGCGCGACTTCGCCGCCACCCTGGACACCGTGCGGCAGGCCCGGTTCGCCGGGGCGTTCACGTTCCAGTACTCGACGCGGCCCGGTACCCCCGCCGCGACCATGCCCGGCCAGGTTCCCCCCGACGTGGTCGCCGAGCGGTACGGGCGGCTCACCGCGCTGGTCGCGGAGATCGCGGGCGCGGAGAACGAGGCGCTCATCGGGCGTGAGGTGGAGGTACTGGTCGCCGAGGGGGAGGGGCGCAAGGACGCCGCCACGCACCGCGCGAGCGGGCGGGCGCGGGACAACCGGCTGGTCCACTTCGCGCCGTCGGGGACCGAACCGCGCCCCGGCGACGTGGTGACCACGGTGGTGACCGAGGCGGCCCCGCACTACCTGATCGCGGACGGCACGCCACTGGCGGTGCGGCGGACCCGGGGCGGGGATGCCTGGCAGGCCCGCCGGGACGGCCGGGCGGCCGCCACGGCCCCTGCCGCGGGCCCGGGCGGCGCGGGCGCGGGCGGCGCGGGCGCGGGCGGCGCGGGCGCGGGCGGCGGTGCGGCACCGGTGCTGCTCGGCATGCCCGCGGTCGGCCGCCCCGGCTCCTGACCCGCCCCGGCTCCTGACCTGCCCCGGCTCCTGACCTGCCCCGGCAGGGCCATCCGTCAGGTCGGCCCCGGCATGGCCGGCGCGGCCATTGCTGCGGCAGACTGACGCCATGCTCATCGCTGGGGCCGTGTGCCCGCACCCGCCCCTGCTCATCCCTGCCGCGCTCGGCGCGGCGGGCAGCGACCCCCCCGGTGAACTGCGCAAGGTCTCCGACGCCACGGCACGAGCGGTCGCCGGGCTTGCCGCGGCACGGCCGGACCTGCTCGTCGTGGTCGGCGGCGGTGCCGCGGAACGCGAGTACGGCGCGGACGCGGCCGGCGGGCTGCACGCGTTCGGGGTGGAGGTCACCATCGGGGCGGGCGAGCCGGTGCTGCCACTGTCCCTGACCGTGGGCCGCTGGCTGCTGGAGCGCGGCAGGCTCCTTGGTCACCCCGGGAGCCCGGCGGGCGCCGCGCCGGTGGTGTTCCAGGAGGTGGCCAGGCGGGCCGCCGCGGGTGACTGCCTCAAGCTCGGCAGGATTCTCGCCGACCGTGCCCCCCGGGTCGCGCTGCTCGCCATGGGCGACTCCTGCGCGCGGCCGGCCCGGGAGGCGCCCGGCGTGCCGGACCCCGAGGCGCAGGACTACGACGAGGAGGTCGCCGAGGCGCTCGCCGCCGCGGATGCCCGCTGGCTCGCCCGGCTCGACCCGGCGCTGGACGAGGAACTGCTGGTGGCCGGCCGGGCGGCGTGGCAGGTGCTGGCGGGCGCGGCCCGTGGCCGCCGCATGGACGGGCGGCTGCTGTGCATGACGGCGCCCTACGGGGTCACCTACCTGGTCGCCTGCTGGGAGGAATCCCGGACGGACTGACGCCATGCCCGAACCAGTGATCGCCGTCGTGGGGCCGACCGCGGCCGGGAAGTCCGACCTTGCCCTCGGGCTCGCCCGCGCCCTCGGCGGCGAGGTCGTGAACGCCGACTCGATGCAGCTCTACACCGGCATGGACATCGGCACGGCCAAGCTCGCCCCCGCGCAGCGCCGCGGCGTGCCGCACCACCTGCTGGACATCTGGGATGTCAGGCAGACCGCGAGCGTCGCCGAGTACCAGCGCCTCGCCAGGGCCGCGATCGGGGACATCCAGCGGCGCGGGCGGGTCCCGGTGCTGGCCGGCGGCTCGGGGCTGTACGTGCGCGCGGCCCTGGACCCGCTGGAGTTCCCCGGCACCGACCCGGAGCTGCGGGCCCGGCTGGAGGCGGAGCTGGCCCGGTCCGGTCCCGAGCCGCTGTACGCCCGGCTGACCAGCGCGGACCCGGCGGCCGCGGCCGCGATCCTGCCGTCCAACGGGCGCCGCATCGTCCGCGCGCTCGAAGTCATCGAGGTGTCCGGCCAGCCGTTCAGCGCCACCATGCCCCGGTATGAGTCGGTGTACCCGGCGATCCAGATCGGCCTGGCCGTGGACCGCGCGGAACTCGACGCCCGGGTCGCCGGCCGGACCGCACGGATGTTCGCCGCCGGGCTGGTCGAGGAGGTTCGCGCGCTGGAACGGGCCGGGCTGCGGGAGGGGAGGACGGCCAGCCGCGCGCTGGGTTACGCGCAGGTGCTGCGGTTCCTCGCCGGGGAGTGCTCGCAGGAGGAAGCGCTCGCGCAGACCGTCCTGGCCACCAAGCGGTTCGTGCGGCGGCAGGAGTCCTGGTTCCGCCGCGACCCCCGGGTCACCTGGCTGCCGGCCGGCGCCGCAGACGCCGGTGACCTGCTGGAGCGCGCACTGGCTACGATCGGGCCATGCGGTTCGCGAAGGGGCACGGCACCGAGAACGACTTCGTGATCCTGCTCGACCCCGGGGACGACACCGGGCTCACGGCCGAGCTCGCGGCCCGGCTGTGCGACCGCCGCGCGGGAATCGGCGGCGACGGTGTGCTCCGGGTGGTGCGGTCCGCTGCGTACGCCGCCGGGGGCACGGGCGGGCCGGCGGGGCACGGAAACGGTGCGGGCGGGGAGCCCGGACGGCCCGCGGGGCCTGCCGCCGGCGCGGCCGGGCCGGAATGGTTCATGGATTACCGCAACTCCGACGGCAGCCCGGCCGAGATGTGCGGCAACGGCATCCGGGTGTTCGCGCGCTACCTGATGCGCCATGGCCTGGCGCCGGGCCCGCAGTTCACCGTGGCGACCCGGTCCGGGCCGCGCCAGGTCCGGATCGGCGCCGGCGGCGAGGTCACCGCGGAGCTGGGCGCCGTGGCGGTGCTGGGCCCGGGCAGCGCCGTGGTCGCCGGGCGGACCCGCCGGGGCCTGCGGATGTCGGTGGGAAACCCGCACCTGGCCTGCCTGGTCGACGAGCCCCTTGCCGGGCTGGACCTGTCCCGGGCGCCGGACCTGGATCCGGCGGAGTTCCCCGAGGGCGCCAACGTGGAACTGGTCCGGGTGACCGGTCCCCGGAGCGTGGCCATGCGGGTATACGAGCGCGGCTCCGGCGAAACGCGCTCGTGCGGCACCGGCGCCGTGGCGGCCGCCGCCGCGGCGGCGGAGGCGAGCGGGGACGGCGACGGCACCTGGGCCGTCCGGGTGCCGGGCGGCGGCCTCACGGTCACCCTGGAAGCGGGCCGGGCGTGGCTCACCGGCCCGGCCGTCATCGTCGCCGAGGGCGACCTCGACCCGGCCTGGCTCACCGCCCCCGGTTCTGCCCCCACGAGCCCGAGTGATCATGGTGATATGGCTGCCCGGACAGCCCAAGCACCATGATCATGACTGGCCGGCGCCGGCCGGGGGCAGCCGGCGGCTACCCGGCGGGCGCGACGCCCAGGGCGGACGCCGGCAGGCCGCGGAACGAGGCGTCGAGCACCTCGGCGATGTGCGCCACGGCCACCGGCTCGCCGCCGTCGGCGGCCAGGGCGGCGGCGATCTGCAGGCTGCAGCCCGGGTTGGCGGACACCACCAGCCGCGCCCCGGTGCCCCGGAGGGCCGCGGCCTTGCGCTGGCCGAGTTCGGCGGCCGCCTCCGGCTGCAGCAGGTTGTAGACGCCGGCCGACCCGCAGCAGGTCCCGCCGTCGCCGGCCTCGACCAGGTCCAGGCCGGGGATGCCGCGCAGCAGGTCCCGCGGCTGCTGCCGGATCCGCTGTGCGTGCGCGAGGTGGCAGGCGTCGTGGTAGGCGGTGATCGCGTTCAGCTCGTGCCGGGCCGCCCGCGGGCCGCCGTGCTCGCGGTACAGCTCGACGAGGAACTCGCTGAAGTCGCGCACCCGGCCGCTGAACGCCGCCGCCCGGTCGGCCAGGGCGCCGCGCTCGCCGCCGGCCGCGTGGGCGAAGAAGCCGCCGTACTCCTTCATGGCCGAGCCGCAGCCCGCCGAGTTGACCACGATCGCGTCCACGCCCGCGCTCTCGAACTCGGCGATCGTGCGCTCGGCGAACCGGGCGGCCTCGGCGGACCGGCCCGAGTGCAGCGACAGCGCGCCGCAGCAGCCCTGGCCGGGGGGCACGATGACGTCGCAGCCCTCGGCGGCGAGCACGCGCGCGGTGGCGGTATTGACCCCGCCGAAGAACACCTGCTGCACGCAGCCGGTGAGCATGCCCACCACCGCCCGCCGCGGGCCCCGGGCCGGAACCCGGGCCGGCAGCCTGCCCTGGCGCCCGGATGAGCGCGGCGCCAGCCGCAGCGACCCGGCCAGCTCGGGCGCGTAGCGGGCGGCGGGGCCGCGCTGGGCCAGGCGGTCCAGCCCGGCGCGCTGCGCCGCGCGCAGCGGCCCGGTCAGCGCACGGAGCCGCTTCGGGTAGGGGAACGTCGCGAAGATCGCGGCGCGCATGGCCCGCTCGCGGGCCGAGCGGGCCGCACCCGGCTGTACCGGGCCACCCCCGGTGCCGGCCTCCTCCGGCCAGCTCCGGGCGGCCTCGATCAGCTCGTTGTAGCGCACCCCGGACGGGCAGGCCGGCATGCAGGCCATGCAGCCCAGGCACCGGTCCATGTGCGTGATCACCTTCTCGGTGACCGGCGCCCCGTCCAGGACCTGCGAGATCAGGTGGATCCGCCCGCGCGGGGAGTCCATCTCCTCGCCCCAGAGCTGGTAGGTCGGGCAGGCCGGCAGGCAGAAGCCGCAGTGGACGCAGTCGGCCGCCGCCTCGGCCAGGTGCCCGTCGGGGTCGAGCGGGCCGGCCTGGTCGTCCATCAGATGCCTCCCGCAAACCGGCCCGGCGCCATCCGGTGGCTCGGGTCGAACTGGTCCTTGACCGCGCGCATCAGCGGCAGCGAGGGCACCGGGCCCCACACGTCCATCAGCTCCCTGGCCCCGGCCGGGGCGTCCACGACCACGGCGCTGGCGAGCACCGGCGGGCCGTCGGGCAGCGGGGCGGACGCCGGCCTGGCGTCACCGTCGCCGCGGGCCAGCGCGGCCCGCAGCCCGGACACGAACGCCGCGACAGCGGCCGGGTCCGCGCCCGGCCCGGCCGCTGCGTAGATCACCCCGGCCGCGGCGGACCCGCCGACGGCCGGGTCCAGCCCGGCGGCCCGGGCCGCGTCGTCGATCACCCGCAGCACACGGGGCAGGCCCGCGGCCCAGAACCCGATCCGGATCAGCGTGCCGGCCTGCCCGGCGCCACCCGCGCCATCCGGCCGCGGGGCCCCGGGCCCGCCATCGGCCCCGGACTCCGGGCCGGGTCCGGGCTCCGGGCCGGGTCCGGGCTGCTCGTTTCCGCTCGCGGGCCAGCCCCACCAGGCGGGCGGGGATGGCTGCGCGCTGGCGCCGCTGCCGAGCAGCGCGCACAGCAGGCCGGCCCGTTCCGCGGTGCCCTCCGGATCCCCCTCCACCAGCACGGCCACCCGCACCAGCTGGTCCCGCGCCGGGCGGTCGAGTTCCACGGCCGACGGGGCCAGCTCACTGCCCGCCGCGGCGGCGACCGCCCGGTAGGCCTCCTCCGGGCCGGCGCAGTCCACCGTGACGTAGGCGGCTGCGGCGGGCCGCGGATGCAGCCGGAACACCGCCTCCACGATCAGCCCGAGCGTCCCGAACGACCCGGTGAACAGTTTGCCCAGGTCATAGCCCGCCACGTTCTTGACCACCTTGCCGCCGGAGGAGGCTATGGTCCCGTCGGCGCGGATCACAGTGATCCCGATCAGCAGGTCCCGCGGCGTGCCGTAGCGCAGGCGGCGCGGGCCCGCAGCCCCCGTGGCGAGGGTCCCGCCAACGGTCGCGCCCCGCCACGCCGGTGTGGCCGCACCGTCCGCCAGGGGCGGCGCGGGACTCGGTGTGGCCCCGGTGGCGAGGGTCCCGCCAACGGTCGCATCCCGCCACGCCGGTGTGGCCGCGCCGCCCGCCAGGGGCGGCGCGGGACTCGGTGTGGCCCCGGTGGCGAGGGTCCCGCCAACGGTGGCGAGGGTCCCGGCAACGGCCGCGCCCGGCCCCGGCCCGGCCGCCGGGGACAGCGGCGCGGGGCAGGGCGGGAGGTCCAGCGCGAGCTGCTGCCCGGCCCCGGCGAGCACCTCGGCCAGCCGGGCCAGGCTCACCCCGGCCTGGACCCGGACGACCAGGTCCCCGGCGGCGTGCTCGAGTATCTGGTCCAGTGCCGTGGTGTCCACCACGAGGTCACAGCGGCGGGGCGGGGTGCCCCAGCCGAGCTTGCTGCCACCGCCGCGCGGAACCACGGCCAGGTCGTGCGCGGCGGCCGCGCGCAGCAGCTCGCTGGCCTCCGCGACGGTGGCCGGGGCGGCGGCGAAGCGCGGCATCACCCCGGCGACGGCGTCCTCGGGCCGCGCCGGTCGGGCCGCCGGGCAGGCCGCGGCCAGGGCGCTCAGGACCGGGTCAGCGGCCACGGCGCGCCCGCGGGGTGCCCGCCTCAGGGCTACCCCGGCCGGGGGCCGGCCGGGCCGGCCCGGGGAAGCACGGGCCCTGTCCTGCCGGGCCACGAGCGGTGGCCGGCGTCACGGGCCCCGGGAAGCACGGCTGGGACCCGCCACGAGCGGTGGCCGGCGTCACGGGCCCCGGGAAGCACGGGCGCGGTCCCTGGCCCCCGGTCACGGCCGGCAGGCCGGACGGCGGGTCTGGGCGGCCTGGCGTAATGCTGGTCAAAATTGATCCACCTGCCCGGAAGCCACCAGCGGATGCGGAGCGCGCCGCGGCCCGGGGACCTCTCCGCACAGCCGTGGCGTCGGGAAAATCTTGCCCGGGTTGCACAGGCTGGCCGGGTCGAACGCGCAGCGCAGCAACTGCATCGTGTCGAGGTCGTCCGCGCCGAACATCTTGGGCATGTACCGGGACTTGTCGATGCCCACGCCGTGCTCGCCGGTGATCGACCCGCCGTGCTCGATGCACAGGTCGAGGATCGCCCCGGACAGGGTCTCCGCGGCCTCGGTGGCGCCAGGTGAGCTGTCGTCGTAGAGCACCAGCGGGTGCAGGTTCCCGTCGCCCGCGTGGAACACGTTGGCCACCCGGATGCCCGACTCCGCCGACAGCTCGGCGATCCTGTCGAGCACCGGGCCGAGCGCGCTGCGCGGCACCACCCCGTCCTGGACGATGTAGGCGGGCGCGATCCGGCCGACCGCCGCGAACGCGGACCGGCGGCCCACCCAGATCGCGGCCCGCTCGGCCGGGTCGTCGGCCTCCCTGATCTCGGTCGCGCCGGCCTGCTCGCACAGCGCGCGGACGGCGGCGCACTCCCGCTCCGCCTCGGCCTGCGGGCCGTCCAGCTCCACGATCAGCACCGCGCCGGCGCCCTCGGGGTAGCGGCAGCTCACCGCCGCCTCGGCGGCCTCGATCGCGAGCGCGTCCATCATCTCGATCGCCGCCGGGACGATGCCGGCGCCGATGATCGCCGACACCGCGTTCCCGCCGGCGCCGGTGGTCTCGAACGCGGCAAGCAGGCACTTGACCAGTTGCGGGATCTTCGTCAGCTTGACCACGATCTTGGTGACGATGCCCAGCGTGCCCTCCGAGCCGGTGAACGCGCCCAGCAGGTCGTAGCCGGGGGCCGCGCCGGTGCCGTCGCCGAGCCAGGTCAGCTCCCCGGCGGGGGTGACGATCTCCAGCCCGGTGATGTGGTGCACGGTGAACCCGTGCTTGAGGCAGTGCGCCCCGCCCGAGTTCTCCGCCACGTTGCCCCCCACCGAGCAGACCACCTGGCTGGAGGGGTCGGGGGCGTAGAAGTAGCCGAACGGCCGGGCCGCCTCGCTCACCGCCAGGTTGGTCACCCCCGGCTCCACGATCGCGCGCCGGCTGGCCGGGTCGATCGCGATGATGCGGCGCATCTTCGAGGTCACGATCAGCACGCCCTCGGCGTGCGGGAGCGCGCCGCCGGACAGGCCCGTGCCGGAGCCCCTGGCCACGAACGGCACCTTGGCCGCGGCGCACTCGGCCACCACCGCGGCGACCTCCGCGGCGGTGCGGGGCAGCGCCACCAGCGCCGGGGTGACCCGGTGCGAGGTGAGGCCGTCACACTCGTAGGTGCGCAGTTCGGCGGGATCGGTGATCACGCCTTCGGGCCCGCAGATCTCGGTCATCCGGGGGATGAGCTGCTTGATCATCGTCTCCCCTCGGGGCGCGGCACCGTTCCCTCCAGGGTGCCCCCGCGGCGGGCCGCCCGCAACGCCCCGGCCCGGTCCGGCCGGGGACACCCGGCCGGCTCGTCAGGGCATGCGCTCGTACGCGGGCAACGTGAGGAACTCGGCGTAGTCGTCGGCCAGCGCCACCTCGGTGAACAGGGCGGCCGCCTGCTCGTACAGGGCGGGGTCGAACGCCCCGCCCAGGGACGCGGCGATCTTGCCCAGCTCCTCGGCGATGATCTGCTCGACCAGGGCCCTGGTCACCTCCGGGCCGTCGTCGAGGGTGATGCCGTTGTGCACCCACTGCCAGATCTGCGAGCGGGAGATCTCCGCGGTGGCCGCGTCCTCCATCAGGTTGAAGATCGCCACGGCACCGTTACCGCCGAGCCAGTTGGCCAGGTACTGCAGCGCCACGCTGACGTTGTTCCGCAGCCCGCCCTCGGTGATCGGGCCGCTGGTCTTGGCGACCGCGAGCAGGTCCGGTGCGGTCACGCTGACCTCCTCGCGGAGCCGGCCGAGCTGGTTGGGCGCCGAGCCGAGCGCCGCGTCGAACACCTCCTTGCAGAGCGGGACCAGGTCGGGGTGCGCCACCCAGGAGCCGTCGAAGCCGTCCGCCGACTCGCGGGTCTTGTCGTCGCGCACCTTGGCCATTGCGGTGGCGTTCACCTCGGGGTCGCGCCGGCTCGGGATGAACGCGGCCATCCCGCCCATGGCGTGCGCGCCGCGGCCGTGGCAGGTCTTCACCAGCAGTTCGGTGTAGGCGCGCATGAACGGCGCCGTCATGGTCACCGCGTTGCGCTCGGGCAGCACGAACTCACGGCCGCGGGAGCGGAACTTCTTGATGATGCTGAACAGGTAGTCCCACCGGCCCGCGTTCAGCCCCGCGCTGTGGTCGCGCAGCTCGTAGAGGATTTCCTCCATCTCGAACGCGGCCGGGATCGTCTCGATCAGCACGGTCGCCCTGATCGTCCCGCCGGGGAGGCCGAGAGCGGCCTGGGCGACGCCGAAGACGTCGTTCCACAGCCGCGCCTCCAGGTGGCTCTCAATCTTGGCCAGGTAGAAGTAGGGCCCCTTGCCCTTGTCGAGCTGGCGCTGCGCACAGTGGAAGAAGTACAGCGCGAAGTCGAACAGGCTGCCAGAGACCCGCTGGCCGTCCACCAGCACGTGCTTCTCATCCAGGTGCCAGCCCCGCGGGCGGACCACGATCGTGGCCAGCTCGTCCTCCGGCCGGAGCTGGTAGGACTTGCCCTCGCCGCTGGTGAAGTCGATGGTGCGGTCCAGCGCGTCGCACAGGTTGAGCTGGCCGGTGATCATGTTCTCCCAGAGCGGGGTGTTCGCGTCCTCGAAGTCGGCCAGCCAGACGTTCGCGCCCGAGTTGAGCGCGTTGATGGTCATCTTCCGCTCGGTCGGCCCGGTGATCTCCACCCGGCGGTCCACCAGGCCCGGTGCGGGCGATGCCACCCGCCAGAGCGTGTCGTCCCTGATGTGCCGGGTAGCGGGCAGGAAGTCCAGCGTGCCGCCGGCGAGCAGCTCCTTCTGGCGGGCCGCGCGCGCGGCCAGCAACTCCGCCCGCCTGGCGCCGAAGTCACGCTGCAGCATGGCGACCAGGTTCAGCGCATCGGGGGTGAGGATCTCCTCGAACCGGTCCCCGGGCGGGCCAATGATCTCGATGCCGTTGCCAGCCGCCATCTCGCACCCCTTCTCTGCCCTGGACTGTGAAATTGACGCTAGCCCGCCGCCGCGACGATGGTCAAAGCCAGCGTTCCGGTAAACCTACCCGTCGGTAACTCGGGCACAACCAGCGCCCCCGCGGCGTTTATTGAAATGACCGGGTCACCCCGGCGTGGCAGCATTGACCAACCAAGGCGCGGTGGCGCCTCCGCCAGCTCAGCGGGGCGGGACGCTCCGTGCGGACACCGACCCTAGGCAGCGATGACTTCTTCACCCGAGGCCGACCGGGAGTTGCTCAGCCAGTTCAGCCCGGGTGCCGCCGGCCCGGGTGCCGCGCCCGGGGCCGCCGGCACCGGGCAGCCCGGAGACCTTGATCTCGCCGACCGGCACGCCCTGCGCCGGGTGGCCGGCCTGTCCACCGAGCTTGCCGACGTCACCGAGGTCGAGTACCGGGCGCTGCGGCTCGAGCGGGTGGTCCTGGTCGGGGTGTGGACCGAGGGCACGCTGGCCGGCGCCGAGAACTCGCTGCGGGAGCTGTCCGCGCTGGCCGAGACGGCGGGCTCGGTGGTGCTGGCCGGCCTGATGCAGCGCCGGGGCAAGCCCGACCCGGCGACCTACATCGGCGCGGGCAAGGCGCGGGAACTGGCGGACGTGGTCACCGAGACCGGCGCGGACACGGTGATCTGCGACGGCGAGCTCACCCCCGGCCAGCTCCGCAGCCTGGAGGGCGTGGTGCGGGTCAAGGTCGTCGACCGCACCGCGCTGATCCTGGACATCTTCGCCCAGCACGCGCGCACCAAGGCCGGCAAGGCCCAGGTGGAACTGGCCCAGCTCGAATACCTGCTGCCGCGGCTGCGCGGCTGGGGCGAGTCGCTGACCCGCCAGGCCGGCGGCCGCGTCGCGGCCGGTGGCGGCATCGGCGGCCGCGGGCCCGGCGAGACCAAGATCGAGACGGACCGGCGCCGGATCCGGGCCCGGGCCGCCAAGCTGCGCCGGGAGATCGCCGAGATAGCCGCCGGCCGCGAGGTGCAGCGCCGCCGGCGCCGCCGCAAGAACGTCCCGTCGGTCGCCATCGCCGGGTACACCAACGCCGGGAAATCGACGCTGCTGAACGCCCTGACCGGGGCCGGCGTGCTCGTCGACGACTCCCTGTTCGCCACCCTGGACCCCGCCGTGCGCCGGGCGCGCACCCCGTCCGGCCGCTGGTTCACCCTGACCGACACCGTCGGCTTCGTCCGCCACCTGCCACACCAGCTCGTCGAGGCGTTCCGGTCCACGCTCGAGGAGGTCGCCGACGCCGACCTGATCCTGCATGTCGTGGACGGCAGCGACGCCGACCCCCGGGCGCAGATCAGCGCGGTCCGCGAGGTGCTCGGCCAGATCGGCGCCGCCAAGGTGCCCGAGATCGTGGTGGTGAACAAGGCCGACTCGGCCGATCCCCTCGAGGTCAAGGGCCTGTGCCTGGCCGAGCGCGGGACCGTGGTGGTGTCCGCGAAGACCGGTCAGGGGCTGCCGGACCTGCTCGCTGCCGTCGAGGCAGCCCTGCCCGACCGCGACACCGAGGTCAGCGCGCTCGTCCCCTACGGCCGCGGTGACCTTGTCGCCCGGGCGCACGAGGAGGGCGAGGTGCTGGCCGTCGCGCACTGCGCGGGCGGCACTCAGCTCACCGCGCGGGTACCGCCGGAACTGGCCGCGCAACTGGCCGGCGCGGGCGCGGGCGGCGCGGGCGCGGGCGGCGCGGGCGCGGGCGGCGCGGGCGCGGGCGGCGCGGGCGGGTCCGGCCCGGAATCACCCCGTGTGGCCGGATCCCGGCCGGCCGGCGAGACCTCCTGATCCCAGCGGCATGGCCGCTGCCTGCGCTAATGGCATCCGGTATGGTCGTATTGCCCGGGACACGCCGGTGCCGCACAGGTGCGCGCGGAAGGCGCTTGCGTGGGCCACTTCGCCGATCGGCAGTGAATCTGGCCGGCCTTCTTCCGATTCGGCCTGTACACGCACCCTCTCGTGCAATACCGTGACTGAACCGATATTGTTGGTTGCCTCATCTTCGCCAGCACTCGGGCGGCTCCACACGCGTTTCGCGGCCGCGAGTGCGGGGTGGTGTTCCACCACGAGGCACGAACCATGGCAGGTGACCGCTTGACGACGCAGGGGACCCACCTTCTGGGTGTACCCGCGTTGGAGCGTGCGCCATGGTGAACATGAACGTGCGCCTCCTCACGAACATCGGCCGGCTGTGGACCGGTTCCGAGGTGTGGAGCAACGCGGCGATCCTCACCCACGGGGACCAGATCGCCTGGGTCGGCCCGGCGTCAGAACTGCCGCGCAGCCTGCCCGGTGTCATCGACGACATCGTCGACGTCGACGACGTGCAGAACCTGAACGGCGGCCTGGTCACGCCCGGCCTGATCGACGCGCACACCCACCCGGTCTACGCGGGCAACAGGTGGGCCGAGATCGCGATGCGCACCGGCGGTTCCTCGCCGAATGAGATCGCGGCGGCCGGCGGCGGCATGGCATCGACCGTCACGGTGACCCGCGGAACGGATCCCTGGACGCTGTGCAATGGCGTGCGGACCCGGCTGCGGGAATGGCTGCTGTCCGGCACCACGACCATCGAGGCGAAGACCGGCTACCACCTCACCAGGGACGGGGAGCTTGCCGACGTCAGGCTGCTCCGGTCGCTGGAGAACGAGCCGGGGATGCCCCGGGTGCACGTGACCTTCCTCGCCGCCCACGCGGTGCCGCCGGAGTTCTTCGGCCGCCGCCACGACTACGTGGACGCGGTGGGCTCCTGGTGCGCGGATGCGGCCGCCGCCGGGGCCGACAGCGTGGACGTGTACTGCGAGGAGGGGCGGTTCACCGAGCGCGAGGCACGCTGGGTGCTCGGCGCGGGCCGGGCGGCAGGCCTGCTGCCCCGGCTGCACGCCTGCGGGCAGTCCCGCACCGGTGCGGCCACGCTCGCCGCGGAACTCGGCTGCGCGTCGGCCGACCTGCTGCACGAGGCCTGCGAGGAGGACGTGATCGTCCTGGCCACGGCGGGAGTCGCCGCGGTGCTCTGCCCGGGCACGGCGCTGCAGGTCGGCAAGGTCCCGCCGGTCCGTTCGCTGCTCGACAAGGGCGTGGCGGTCGCGCTCGGCTCCGACCACTCGCCCGGCGTCAACGGCATCACCAACATGTCGCTGGTGGTCTCGCTCGCGATCACGCACTTCGGCATGAGCGTGGCTGAGGCGCTGCGCGCGGCCACCCTGGGCGGTGCCCAGGCGCTGCGCAGCCCGGAACTGGGCACCATGGCCCCGGGCCGGTACGCCGACATCGTCGCCTGGGACGCCGACCACGAGGGCGCCTTCGCCTGGTCGTACGGCCTGCGCCCGCTCCGCGTGTGGCGCGGCGGCGAGCCCGTCCTGGCGTAACCGGACGACGCGGTCTCTCATGTTCGCCGAGCTTCGCTCGGCTTCCCTCTGGCGCGCCGGCAGTATCTTCCCGGGGGCACGAGCCCCCGGACCCCCACGCCCCGGTGCGGGCTGGTGGCTCCATTAAGGTCGCGGCCCCCGGCCCGTGTCATGGGATGCCGCCACCCGGCCGGTTCGTGGGATGCTGCTGGCATGCCCGTGCGTGAAGCCAAGGGTGCCGCCGCGCCCGCTGCCGGGGGCCCGCGGGTCAGCGTGGTCACCGGGGAAGAGGAACTGCTCGTCGAGCGGGCCGTCGCCCGCCTGGTCGCGGCGGCCGGGGACGGCGGCGCGGCGAGGGAGGTGCGCGCGGGCGCACTCGCGCCGGGCGAACTGGCCGTCGTCACCGCCCCCTCGCTGTTCGACGCCGTGCCGGTCGTGGTCATCCGGGACGCCCAGGACGCGGGCAAGGAGGTCGCCGAGGAACTGGCTGCGCTGGCCGCCGACCCGCCGCCCGATGTGGTGCTGGTGATAACGCACGCGGGCGGCGCGAAGGGCAAGGCGCTGCTCGGCAAGCTCACCGGGAGCGGGGCCCAGGTCGCCCAGTACCCGAAGATCACCCGGATCGGCGACCGGATGACGTTCATCCGCGAGGAGTTCCGCGCGGAAGGCCGCAGGATCGACGACGGCGGCCTGCGGGCGCTGATCGACGCCCTCGGCTCGGACCTGCGCGAGATCGCCTCAGCGTGCGCCCAGCTCGCCGCGGACACCACCGGCATGATCGACCAGCCCACCGTGGCCAGGTATTACCGGGGGCGGGCGGAGGCCGGCGGGTTCGCCGTGGCCGACCGGGCGGTGGAGGGGCGCCTCGCCGAGGCCCTCGAGCACCTGCGCTGGGCCCTGGCCGTCGGCGTGTCACCGGTCCTGATCACCAGCGCCCTGGCGCAGGGAGTCCGCCTGATCGGGCGGGTGGGGGCCGCGTCCCGGTCCCAGCCGGCCGCCGCGCTCGCCGCCGAGCTCGGCGCCCCGCCCTGGCGGATCGACAAGGTGCGCCAGCAGCTGCGCGGCTGGACGGCCGACGGGATCGCCCGGGCGCTCACCGCCGTCGCGGAGGCCGACGCGCGGGTGAAGGGGGAGGGCGCGAACCCGGGTTATGCCCTGGAGGTGGCCGTCCGCACCATCGTGGCCTGCCGCGCCGGCCGCTGAGGAGCCCCGGGAAAGCGATGATCGTGACGTTCATCGCCATCTTTGCTCATGAACGTCACGATCATCACGAAACGGAGGCGCCGGGCGCGACGGCATGCCGCGGCCACCAGGCACCCGCTGGTTTGGGCCTGGCCCCCGGGTTGGGATATCCTTCCTCGTCGGAGTTACGCCCCGCTGTGGATGTGTGGGGCTGCCGCGGGCAGGCCATCCGCCCGTACCCACCGACGAGAACCAGAACCTGAGCGAGGCTTCCGCGTGGCGAATATCAAGTCCCAGATCAAGCGCAACAAGCAGAACGAGAAGGCCAGGCAGCGCAACAAGGCCGTCAAGTCCTCGCTGAAGACCGCGGTGCGCAAGTTCCGCGAGGCGGCCGACACGGGCGACGCCGAGGCCGCGACCGTGGCGATGCGCGTGGCGTCGCAGAGCCTGGACAAGGCCGCGAGCAAGGGCGTCATCCACAAGAACCAGGCCGCGAACCGCAAGTCCGCGATCGCCAAGCGCTGCGCGGAACTGAGCAAGAGCTGACGCGCGCGGCAGCGCCCCCAGATACCACCGCAGCGCCCGGGCGCAGGGCTCGGGACCAGGCAGTCCCCGCGGCATGCGACCATGGACGCCGCAGCCTTAGTCAACCTTGGCGGATCTCCTGTGTCCTCGCCTGAGCAGGCCCTGTCGGCCGGCCGACGCCGCGCGTCCCCGGCCGGGCCCGCGCCTGCCATCGGGCGGACGCCCATGGACATCATCAGGAACTTCTGCATCATCGCGCATATCGATCATGGGAAGTCCACCCTGGCGGACCGGATGCTGCAGCTCACCGGGGTCGTCGGCGAGCGGGAGATGCGGGCCCAGTACCTGGACCGGATGGACATCGAGCGCGAGCGCGGCATCACCATCAAGAGCCAGGCGGTCCGGCTGCCCTGGACCGGCCCCGACGGCCGCCAGTACGTGCTGAACCTCATCGACACGCCCGGCCACGTGGACTTCTCCTACGAGGTGTCCCGCTCCCTGGCCGCGTGCGAGGGGGCGATCCTGCTGGTGGACGCCGCGCAGGGCATCGAGGCCCAGACCCTGGCCAACCTCTACCTGGCCCTGGGCGCCGACCTGCACCTGATCCCGGTGCTGAACAAGATCGACCTGCCCGCCGCCCAGCCGGCCAAGTACGCCGAGGAACTGGCCCGGGTGATCGGCTGCGATCCAGGCGATGTCATGCAGGTCTCGGCGAAGACCGGCACCGGCGTGGCCGACCTGCTCAACGCGGTCGTGGCCCAGGTGCCGCCGCCCAGCGGTGACCCGGATGCCCCGGCCCGGGCGCTGATCTTCGACTCGATCTACGACACCTACCGGGGCGTGGTCACCTACGTCCGGGTGATGGACGGCAGGCTGTCCCGGCGCGAGAAGAGCCTGATGATGTCCACCGGCGCCGCGCACGACACGCTGGAGGTGGGCGTCATCTCGCCGGAGCCGATCCCGGCCGAGGGCCTGGCCGCGGGCGAGGTCGGCTACCTCATCACCGGCGTCAAGGACGTCCGGCAGGCCCGGGTCGGCGACACGGTGACCAGCGCCGCCCGGCAGGCGGCCCAGCCCCTGGCGGGTTACGCGCACCCGAAGCCGATGGTGTTCTCCGGCCTGTACCCGCTGGACGGGGACGACTACCCGGAACTGCGGGACGCCCTGGACAAGCTCGGGCTGAACGACGCCGCGCTGGTCTACGAGCCGGAGACCAGCCTCGCGCTCGGCTTCGGCTTCCGGTGCGGGTTCCTCGGCCTGCTGCACATGGAGATCGTCAGGGAACGGCTGGAGCGGGAGTCCGGCCTGTCGCTCATCTCCACCGCGCCGAACGTGGTCTACCGGGTCGTCCTGGAGGGCGGCGGCGAGGTGATCGTCACCAACCCGAGCGAGTTCCCCGAGGGAAGGGTGGCGCAGATCTTCGAGCCCGTGGTCAGGGCCACGGTGCTGGCGCCCGCCGAGTACATCGGCGCGATCATGGAACTCTGCCAGGGCCGGCGGGGGGCGCTCGGCGGCATGGAGTACCTGTCCGAGGACCGGGTGGAGATCCGCTACACGATGCCGCTCGCGGAGATCATCTTCGACTTCTTCGACCAGCTCAAGTCGCGGACGCGCGGCTACGCCTCGCTGGACTACGAGCCCGCGGGCGAGCAGGAGGCCAGCCTGGTCAAGGTGGACATCCTGCTCCAGGGCCAGCCGGTGGACGCGTTCAGCCAGATCGTGCACTCCGACAAGGCACGCGACTACGGGGTGGCGATGACCTCCAAGCTGCGCGAGCTGATCCCGCGCCAGCAGTTCGAGGTGCCGATCCAGGCGGCCATCGGATCCAAGGTCATCGCCCGGGAGAACATCCGGGCGCTGCGCAAGGACGTGCTGGCCAAGTGCTACGGCGGCGACATCACCCGGAAGCGCAAGCTGCTGGAGAAGCAGAAGGAAGGCAAGCGCCGGATGAAGGTGATCGGCCGGGTCGAGGTCCCGCAGGAGGCCTTCATCGCCGCGCTGTCCACCCAGCCGGACAAGCAGCGCTGATCAGGGCGCGGGCGCCGGCGGCGGTGCCCCCGGATTGATCTGCACGTTGCGGAGGCCCGCCTGGCCGGTGTGCGTCACGACGAGCAGCGTGATGGCGAGAATGGCCAGGATGCCCAGGGCGACCGCGGCCCAGCCGAGCAGCAGCCCGGCCAGCGCCATCCCGGCGCCCTGCTCCCCGGTGCGCTTGATCTGGTGCCTGGCCACATGGCCGAGAACGATGGCCGGGATGGTCGGCAGCGGCCCGAACGCGAACTGCGCCACCCCGCAGGCCAGGCTGGCGATCGCCAGCCCGTTGGTGGGGCTGGGGGCGCGCCTGGGCACCGGGCCGACCCGTGCTCCCGGCAGGTCGGTCACGACCTGGTCCAGGTCGGCGTAGGTGCGCGCGGACAGGGCGACCTCCAGGCGGGAGTCGTACTCGTCCTTGGCCAGCCGGCCCTCGGTGTAGGCGCTGGTGAGGTAGTTCACCGCACGGTCACGATCCGCGTCGGCGGCGCGCATCTGGCCGCGCCCGCCGCCCGGTGCCGGATAGCCCTGCCCGACCGCCATAGGTCCCTCCATCCCCCGGAGCTGCCCTTCGGTGCCGTCCAGCATAATCCGGCTTGTCCGGGCCCGGACCGTCCCGGAAGCCCGCACTTCCGCCCATGCGGCACCCCGGCCGGGCGCCCGGCGCCCGCGGGTTTATGGTTCGACCCGTTCCGGTGGCTGCGCTAGCGTCGGGAAACGTGACGAACGCGCGCGTGGTCTCGGTGAACGCCGGCCGTGGCAAGGACGCGGACTGGGCAGGCAAGCTCGGCCGGACCGCGATCGACAAGCGCCCGGTAGCGGGCCGCGTCGAGGTGGGCAGGCTCGGCCTCGGCGGCGACGAGCAGGTGGACAAGCCCGCCCACGGCGGCCTCGAGGCGGCGGTCTACGCCTACGCCAGGGAGGACCTGGACTGGTGGGTGGAACGGCTCGGCCGCGAGCTGGCCAGCGGCCGGTTCGGCGAGAACGTCACCACCGCGGGCCTGGACGTCACCGGGGCGCTGATCGGGGAGGTCTGGCAGCTTGGCAGCGCCACGGTCCAGGTCACCGCGCCGCGGATCCCCTGCGTGGTGTTCGCCGGCTGGATGGGCGAGCGGTACTGGGTCAAGCGGTTCGCCGACGCGCGCCGGCCCGGTGCGTATCTGCGCGTGCTGCGCGAGGGCAGGGTCGCCGCCGGCGACCCGGTCGAGGTGCTGTCCCGGCCGGATGAGCGGGTCACGATCGCGGAGTCGATGTCCGCGTACTACGGCGACGCCGCACTGATGGCGCGGCTGCTGCGCGTCGAGGGCCGGGGCGTGTCCTGGGACGAGATCGCGCCCGGCGTGCTCCAGCAGGCCGCCGCGGGCTCATGAGCGGCCCCCCGGCGCCCCTGCTCATGAGCGGGGGCCCGGCGCCCCCGCCCGGGTGGCCCGCGCGGGAGGAGAGCCGTGCCCGGCCTGCCGCCCCCCGGTGAGCCCGCGCCCCGCGACGGGCGGCTGCCCGACGGGGCGGCCGAGAGCCTGGGGCACCGGCCGTTCGGCGTCTACGTGCACGTGCCGTTCTGCCAGGCCCGGTGCGGTTACTGCGACTTCAACACCTACACCGCCGCGGAACTCGGCGGCGGGGCCAGCCGTGAGTCCTACGCCGGCCAGGCGGCCGCCGAGATCAGGTTCGCCCGGAAGGTGCTCGGGCCGGACGTGCCGTCGGCGGCGACCGTGTTCCTCGGCGGCGGCACGCCCACGCTGCTGCCGCCCGCTCGGCTCGGCGGGATCCTGGCCGCGATCCGCGAGGAGTTCGGGCTCGCGCCGGACTGTGAGGTGACCGCCGAGGCCAACCCGGAGACCGTGGACGAACGGTCGCTGGCCGAGCTGCGCGCCGCCGGGGTGACCCGGATCTCGCTGGGCATGCAGAGCGCGGTCCCGCACGTGCTGGCCGTCCTGGACCGGGTGCACCAGCCCGGCCGGCCCGCCCGGTGCGCCCGCTGGGCCCGCGCGGCCGGGTTCGAGCACGTCAGCCTGGACCTGATCTACGGGACCCCGGGGGAGAGCGACGCGGACTGGCGGGAGTCGGTGCGGGCGGCCCTGGCGGCGGGCCCCGACCACATCTCCGCCTACGCGCTCATCGTGGAGGAGGGCACCCGGCTGGCCGCCCGGATCCGCCGGGGCGAGATCCCCGCGCCCGACGACGACGCGATGGCCGACCGGTACCTGGCCGCCGATGACCTGCTGGCCGCGGCCGGCCTGCACTGGTACGAGATCTCCAACTGGGCCGCCGGGCCGGGCGCGCAATGCCGGCACAACCTGCTCTACTGGACCGGCGGGAACTGGTGGGGCATCGGGCCGGGCGCGCACAGCCACGTGGGCGGGACCCGGTGGTGGAACGTGCGGCACCCGTCCGCGTACGCCGCGCGCGTGTCGGCCGGCGACAGCGCCGCGCAGGCCCGGGAGATTTTGACGGGACGAGAGCAGCGCCTGGAACGGATCCTCCTGCTCACCCGCCTCTCGGGGGGCTGTCCGGTAACCGAGCTGGATCCGGCCGGAGCCGATGCCGCGCGGATGGCCGTGGCGGACGGACTGGCCGACCCGGAGGCCCATGCCGGGGGATATGTGGTGCTCACCCGGCGCGGCCGCCTGCTCGCCGACGCCGTGGTCCGGGGCCTGACCGGCTGAGCCCGGGCCTGACCGGCTGAGCCCGGGGCTCCCTGGCCCGTAACGAACCGGGTCCCGGGGCTGGCCGGGCCCGGAGCCAGCCGGCTACCGGGCGACGCGCACGCACAGCCAGGCGGGGAAGGTGAACGCCGCGCCCCGGCTGGCCGCGTGGGCGGCCCGGACCAGGTATGCCAGCGTGACCAGCCAGCGCGCCGCGACCAGCGGCGCGAACACGATCAGCGCGACCCTGGGCGAGTCGAGCGCCAGCATCGCGCCCATGATCACCGCGGACAGGTCGTAGAGGGCCCCGGTGAACCACACGTTCAGCGCCTGTGCCGCGTGCCGCCGCGCCGGGCGGCGGCCGCGCCGCTCGCTCAGGTAGATCACCAGCGGCACCACGAACACGGGCACGGTCAGGTAGCCCAGCGCGGCTGCCCTGCGCCCGTCCGTTCCGGTCGGCCGCCGGTTCCGTGGCACGAGCCCGGCTGCCCTGCGCCCGTCCGTTCCGGTCGCCCGCGGGTTCCGTGGCACGAGCCCGGCTGCCCTGCGCCCGTCCGTTCCGGTCGCCCGCGGGTTCCGTGGCACGAGCCCGGCCAGGCGCCGCGGCAGGGCGCGCGGGCCGCCCGCGGGCACGGCCGGCCAGTCCGGCACCGGCGGATGGTCCCGGACCGACAGGTAAGGCGGCAGCGCCGGGTAGTCAGGCACCGGCGGGCGGTCCCCCACCGGGGGAAGCCGCGCTGCCCGGGGACGCTGCGCGGCCGGGGGCAGGCGGCCGGGCCCCGCCTGCCAGTCCGGCAGCGGGCAGTCGCCGGGCCGTTCGGCGGGCACCGGCCGGTAGCCGGGCGCCGGCGGATGGCCGGGCAGCGGCGGATACTCCGGCTGCGGCCGGTCGTGCGGCATGGCCCGATCGTGCGGCACGGGCCGGCCCGCCGGCCTGGGCAAGCCGCCCCTCATCACACCCCCCACGTGTGGTCTTCTGCCTGCTCAACACCTAAGCCCAGGAGGGAAACTACCGGATCGGCATGACTAACGTGGCCTACCGCTGGCACGCTGGTGTCCTCGCCACGGTGCTCTTGAGGCCCAGTCCGCCATAGAATTGGCACTCTGGATGATGGAGTGCCAGGGAGGTGGGCAGGTGCTGGACGACAGGAAGCTCGCGGTCCTGCGCGCCATCGTCCGCGACTATGTCTCCACGATGGAGCCGGTGGGCTCGAAGTCGCTGGTGGACCGCCACCACCTGGACGTCTCGCCGGCGACGATCCGCAACGACATGGCCGTGCTCGAGGAGCAGGGCTACATCTCCCAGCCGCACACCAGCGCGGGCCGCATCCCGACCGACAAGGGATACCGGCTGTTCGTGGACCGGCTTTCCGGGATCAAGCCGCTGTCGGCGGCCGAGCGGCGGGCGATCGAGACCTTCCTGGCCGGCGCCTACGACCTCGACGACGTGGTGATGCGCACCGTGCGGCTGCTCGCGCAGCTCACCCGGCAGGTGGCGCTGGTCCAGTACCCGTCGCTGACCAGGTCGGCGGTCCGGCACATCGAGCTGGTGCCGATGGCGCCGCAGCGGCTGCTGCTCGTGCTCATCACCGATTCCGGGCGGGTCGAACAGCGCGCGGTGGAACTGCCCGAGCCCATCGACGACGCGGCCGTCGCGCACCTGCGCGCGGTGCTCAACGCGTGCCTGGACGGCCGGCGGCTGTCCGAGGCGGCGTCGGTCGTCACCGAACTCCCCGAGCAGGTGCAGTCCGCCGACCGTCACAACGCCGCCGCGGTGTTCTCGGTGATCCTGGACACGCTGGTCGAGCATCACGAGGAGCGGGTGGTGGTGAGCGGGGCCGCGAACCTCACCGCTGCCGACTTCTCCCAGGGCCTGCGGGAGGTCCTTGAGTCACTGGAGGAGCAGGTGGTGCTGATGCGGTTGCTCGGCGAGTCCGTCGGCGAGGCCTCGGTGACCATCAGGATCGGCGCGGAGAACGAGGTCGAAGGGCTGCGCAGTACGTCGCTGGTGGCCGCCGCCTACGGCGGGCCGGGGGAGCGGTCGCTCGCCAGGCTCGGCGTGATCGGCCCGACGCGGATGGACTACCCGACGGCGATTGGAGCGGTGCGCGCGGTGGCACGGTATGTAGGCCAGATTCTGGCGGGGTCATAGTGGCCAACGACTACTACGCCACGCTGGGCGTGTCGCGGGACGCCAGCCCGGACGATATCAAGAAGGCGTACCGCAGGCTCGCCCGCGAGCTGCACCCGGACGTCAACCCCGACGTCCGCACGCAGGAGCGGTTCAAGGAGATCACCCAGGCTTACGAGGTGCTCTCCGACGCCGAGAAGCGCCAGATGTACGACCTCGGCGCCGATCCGTTCGCCCGGCCGGGCGCGCCTGGCGCGGGCGGCTTCGGGGCCGGGTTCCCGTTCAGCGACATCATGGACGCCTTCTTCGGCGCCGGCGCGGCCTCGCGCGGCCCGCGCAGCCGGGCAAGGCGGGGCCGGAACGCGACCGTCCGGGTGGACCTCGACCTGTCCGAATGCGCGTTCGGCGCGACCAGGGACCTGGCCGTGGACACCGCCGTGGTCTGCCCGACCTGCTCCGGCGAGGGCACGGCGCCGGGCACCCACCCGGAGACCTGTGACGTGTGCGGCGGCCGCGGTGAGGTCAGCCACGTGACCCGGTCGTTCCTCGGCCAGGTGATGACCTCGCGGCCGTGCCCGGCCTGCGGCGGGTTCGGCACCGTCATCCGGCGGCCCTGCCCGGAATGTGACGCCGACGGCCGGGTGCGCACCCGGCGCAGCATCAAGGTGCGGATCCCCGCCGGCGTCGAGGACGGGACGCACATCCAGCTGGCCGGCGAGGGGGAGATCGGGCCGGGCGGCGGCCCGCCGGGTGACCTCTTCCTCGAGATCGTCCAGCGCCCGCACGCGATTTTCGAGCGCCAGGCCGACGACCTGCACTGCACGGTGACCATCCCGATGACCGCGGCCGCCCTGGGCGCCGCCCTGAGCGTGGAGACCCTGGACGGCACCAGGGAACTGGACATCCGCCCGGGCACCCAGTCCGGCCAGGTCATCCCCATGTACGGGCTGGGGGTGCGGCACCTGAACTCCTCCGGCCGGGGCGACCTGATCATCCATGTGACCGTGGAAACGCCGACCAAGCTCGACGACGAGCAGGAGGCCCTGGTCAAGCAACTGGCCAAGCTCCGGGCCGAGGAGACGCCGCCGGGCAGGTTCGCGCCCGGCCAGCAGGGCTTCTTCTCCAGGCTGCGGGATGCCTTCAACGGCCGCTGAGCCGGATTCCCGCCCGCCGGTCTTCCTGAGCGACCCGGCCGCCCTGGCCGGTGACGTGGTCACCCTGACCGGTCCGGAGGGGCGGCACGCGGCCACGGTGCGGCGCCTGGTGGCGGGGGAGCGGGCGGACCTGACCGACGGCGCCGGGCTGGTCGCCGAGTGCGTCGTCACCGCCGCCGGGGCCGGGAGCCTGGAGCTGAGCGTCCTGGCCCGGCGCCGCGAGCCGCGCCCCGACCCGGCCCTGGTGGTCGCGCAGGCCCTGCCCAAGGGGGAGCACGGCCCGCTGGCGGTGGACCTGATGACCGAGGGCGGCGTGGACGTCATCGTGCCCTGGGCGGCGCGGCGCTGCGTGGCCCGCTGGGAGGGCGCGCGCGGCGACCGTGCCCTGGCCCGCTGGCGCGCCGCCGCGGCGCAGGCCGCCAAGCAGTCCCGCCGGGCCTGGCTGCCCGAGGTGACCGCGCTGGCCAGCACCGGGGACCTCGTGCGGCGCGTGGCCGCGGCGAGCCTGGCCGTGCTGCTCGACCCGGCCGGGCCGGTGGCATTGAGCGGGCTTGACCTCCCCGGCGGCGGCGAGATCATGCTCATCGTCGGCCCGGAAGGCGGGATCAGCCCGGACGAATCCGCGCAACTGGCCCGGGCCGGCGCCGTGCCCGCCCGGCTGGGCCCGCACGTGCTGCGGGCCTCCTCGGCCGGGCTGGTGGCGGCCGCCATCGTGGCGAGCCGTTCCGGGCGCTGGGGCTGACCTTCCCGCCCCCGCGGGCCGGCCCGCCGGCTCCCGCGGGAGAGCGGCGCCAGGCGGGACGGCTCGTCAGGCCGGCGAGGCCTGGTTCGACGGCGACGCGTTGACCGGCCCGCAGACCAGGGCGGTCGTCCTGGTGCCGTCCGCGGCCCGGTCCTTGACGGCCCGCAGCGCGCTCAGCGGTGCCTGGGAGGCACTTGCCGTCGGGCTCGACGTGGGCGTCGGGCTGGAGGTCGGGCTGGTGGTCGGCGACGACGTCGGGCTGGGCGGCGGCGGCGACGGGCTGGGCGTCGGCGGCCCCGCCGGGGAGGAGCTCGGGGACGCGCACGGCGACGACGACGCACGCGGGCCGATGCGATGGCTAACGCCCCGCTTCGGTACGGGGTGGTGCCCGGCCGACGGAGCCCCGCCCCCCTGGACCGATCTGCCGCCCCCGTTGGGAAGAACACCGTTCGCGCCGTCCTGGCCGGAGTTGCCGTGCGTGTACCCGCCGCCGCCCGTGCTCAGGCCGACGAAGCCCGCCCGGATCTGCCCGAGGGCGAACACCCCGACCACGACGAGGACCACGGCCCCGGCTACCGCCATGGCGGGCCGCAGCCAGTTCATCACCGGTCCGGGCGACCTGCGCGAGCCGTCTGCCCGGCCGCCCCTGGCCGAGGCCCGGGCGATGATGCCGCCAAGGACCGGCAGGTCGGAATGGGAGCGAACGGTGCCGAAGAAGGACTCACATCGGACGACGACGAACCAGCGGAGCATCATGAGCTCACTGCGCAGCAGCCACCACTGCCGCTTGAGCCACGGCTCGGCGAGCCGTCCACGGATCTTCGTCAAGCCGTCTCCGACCGGCTCGACCTGATCCGTCGTCGTGTGGAATACGCGGCTGAGGACTTCCTCAACGTCGCGTCGCTGTCCCGTCATGCCCCTCGCTCCAGGCCGCTGCTCTCGGCCCCCCGGACCCTTCTCACGTCTCCAACTCCAGGACGACCCGCAGTGCCGCCACGCCCCGGGCGGTATGGCTTTTGACCGCGCCCCGGCTGATCCCCATCGAGGCGGCGATCTGCGCCTCGGAGAGGTCGGCGTAGAACTTCAGCACCAGCGCCTCCCGCTGCCGAGGCGGCAGCGTGCGCAACGCCGCGATCACCGCCGAACGCTCCAGCAGGGAGATCGCCCCTTGCTCCGCGCTGGGCATGTCCGGTGCAGGCTTAGGTGCGTTCTTGTCCACCACCACCCGGTGCCGCAGCACCGACCGGGACCGGTTCACCACCGATTGGCGCAGGTAAGACAGCGCCTTCTCGGTGTCCCGGAGCCGGCGCCATGCGGCATGCATGGCGATGAACGAGTCCTGCACTACTTCCTCCGCCGTGGCGACATCGCGTACCAGCAGGACCGCCAGGCGGACCAGCGAACGATAGTGCGTCGTGTAGATCGCGGTGACTGCCCTGGCGGCGTCCCATTCTGCGGGGACCGACTCCAGCGGAGCATCAGCCAGCAGGGTGTCGGTCGTCACGGTTATGGGACGCGCCGGTCCCCCATCTGGTTCACCTGTGGTCATGCTGGAATTGCGAGAAGTTTCCACGGCCGCAGCCTGACCTCAACGATTCCGACCCCCAACACCGAACCTTGCGTGTCGCGCGTTGCCATGGCCCCGTCCAGACGTCACGCCGTGAGTGCACAGGCAAAACACACTATGCCGGGCCATGCGTCTCGGAGGCGTGCGACACAAACTTCGCAACGAGTCAACGATATAGGTCGAGAGCCGGTCATGGTAGCCATATGCGGAGAGTCAACGGGGGGCCCAGGGCCGGTCGCAGGCTAAGATCCGGGGGTGGCTGACTGCCTGTTCTGCAAGATCGTAGCGGGCGACATCCCGGCCGGGCTGGTGGCCGAGAGCGCCCGGACCATCGCCTTCAGGGACATCAACCCGCAGGCCCCGACCCATGTCCTGGTCATCCCCAGGGACCACCACCCAGGCCTGGCCGCTCTCGCCGCCGCGGACAGCGGACTGCTGGCCGAGATGGTGGCCCAGGCGCACCGGGTGGCGGAAGCCGAGGGCATCGCCGGCGACGGCTACCGTGTCGTGTTCAACACCGGGCCCAGGGCGGGACAGACGGTGTTCCATGTGCACGCCCACGTGCTGGGCGGCCGGGACATGACCTGGCCGCCGGGCTGACCCCGCAGACCGGGGTTCCGGCGGATAGCATGGGCTCAGCGATGCGCGGGCGGGGGCCCGCGCCAGGCGGAGACAAGGAATTGACGGACACTTCCCGCGAGCCCAGGCGGCGCGCCCAGGGCGGGGCACCGGCTGACGAGCCGGCCGCAGGCAGTACCCAGGTCAAGGTCGTGATCCCCGACGACCACTCGATGGTCAGCCTGCTCGGGTCCCGTGACGAACTGCTCCACGTGATCGAGAGTTCTTTCCGTGCCGATATTCATGTCCGGGGAAACGAAATCACCATTACCGGAACGGCCGCCGAGACGGCTCTGGTAGCGGAGTTGTTCGAGGAAATGACCGCGCTGGTAGGCGGCGGAGCGGAACTCACGCCGGCCGTTGTGGAGCGAATCATCCCGATGCTCCGCCGCAAGTCGGGAGTTCGCCCCGCCGAGGTGTTGTCCCTCGACATCCTGTCCTCGCGCGGGCGGACAATCCGCCCCAAAACGCTCAACCAGAAACGTTATGTGGACGCGATCGACGAGCACACGATCGTGTTCTGCATCGGCCCGGCCGGCACCGGGAAGACCTACCTGGCCATGGCCAAGGCGGTCAAGGCGCTGCAGGCCAAGGAGGTCAACCGGATCATCCTCACCCGGCCCGCGGTGGAGGCCGGCGAGCGCCTGGGATTCCTGCCCGGCACGCTGTACGAGAAGATCGACCCGTACCTGCGCCCGTTGTACGACGCGCTGCACGACATGCTGGACCCCGACTCGATACCGCGGCTCATGGCGGCGGGCACGATCGAGGTCGCGCCGCTGGCCTACATGCGCGGGCGCACCCTGAATGACTCGTTCATCATCCTGGACGAGGCGCAGAACACCTCCGCCGAGCAGATGAAGATGTTCCTCACCCGGCTTGGGTTCGGCTCCCGGATGGTAGTCACCGGCGACGTTACCCAGGTGGACCTGCCGGCCGGGCAGGCCAGCGGCCTGCGACAGGTGCAGGAGATCCTCGAAGGCGTGGAGGACATCCAGTTCGCCAGGCTGACCAGCCATGACGTGGTCCGGCACCGGCTGGTGGGGGACATCGTGAACGCCTACGCCGCCTACGAGGCGCGCACCGGCGGCGTGGCCGGCCCGGTGCGGGACGGCGGCCTGCGGGGCCGGCCCGCGGAGCGCGGTGACGGCCGGGCGGGCTCGCGGGGACCCCGCAAGCGGGCCCAGTGACCGGGCCGGGCGCATGAGCATCGAGATCCGCAACGAGTCGGGTTGCCGCGTCGACGAGCCCGCGCTGGCGGCGCTGGCCCGGCATGTGCTCGACGAGATGCGGATACATCCCTTGGCGGAACTATCCGTCTTGCTGGTGGATGCCCCGACCATCACCGATCTGCACCAGCGCTGGATGGGTGAGGAAGGCCCCACGGACGTCCTGTCCTTCCCCATGGATGAGCTGCGCCCGCCGCCACCGGGCGGCGACCGCGCGGACCGCGCCGGGTCCGCGGGCGGCGACTCGGGGCCGGCCACCGTGCTCGGCGACATCGTGCTCTGCCCGGAGGTGGCCACCGCGCAGGCCCGCGAGGCGCAGCGGCCGGTCACCGACGAACTGGAGATGCTGTGCACCCACGGCATCCTCCACCTGCTCGGTTTCGATCACGCCGAGCCGGGCGAGCATGCCACCATGTTCGGGCTGCAGGACCGGCTGCTTGACTCGTGGCGCGCCGAGCGCGGGCCGGGCCGGGACGCAGCGCAGCGGGACGGCGTGGAGCGGGACGGCGTGGAGCAGGACGGCGTGGAGCAGGACGGCGTGGAGCAGGACGGGGAGGCGGGCGTGCAATCCGGATGATGCGATGGCGTGGCTTTTTGCGGCCGCACTAGCGCTCGCGCTGGCGGCCGGCCTGTGCGCTAGCGCCGAGATCGCCCTGTTCCGCATGGTCAGGGCGGGCGGCAGGGAACGCGGCAGGGACGGCGCCAACGGCGACTCGCCCCCGTTGCAGGCGATCCTGGCGGAGCCGCGGCGGTACCTGAGCGTGCTGCTGGCGATCCGGATGGGCACCGAGACCGCCACCGTGGTGCTCGCCACCGCGGCCCTGGTGAAGCTGCTCGGCACCGGCTGGCACACGTTCCTCATCGCGCTGGCCGGCGCCACCGTGGTGCTGTACGTCGTGGCCGGGATCTGGCCGGTCGCCCTGGGCCGCCACTACGACAGGCAACTGGCCGGGGCCGCGGCGAGGCTGCTGGTGCCCACGGTCCGTGCCCTCGGGCCGCTGCCGCGGTTGCTGACCGCGGCGGGCAACGCGCTGACCCCGGGACGGGGCGGCCGGGAAGTCCCCGCCGAGTCCGAGGAGGACCTGCGCGGCCTGGTGGACCTGCTGGAGGAGCACCGGGTCATCGAGCCGGGCGAGCGCGCGATGATCCACTCGGTGTTCGAGCTTGGCGACACGATCGTCCGTGAGGTCATGGTGCCGCGGACCGACATCGTGTTCGCGGAGCGGGACAAGAACGTGCGGCAGGTGCTGTCGCTGGCCCTGCGCAGCGGTTTTTCCCGTATTCCCGTGGTGGGCGAGAACAAGGACGATGTCATCGGCATCGCCTATCTCAAGGACCTGGTGGCCCGCAGCCGGGAACATCCCGAGGCGGAGACGGTCGAGAAGGTCGAGTCGGTCATGCGGCCCGCCACATTCGTGCCGGAAAGCAAGCCCGCCTCCGCGCTGTTGCGGGAAATGCAGGCGCGCCAGATCCACCTCGCCATCGTGATCGACGAATACGGCGGCACCGCCGGGCTGGTCACCATCGAGGACATCCTGGAAGAGATCGTCGGGGAGATCACCGACGAATACGACCAGGAACGGCCGCTGGTGGAATGGCTGGGCCCGGGCCGGGCCCGGGTCACCGCGCGGCTGCCGGTGACCGACCTGGAGGAGCTTTTCGGGGTCAGCATCGAGGCCGAGGACGTGGAAACCGCGGGCGGCCTGCTCGCGCACGCGCTCGGCCGGGTGCCCATCGCCGGGTCCACGGCGACCGTGGCGGGCCTGACACTGACCGCGGAAAGCCTGGCCGGGCGGCGCAACCGGATCGGCACCGTGACCGTGGAGCACACCGGGCGCTCCCGGGCCCGCACCGCTCCCGGCCGCCCCGGCGCCGAGCACCAGCCAGAATCCCCCTGATCACCCGCGCACCCGCGCGCCAACTGCCTGTGATCATGGTGGCGGCCGGGCTCCGGGATGCCCGGCGGCGGGCAGGGGAGGTGCGAGCCGACCGTGGACGGTGCGCGGGGGCCTAGACTCGGCGACGTGGAGGGCCTCGGCGAGGAAGACCAGAAGATCGTCACACTGGCGCGATCGGCGCGCGCCCGGACCGGCGCGGCCGAGGGGGCGGCGGTACGGGACGAGACCGGCCGCACCTATATGGCCGCGACCGTGGCGCTGCCCTCACTGCGGCTGTCCGCGCTGCGCCTGGCGGTGGCGATGGCGGTCTCCAGTGGCGCGACGGCCCTGGAGGCGGCGGCGCTGGTCAGCGAGGCCGACGCCCCCGACCCGGCGGACCTGGCGGCGGTGGCCGACCTCGGCCCCCAGGCGCCCGTGTTCCACGCGGGCCCCGACGGGCGGCTGCGCGCGGCCGTTGCGCCCTGAGGCGGCGGCCGGCCCGGGGGTACGGGAGAATCTGCCCGTGGGACCGCAGCCGAAATCGCCCCGCCCCGGTGCGGCCGTGAGCCCGGCTGCCCCGCCCGGCCCGCGCCCGGCTGCCTCGTCCGGCCCGCGCCCGGCGGCGGAGCCGGAGTTCCGGTCCGGGTTCGCCTGTTTCGCGGGCCGGCCGAACGTGGGCAAGTCAACGCTGATGAACGCGCTCGTCGGCACCAAGATCGCGATCACGAGCAGCCGCCCGCAGACCACCCGGCGGGCCATCCGGGGCATCGTGCACCGCGGCGACGCGCAACTGGTCATCGTGGACACCCCCGGCCTGCACCGGCCGCGCACGCTGCTCGGAGAGCGCCTGGACAGCCTGGTGCGCTCCACGCTCACCGAGGTGGACGTGATCGGGTTCTGCATCCCCGCGCCCGACCGCATCGGCCCGGGGGACAAGTACCTGGCCGCCGAACTCGGCTCGGTCAAGGGCACGCCCGTCGTCGCCATCGTCACCAAGACCGACCTGGCCCGGCCGGAGCGGGTGGCCGCGCAGCTCGCCGCCGTGGTGGACCTGGGGGACTGGGCCGACATCGTGCCGGTGTCCGCCGCCAGCGGCTTCCAGCTCGGCGTGCTGACCGATGTGCTCGTGGCGCACCTGCCGCCGGGGCGGCCGCTGTACACCGACGGCGAGCTTACCGACGAGCCCGAGCAGGTGCTGGTCGCCGAGCTGATCAGGGAAGCGGTGCTGGAGGGCGTCCGGGACGAGCTGCCGCACTCGATCGCCGTCGTGGTCGAGGAGATGGGACCGCGGCCGGACCGGGACCAGCTCACCGACGTGCACGCGCTGATGTACGTGGAGCGGCCCAGCCAGAAGTCCATCGTCATCGGGGCCAAGGGCGCCCGGCTGAAGGAGGTCGGCACCAGGGCAAGGCAGCAGATCGAGGCGCTGCTCGGCACCAGGGTGTACCTGGACCTGCGGGTCAAGGTGGCCAAGGACTGGCAGCGCGACCCCAAGCAGCTCCGCAGGCTGGGCTTCTACGACTAGGGCGTGCCCCATAGATCTATGCCGCCGCGCAGCAGGCTGAATGATCTGTGGGGTATGCCCTAAGTGCCGGGGTCCGCGGGCCGGGGGATGCGGGCCGTCTCCAGCTCCCAGTTCAACTGCCGCTCCAGGACCGTGAAACCCAGTTCGGTGTTGATCGCGTCCATGTGCTCGTTGCCCTCGGCGGTCATCGTGACGATCTGGGTGAGCTGCGGCTCGTGCGCGGCGAGCAACTCCAGCATGGCCACCTTGACCAGCAGCCCGAGCCGGTGCCCCCGGTGCGGCCCGGCCACCGCCGTCAGTGACTGGGAACCCCAGCTCGCGTCGAGCGGGTCGATCCCGAGCTGGGTGATCGCCACCAGCGCCCCGCCGCGCTCCGCCCTGGCAGCGAGGCTGTAGAACCGCCACCCCTGGTCAGCCAGCCGCTGATCGGCCGCCCGGACCCGGGCGGCGTCCCAGCCCTGCGGCTCCTCCCCGGCGGCACGCGGGGCGTCACCCTCGATCCCGAGCAGTTCGGCGACCTGCACCAGCCGGTGTTCCGCGGTCGGCCCTTCCCAGGACACCAGCGAATAGCCGGTGGCCGCCGCTGCCGCCTTCCGGCGCAGTTCAGGCAGGTGAGCCGGAGGAATGGAGCGGAGCCGAAGTACAGCGAAAGTCCCGGTCAGCCGGTGCCGGGCACCGAGTGTGCGGGCGAATGCCGTCCCGGCGGAGGACTCTTCGGTGTGGCCGGTCAGCAGCGTCCGGTCCGCCTGCCGGGCCCGGTCTGCCGCGTGACCGAGCAGGGCCGTGCCCAGTCCGGCCCGGCGCCGCGACGGTGCCACCACCAGGTTGAGGTCGGCCAGGTGCCGGTTCTCCCGCTCCGGCAGGCTGAGCAGGTACCAGCCACAGACCTCGCCATCATCACGGGCCAGCCACACCTCCGACGGGTCTTCGGTCCACCCATAACGCAGCCAGGCCTGGAAGGCTCGCGGGGACATCGCCGGCCGCCGCATCCCATCCGCACGGGCCGCCGCCAGATGGATGTCGTGGCACGCCCGCAACGCCCACGTGTCGCTCGCGGGGTCGAACCGTTCGGTCCGCATGCTCCTACCCAAGCGCTGCTCACGGCCGGCCGCTACCAGGTTTCGGGGCTGACCTTGGCGCGGGCGGCTGGCGGGTCAGAGCCAGCCCTTGCGCTCGGCGATCTGGACCGCTTCGGCCCGGTTGCGGGCGCCGAGTTTCTGGATCGCGGCGGACAGGTGGTTGCGGACCGTGCCGGAGGACAGGTGCAGCGAGGCCGCCAGGTCCGAGATGGCCGCGTGGCCGCGCGCGGCGGCCAGCACCTCGGTTTCCCGTGCGGTCAGCGGGCTCGCGCCCTCGGCGAGCGCCGCCGCGGCCAGGCCCGGGTCGACGACGCGCTCGCCGGCGTGCACCCGCCGGATGGCGGTGGCCAGCTCGGCGGCGGGCGCGTCCTTGAGCAGGAAGCCGCTCGCCCCCGCCGCCATCGCGGCGGCCAGGTAGCCGGGCCGGCCGAACGTCGTCACGATGACGATCTTCCCGCCGAACCGGTCCTTGGCCAGCCGCCTGGCCACCTCCAGCCCGTCCGCCCCCGGCATCTCGATGTCGAGCACGGCCACGTCCGGCTGGTAGCGCTGGGCCATGGCGAGCGCCTCGCCCCCGCTGGCGGCCTGCGCCACCACGGTGATGTCGCCCTCCAGTTCGAGCAGCGCCACCAGCGCCTGCCGGACCATGGTCTGGTCCTCAGCGATCATGATGCGCACGGTCATGACGGCATCCGCTCCCGGCCCGGTTCCAAGCCGGCCCCGGCGCCGCCGGCGGGCGGCCCGGTCAGCGGCCCGGTCAGCGGCACGCTCACCCGCAGCCAGAACCCGCCGTGCTCGCCCGCGCCCGCGGACAGGGCGCCGCCCAGCCGGGCCGCCCGTTCGGCGAGGCCCGCCAGGCCAGACCCGGCAGGCAGGGTCTTACCGCGCGGCCCGGTGCCGTCGTCGGACAGCCGGGCGGACGCCGCGGTGCCGGTCAGCTCGATGACGACCTCCGCGTGCCTGGCGGCGGAATGCCGGACGATGTTGGTCGCGCCCTCCCGGACCGTCCAGGCGAGCATCGCGTCCACCGCCGGGGGCAGCGAGTAGGCGGCCGGCACCCGGAGCTGGCAGTCGATCCCCGCCGAGGCCAGCATCCGGGGGGAGCTGACCAGCTCGGCCGCCAGGCTCGGCTGCCGGTAGCTGGTCACGGCCTGGCGCACCTCGGTGAGCGACCGCCGGGCCACGGTCTCCAGTTCAGTAATCTCCCTGGCCGCCCGCTCCGGGTCGGTGCCGATCACCCGCCCGGCCAGCTCGGCCTTGAGGGTGATCAGCGACAGGCTGTGCCCCAGCAGGTCATGCAGGTCCCGGGAGATGCGCAGCCGTTCCTCGGCCACGGCGGCCCGGGCCAGCTCGGCCCGGGTCTCCTTGAGCCGGTACATCAGCACGTTGCGCCGTTCCGCGCTGTGCGCCAGCAGGTTGCCCAGCGCGACCACGGCGCCGGCCACCACCGTGTTGCTGTAGCCGAGTCCGGTCGCGGCGCTGATCGCCACCGCGAGCCCGGTGCAGCACAGCAGGCCGATGACGGTGGCCCGGCCGTCCGGCGAGATCCGGCCCACGGCCGCGGAGGCGACGGCGAGCGCGGTGAGCCAGGCCATGCCCCCCACCGCGAACAGCGCCGCGCCCAGCCCGACCACCAGCGGCAGCAGCAGCCACTGCCAGCGGGCGTACCGGCCGGGCTCGGGCATCCGGGCCAGCACGGTCCGGTCGGTCAGCGCCACGAACGCGATCGTCGCGAGGATCAGGAAGCCGGGGTGGCCGTTCTTCTGGTGCGAGGTGACCAGCGCCACCGCCGGGAGCAGCAGGAAGATCACCAGCAGCACCCGGATGACCAGCCGCCGGTACCGGAGCAGCCCGGTGATGTGGGTGTCGAGGTCGTCCTCGAGGGACGGCCCGGGCTCGCTCCGGCTGGTCAGCCGCATGTTCACCATCATGCCCGGCAGCGCCTCAGGCGGTAGTGCTCTCCTGGCGCCAGCGCCAGACCGCGATCAGGCCGAGCACCACGGCCCAGGCGGCGAGCGCCAGCATGTGCTGCACGCCCAGGGCCCGGCCCGCCACCGCGTTCCAGCCGAGCTGGACCAGGTGGTAGCTCGGCAGCGCCTTGCCGATGTCCTGCATGGCAGGCGGCAGGTTGCTGTACGGGATGAAGATCCCGCCGAGGAATGCCAGCACCAGCATGGTGAGCATCTGCGCCACCTGGGCGGTCTGGCCGTCGAAGACCAGCCCGATGACCAGCCCCAGCACGCAGAACGGGATCACACCTCCCACCAGCACCGCGGCGAGCACGGCCACCCGGCCGGCCGCCAGGTGCACATGGCCGTACCCGAACCCGAGCAGGATCAGCAGCACGAACCCGGGGATGATCAGCAGCAGCCCCTGGGCCAGCTTGGCGGCGAACCAGCGCGGCGCGGAGATCGGCGACACCCGGAGCTGGCGCATCCAGCCGCTCTGCCGTTCCTTGGCGAGCTGCGGGCCGGTCGCGAACATGGCCGAGCCCATCCCGGACCACACCGCCATGGAGACCATCAGGATCGCGGCGACCGTCAGGCCCTGCGAGATCCCGGTCTGCTTGGCGTAGATCAGGTACAGCAGCACGGGGAACCCGGCGATGAAGACGACGAACCGCACGTTGCGCAGGCTGCGAATGATCTCGAAGCGCAGGAACGCGGTCATGTTCAGCTCACCCTTTCGGTGTTCGAGCCGTTGTCGGCGGACGTGAGGGCGATCAGCGCCTCCTCGAGGCCGCCGCCGCCCACCTCCATGGCCCTGACCTTCCGGCCCAGCGCGTACAGCGCGGGCAGGGTCTCGTCGGCGTCGCCGGTGCGCGCCGTCACCGCGTCCCCGTTCACCAGGACATCGGTGACACCGGGCAGCTTCAGCAGCTCCGACGGGTCCGGCGCGGGCATGGCGAAGCGCAGCGTCCGGGTGGCCGTGAACGCCTTGATGCGCGCCGGGGTGCCGTCGGCGATCACCCGGCCGTAGTTCACCACGATGATCCGGGTCGCGTTGGCGTCCGCCTCCTCCAGGTAGTGGGTGGCGAACAGGACGGTGGTGCCCTGCCGGGCGATCGTCTCCACCGACTGCCAGAAGTGCCGCCTGGCCGCCACGTCGAGCGCCGCGGTGGGCTCGTCGAGGAACAGCAGTTCCGGGTGCCCGGCCAGCGCGAGCGCGAACCGGACCCGCTGGGTCTGCCCGGCCGATAGCTGCTCCACCCGGCGGTCCGCCAGGTCGTCGATCCCGGCCAGCATGAGCAGCTCGCCGGTGCTCCGGCGATCGCGGTAGAGCTGCCGGAACAGGCCGATCAGTTCGGCCACCCTGGCACCCTCGGGCAGCCCGCTGGTCTGCAGCATGCCGCCGATCTGGCCGGCCGCCACGGCCGCCGCCGCGGTCCCGCCCAGGATCCGCACCTCACCGGAGGTGGGGGTGCGCAGGCCCAGCATGGTGTCGATCGCGGTGGATTTGCCCGCGCCGTTCGGGCCGAGCAGCGCCACCGTCTCACCGGGCTGGATGTCGAACGACACGTGATCCAGTGCCTTGATATCGGGGTGATACACCTTGACGACGTCGCGGAAGGCGACGGCCGGGCCGGTGGCACCCTGCTTGTTCGTGATCATGCCCCCACGCTAGGGGCGGCCGCGGCCGTTGCCCTGTCACGCACATCCGGACCTTGGCATGACAGATGTCACGGTTGTCACAGTCGGCGCAGGCCAGCGGCCGTGCATGTGCCCGTGTGGTCCCCCGGCCGGATGCGGATGCGTCATGATGGGCGGGCCGCCCGGATCGGCGGCAGCGCCGGCCCCGCCCGGACCGGGGCGAATCCCCTCCTCAGGAGCGAACGTGCTGATCATCTGGGGCATACGGGTGTTCTTCCGCACCACCGGCCAGGGCATGTTCCACTGCCCGCGCTGCGGCGGCGACCGGCAGTACCGGTACCGCAGCGGGCGGCGCTTCCTCACCCTGTTCTTCATCCCGGTCATCCCGCTGACCAGGGCCGGCGAGCACGTGCAGTGCACCACCTGCCGCGCCCGCTACCACGTCGGCGCGCTCCGCCAGCCCACGGCCGCGCAGATGCAGGCCAACCTGCCCGCGGGCATGCGCGCGGCGGCGGCCACCATGCTCCGGGCGGGCGACCCTGACTCGTTCCCGGCGCGGCACCGGGCGATCCTGGCGATCACCGGCGCCGGGGCGCAGGGCTATGGCGACGCCGCCCTGGACACCGACCTGGCCGAGCCGGACGGCTCGGGTGCGCCGGCCCTGGCCCAGGTGGGCGCGCAGCTTGCCGTCCCGGCCCGGGAGTGGTTCCTGGCCGAGGTGGTCCGGATCGGGATGGCCGACGGCCCGCTCACCGGCGCCGAGCGCGAGGCCGCGCACGCCGTCGGCGCATGCCTGGGCATGACCCAGGCTCAGGCGCTGGGCGTGATCACGCTGACCGAGCAGCGCGCCAGCGCCGAGTAACGCGCCAGCGCTGGGTCGTCCCCCCGGGCGGCGAGCCGCGGCCGGGAGGCCGGCGCCCGGCCAGCCACGGGCGGATCGTCATGTCTGATAATCTCTTTCCGATGTTGCGCGGACTGCTTCTTAGCTGCCGCGGCGGGGCCCGATAACGGCGGCTCCCCCGCCGCGGGGTTGAGCGTTGCCGTCGGCTGCCCGCCCGATCGCAAAGGGAAGTCCGCAATATGCGAGTACAACAGACCCCCAGCAGCATGCCCTGCCACCGCTATGCCGCGTTCCGCCCGGTACGCCTGCCGGACCGGACCTGGCCGGGCAAGACCATCACCGCCGCGCCGCGCTGGCTGTCCACCGACCTGCGTGACGGCAACCAGGCGCTGATCGACCCGATGAGCCCGGCCCGCAAGCGCACCATGTTCGACCTGCTGGTGCGGCTGGGCTACAAGGAGATCGAGGTCGGGTTCCCGTCGGCGAGCCAGGCCGACTTCGACTTCGTCCGCGGCCTGATCACCGAGGACATCATCCCCGGCGATGTGCAGATCTCGGTGCTCACCCAGGCACGGGACGAGCTGATCGAGCGGACCGTGCAGTCCCTGGCCGGCGCGCCCCGGGCCACGGTGCACCTGTACAACGCGACCGCGCCGGTGTTCCGCCGGGTCGTGTTCGGCATCGGCCGCGAGGAGTGCCGGGACCTGGCCAGCGACGGCGCCCGGTCGGTGATGAAGTACGCGGAGCAGTACCTGCCCGGCTGTGACTTCGGCTTCGAGTACTCGCCGGAGATCTTCATGGACACCGAGCTCGACTACGCGGCCGAGGTCTGCGAGGCGGTCATGGACGTCTGGCAGCCGGGCCCGGACCGGGAGATCATCCTCAACCTGCCGTGCACGGTGGAGCGGTCCACCCCCAACGTGTACGCCGACCAGATCGAGTGGATGAGCCGCAACCTGTCCCGGCGGGAGCATGTGTGCCTGTCGGTGCACACCCACAACGACCGCGGCACCGCGGTCGCCGACGCCGAGCTGGCCGTGCTGGCCGGTGCGGACCGGGTGGAGGGGTGCCTGTTCGGCAACGGCGAGCGGACCGGCAACGTGTGCCTGGTCACCCTGGGCCTGAACCTGTTCAGCCAGGGCATCGACCCCATGATCGACTTCTCGGACATCGACGAGATCAGGCGCACGGTCGAGTACTGCAACCAGCTCCCGGTGCACCCGCGCCACCCCTACGCGGGTGACCTGGTCTACACCGCGTTCTCCGGCTCCCACCAGGACGCGATCAAGAAGGGCTTCGAGGCGCACGCGGCCGCGGCCGCCGCGTCCGGCGCGGACGTGACGCAGCACCCGTGGGAGGTCCCGTACCTGCCCATCGACCCGCACGACGTGGGGCGCACCTACGAGGCCGTGATCAGGGTCAACTCCCAGTCCGGCAAGGGCGGCGTGGCCTTCATCATGAAGGCCGAGCACCAGATGGACCTGCCGCGGCGGCTGCAGATCGAGTTCTCCCGGGTGGTCCAGGCGCGCACCGACGCCGAGGGCGGCGAGGTCACGCCGGCGCAGATGTGGGAGGCGTTCTCCGCCGAGTACCTGCGCCCGGGCCGGGTCGCGCTGCAGGCGCACCACACCTCCTCGGTGGTGGCCGCCAAGGACGCGCTGACCGTGGAGGTCAGCGTGGACGGCGCGGGCCGCCAGATCGAGGGCGCGGGCAACGGGCCGATCTCCGCGTTCTGTGACGCGCTCGGCTCGGTCGGCATCGAGGTCCGGGTACTCGACTACACCGAGCACGCCATGTCCGCGGGCAGCGACGCCCAGGCGGCCGCGTACGTGGAGTGCGAAGTGGGCGGCCAGACGCGGTGGGGCGTGGGCGTGGACACCAACACGGTGACCGCCTCGCTGAAGGCGGTCCTGTCCGCGGTGAACCGGGCGGGCGCCAGCGGTTAGCCGCGGGCCCTGCCGTCCGGGGCTGGCGCGGCGCGCCGCCGCCCGGCGGTGTCACCGGCATGCGCGAGAATGACCGGGTGGGCCTGTACCGGGATGACGGGATCGTGCTGCGCACCCAGGACCTGGGTGAGGCGGACCGGATCATCACGGTGCTGACCAAGCGCACCGGGCGGGTCCGGGCCGTCGCCAAGGGGGTGCGCCGCACCAAGTCCCGGTTCGGGGCCAGGCTGGAGCCGTTCACCCACGTCGACCTGCAGCTCTGGGAGGGCAGGTCGCTGGATGTGATCACCCAGGCCGACTCGCTCCGGGCGTACGGCGAGCCGCTGGCCGCCGATTACCCGCGGTACACCAGCGGCGTGGCGATGCTGGAGACCGCGGAACGGTTCACCCCCGAGGAGCGCCAGCCGTCACAGCGGCAGTTCCTGCTGCTGGTCGGCGGGCTGCGCGCGCTCGGGGAGGGGGCCCACAGCCCGCGCCTGGTGCTTGACGCGTTCCTGCTGCGCTCGCTCGCGGTGGCCGGGTACGCGCCCGCGCTTGACGAGTGCGCCGTGTGCGGCTCACCCGAGGTGGCGGCAGTGAAAGGGGACAATGAAGGGGGAACGGGGAGGCGGGTGGGGGGCGGGGGATCCCGCGCGTTCGCCATCGCGGCGGGCGGCCTGACCTGCCGGTCCTGCCGGCCCGCCGGGGCGGCGACCCCGTCCGCGCACACGGTCGCCCTGATGGGCGCGCTGCTGCGGGGGGACTGGCCGCTCGCGGACGCGTCGCTGCGCCGCCACCAGGTAGAGTGCAGCGGCCTGGTGGCCGCGTACCTGCAGTGGCACCTGGAGCACTCCATCCGCTCGCTCCGGCACGTGGAGCATGCGGCCGATCGGTGAGGAGCCCGCATGAGCCGCCTCGGCAATGACCGGGCGCCACGTCGCGCGGCACCGGCGGGCAGCGCGCGCCCGGTCCGGCCGCCGGACCCGCACGCCGGGGGCGCGCGGCCGCCGGACATCCCGGCCGAACTGCTGCCGCGGCACGTCGCCCTGGTCATGGACGGCAACGGCCGGTGGGCGAAGCAGCGCGGCCTGCCCCGCATCGAGGGCCACAAGCGCGGCGAGTACTCCCTGTTCGACGTGATCATGGGCGCGATCGAGCTGGGCATCCCGTACCTGTCCGCGTACGCGTTCTCCACCGAGAACTGGCGGCGGTCCCCGGACGAGGTCCGCTTCCTCATGGGGTTCAACCGGGACGTCATCCGGCGCCGCCGCGACCAGTTGCACGAGATGGGCGTCCGGGTCCGGTGGGCGGGGCGCCGCCCGCGGCTGTGGCGCAGCGTCATCTCCGAGCTTGAGGACGCGGAACGGATGACGGTCGGCAACTCGGTGCTGACGTTGCAGTTCTGCGTGAACTACGGCGGCCGGTCGGAGATCGTCGATGCCGCCGCCGCCCTGGCGGCCGACGCCGTGGCCGGGCGGATCCGGCCGGACCGGATCGACGAGAAGGTGTTCGCCAGGTACCTGGACGAGCCGGGCATTCCCGACGTGGACCTGTTCGTGCGGTCCTCCGGCGAGCAGCGGATCTCCAACTTCCTGATCTGGCAGTCGGCCTACGCGGAACTGGTGTTCCTCGACACGCTGTTCCCCGATTTCGACCGGCGCCACCTGTGGCGTGCCTGCGAGATCTACGCGAGCCGGGACCGCAGGTACGGTGGCGCCGTGCCGAACGCGGCGCCCGGGCTACCGGACCGCCTGGATCACCGCGACCACGAGCACGCCGGCGACCGCGGCCACGCGCAGTAGCCGCCCGGCCGGGGGCAGCCTGGGCCACGAGACCGCGGCCAGCCAGCCCAGGAAGGCGGCCACCAGGACGAGAGCCGCGGCCCCGATCCAGCCGGGCACCGCCAGCCCGGTGACCAGCAGCGCGGTCAGCACGACCGGGACCACCCAGACCGGGAGCTGGTGCAGCAGCACCAGTGGCCGCGCGCTGGAGCGCTCCAGCGACCGCCGGGCGTCACTGGCTCCCGGGGTGTAGAGCGAGGTGCCACGGGGCAGCGGCCGTGGCTTGCCCCGCCGCGGTCGGCGCGCTTGCCCTGTCACCTGCTCATCCTCCCGCTCGCCCGCCCTCGCGGGTGCCGTCAATTCCCGTCAAATATACGGTCCCGGCGAACTTCACCCGCCACGGGTGAGGTGACCGCCCTCCGGCGCGGGAACGGCCCGGCCGTGGGCTCCTGCACTCACGGGGGGTGTGGTGCCTTCGCCTTCGGGGGATTCGGATGCGACGCGTAGCCACTGTGCTGATGGTCCTTGGTTTCACTCTGACAGGGTCCCCGGCCTGGGGGGCCGTGGTGCCCGCACGGGGGGCCGTGGTGCCCGCGCGGGGGGCCGTTGGGCCGGCCCAGGCGGCGGTGCCCGGCGCGGTGCTGCCCCGCGTGGTGGCGCCTGGCGCTGCGGCGCTGCGCGGGGCGGCCGGCGCCGGAACGCGGGTGGTCCGGTTCGCCGGCTACACGATCGGCGTGCCGGCCGGCTGGCCGGTCTACCGGCTGGCCCGCGACCGGTCCCGGTGCGTCAGGTACGACCTGAACGCGGTCTACCTGGGCCAGCCCGGCGCCAGCCAGCAGTGCCCGGCGCACCTGGCCGGCCGGGTCGCCACGCTGAGCCTGGCGGTGGCGCACCTCACGCCGGCCGAGCAGCGCCAGCTGCCGGCCCGGGGCGTGGTCGCCTGGGACTCCGCCGACCATGAGATGGGCGCCGTGCTGCCCCGGCACGCGCTGAGCATCACCGCCACCTACGGCGCGGCCAGCCAGATCAGGGTCATCCTCGGCACGCTGCGCTGGGCCGCCACCGGGCAGCCGGTCGCCACCGCGCTGGTCCGGGGGGCGCTGCCCGCGGGACCGCTGGCCGGGCTGTCAGGGGCCGGCCGCCAGGCCGCGCCGGGGGCCGGCCTGGCGGCGGCGGGAGCGGGCCTGCTGCCCGGCCAGCCCGCCCGGGGCCGGCACCACCACAGGCATCACAAGTGCCACATCCGGTGCTGCCATCACCGGCTCTGCCATCCGCGCTGGCTCAAGATGCCGGTCAAGGGCCTGGACACCTGCACCGCGCCGTCACTGCGGGCGATGCGGTCTTGGCACCACGCGTTCAAGGCCGCGGCGATCTACCTCGGCGGCCCGGAGGCGGCGTGCGGCTGGGGCAACCTATCGGCCGCGTGGATCCGGGCCAGCGTGCGGATGGGCTGGGCGATGATGCCGGCCTACGTCGGCCCGCAGGCGCCGTGCACCAGGTTCCGGGCGCGGATCCGGGCCGGCCGGGCGGAGCCGCAGGGCCGGGCCTCGGCCAGGAACGCGATCCGCCTGGCCCGGGCGCTCGGCATGCACCGCGGTGCCGTGCTGTACGACGACATGGAGGCCTACCGCCCGCACCACGGCCGGTGCAGCCGCCCGGTGGTGGCCTTCCTCGACGGCTGGACCAGGGAACTGCACGCCCGCGGGTACCGGGCCGGGGTGTACTCCAGTGCCGCGTCGGCGGCCCGGGACCTGGGCCGGTACCGGCATGTCTACGGCCACCCGGTCGCCAGGCCCAACTCGCTGTGGTTCGCCCTCTGGGACGGGCGGCGGAACCTGCACGGCCTGCCGTACGTGCGGAACACCTGGTGGCACGCGCACCGGATCAAGCAGTACAAGGGGGAACGGCACCGCCGGATCGGCGGCGTCCGCCTCAGCTTCGACTCCGACCTGGTAGACGGCGCCGTCTACCGCTAACGGGCGCGATGGTCATGACGATATGGCCCTCCAAGGGCCATATCGCCATGACCATCAACGAATTTCTACTTCCCGGTGACCGTGACGGTCTGCAGGTTCGGGTCGGCGGCGATCTGCGACGGGCAGAACCGGTCCGGCAGGAACCGCTTCTTGCTGAACAGCTTCGTCTGGTCGGCGAAGTGCGGTGACGCCGGGTTGGACGACTCGGAGTAGGTGACGATGGTGGCCCCGACCGGGCAGGTGCCGTGCGCGGGCCACGTCACCACCTGGATGAACGACGAGCCGGTGTCCGGCGTGGTGGGCGAGTCCCCGGGCTCGGTGTTCTCGAAGATCGCGTTGTAGATCCCGTCCGGGTCGCCGGGGCCGCCAGGGATGGTGATGTGGCTGCCGTGATAGCTGACGAACTGCACGGCGCCGAGCGGGGTGTCGACCGGCACGTGCGCCTTGTTCAGCACCTGGATGGCGTCGCCCAGCGCGTCGCGCACGGTCGGGTTGGCGGTGTTCAGCCCGAACGGCGTGGTGACCGGGTGGGCCAGCTCGAACCGGTGCGAGAACGGTGACGGCACCGCGCGCTGCGCGAAATTCCAGAACTCGCCGAACAGCACCGCCCCGCGCTGGCTGGCGTCCCACCGCGTGTTCCAGTGGGCCAAGGTGGCGCAGGCGTCGCCGAGCTTGACCTTGCCGCCGCCGGACGTCGGCGCGGTGCCGCCCGCCGCCTGGAACTTGTCGCAGAGCTGCACCAGGGACGGCAGGGTGAGCTGTGCCGCGTAGTCGATGTCGGACAGGTCGAGGCGCTTCATGGCGGCCAGGGTGAAGCCGGGCGGCCCCTGCCCGTCGGTGCCGTCGATCCGCGCCTGCACCTCGAGCAGGCCGATCCTGGTCCGCAGCGTCCGGGCGGTGTTCTCCGAGCCGATGATCCGGGCGAACCCGGTCAGCGGCTGGTGCGGGTTGGACAGCCAGAAGCTGTCGTTGGAGTTCGTGACGTAGTCGTTGCGCAGCAGGTAGGGCTCGTGGTTGGGCCCGAAGATGCCCGGTGCCGCGGCGCCGGGGTCGTTGGCCCAGTTGCAGGCGGTCTTGGAACCGTCCAGGATCGGCAGCCCCAGTTCGGCGAAGGTGAGCTGGCCCAGCGGCGTGTCGCAGGCGTTGGCCTTGGCGTCGGTCACGTTCGGGATGGCACCGATGTCGGCGTACAGGGCCACGCCCTCCCGGTCGCTCACGATCGTGTTCACCCAGGGAATGCCCTGGTATTTCTGCAGGATCGACAGCACCTGCTGGGTGGTGGTCGCCCGGTCGATGCCGAACCAGGTGTTGACCGCCCGGGCCAGGTTGGCGGCGTTGACGTCGGCGAAGGCGAACCCCTGCGAGGTGCCCCAGGGCAGCGAGATGCCCGCGAGGTTGTTGAACATCGGGCCGTAACGGGTCCACCAGAACGTGTGGTGCACCGGGGCCAGGCTGCCGTCCGGCTGCTTGGCCATGATCGTGACCCGCCGCGGGGTCATCGCCACGGCCTTGCCGTTCTGCAGGTACTCGGTCGGGTGGCCGGGCACCAGGGTGAGCTGGAACGGGGTGAACCGGAATGCGGTGGACACGGTGTGGCTCCAGGCCACCGACGCGTTGTGGCCGATGAGGATCAGCGGCACGCCGTACAGCGACGCCCCGGTGACGTTGATCTTGCCGGGGATGGTGAGCTGCGACTGGAAGAAGCGCTCCGTGCCGATCCACGGGAAGTGCGGGTTGCCGAGCAGCAGGCCCCGGTGGTCCTGGGTGCCCGCCGAGCCGATCGCGACCGCGTTGCTGCCCATGCTGCGCTGCCGGGCCCGCAGCGCCGCGACGAGGGCACGCCCGGTCCTGGCGGTGGGGGCGGCGCTGGCCGGCGCCGAAGAGGCCCCCGCCTTCGGCGGTGCGGCCTCGCTGATGCCCTGGATCACGGCGCCGCTGCTGGACAGCAACATGAGCTGGTAGAAGCGCAGGTAACTGTCCAGCAGGTTGATCGGCTGCACCCAGGCCTGGCCGCGGCAGGTCGGGTCGGGCACGCCCGCCGAACCGCCGACATGCGCGAGGTAGGCGTTGTACCCCCGGACGTACCCGGCCTCCACCCGCTGCTCCATGGGGCTGAGTGCCTGCGCCAGCTTCTGCACCACGCCGGAGTCGATGATCTGCTGGTAGAACAGGTCGGAGTTCAGGTTTGTGACCACGACCCCGTTGCCGCGCTCGATGTCCACGCCGGTGGGCCCGAAATAGCGGGACCGCTGCGCCTCCACCGTCACGTAGTCGTTCGCCATCGTGCACAGGTTGTCCTGGGCGAAGGCGTACCCGTAGCCGAACCCGAGACTGGTCCAGTCATGGGCGAGGATGTGCGGGACCCCGCCGGTGGTGTAGCGGATCTGCGCCGACACCGGGCCCGCGGCGGGCGCGGGCGCCCGGCCGGAGCCGGGGGCCAGCCGGCTGGCCAGGGCGGGGGGAGCGGCGACAGCCACCAGGGCAGCCACCGCTGCCAGGACCGTTGCGGCACGCAGCCTCATCACGGCCTCCTTGTCGTGATTTGCGGGCATTACTGGGCACACCGGCTGTTTGACGTAAATTACGCCTAAGCCCCGGGTCATATGCGCGCCGGCCCCCCGTGTCGCGGTGCCGGCCGCGATAACCATGCGTCATTCACTCCCGCACCGCCGTAAGCTGGCGGGCACCCACCCGTTCACCGGGATCGTTCATGCCCGCCGACGGCCAGCCGGATGGAGTTCCCACCATGGCACGCAGTTCCGACCGCATCGATACGATCGTCAACCTCAGCAGGCGGCGCGGCTTCGTCTACCCGTCCAGCGAGATCTACGGCGGCCTGCGCGCGTCCTGGGACTACGGTCCGCTCGGCGTGGAACTGAAGAACAACATCAAGCGGCAGTGGTGGAAGGCGATGGTCCAGGGCCGCGACGACATCGTCGGGCTCGACTCCAGCGTGATCCTCGCCCGCGAGGTGTGGGAGGCCAGCGGGCACGTCACCGAGTTCGTGGACCCGCTGACCGAGTGCCAGTCCTGCCACAAGCGGTTCCGCGCGGACCACCTCATCGAGTCCTACGAGGAGAAGCACGGGCACGCCCCGGCCGAGGGCCTGGCCCTGGTCGCCTGCCCGAACTGCGGCACCCGCGGCGCGTTCACCGAGCCGCGCATGTTCAACGGGCTGCTGCGCACCTACCTCGGCGCCACCGAGGACGAGGGGGGCCTGGCCTACCTGCGGCCGGAGACCGCGCAGGGGATCTTCATCAACTTCCGCAACGTGCTGCAGACCTCGCGGAAGAAGATCCCGTTCGGGATCGGCCAGATCGGCAAGTCGTTCCGCAACGAGATCACCCCGGGCAACTTCATCTTCCGCACCCGCGAGTTCGAGCAGATGGAGATGGAGTTCTTCGTCAAGCCCGGCACCGACGAGGAATGGCACGACCACTGGATCGCCGCCCGGAAGGACTGGTATACCGGCCTCGGCGTGCGCGAGGAGAACCTGCGCCTGTACGAGCACCCGGCGGAGAAGCGCTCGCACTACTCCAAGCGCACCGTGGACATCGAGTACCGCTACGGGTTCCCCGGCAGCGAGTGGGGCGAGCTCGAGGGCATCGCCAACCGCACCGACTTCGACCTGTCCACCCACGGCCGCGCCTCCGGCCAGGACATGTCCTACCTCGACGCGGAGTCCGGCGAGCGCTTCATCCCGTACGTGATCGAGCCCGCGGGCGGGGTGGACCGGTCCATGCTGGTCTTCCTCATGGACGCCTTCGCCGAGGACGAGGCCCCGGACGCCAGCGGCAAGCCGGAGAAGCGCACCGTGCTGCGGCTCAACCACCGGCTCGCCCCGGTCAAGGCCGCCGTGCTGCCGCTGTCCCGCAACGCCGACCTGTCGCCCAAGGCCAGGGACATCGCCGCCATGCTGCGGGACCGGTGGAACGTCGACTTCGACGACGCGGGGGCGATCGGCCGCCGCTACCGCCGCCAGGACGAGATCGGCACGCCGTACTGCGTCACGATCGACTTCGACTCGCTGACCGACCAGGCGGTGACGGTTCGCGAGCGCGACTCGATGCGCCAGGACCGGGTCGGCATCGGCGCCCTGGAGTCTTTTCTGGCCGAACGCCTGACGGGCTGTTAGCTGGGCCCTATCACCCGGCTGGTTTAGTGGCCGGTCGGTCAGGGCTGGTCCAGGACGGAGCGGGCAGCGGCCGGCCGGCTAAGCGCCTTGCCGGCCGTACCCGCCTCCGCCCTGCGAGTCGTCGTCGCGGCGCGGGTAGCGGCGGAAGACTTCTGCGGCGGCCTGGTGGAAGCCGTCCGGGAGGCCGGCCGCGGCCATGGTCGCGGCTATTTCCTCCATTTCGGCGACCCAGCGCCAGCCCTTGGCCGTGGCCGCCTGCGCTGAGCCGTCTGAGCGTTTCTCCAGCGAGGGCTGGGATAGTGCCCATTCGGCGAGCAGGCTCTCCTCCACGCCCTCCTCTTTCGCCAGTTCGCGGATCGCGAGGATGAGGGCGGCGGTGCCCTTGGTCCAGGCGCCGTAGGCCATCTTGACCGCGGAGGCGGCGGTCAGGGCCGGGCCGGCGATCCGCGCGTCCAGGTCGGTGCCCGCGAACAGGGCCTGGACCGCGGGGGCGTCGGGGCCGGACAGGTAGAGGCGGGTGCTGCCCACGCCGGTGGGGGGCAGGCCGATGATGCCGCCGTCCACGTAGCGGCCGCCGCTGTCGGTGATCATCTGCGCGACCTCGCGCGCCGTGCCCGGCGAGATCGCGTTGGCGTCCACATACAGCCCGCCGAACCCGTGCACCGCCCAGGCCATGTCGGCCGCCGCGTGCGGCGGGCACACCGACATGATCATCTCGGCGTCCGCGGCAACCCTGGCGACCGTCCCCGCGTCCTTAAACCCTGCCGACTTGGCGCGGGCGGCCGTAGCCTCGCTGCGGCCCGCGGAGGCCCACAGCACGGTGTGCCCGCGGCCGGTCAGGCACCGGCCCACCGCGGCACCCATCTCTCCCGGGTGGAGCAGGCCGATCACGTGCGTACTCACATGATCAGTGTCGCGCACCGGGCCACCATAAACCGGGACGAGCGGGGATCGAGCGGCTGGGCGAACGCCTGCCGCTCGATGCGCGCTCGCCTGGTGATCAGTTGGGCCAGTCGTTGGCTCCAGGGGGCTACCAGGCCATGTTGATGAACTCGTCGGCGCCGTGCGGGATCGGGGTGAACTTGTTCCCGGCAAGGACGCCCAGGACGTTGTTGCGGCCCCCGTACCGGCTCTTCGCGCCCCTGGGGTCGGAGATGACCAGGGCACTGCCGTCCGGGCTGGCCCAGAGGACTTCCTGCCAGCCGACGGATGAGCTGAACCGGTCCTCGTGGAAGAGGGACTTGCCGGTGCTGGCGGAGTACTCGGTGATCTGGGTGTAGCCGGCGGGGCCGGTGTGATGCGGCGGGTAGAAGCTGGTCGCGGCGACGATCCTGGTGCCGTCCGGGGTGAGGACCGTGTTGGTGGTGGCGACGGTGCCGGCCCGGTACGGGAACGCCACGATGACCCTGGCCGTGGCGAGCGAGGTACCTGGGGCCGTGATGTCCAGCACGCGGACCTGCATGGTCTCGTTGTAGTGGCCGCCCCACTGCTGGAACTCCAGGTAACGGCCGTCGGCGGACCAGGAGAAGATCTGGCCCATGGGCTTCCAGTTGCCGATATTGCCGCTGCCATGCCAGGCCCAGGACCGGACCGTGCCGGTGGGCAGCGTGACCACCTGGACGGACTTGAGGCCCAGGTCCAGGGCGAGCCTGGTGCCGTCTGGTGACACGGCCATCCCGAACAAGGAATGGATCGGTCCCGGCACGCTGAGTCTGGTCAGCGTGGCCGCGTGGGTGGCCGAGGCGAAGGTCAGCTTGAAGAACACGGTGGGAGTGGTGTTGTCCCGATTCTCCGCGGGCAGCCCGGCCTGGCCGTGGCCGATATGCCAGTAGCGCTGGGCGGCCAGCACGAACGTGCGGTCGTCGGCGGCGCCGCTGACCCAGGTGAAGACCCGGTACGGGCGGGGCGGGGTGACCGTGGCGAGCGTGCGGCCGGTGACGGTGGACCGCACCACCGCCCGGTAGTCGCCCTCGGACTGGGTCGGGCCGGACAGGGCGACGAAGTATGGCGGCACCTTACGGAGGGCGGATGAGGGGCCGACGGGGGAACCGTTCCACCGTGTTGCCGTGGCCGGGCCGGTGCTCCGGGTATGGCCGTGGAACGTGGTGGAGATGGCCAGGGAGGCGGCGACCACGGCGGCGACGGCCGCCGCGGCGGCCAGCGGGGTGAGCCAGGTGCCCCAGCGGCCCGGGATCCGGGGCAGCCGGGCGCCGTGCCGGGTACTGCGCAGCCGCAGCGGCGGGACGGTGTGCGGGCTGATCTCCTCGCCGGTCTCCCGCAGCGCCATGCGGACCTTGTCTTCGACTGTGTTCATGACTGCTCCTGAAGCATCCGGCCCAGGGACGCGAGCGCCCGGTGCGTGGCGGATCTGACGCTGCTGGGGCTGATCCGCATGGTGGTGGCGGTTTCCTCGGCGGACAGGTCGAGATAGAACCGGAGCACGAGGGCTTCGCGCTGGCGGGGCGGGAGCCGCCGCACCGCCCGCATGATCTCCTCCCGTTCCTCCCTGCCGAGCACCGCGGACTCCGCGGAACGCGCCGGTTCTGACCGCCCGGCCAGGCCGTGCGGCGCGTGCGAGGTGGTCCTGCGGCGCAGTACCGAGCGGCACCGGTTCAGCACGGCGGACCGCACGTAGGAGACCGCGCTCCCCGGGTCGGACAGCTGCGACCAGCGCCGGTACAGCCCGCAGAATGCGTCCTGCACGGCGTCCTCGGCGCTCTGCCGGTCGCCGAGCATGATGTGGGCCAGCCGGATCATCCCGAGGGCGTGCGCCTCGTACAGCTGGGTCACTGCCCGCTCCGCGGTGGCCGGGCCGGCCCGGCCGGGGCTGGCCTGGGCGGCGGCACTTAGGGCGGTGACGGATCCCCGGATATTGGATTCCATGTCCCTGAGACGCGTGGCCCGGCCTTTCGCTGCTTCTCCTGGCAGCATCATCGCGCAACCCGGTAGCCGTCGGTGATCGTCTCGGTCACGCTGCCGCACGGGCGGGGCGCATGGAGTGCGCGACTCTCGGTAGAGTCCTGACAACAGGGCCGTGAGGCCGCATGCAGATGGCCGCCCCGGTAGCTACGTCCCCCAACGCGCCGGGCGGCGGCGCGGGCACAAGGAGAGCGTGCAGTGGCGAAGCTCGTCTACGCATTCAGCGAGGGCAACAAGGACCTGAAGGACCTGCTGGGCGGCAAGGGTGCCAACCTTGCCGAGATGACCAACATCGGCCTGCCCGTGCCGCCCGGCTTCACCATCACCACCGAGGCGTGCCGTCACTACCTGGAGCATGGCGGCGTCCCCGGCGGGCTCGCCGCGGAGGTCGGCGACCACCTGCGGCGGATGGAGCAGGCGATGGGCCGGCAACTCGGCGACCCGGCCGACCCGCTGCTGGTCAGTGTCCGGTCCGGGGCCAAGTTCTCCATGCCGGGGATGATGGACACCGTCCTGAACATCGGCATTACCGACGAGTCCGTGCACGGGCTGGCCAAGCAGTCCGGGAACGAGCGGTTCGCCTGGGACGCCTACCGGCGGCTGGTCCAGATGTTCGGCAAGACCGTGCTCGGCATCGACGGGGACGCGTTCGAGGGCGCGATCGACGAGGCCAAGCACGCCAAGGGCACCACCAACGACCTCGACCTGGACGCCGGCGACCTGAGCCAGCTCACCGAGCGGTTCAAGGAGATCGTCAGGGAGCACACCGGCCGGGAGTTCCCCCAGGAGCCGCACGAGCAGATGAACCTGGCAATCGAGGCCGTGTTCAACTCGTGGAACTCCGGCCGCGCCGTGCTCTACCGGCGGCAGGAGCGGATCCCCGCCGACCTCGGCACCGCGGTCAACGTGGTGGCGATGGTGTTCGGCAACCTCGGCGCCGACTCGGGCACCGGGGTCGCGTTCACCCGCGACCCGGGCACCGGCCAGCAGGGCATCTACGGCGACTACCTGCAGAACGCCCAGGGCGAGGACGTCGTCGCCGGGATACGGAACACCGTGCCGCTGCAGGACCTGGAGAAGATCGACCCCGCCTCCTACCGGCAGCTCGTGCAGATCATGGAGACGCTGGAGAACCACTACCGGGACCTGTGCGACATCGAGTTCACCATCGAGCGGGGCAAGCTGTGGATGCTGCAGACCCGGGTGGGCAAGCGCACCGCGGCGGCCGCGTTCCGCATCGCGACCCAGTTCGTCGACCAGGGCCTGATCAACATGGACGAGGCGGTCACCCGGGTCACCGGGGACCAGCTCGCGCAGCTCATGTTCCCCCGGTTCGACCTGTCCGGTAACCCCAGGAAGATCACCACCGGGGTCAGCGCGTCCCCCGGCGCCGCCGTCGGCAAGGCCGTGTTCGACTCGGCCCGCGCCGTCGAGCAGGCCGACGCGGGCGAGCACGTCATCCTGGTCCGCCGCGAGACCAACCCCGACGACCTGCACGGCATGATCGCCGCCCGGGGCATCCTCACCAGCCGGGGGGGCAAGACCAGCCACGCCGCGGTCGTCGCCCGGGGCATGGGCAAGACCTGCGTGTGCGGGGCCGAGCAGCTCGAGATGAACCTCGCGTCCCGCCAGTTCACCGCGCCGGGCGGCGTCACGATCCGCGAGGGCGACGTGATCTCCATCGACGGCTCCAGCGGCGTCGTGTACGCCGGTGAGGTGCCCGTCATGCCCTCCCCGGTGGTGGAGTTCTTCGAGGGCAGCCTGGACGCGGGGTCCGACGAGCTGGTCGGGGCAGTCGCCCGGATCATGGACCACGCCGACGTCAGCAGGCGGCTCGGCGTGCACGCCAACGCCGACACCGGCGAGGACTGCGCCAGGGCTCGCCGGTTCGGCGCCGGTGGGGTCGGCCTGGTCCGCACCGAGCACATGTTCCTCGGCGAGCGCCGCCAACTGGTGGAGCGGCTCATCCTGGCCGAGGACGAGGCGGGCAGGCAGGCCGCGCTTGACGCGCTGGTGCCGCTGCAGCGCGGCGACTTCGTGGAGATCCTCAGGGCCATGGACGGGCTGCCGGTCACCATCCGGCTGATCGACCCGCCACTGCACGAGTTCCTGCCCGACCTCACCGACCTGTCGGTCAAGGTCGCCCTAGCAGAGAAGGCGGGCGGGGCCACCGAGAAGGACCGCAAGCTGCTCGACGCGGTGCGCCGCCTGCACGAGCAGAACCCCATGCTGGGGCTGCGTGGTGTCCGGCTGGTCCTGGTCATCCCCGGCCTGCTGGACATGCAGGTACGGGCGATCGCCGAGGCAGCGGCGGAGCTGAAGCAGGCGGGCCGCGATCCCAGGCCGGAGGTCATGATCCCGCTGACCGGCTCGGTGCAGGAGATGGAGATCTCCCGTGACGCCACCGCGAAGGTACTGGCCGAGGTCGAGGCAGAGACCGGTGTGCATGTGCACACCATGATCGGCACCATGATCGAGGTGCCCCGGGCGGCGATGATCGCCGGGGAGATCGCCAAGTCCGCCGAGTTCTTCTCCTTCGGCACCAACGACCTCACCCAGATGGGCTGGGGCTTCTCCCGCGACGACGTGGAGGGCGCGTTCTTCAGCCGCTACATCGAGCTGGGCATCTTCGGGGTGTCCCCGTTCGAGACCATCGACACCGAGGGCATCGGCCGCATGGTCCGGATGGCGTCGGAGGAAGGCCGGGCGGCCCGCCCGGGCCTGGAACTCGGGGTGTGCGGCGAGCACGGCGGTGACCCGGAGTCCGTTCACTTCTTCCACGAGGTCGGCCTCAACTACGTGTCCTGCTCGCCCTTCAGGGTGCCGGTGGCCCGGCTGGAAGCCGGCCGCGCGGCGCTCCTGGAGACCGCTGGGGGCAGCGACACCCGGTGAGCCCGGGCACGGGCTACGACGCCCACGCCACCGCGCGCTGGGCGGCCGAGCCGGGGAAGGAGGATCCGCCGGCGGATCGCCGCCGGGGGCCCTTCGTCCGCGACCGGGCCCGGGTGCTGCACTCCTCCGCGCTGCGCAGGCTCGCCGCCAAGACGCAGGTGGTCGGGGTGGGCGTGGGCGACTTTCCCCGGACCAGGCTCACCCACTCGCTGGAGTGCGCGCAGATCGGCCGGGAGTTCGGCGCCGAACTCGGCTGTGACCCGGACCTGGTGGACGCCGCCTGCCTGGCCCACGACCTGGGGCACCCGCCGTTCGGGCACAACGGCGAGGTGGCCCTGGCCGGGCTGGCCGCCGGCTGCGGCGGGTTCGAGGGCAACGCGCAGAGCCTGCGGCTGCTCACCCGGCTGGAGGCGAAGGTGGCCGGGGCGGGCCTCAACCTGACCCGGGCCACCCTCGACGGATGCATCAAGTACCCGTGGGGCGCCCCCGGGCCCCAGGCCGCGGCGGGCCTGCCTGCCAAGTTCGGGTACTACGCCGACGACGCCGCCGCGTATCGCTGGATAAAAGAGCAGGCGCCGGACGGGAAGCTCTGCCTGGAGGCCCAGGTGATGGACTGGGCCGACGACATCGCGTACTCGGTGCACGACCTGGAAGACGGGCTGCAGGCAGGGCATATCACGCTGCGGGCGCTGCGCGGGGCGGCCGAGCGGGCGGCGGTCACCGAGCAGGCCAGGACCCGGTACCTCTCGCCGGGGGTGACCGGGGCGGAGCTGGACGAGGTGTTCGGCGGGCTGCTCGGGCTGCCGTTCTGGCCGAGATCCTACGACGGCGGGCCCGCCGCCCTGGCCGCGCTGAAGCACCTGACGAGCGAGCTGATCGGCCGGTTCTGCGGGAGCGCGCAGCAGGCGACGCTCGCGGCCGCCGAGGGCCGGTTCCCGCTCACCAGGTACGCCGCCGGCCTGGTGGTGCCCCCGCGGCAGCGGCTGGAATGCGCCCTGCTCAAGGCGGTGACCGCGCATTTCGTGATGAGCCGGGAGGGGGTCGCCGCCCGGCAGGCCGCCGAGCGTGAGCTGATCGCCGAACTGGCGGCCGCGGTGCGGGCCGGTGCCCCGGCCACCCTTGACCCGGTGCTGCGGCCCGCCTACCTCGCCGCGGAGTCCGACCAGGCGCGGCTGCGGGTGGTGGTGGACCAAATCGCGTCGCTCACCGATACTTCTGCCATCGCCTGGCATGATCGCCTGTGCCGGGGCCCGCGCCCGGCGCCGCGGAACCGGCCAGCCGGGGCGTTATCCCTCCGGCGGCGGCGGCCGTGAGGAAAGAGGGAACGTCAGATGCCCGCTGAACCCACGTACGTGATCGTCGGTGCCAGCCTGACCGGCGCCAAGGCGGCGGAAACCCTCCGGGAGGAGGGCTTCGGGGGTGCCGTGGTGCTACTGGGGGAGGAGCACGAGCGGCCATACGAGCGCCCGCCGCTGTCCAAGGGCTACCTGCTCGGCAAGGACGAGCGGTCCTCCATCTACGTGCACGAAGAGTCCTGGTACGCGGACAACGGCGTGGACCTGCGGCTGGGCGTGACGGCGACCGGGCTCGACCTGGGCGCGCGGCGGGTTCGGCTCGCCGACGGCGGCACCGTCGGCTACGACCGGATGCTGCTAGCCACCGGCGCGGCCCCGCGCCGCCTTAGCGTGCCGGGGGCTGACCTGGAGGGCGTGATGTACCTGCGCCGGGTCGGTGACAGCGAGCGCCTCGCGGCCGCGCTGCGCGGCGGCGGCCAGGTGGTGATCGTCGGCGCGGGCTGGATCGGGCTGGAGGTGGCCTGCGCCGCCCGGGAGGCCGGCTGCGAGGTCACCGTGGTCGAGCCCGAGGCCGGCGCGCTGCACCGGCACCTGGGCCCCGAACTCGGCGGCATGTTCGCCGACCTGCACCGCGAGCACGGCGTGGTGTTCCGGTTCGGCGAGTCGGTCACCGAACTGCGCGGCTCAGGCGGCAAGGTCAGCGCCGCGGTCACCTCCGCGGGGGCGGTGCTGCCCGCGGAACTGGTGGTGGTCGGGATCGGGGCGGTGCCGGTGACGAGGCTGGCCGCGGACGCCGGCCTGGACGTCGCCAACGGGGTGATCGCCGATGCCGGGCTGCGCACCTCGGCGCACGAGGTGTTCGCGGCCGGGGACGTGGCCAACGCGTTCCACCCCCTGCTCGGCAAGCACATCCGGGTGGAGCACTGGGCCAACGCGCTGAACGGCGGCCCCGCGGCGGCCAGGTCCATGCTTGGCCAGGGGGTCAGCTACGACGTGGTGCCTTACTTCTTCAGCGACCAGTACGACCTGGGCATGGAGACGGCCGGGCTGCCCGAGCCGGGCTCCTACGACCAGGTCGTCTACCGTGGCGACCGGGACGCGCGCGAGTTCATCGCGTTCTGGCTGTCCGGCGGGGCCCTGGTCGCCGGGATGAACGTCAACGTCTGGGACGTGAGCGACGACATCCAGGCCGTTATCCGCTCCCGCCGCCAGGTGGACCCCGCCCGGCTGGCCGACCCCGACGTCCCCATCCCCGAACTCTGACCAGGCGTGAACGCGGCGCACGCGCCGCGTTCAGCCGCCGGCGAGGATCGCGGCGAGGACGGCCGGGGTGTCGGTGAGGTCGGCCAGCACGGCGTGCGCCCCGGACGCGGCGAGCCTGGCGGCGGTGGTCCCGCCGGTGGCCACCGCCACGGCCCGGGCGCCGGTCTCCAGCGCGGCGGCCACGTCCAGCGGCGTGTCACCGACCAGCACGGTCGCCGGGCCGGAGAAGTCCGCGCCGTAGCTGCGGGCGGCGTTGTCCCTGGCCAGGTGCACCAGTTCGGCGCGGGCCTCGTGCGACTCGCCGTAGGCGCCGATCGCCAGGTCAAGATGGGCGTCCAGGCCGAGCGCGCCGAGTTTCATCTCGGCCATCGGCCGGACGTTCCCGGTGAGCACCGACTGCACCACGCGCACGTCCGGTGCGCCGTCCCGTGCGCGGGTGCCGTCGCCATCCTGGGCGGCGGCGCCGTAGGCGGCCAGCGCGTCCAGGGCCGCGGCGGCGCCGGGCAGCGCCCGGCTGTGCCGTTCGGTAAGCTCACGGCCGGCCGGCGCCAGCGCGGCCAGCCTGGCCAGGAACTGATCCAGGTGCTGGCGCGGCTCGGGGATCCCGGCCCGGCCCAGCGTGTCGAGCACGATGGCCCGGTCGGTGCGCCCGGCCATGTCCGCCGCGCCGGGCAACTCGGCGCCGAACATGTCGCGGAACACCATCCGGTACAGCCGGGTGCCGACCCCACCGGCGTCGATGAGGGTGAAATCGATGTCCCAGAGCACCAGCAGGCAGCGCACCCGGCGACCTTAGCAAGACGCCACCCGCCGGCCCTGGCAGGGCGCCGGCCTGGCGCCCGCCGTCGCCCGCCCCGTCCGCTTCCGGGCCCGCGCCGGCGGCAGATGGCGCGGCTCGCACGGCAAGCCCGCCGAATGTGGGTACCTGGGGCTAGACTCGCCGCGACGGGGAGCGCTGAACGAGGGGTTGCGAGTGGCAGGCCGGATCCGCGACGAGGACATCGCGCTGATCCGCGAGCAGTCGCTCATCGCCGAGGTGATCGGCGAGTACCTGCAGCTCCGCAACGCCGGGGGCGGCTCGCTCAAGGGCCTGTGCCCGTTCCACGATGAGAAGACCCCGTCGTTCAACGTGACCCCGGCCCGCGGCCTGTGGTACTGCTTCTCCTGCGCGGACGGCGGCGACGTCATCCGGTTCGTGGAGAAGGTGGACAACCTCACCTTCCCCGAGGCGGTCGAGCGGCTTGCCGCCAGGGCCGGCCTCGAGCTCACCTACGAGCAGGGCGGGCACGTCCCCGGGCACGAGCAGAGCAGGCGGCGCCGGCTGCTCGCCGCGCACCAGGCAGCGGCCGATTTCTATGCCGAACGGCTTCGCGCGCCGGCGGCCGCCCCGGCCAGGGAGTTCCTCTCCGAGCGGGGATTCGAGTTGGCCGACGCGGAGGGTTTCGGCTGCGGCTACGCGCCCGCCGAGTGGGAGGCGCTGACCCGGCACCTGCGCGGCCGCGGGTTCACCGACGCCGAGCTGCTGCTTTCCGGGCTGGCCAGCCAGGGCAGGCGCGGCCCGGTGGACCGGTTCCGCGGCCGGCTGATGTGGCCGATCAGGGACCTGACCGGCGACGTGATCGCGTTCGGCGCGCGAAAGCTGGACCCGGACGACAACGGCCCCAAGTACCTGAATACGCCGGAGACACCGCTGTTCAAGAAGAGCGCGGTGCTGTACGGGGCGGATCTGGCCAAGCGGGAGATCGCCCACCGGCGCCAGGCGGTGATCGTCGAGGGCTACACCGACGTGATGGCCTGCCACCTGTCCGGCGTGCCCACTGCCGTCGCCACCAGCGGCACCTCGTTCGGCGACGGCCACGTCAAGGTGCTGCGGCGGCTGCTGATGGACGCCGACCAGTTCCTCGGCGAGGTCGTGTTCACCTTCGACGGGGACGCGGCCGGGCAGCGGGCCGCGCTGCGCGCCTTCGACCTTGAGGAGCGGTTCGTCACCCAGACGTTCGTGGCGGTGCAGGCCGACGGCCTGGATCCGTGCGACCTGCGGGTCAAGCACGGGCCGGAAGCCGTGCGCGACCTGGTGGCCAGGCGGGTCCCGGTGTTCGAGTTCGCGATCCGCAGCGAACTGGCCAAACACAACCTGGACACCAACGAGGGCCGCCTCGCCGCGCTCGACGCGTCCGCCCGGATCATCGCCCGGATCAAGGACCGCGGCCTGCGCGACAGGTACGCGGTCAGCCTGGACCGGTGGCTCGGCATGCTGAACGAGGAGTTCGTGCTCGGCCGGGTCCGTGAGCACGCGTCCCGGCCGCAGGCCAGGGCGGGTCCCGGCGGGCCGGTCCTGGGGTCCGGGCCCGGCCGTGGCCCGGCGGGAACCGGGCCGGGACGGGCGGCCGGGGGACCGGGAAGGCCCGGGCGGCCCGGCGGCCCGGCGGGCCCCGGGGGACCGGGCGGGCCTGGTGCGCCGGGTGCCCGCGCGGTCCGGGGCGGGCCGGGCGCGGTGGCGGGCGGCGGGCCCGCGGGGCAGGGCGCCGCGGTGTACGACCGGGCCGGTGGCCCGGCCGAGCCGGCGCCCTACGACCTCGCCGACCCGGTGATCCAGGTGGAGCGTGAGGCCCTCAAGCTGGCCGTGCAGCGCCCGGCGCTGTGCGGTCCCGCGTTCGACGTGCTCGGCCCGGCCGCGTTCACCGCGCAGCCGCACGCCGCCGTGCGCGAGCTGATCGACGGCTGTGGCGGGGCCAGGGGAGCGGCCGGGGCGCAGGAATGGGTGGCCCGGCTGCGGGACGCCGCCCCGGACGACCAGATCCGCGGGTTCGTGACCCAGCTCGCCGTGGAGGCGCTCCGGGTGCCGAGGGCCGACGGTGAGCCGGACACGCGCTACGCCGACGCGGTCCTCGCCCGGGTCGAGGAACTCGCCGTCAGCCGCAGGATCGCCGAAGTCAAGTCCCGGCTGCAACGGCTGAACCCGGTGGACGCCCGGCCCGAGTACAACCGGACCTTCGGTGACCTGGTCGCGCTTGAGCAGCGCCGCAAGGCTCTGGTGGAGAAGGCGGCCGGGGCTTTCTAACCGGTACCTGCCGGAACGACCGGTTCGCCGCGTGAGTGTGGGTCGCGTCATATATCTGACTTCGGGATGTCAGCGTTACGTGCCTGCAGGTGACAAAATTAAGCCCATCAGAACCAGGGCTCCCTGGCGCACACTGGGTTCCGTGACTTTTACGTTACTTTCCCCTGCGCGGCCGCCCGGCGATCCCATGGCAGACCTGCTAGCGCGGGCTAGAGAGCAGGGTGCCGTGGCTGTCGGGGACATCGCGGTCGCCATCGACTCCAGCGACCTGCCGGCCCACGCGCTCGACGGCATCGTGCGGATGCTCACGGCCGAAGGCGTCGAGGTGGTGGACGCCGCACCCGAGGAGGCGGAAGCCCCGTCCGGGGGCGAGCCCAGCGAAGAGACACGCCGGCCGGTCACCGGCGACCTGGTCCGGATCTACCTGCGTGAGATCGGCCGGGTCCCGCTGCTGACCGCCGAGGAGGAAGTAGAACTGGCCAAGGCCATCGAGGCCGGCCTGTTCGCCGAGGAGAAGCTGCACGGCGGCTTCTCGCTGGCCGGTGCCGAACGGGCCGAACTAGCCCTGCTCGGCCACGACGGGCTGCGCGCCAAACAGCGGCTGATCGAGGCGAACCTGCGCCTGGTGGTATCGATCGCCAAGCGGTACATCGGCCGCGGCCTTGGCTTCCTGGACCTGATCCAGGAGGGGAACCTGGGGCTGATCCGCGCGGTGGAGAAGTTCGACTACACCAAGGGATACAAGTTCTCCACCTACGCGACCTGGTGGATCCGGCAGGCGATCACTCGTGCGATCGCGGACCAGGCGCGGACCATCCGGATCCCGGTCCACATGGTGGAAACGATCAACAAGATGGCCCGGGTCCAGCGCCAGCTGCACCAGGCCCTGGGGCGGGAGGCCGCCCCGGACGAGATCGCCGCCGAGATGGGCCTCCCGGTGGAGCGGGTCGCGGAGATCCAGCGGATCGCGCAGGAGCCGGTGTCCCTGCAGGCGCCGATCGGTGAGGAAGACTCAGACCTGGGCGACTTCATCGAGGACACCGATGCCGTGGTCCCGATGGAGGCGGCCGCGTTCATCATGCTCCAGGATCAGCTCAGCGAGATCCTGGACGCGCTGTCCGGGCGGGAGCAGAAGATCATCCAGCTCCGGTTCGGCCTGACCGACGGCCACCCCCGGACCCTGGAGGAGGTGGGCCGGGAGTTCGGCGTGACCAGGGAGCGGATCCGGCAGATCGAGTCCAAGACCCTGGCCAAGCTGCGCCATCCCAGCCGCGCCCAGTTGCTCCGCGGTTACCTGGGCTGACGCCCAGCCGGGGCGGGCAGTCGTTCGGCGGGGCACGGGCGGCTGAGGGCCGCGCGGGGCCGCGTTTTGGCTGATAAGAACGGATGCGTGCGTCAGCCGATGTGGTGGCGGTGCGCGTAGCCGATGGCGGCCGCCCGGTCCCGGGACCCGGTCTTGGCGAAGATCCGGTTGATGTGGGTCTTGATCGTGTGGTTGCTGAGGAACAGCTTCGCGGCGATCTCCGGGTTGGTCAGGCCGCGGCCGATGAGGCCGAGGATCTCGACCTCGCGCTGCGTCAGCCCGTCGGGGGCGGGCGCCGGGGCGGCCTCCGGTTTGGCCGGTGCCGCCATGGCGGCGAGTAGCGTGGCGTGGGCGCGCGGGTCGAAGACCGTCAGGCCGCGGGCCGCCGCGTGCAGCGCCTGGGCGATGTGCGTGCGGTCGGCGTCCTTGGTCAGGTAGCTGCGCGCGCCGGCCTGCAGGGCGTCAAGGACGGAGCTGTCGTCGGCGTAGGTGGTGAGCACGACGATGGCGACGCCGGGGTGCTCGGCGGTGAGCCGGCGGGTGGCGCCGATGCCGTCAAGGACGGGCATGTGCAGGTCCAGCAGGATCGCGTCGGGATGGTGCTCGGCCACGAGTTCCAGTGCCTGCTCCCCGTCCGCGGCCGCGCCGGCCACCTCGATCCCGGGCAGCCCGCCGAGCAGCAGCACCAGGCCCTCGCGCACGCTGGCCTGATCGTCGGCGATGACGATGCGCAGCGGCGGGCCTTCTGGGGTTTCCTGGGCGGTCACGACGGCACGTTTCCCGGCCGGGGGCGGGGCAGTTCGGCGGACACGATCCACTGGTTGTCGCGGCGCCCCGCCTGCAGCGTGCCGTTCAGCAGCCGGAGGCGCTCCCGCATGCCGGTCAGCCCGTAGCCGGCGTTGACCGTGCTCACGCCGGCCTCGCCGTCCGGGCCGGTGGCCGCGGGCAGGTCGTTGCGGACGGTGAGCCGCACGTCGGCGTCGGAGTAGTCGAGGCGGACCGCGACGCCCTGCCCCGCCGCGTGCTTGGCCGCGTTGACCAGGGACTCCTGGGCGACGCGCAGCAGCGCGACGGTGGCGTCCGGCGGCAGCGGACCGGGGGAGCCGCCGACGTCGAAGGTGGCCGGGACGTGGTAGCGCTGCGCGTGGGTGTCGCTGGCCCTGGCGAGTTCCTCATCGAGCGGCAGGGTACCGGCCCGCAGCGCGTGCACCGCCCGGCGCGTCTCGACCAGGCCCTCGGCGGCCATCCGCTGGGCGGCGGCGAGGACCTCGTCCGCCCGGGCGGCGTCCCCGGTGTCGGTCAGCACCGCGCGGGCGGCCTGGATCTGGATACCCAGCGCGCCGAGGGAATGGGCGAGCACGTCGTGGATCTCCCGGGCGATGCGGGCCCGCTCGTCCAGCAGACCGGCCCGGCGCTGCTCGGCCTCCAGGTCTTCGCGCTGGGCAAGGAGCTGCGCCGCCTGCTCCGCCTGGACCCGGTAGGCGCCCCGGTTGCGCCCCACCACCAGGCCGGCCAGCAGGATCGACGGGAGCCCGAGCAGGGTGCCGTAGCCGCCGCCGAAGGCAAGCCCGCTGATCTCGGTCGCCAGGATGCCGGATCCCGTCACCGCCAGGGCCGCGCCCAGGCCGTCGTCGCTGGCGGCCATCATCGCCGCGACGAACCCGAAGGCCACCATGGCGGAGCCGCCGTACCCGGCGCCGCAGGCGAGACCCGAGGCGACCGCGATCACGCCGCGGAGCACGGTGAGCGCCCGGCGGTGATGCCGCGCCTCGGGCGGGCGCGCCTCGAGCAGCGCCCACGCCAGCAGTGCCACGCCGAGCAGGCCGTAACCGGCTGCCTGCACCGCCACGGCACCAGGCTGGTGCGCCGGCGCGATCAGGAACGCCAGCAGGCCGAGCCAGGCGAAGCCCAGGCCGCGGGCCAGCCAGTTGACCGTGCGCAGCATGACTCCAAGTATCACGGCGGGCGTGGTACCACGGCGCCGGCCCGTGGGCTGAATGCCGGTGGCCCGGCCTGGTACCGGGTGGTACCAGCGGGCTCGCGCGGTCTGGTGCCGCAGGCCGGCCCGTGCTCCGATTCGCGGAACGCCGCGCGCCGGGATGGTGGGTTCGTCGGCGAAGAACGAGTCACCAGGAGCACGAGATGTCTTCCGAACTCACCGAAGCGATGATCGTCAACGGCGTGGTGCTCGCCACGGTGCTGGCCACCGACCTGGGCCCCGCCCGGAAGATCGGCCCCATGCGGATGCTGCGCCCGGTGATCGCCGCCGCGGTGATCGTGCCGCTGTTCATCTCCCGGCCGGTCACTCACGGCGCGGGCCTGGCGGTGGAGATCGCGGGCGTGGTCGCGGGCCTGCTCGCCGGGCTGGCCGCCGTCGCCCTGATGGGGGTCTACCGCAGCCCGGAGACCGGTAGGCCGGTCAGCCGGGCCGGGGCGCCCTATGCGATCTTGTGGATCGTCATCATCGGCGCCAGGGCGGCCTTCTCCTACGGCGCCGCGCACTGGTTCACCGCCTCGCTGGTCGGCTGGGCCGTCGCGAACCAGGTCAGCGCGGCGGCCATCACCGACGGGCTGATCTTCATGGCGGTGGCCATGGTGCTCATCCGCACCGCCGGGATCGGCTACCGCGCGTCCCGCCAGCCCGTCCCGGCGCTAGCCGCGCAGAACGCCTAGGCCGCGTGCACCGCGAGCCCGCGCCGCGGGCCCGGCGGGGTTGCGCCCTCGCCGGGCCCGCGGCGACCGGGCTATGCCTGGGCCGCCCGCGGCGGCCGGTCTACGCCTGGGCCGGTGGCGGCGCGGTGAACCCGCTGCGCGGCGGCGCGGCGGGCACCGCGCCCGCGTGGGCCTCGGACAGCCGGTAGTAGACCAGCGTGACCACCAGCGCGTAGAACGGCGCCAGGAGGGTGCCCGCGACCACGCTGCTGACGAAGCTGCGGATCGCGGCGGGCGCCGCGAGCAGCGCCAGCCCCAGCGCGATGTTGACCGCGATCCAGATCAGGAAGACCAGCACGTAGGTGCCGAACGCCTGCCAGAAGTGACCGCTGATGGCTCGCCAGCTCTTGCCGAACGCCGCCATGGCGCCCGACTCGCCGACGACGATCGTCGGCACGATGAGGGACCAGTACGTCAGCAGGATCAGGCCGGGCACGACCAGGAGCACCAGGCCGGCCCCGATCCCGATCCCGGCCAGCAGCGACGCGCCCGCGACCGGGAGGACGAAGGGCGCGGCGGCGGAGATCGTCCCGCCGATGCTCAGGTCGGCGCGGCCGTCCCTGACGTCCTGCACGGCCTTGATCATGGCGGCCTGGACCAGGAACGCGGCGATGAACTCGATGATGGCCGCCAGGAAGTAGCCGGTGGCCCCGGCGGACACGGTCAGGACGGCCACGATGATCGCCGTGACGAGGTACAGCACGAATGCGATGGTGAGGAAGTGGGCGGCGAAGCGGCGGTAGAGACCCCAGGCTTCGGCCAGCACGCCCGTCAATGGGTTCATACCGTGACCATAACACTACTTTAAGTAATAGAGCCAGGTCAGAGGTGCTCTTGGCGGGCTGGCCGATGGCGCCGAGGCCCCGGGCAACGCGGCGGGGAACCGGTCAGCCGGGCGTGACGCGGCGCGGGGCCGGGCAGCGCGGCGCGGGGCCGGTCAGCCGGGTGCGGGCCGGTCAGCCGGGTGCGGGCCGGTCAGCCGGGGTGCGGGCCGGTCAGCCGGGTGCGGGCCGGTCAGCCGGGTGCGGGCCGGTCAGCCGGGTGTGGGGCCGGTCAGCCGGGTGTGGGGCCGGTCAGCGTGACGCGGCGCCGGTCAGCCTTCGGCCGTCCCTGGCGCCTGCGCGTAGTGGCCCCGCCCGCCGTCGGCCGGGCGCCCGTTGGACTCCCTGACCCGCATGCCCGGGACATGGTCATGGATCGCCCCGCCGACCTTGGCCCGTGCCGCGCCCGCGCGGTCAGCCACCTTGCCGCCCGCCGCCTTAGCGTAGCTCGCCGCCTGCGCCTGGAGCGCACCGGCCGCCTGCTGCACCGCCGGGCTGTCCGCCAGCTTGCGGGCTAGTTTCCGCATCTGCTCGTAGCGCTCCCGGCCTGCCCTGGCCCCGAGCACGAAGCCGATGCCCAGGCCGGTAAAGAAAACGAAGCGGTAGCGCATCTGAGACCTCTCTTACGCCTGCGTTCGCCGAATGGACCTGCGAGGTTGACTTCCCCGCCAGATCGGGGCCTACTCCCCGTGGCGCCATCATTCCGCCACGCGGGCCCCGATCGCCGCGGCCGTCATGGCGGTCACGGTGGCGGCCGGCCGGGCCACCCAGCTTGCCTGGGCCCAGATCCCGGGCTGAGCCGGCCCGCTCCCAGGTGCGCTACCCTTATCTGCGCAACCCCGTCAGGGCAGGAGCGGAACCACACGCAGCCGCGCCTCGCACTGACCAATCCCGCGTAGCTCAATCGGCAGAGCGTCCGGCTGTTAACCGGCAGGTTATAGGTTCGAGTCCTATCGCGGGAGCCCGTATCACCGCAGGTCAGCCCCGGTTTGCGCCGGGGCTTTCCCATTCCGTGCCAGCGACGTGCCAGACGGCCCGCCATCGGTTGACCAGATGATGCCATTCGTGTAATTTCCTGGCCAGAGCCGGACCCCGCAGGCACCCGGCGGCGAGCCGTCCCAGGACACTCGACTCCGCCGGGCCGCTGAAAGGAACCGCGGCACCCGGCGGCGACCCGCCCGGCTGTCAAGCGGGCACTCGCCGTCCGGCCCGCCGCGCAACCGAGACGGGACACCACTCTCCCGGGAAGCCGGAACCGCAGGCACCCGGCGCGCGACCCGCCATTTAAGGCACTCCGCGCCGGCCCGCTGAGAGGGACCGCGCAGCAGTAAGCGCGGCTGCCGAGGCGGGGCACCACTTCCTTGGCCGTAACCCAGCATGGGCACGCCCAAGGAGGTACCACGGTGCCCGCAACTGCCCGGCGCAAGATCCCCCGCCGCATCGTCCCCCTCGCCGAAGGCGCCGAATACGGCCAGGTGTCCAGCAAGACCCTGCGCCGCTACGGCGCCGCCGGGCTCATCACGCTCTACCGCGTCGGCCCCAAGCTGCTCCAGGTCGATCTTGACGAGATCGACCGGATCATCCGCCCTGTCCCCACGGCTGGCGCGTGATGCGGCCTGACCGGCCCCCGGGCAAGCGAATCGGCCCCGCCCAGCAGCAGAGCCGACCCGGTGGCGACAGCGACGAAGCCGACTCCAGGCTACAGCCAGCCACCGCCAACAGCCCGCAGTGTTCCTGGTGCCATGGCCCGCTGCCGCCCCGCAGGCGCCGCTTCTGCTGCGACGACCACCGTCGCCGCGGGCAGAAGTCCGAGCGGGTCATCGAGAACGACTCCTATGCCGATGGCGTCGTGCGGCTGATCCGCAGCATGGGCAAGCGCGCGTCGGCCGACCTCGAAGCGCTGGAGTGGCTCGCCGGAGCGGCCGATTATGCCCGCGCCGCGCTCGCCATGGCGGTGGACGGGTGCCGGGCCCGTGGCTACAGCGACACCGAGATTGGGATGGCTCTGGGCCTGCCCCGGGAGTCTGCCAGGCAGGCTGTCGGCCAGCGGTTCGGGCGTAAACGGGACGTTCACACCGGACCGGCGGAATCCGGGGCTGCGGGATGACCGGCTACGGGCTCCATATTTTCGAGCAGCACGCCGCCCTGCTCGCCGCGTCGGCCATCTCGCCCGAGGTCACCAGGCAACGCGGGTACGTGTCAGCGGGCGAGAAGACCCGGCTGGAGCGGGCCGGGTTCGCCAAGGCGCAGCGGATCGTGCCAAGCCTGCTCATCCCCATCTACGGCACGGACGGGGAGCTGCGGCTGCACCAGAACAGGCCCGATAACCCGCGGCTGGACAACGGGAAGCCGCGCAAGTACGAGACACCCTGGCGCCACCCGATCTGCCTGGACGTGCCGCGCCGCGTGACCGGGCAGCTCGCCGACCCCGCCGTGCCGCTGTGGATCACCGAGGGCGCCCGCAAGGCCGACGCGGCAGTGACGGCCGGGCTGTGCTGTATCGCGCTGATCGGGGTGGACGGCTGGCAGTCCAAGGGCGTGGCGCTGCCGGACTGGAAACTCGTCCGGCTGAAGGACCGGGAGGTGCTGATCGCCTACGACTCCGACGTGATGACCAAGCCGGAGGTCGGCAGATCACTGCGGGGGATAACCACGTGGCTGCAGTTCATGGGCGCCAAGGTCCGGCACGTGATCCTGCCGGACGGCGAGGACGGCGCCAAGACCGGCCTGGACGACTACCTCGCCGCCGGGCATGACGTGGCAGAGCTGGCCGCGCTCGCCCGCGACCCGGCCAGTCCCGCTCCCCGTGTAGAACCGCCCCCACAGCACATCCCGGACTGGCGCGGCGACCCTGCCGCGCTGCTCGATGAGGTGCACGAGTTCATTGGCCGCTACGTGGCGTTCCCGTCCGAAGCCGCCGCGCATGCCGTCACCCTCTGGGCCGCGCACTGTCACGCCCCGGACTCTTTCGAGTCCACCCCGCGGATCGCGCTGCTTTCGCCCGAGCCCGGCTCGGGCAAGACGCGCACGCTCGAAGTGCTGGAGCTGCTCACCCCGCGCCCGATGCACGCGCTTAATGCGTCAACCGCGGCGATCTTCCGCAGCATCGAAAAGTCCCGGCCGACGCTGCTAATCGACGAGTGCGACGCCATCTTCACCAAGCGCGGGAAAGACGACTCGAACGAGGATCTGCGGGCGATGCTGAACGCCGGTCACCGGAAAGGCGCCGTCATTCCCCGGTGCACCGGGCTCCAGCACGACGTGACCTTGTTCCCGGTGTATGCGGCCGTCGCGCTCGCGGGACTCGGCGACCTTCCCGCGACGCTCATGTCCCGGTCGGTGGTTATCCGCATGCGGCGGCGCGCGCCCGGTGAGCGTGTCGAGCCATTCCGGGTGCGCCAGGCGACCGCTGGCGCCAAGCCGCTGGCTGACCGGCTGGCCGCGTGGATGAAAGATGCCTCTGCCGCACTAACGGGCAGCTACCCGAAGATGCCGCCCGGCATCACCGACCGGCCCGCCGATGTGTGGGAACCGCTGATCGCCGTCGCAGACGCCGCGGGCGGGGACTGGCCGAAGCGCGCACGGGAAGCGTGCGCCGAGCTGGCCGCCGCGGCCGAGACTGGCGAGGCAAGCCTTGGGGTGCGGCTGCTCGCCGACCTCGCCGAGGTGTTCGCCATCCGCGACGATCACGGCAACCCGACCGGGGAACTAGAGAAGGAACTTCCTACGAAGGCGATCCTGGACCGGCTGAAAGCCCTCGAAGAATCACCATGGAACGCGCTCGGAAAGCGCGGTGAGCCACTGGACGCCCGCGGGCTCGCCATGCGTCTCCGGGGCTACGGCGTCACGTCCGGCAACCTTCCGCGCGATGACGGCACGCGCCGGAAGGGATACTTCGCCTCAGGCTTCGCCGACGCATGGATGCGTTACCTGCCCGATGCCCGCATAAGCGCTCCATCCGCTCCACCCGCTCCGCCGCAGGCAGACGACCTGTTCACTGGAGCGGATGCCAGCACTGGAGCGGATACATCCGCTCCACCAATTCCACCCGCTCCACCAGACGACGCTCTGACCAGCACTGACACGGATGGAGCGGATGGAGCGGACTTGCGGGCAACGGAGACCGGTCCACGGCCCGGTGAATCACCGCTCGGCTACGCCCAGCGGCTCGGCCGCGAACGAGCCGAGGCCGCGCCATGAGGCCCGCACTGCTCGACCCGCTGCCGCTCGCCGACCGGGTACGCACGGCACGCCGCCCCGGGGTGTGCACCACCGCCGTGGCCACCACCACCGGAAGGACGGCAGCACCATGACCGATCCGCCGCTCGCGCTGCGCCCTGGACAGGCCGACTGGGAAACGGAGATGTGGGCCCGCGCCCCTTGTCGAGTTCGCCGTCGACGGCACACCGCCGCCAGTACCGCTGCTCGTGCCGCCCGGCACCGAAGACGAGTTGCTCGCCGCCATGCTCGAATTGCTCGGCGAGGTGGGCGAATGGTGAACGAAGCCCAGCGCGCCAAGTGGAAGGCCGCCATCGCCGCGCACAGGCGAGCACAGCGGCGCGGCAGGCACCGCAGACTGAAGCCAATCACCGGCTACGTCATCAAGCCGCTAGGCAGTCCGCTTTCCGAAAAGCCTCAAGGCCACCTTCATTGTCCGGATAGCGACCAGGGAACCTTTGGTGAGTAGGGGCACGCTGCCCGTGACCTGGGCCAGCGCGGTCCCGGGCGATTGCCCGGGCAGCACTTCCCTCGCCGTGTAACCGAGAGTCCCGCGAAAGTCGCCATGCGCCAGAGCGGAACAGATCTTCCAGAGAAGCAGTTGCTGAGAGCTGCCCGAAGAGAGATGCGAACCGGCCGCCTCGACGATGGCCCCGTAGTCGAGCCTCTTCTTGATCGCCTTCTGTTTCGCATTGATCTGATCCTGGTCAGTTGTCGCCGGCGGAAGCAGGTCGGTCAGTTCCTTGAGCCGATCATCCTTGCTCTTCCCAGGTGGCGCTCCCATCAGTTCACGTACAGATGCCTGCGCGCCCGACTCCTTCCATTCCAGCCTTAGCCGCCGTAGCAGCCTCACGTCCGCATCGTCAGACTCCAGCATCCAGACCGCGCGGCTCGCGTTCTCCAGCGCTCCCCGCACAAGGGAGCACTGCGCCTGGATGTGAATCCTGGCTTCGACCTGATCGGGGCCCGTCCAGTGAAAGAGGCTGCCCCGCAGACACGCGAGATGATCCACCGCCGCGAGTATGGCCGCCCAGACGGCGTGACTCACCTGATAGGGACCCGCGCGACGGTCGTCATAAGCAAGACCGCAGCCAGGTACTAGCTGCGGCGGCGGGCTACCTGTCAGGTTCACCCAGCCGGGCACGATCTCCAGCGCTTCACGAAGGGTGCGTAGCTGCCGGTCTTCATCTGACGTCACGCGCCGAACCTAGTCGCACCGCGTTCTCTCGTCAGGTGGATTACGAGCGGCATAGATCGATGGCCGCCGCTGCTTTAGGCCGGGCGGGCAGTGACCCCCCCTAAGCGGTCGGACGATCGGCGCCAAGATCACCTTGACCCGCGAGTCAGGGAAGAAAAATTCTCCCCGGGCCCAGAGGGGGGATCATGGTGGACATGGTGAGTTACCGGCGGCCACGCGGGCAGCGGAGAATCCCGCCGGCCCGCTGGCGTGCACCAGCCGACCCCTACGGCACCGCACACCGCAAGGCCCGCGCCACGCTCATGGCCCGGCTCGCCATCACCGGCCCGTGGCCGTGCCCTCTCTGCGGCCAGGCGATGTTCGCCTGGAT
>WNGL01000076.1_pt1 | contig 125425 bp, 121 predicted proteins | sample 5400591 | NCBI WGS metagenome assembly WNGL01 (sample SAMN13153377, study PRJNA577476) | soil metagenome | isolation source: 80 cm soil or saprolite under Garry oak tree replicate 1 | place: USA:California | collected 2016-06-15 | reverse complement strand
CGCTAAACACGATGGTGGAGCAGTTACGTTCGTTCGCCGCGGAAGTGACGCGTGTGGCGCGCGAAGTGGGTAGTGAAGGCAGACTGGGTGGCCAGGCCAACGTGCCTGGTGTCGCCGGAACGTGGAAGGACCTCACGGATTCCGTGAATGCGATGGCCGGGAACCTTACCGGCCAGGTTCGCAACATCGCCGAGGTGACGACAGCGGTTGCGAAGGGCGATCTTTCGCGCAAGATCACGGTGGATGTGAAAGGTGAGATTCTGGAATTGAAGAACACCATCAACACCATGGTGGACCAATTGAACGCCTTCGCCGGCGAAGTAACCCGCGTTGCGCGCGACGTCGGTACGGAAGGCAAACTGGGTGGACAGGCACTGGTCCCCGGAGTTGCTGGAACCTGGAAAGATCTTACCGACAATGTGAACGTGATGGCTGCAAACCTTACCGAACAAGTGCGCGGGATCGTCAAGGTCGTAACCGCGGTGGCCAACGGCGATCTTACGCAAAAGTTGACCGTGAACGCCAAGGGCGAAGTTGCGGCACTCGCGGAAACCATCAACAATATGACACGAACGCTTGCCACGTTTGCCGATCAGGTGACAACCGTTGCGCGTGAGGTCGGCGTGGAGGGCCGACTCAGCGGCCAAGCCAACGTTCCTGGAGCGGCGGGAACCTGGAAGGATTTGACCGGTAACGTAAACTTGTTGGCTGACAACCTCACGAACCAGGTTCGCGCGATCGCTGAAGTCGCCACGGCAGTAACCAAAGGCGACTTGACGCGTTCCATTCAGGTCGAGGCGCGCGGCGAAGTTGCCGAATTAAAAGACAACATCAATACAATGATCGACAACCTGCGCCTGACTACCGATCGCAACAAGGAGCAGGACTGGCTGAAGACAAACCTTGCGCGCTTCACAGGCATGTTGCAAGGACAGCGTGACCTCACAACCGTGGGCCGGCTGCTCCTTTCCGAACTCGCTCCGCTCGTCAACGCGCAGCAGGGCGTGATCTATCGCATGGAGGTGGACAATTCTCCAGGCATGGCTTTACTCTCGTCCTTCGCCGACAACGGTGAAAATGGCCACAAGAAGCGTCTGGACCTGGGGGAAGGCCTCGTCGGGCAGTGCGCCGCGGAAAAGCGCCGCATGCTCATCACGGAAATGCCGCCACATGCTGTGCCCATTCGTTCCGGCCTATTCCAGGCTGTTCCGCGAAACATCATTGTCCTGCCAGTTCTTTTTGAGGATCAGGTCAAAGCGGTCATCGAGCTGGCCTCTCTAAGCGATTTTACTGCTTCGCAACTCGCATTCCTTGAACAGCTGACTTCCAGCATCGGCATCGTACTCAATAGTATTGAAGCTACGATGCAGACCGAAGGACTGCTTGAGCAGTCGCAGCAACTCGCCACTGAGCTGCAAACGCAACAGAGAGAACTTCAACAAACCAACGAGCAACTCGGGCTAAAGGCACAACAGCTCGCTGAACAGAACGCGGAAGTGGAACGCAAGAACCAGGAAATCGAGCAAGCGCGTCGGGCACTTGAGGAGAAAGCCAAAGAACTCGCTCTGACCTCCAAGTACAAGTCAGAATTTCTTGCTAACATGTCGCATGAGCTCCGCACTCCGCTGAACAGCATTCTAGTGCTCGGTCAGCAGCTTAGCGAAAACCCAGAAGGGAATTTGACGCCGAAACAAGTTGAGTTTTCGCGCACTATTCACGGAGCGGGAACCGACCTGTTAAATCTGATCAGCGATATTCTCGACTTGTCGAAAATCGAATCCGGCACCGTTTCCGTCCAAGCCGAAGAGGTATTCTTTGCGAGTTTGCTCGAAATGATTGCCCGGCCCTTCCGGCACGAAGCGGAAAATCGCCGGCTTACGTTTGAGACGTTCGCCGACCCTGCGCTGAGCCAGAGCTTGGTAACTGACGCGAAACGCCTCCAGCAGGTGCTCAAAAATCTCCTTTCGAATGCCTTTAAGTTCACCGAACAAGGGCAAGTGCGTTTGTCCGTTTTGAAAGCGCAGGGAGGCTGGACTATGGGCCATCCCATCCTGAGCAGGGCCGAAACCGTCGTCGCTTTCGAAGTGGCGGATACTGGTATTGGCATCCCGGTTGAAAAACAGCGCATCATTTTTGAAGCGTTCCAGCAGGCGGATGCGGGTACAAGCCGGAAATACGGCGGGACTGGTCTCGGTCTCGCAATCAGCCGCGAACTGGCAAACCTTCTCGGTGGGGAAATTCAACTGCGCAGCGCGACAGGATCCGGCAGTACTTTCACGCTTTACTTGCCTCAAATGTACGCTGGCCCCACTTCTGGCAGTCCTGCGCACGCCCCGATACTTTCTATGTCGATGCCGCCCGTGATTCTTACTCCTCAAGATCGTCACGTGGAGCGTGTACCAGACGATCGCGACAAACTGCAGCCGGGTGACAGTATTTTGCTTATTGTTGAAGACGATGCACACTACGCGCGGATTTTGTATGACCTGGCTCGCGACACCGGCTTCAAAGCGTTGGTGGCTTCGAGCGGCTCGGAGGCACTGTCGTTAGTGCGGGAATTCCAGCCGGTTGCGGTATCTCTGGACGTTTTTCTTCCGGATATGCTCGGGTGGACGGTTTTTAATCACATGAAGCTCGATCCAACGACCCGTCATATTCCTGTGCAAGTCTTGACCCTAGACGAAGACCGCAGGCATGGTTTATCGCGCGGGGCGTTTGCTTTCTTGACCAAGCCGATCAGCCCGGAAAACCTGGAGTCCGCTTTTGTCAAAATGAAGGAATACGCCGCACCTCGCCGAAAACGGCTACTGGTGGTGGAGGACGATCCGGCGGAGCAGTTCAGCATTCGCGAGCTTCTCGGTCATGACGATATTGACATTGAGATCGCGCCGACAGGCGCTGCTGCGCTACAGGCGGTTCAGGAAAAAACATTCGATTGCATGGTGCTGGACCTCCGATTGCCCGACATGTCTGGCTTCGAAGTACTCGAACAACTCAGTCAGCGGAAAGGAACAAGCGACTTGCCGATAGTTGTTTTCACTGGGCGCGAACTTTCGCTTGAGGAGGATATTCGCCTTCACGACTTGGCACGTAGTGTTGTTGTCAAAGACGTGGAATCGCCCGAGCGCCTATTGGACGAAACCTCGTTGTTCTTGCACCGAGTTATTTCGGATTTGCCCCTGGAAAAGCAAAAAATGCTCGATCGGCTACATCATTCCGATGACGCTTTGGTCGGCAAAAAGGTGCTGGTCGTCGATGACGACATTCGTAACATCTTTGCGCTTAGCAGCGTTTTGGAGAGGCGCGGGATGACCGTACTTTCCGCGAGCACGGGGCGGGAAGCGATCGCACTTCTGGAAACGACCTCCGACGTGGCAATTGTGCTGATGGATATCATGATGCCCGAGATGGATGGATACGAAACCATGCAGGTTATTCGCCAGAATCCGGCATTTCGAAGACTCCCGATCGTCGCGCTCACCGCTAAGGCCATGAAAGGCGACCGCGAAAAATGCCTGGAAGCCGGCGCCTCTGAATACCTGGCAAAACCTGTTAATACCGAACAATTACTTTCCGCTCTACGCATGTGGCTACATCGCTGATGATGAACAAACTAGGCGAGCGTGCTATGACCACCACAATTCCTCCAAGCCCGGTTAACATCCTGATGGTCGATGACCAACCCTCCAAACTTCTCAGCTACGAAGTCATGCTGGGCGAGCTGGGCGAGAACTTGGTCAAGGCGAGTTCGGGGCGCGAAGCACTGGAACTGCTGTTGAAAATGGACTTCGCCGTCGTGCTCATGGACGTCAGCATGCCCGAACTGGACGGGTTTGAGCTGGCGGAAATGATTCGCCAGCATCCACGTTTTCAAAAAACCGCGATCATCTTCATTTCCGCCGTACACCTGACGGACGTCGACAGGCTCAAGGGTTATGAACGAGGCGCCGTTGACTACATTTCCGTTCCGATCATTCCCGAGTTATTGCGCGCGAGGGTTAGTGTGTTTGCTGAACTGCACCGCAAGGCACGGCAGTTGGAAGTCCTCAACCAGGAACTTCGCCGCTTATCTCATAGTTTAATGATGGCGCAGGACGAGGAGCGCAGGCGAATCGCGCGCGAACTGCATGACGGTCTCGGCCAGGACCTCACCGCTGCGAAGATGATGCTGGGCGCTCTGATCCAGCCACATCAACCCACCTCGGCAAAAGAACAGGCGCTGATGGAAGCGAATGTGATGATGGATCATGCCATCAAGCAAGTGCGAACAATATCGCACCTGTTGCATCCACCTCTCCTGGACGAAATGGGCTTGCTCTCCGCACTGCGTTGGTATACCGAGGGATTTGCAAAGCGCAGCGGCATAGAAACTACGCTGGAAGTACCGCGCGAGTTTCCGAGGCTAGGTCCCGAGGTGGAGACGGCAATTTTTAAGATTGCTCAGGAGTCGCTCACAAATGTCTTCCGGCATTCGGGTGCGCGACGGGCCACCGTCAAATTGGAACAACTGAACGGTCAAGTGTTCATTTCGATTGCCGATGACGGGAAGGGGATTCCAAAAACTCTGGCAGCGCAACAGCCGGGCAGCTACGGAATTGGCCTTATTGGAATTAAACAGCGCGTCGAAGAACACGGTGGCCAATTGATTTTGCAGAACCGAACACCCGGGACGGTCGTTGAAGTCACGATACCAGTCAAAAACGACCGCAATTACCCCGTTGGCGCTCGCAACTCGAATTTCTAAAATTGCACGGTGGACGCGCGCGGTCCATTTCAGGCTTGCGGCGCAATCTAAATCGACCGCTTTCCGCCTAGATGCTCTTTCATCTTTCTCCGAGCGCGAAAGATTCGGGTCTTTACTGTCTGCAACGCGATTCCTTTCCTGGCCGAAAGCTCTTTTTGCGTCCACCCTTCGACAACGTACAGAACAAAAGCTTCCCGCAGAGTCGGCGAGACGGATGCCATCGCTTTCGACGCCAGCTCTCTGGAAATACACTGCGCTTCCGGGCTAATTCGCTTGCTGGGCCTGTCTATCGATTTTCCTGTATTTGTATCGCAGGCTGAAGTGACGCGCTGCCTCTCGGCCGCAGAGGCCCGCAGCTTCATCAACGCCTCGTTAATCGTGATCTTGGTAAGCCAGGTAGAAAGCAGCGACGTTTCACGAAATTGTTGGAAATTTATAAACGCCTTAACCAGCGCATTCTGTACATTGTCCTCGGCGTCCGCAGCGTTGCGCAGGATGCGACGTGACGTGGCAAGAATTCGTGCTGAATATCGACGTGCTAGAACATCGAATGCCTCGCGGTCACCGCCTCGCGCCCGACGGAGCAAGTCCATCTCGCAATAGACAGAATTTTGAGTCATTGTCATTTCCTTGAGGGCTTACCCAGTTCTATGCCCGACCATGGTCGAGGGCTATACCCGCAGTTCCCGGGAACGCTGGTGCCAAGCATTTACCTCCAGCGCGGGTCACGCCGCCCACGCAGTACAGGATTCGACGGATTGATCGCAATCGGAATGAACAACGATTTTGCAATAAATCTAAAAAGACGCTCCTGGAAAAAAACCTATTGCTTAGCGTTTTCGTACCTGGAAATCGTTTTTAGGATGTGTACTCGCCTCCATCCGTCTTTTTTTGCAAAATTTACCGTTATTCAAGAAGTAAAATCTCCTCTGCGAACCCCAGTAACCAAGGAAGGTACGGCCAGTGGCAATAATAAAGGAATACCGTTCTCCATGTACTGCTGCCGCAGGGTGTTTTGCGGGCACGTCCGCCATGCCTGCCACCTACATGAACTACCTGATTCCTGATGCGCCGCCGAACAGTTTTTAATAAAGTTATGACAAACAGTACGGGTAGTAAGGGCTGCCCACGGTGTGGCTATGAGTCAGTCGCCCGATCCCATCGGCGCCTTTTGGAGAAGTTGTTTTTGGGGTTTTTTCGCCTGACTCCGTTTCGTTGCCAAGGATGTGACGCTCGCTTCTATCGACGTAATACTTCCGTCGCGCACCAGAATAGCTCCGCGTCCTCGCTGCTTTCGCGTACCTGACCCCCAGGTCGCCGCGTAATTTCACAAAATCTCGATGGTTGGGAGTGGCTTTGCAATCGCGAAGCTAATTTCGCACCACATGCAGCGCGATGAACCTCTTTCTCGGAAAAATCCTGTATCGACTGTGCGATTTTGCTGCTCGTAGAGTCCGTTAGATCAGCCCAATTTCTACGGAGGATTCTGATGGCTAAACAGGCATTACGAGAATTATACATCGACGAATTGCGGGACCTTTATGACGCTGAAAATCGGCTGGTAAAGGCCCTCCCGAAGCTTGCGAAGGAGGCGCAATCACAGGAACTGCGTTCTGGCATCGAGGAGCATCTTGAGCAGACCAAAGGCCATGTCGATCGCCTTCGTCAAATCTTTGAATCGATGGGCGAAAGGCCGGGCGGCAAAAAGTGCGCGGCGATGGTCGGACTCATCCAGGAAGGGGATGAAATGATGGACGAAGAGTTTGAGAACGGAGTCAAGGACGCCGCTCTCATTTCCGCCGCTCAGAGAGTGGAACACTACGAAATCGCGGCGTACGGGTGTGTGAAGACCTGGGCCGGACTTTTGGGCGAGAAGGACGCGCAAGACCTCCTTGAACAGACCCTCAACGAAGAAAAGGAAGCTGACCACAAGCTCACCGAAATTGCACAGGAGATCAATGTGGAGGCAATGAGCGAAACGGAAACAACTGAATCTGGATCTGAATCCGAAGAGGAACATAGGCCAGTAACTCGTTCCCGAGGAAAAGCTCGCAGCGCCAAGGCATGATTCTGACCACCTACATCGAATAAGAGGAGAGAGAGCATCCTCTCTCCTCTCTTTCTTCTTTCCCGCCATTAAGGCACCGATCAGATCTATCAACCGAGGCGTCGTCTCATTCCCTCCTATACCTTACTGGATGTTCGTGGGTCCTCTACGCTAAGACGAGTATGGTCTGTAGCACCGGCGAGCGGTACAAAATGGGGTGCGGCTGCTGACGGGACGCTAAAACTCAGGGCCGGTGGGGGAGTCGTTATGAGGTTAGGACCATTTCTTTTAATCGCGATTCTACTTCTCCTCGCGTGGGGAGGTGGATTCTTGATGTTTCATGTTGCGAGCAGCTTAATCCATCTGCTGCTCGTTCTCGCCGTCCTTTCATTCCTCTTTCTCTTCTTGAATGGTCGACGCACCGTCTAGGCGGGCAGAATTCGAGCGATTACGACAATGAAAACTGAGACGCACTCAAAAAAGCACGAGCACGAGAATGTCCGCGACTCCGAGGTCTTTCGGAAGCGTTTGCTTGCCGAACTGAGAAACTTCCAGGATCGCGTGGCACGGGCCCGCCAGGAATTGCCGATCGACTCCGACCCGGACGACGAGGCGGGCATCGCTTCCAGGAGTGCCCATCGCGAGGTCACCATGGGAAATCTGGAGCGCGACCTTCAAGCCATCGTGGAAATCGAAAGAGCACTGCATCGCCTGGACGCCGGACAGTATGCGACATGCGTGGTGTGCCAGTCGCGCATTTCGGATGCCCGGCTCAAGGCTATTCCGTGGACAAGGACTTGTATTCAATGTGCGGGGCGTGGCAATCACTTCGCCGGTTCTCCGTTACAACTCAACGCTAATCTCGCTCACTGATGAATCAATCTCGTCTCCGAATAAGCACAACCGTTGAGGTTGCGGACAAGGCGAATTATCTGGTCGTCGGGCTGGCCGGCGTACAGGCCTGCGAGATGGTCGCTGTTTTTCCTCGAATTAAGACCCGCTGCGGCTCCCGAGCCAGCAGATTCGATAAATGACTCATCGCAGGATTTGCATCAGCCAGGAGTTTGACAAACGCCGTAAGGGGTACTGCGAGAAATAGTCCGACCACTCCCCACAGCCATCCCCAGAAGAGAAATCCGATCGTCGCTGCGACGGGTCCAATATCCAATCGTGAGCCGACAAACCTGGGCATCAACAAATTTGCCGAGATTAAGTGAAGAGCCATAACCGTCACAACAATTACCGCAAATGGAGTCACGCTGTGAAATTGAAAAACTCCCGCCATCAGCGGAATTACGAGCGCTATCACGATCCCCAAAAAAGGAATCAGGTTCAGCATTCCGCTCACGGTCCCTAACAGAATTGCTGGAGCCAGCCCAATTTGCCAAAACACCGTAGCGGTTATTGCCGACATTAACGCCCCGATCACTAAATTCCCCGCGACATAGCTTCGTATCATCGCGTTCGCGCGAGAGATGACGCGATCAAAATCCATTTGCTTGCCGGCACCGGACCTAAGAGAGAGATAGATCTTGTCGCGAGCGATCAACAGAAAAAAGGTCAAGAAGGGAACGACTCCGGCGATAAACAACGCTCCCCACGCCGATCCCACGCCTCTCGCCAAATAACTTGCCCATGAAGTCGACTCTCTAATTCGAACTTCAGGAACTTTCTTCGGTTCCGCTTGGTTCGCTAGTGTTCCCGCGGAGTCCCGCACTCTTTGTATTTTGCTGCTGATCGGAGAAAGCGTTTCGGCGATCCGGCTTACGTAGCGCGGAAAGTCGTCAAAGAAATCTGCCAACTTTCCGTACGAGAAATAGGCGATCGATCCAAAAATTAGTACGCCGAACAGAACAAGTGATGCGGCTGCGAAAAATCTTGGGATGCGAGCCCTTTCCAGTACCGCTACCACAGGATCTGCCAGAATTGCCAGAAATGTCGCGACCACCACGGTGATGCAGACAGAACTGGCGAAATAGCAAAAAGCTATGAGCAGCAGGGTCAGAATTCCAGATAACAGGTGAACGCCTTGCCTCAGGACAGCAGGGTCATGCGAGACTTGCTGGGTTATGACGTCCTGTGGGCTCAAACTGTTTTCTCTTTCTGATACTCGTGCATTGGGCCGATGTTGGCCGATATGCCCGCCAAATGACATACCCTACTCCTTGCAGACCGCAATTGTGACGGTGGCACATTTCCCTTGGGCAAAAAAATGCCGGCGACCGGCATCGCTCACGCAATTACCAGGTACGCCGGCAAAGTTCTGCAGTGCTTACTAGTAGCGCCCCGGCGAAGCGCCTCGCGACCGATCGCCTTCTTTCACCGACGACTCACTCGTGTAGGAAATGTCCTCGGCACCAGTTCGCTCCATGATCTTTTTCGCCCGGTCTATCTCTTCCGAACTGTCACAGTGGACCGAAAGCAGAATGCCGCCTTCGGTCAAACGGCCTTCGTATCTCTTCGCCTCGTATTCAGGAATTCCCATCCCCACAAGCGCTCCAGCTAGGCCGCCAACGGCGCCGCCGACTCCTGCGCCCGCCAGAGCGGCAACGATTGGTCCGGCTGCTATGAATGGACCAACGCCAGGGATAGCCAGCGAACCGATTCCAACTAGCCAGCCCAGGATCCCACCGAGTACCGCGCCAGACCCTGCTCCTGCCGTCGCCCCTTCAGGGGCCTTTGACGCCTTTTGGGTGCCTAGCTCCCGACTACTGACAGATTCGGGAAGCAGAACCGCAACGTCAGAGTTAGAGAATCTCTCATCTCTTAACATCCGCACTGCGTTTTCAAGTCCGCTTTGAGTCCTGTAGATTCCGAATGCTGCTTTGTTTTTTGCCATAGCCTTCTCCAGTCCTTGTTCAATAGCTTTTTCCGATCCTTACTCTGACTTTGGCTTTACTGTGATCTCGTTCTTTACATTCGCGGCCCCAGCGACTTCCACTGCCTTCGCCTCAATCGAGGCTTTTTCTTCTTCGGATCTCACTGGGCCTTTCAGAATCACAGTTCCACCTCTTGCAATCACCTTGATATTGTGGGCATAGGTGGAGAGACTCTTGTCGCCTACAATCGATTTTCGGATTTTCCGCGCGAGATCGCGATCAGCCTGGTTTTCGCCTTGTTGCTCGGCGGTAGAGGAACCTTTATCACGGTCTTGCTGGTTTGCCTTGCTATTGTCGGGAGCTTGAGCGAACGCCACGGAGTAAGGAATCACCATGCTGAATCCTGTAAGGATTACGGCGGTCTGGAATGTTTGTAGAATTCCTTTAGATCTAGATCTCATCGACAATTTCTCCTCGCAACGAAAGGTGCCGTTTATGCGCGCACGGGCCGGCAGGCTTCACGGTAGGCGATTGAGGTCAACCGGGCCATACGAAGGAGTACTCACGGCTCTGGGAAGAAGACTGTAAATCACTTATTCCGTTCCTGAAAATACCGTTCCAGTAGATCCGATTCCAGTAGATCGTGATGAGCGTTTCGCCAGCTTTGCTTGCCATCAGTCAGGCCCCCATCAAAAAAGGGCAAACAGTAAGGATACGCCCGCTCGCTCTCGTCCTTGGGGGACATTCGAAAAACAAAGCTTCGAGCGAATCTGCCAACGCGCCCGTGGACGCCAACTCGACGCGCCAGCTGCTTTGACTGGATTTTCCAGCCGGTCCGTTACCATGAATTTCTAATTCTTGTACTGGCTAACACCGATTGCCGAACTTTTGGCCTTCACCACAGAGTGTGATCGCGAGCGGTTCTCTAGTCTTTTCAGTGTCCGGGCCCGCGGGTTTCAAATTACGTGTTGGCGAGGCAAAGAGAGAAAATGAGATCGCATAAGCTGTTTATTTCAATCGTTGCACTTATTATTCTGGGATGCGTTTCTGCTTGTTCGAACACGCCCACAAAGTCTCCGGATGTCGCCGACAATATCCGCAAGGCTTTAGACCAGGGCAATTTTAAGGATGTGAGCGTCAGCCAGGATCGCGACAAAGGCGTCGTAACACTCACCGGAACTACCGCCTCCGAAGCAGACAAGGCGCAGGCGGAATCCATCGCGAAATCTATCGCAGGGTCCCAAGTAGTCGCCAACGAGATTGCCGTCCGGCCTCCAGGCAACGAAAGTGTCGCCAAGAAAGTCAATTCCGATCTCGACAAAGCAATTGAACAGAATCTTCATGCGCTACTGGTTCAGAACAAACTCGAAAAATGGGTGAAATACGAAGTCAAGAACGGCGTCGTCACGCTCACGGGAAGCGTCAACTCTCAAACGAGACGCGCCATGGTTGAAAAGCTGGCGACTGGCGTCCCAAACGTCCAACAGGTCGTCAACGAGTTGCAAGTGAAGAACCAAAAGGCAACTTCGTCCAGCTAGCCACCGCGGTAGGAGCGTTTTCTATTGGCGACAGTTCAAGCTTCCTGGCTAAAGTGAGGCCGGCTTTAGTGCTCGATTTGTGCAGAGCAATCGTCCTGCAAAAATCCTCCAGCCTCCCCGCATTTCACTCCAAGAATCTGTCGGATTATTTTTGACTTAATGTCACGCAGCCTGCACCATATCAGTTCACGGGCAAAACTGATCACAACGAGACTGGTCCGAATTCGCCAGAGTGTTGCTGTCTGGAGACGTCCTATGTCCCTGATGCTGAGATTGATAGAATCGGGCGCAAATTAATGCCCATAAGAGTGCTACTCGCCGACGATTCGGAATTGGTCCGCCGGGCGATCCGTCAGCTTCTGGCCGACCGGCCCGAAATCACCGTCGTCGGCGAATCCACTGACTTCGCTCACACACTCCGATTGTGCAAGGAACTGCGGGCGCACGTTGTTATCTTGGATTTGCACATGTCCGACGGCAATAGAATCAGTGCGAGGGAATTCAAATCGCAACTTCCCACCGAGTCGCGCGTCCTCGCGATTTCTGTTTGGGATGACGCCGAAACAAAGGCTCTGGCTGAGCGTTACGGTGCCGTCAAATTATTGGACAAGGTAAGTCTCGGCACGCACTTGATTCCTTCCATACTGGGAATTGTCTCTCCATCCGGCGAAAATCCCGGAGTCCATATCCAATAGATTGACTTTCTCCGCGCTGCAATTTCGTCGGTCAAAGCCACCTAGCCTATTCATGCCCGGCGGTGTTTCACACGAACTGAATCAGCACGATTTCCGGATGCGAGCAGACCCGCAACGGCGGACCCCAGGTACCCGCGCCGCTCGATGTGTACACCAGCATGGCGCCAAACCGCTGCAATCCGTACACAAACTGTTTGTAAATTCGTTTTGTGAGCCAGGTCCACGGGAAAAATTGCCCGCGATGTGTATGTCCCGACAATTGCAGTGAAATTCCGGCCTGCTCAGCGATCGCTAATTGGTCCGGTGCGTGAACGAGCAGCACGCTTGGCTGCCCCCGATCGATTGCAATTTCCTTCAATATGGCGCTCAGGCGTTCGGGGTGGGCCGCATCGCGATGCTGGACGCCGATGATCTGCATTCCGTCGACAATCACTTTTTCGTTGTTCAGCAGCCGCAGACCCGCGTTCCTCACCGCTTGCAGGTGCCCTCTGTGGTCTCGTATCTCTTCATGATTTCCCGCGACAAAGTAATTCCCCAGCGGCGCGTTTAGCCCCCGTAGCGGACTAGCCAGCGCGTCAAGATCCGCATAGCTGCCGTCGTAAAGGTCCCCCGCCAGAAAAACAATTTCCGGCCGCAGTTGGCGTACTCGCGCCACGATATTTCGCGCGAACGTTGCTCCCCGCACATGCCCCAAGTGTAAATCGCTGATCATTGCCGCTGTGCGCCCTTGCCACGCAGCAGGCAAGTTTGGCAAGCTCACCTTCACTCTGCTGATTCGCGTCACGCTCGCATTGATCATTCCCCATGCTGCCGCAATCATTCCTGCTCCAAACCACGTCCCGACAATGATCCGTTCGTGCCAATGTAAGCCGAATGCTCTTTGCGTCAGCCATGTCAGCCAAATTCCTACCGCCGCAAGAAATAAGAAATTGAACAAGCCCAGCCAAACCGCCGAAGTCCGGTAAAACACCCGTGTTACGCCATTCCAGTATTTGAAGGACAACAGGGAAGCCGCAACGAAACTGATGCCCAGCAGAAACACAACGGCCGTCGAACCGGCCAGCCACGACGCCGCGCCTGGGTTCCACAAATGGAGCCAGGTTTCATAGACGAAAAAATGTGCAGCCAGCAAAATCGATTGGAACACTGTGATAAAAACGACGATCCCGGTTTTCATGAATCGTTAGATGATGAATGCAACCGTTTGTATTCATTTTCCTGCGGATCGTTCCATGCGCGCACCAAGCAACTCGTCCGAACCAATTGGCCTTGCCTCTCGGGCCTCGCTTCCGTCCCTGAACTCCACGAAGCTCGACTTATTTCTTGACCGCAACAGCTGGCACACTTGGCGCAAGCAGAGCCGCTGGCGGACTTGTCAACTCAACCTTCACAGCCGGCGTAATCTTGTCGGCGTTTTTCACTAGCACCGTCACCAGCCAGATCTCCGTCTCCGTCAGATGACCCTTAAACCCCGGCATACCCGTCATGCGAATTCCGTTCTTCACCTTCCAATAACTTTCCCATGCCTCGTCGTCCGTTACGCCAACGCCCTTAAAGAGTTGCGGCGGCTTCGGTGCCATGCCCTCCGCGATTGCCGTCTTCGCGACATCAGGCAATCCGTGGCATACCGCGCAATGGCTTTTGTAGACCTTCGCGCCCTCGAGTAGATTCTTCTCGTCCGAGGGAACTTGCGGCTCGGGATGCGGCAATTTGTCCAAATACGAATGCAATCCCATGTGCGCAAATTTCCGTTCGAATGGCATTTCGGCGGCTTCCACTGCAACTGGGGCACGGCCAGTCGCAAAATAGGCGTACACGGAAACCGCTACGCCCGCTACCCCTAGAACAATCCCCAGCAAAATCCCCTTAATCATTGGCTTCCCCCGTTCAAATCGATCTCTGCCGAGTCATTTCGTCGATCGCCGCAAAATGCGCCTGCGTATTCTACCGGAATCGCCTCTGTTTCGTTCAAAACGAATCCCATATAGCCCTGGGGCCCTGCGTAACCATTTTCTCTCCAAAATCGTCTTAATGATGCGTACCATACGGATACGGTCGTACCGCGTCTAGAGAGTAGAGAACCCGCTATCGCGTCCCAGCGATTGCCGTTGCGCGGCAGGCTCTCTTGCGTACCAGCGAACCACTTTGAGGAGCTAACGGATGGCGCAGTTGAAATCTCTAGACCTGCCTGACTCGGAACGCACTCCTGTCCGAGATACTCCCCAACGCCAATCTGCTTCGGGCCACACATGGATTTGGATCCTTGTCGCCGCTCTGGCGCTCGGAGGGTTTTGGTATTACCGCTCTTCTCGTTCAAAAGCCGCGCAAGACGCGGCGGCTCCGGCAGCGCCCGGCAAGGGCGCGGGGCGCGGCCCAGGGGGCGCAAACTTCAGTGTTCCCGTTGTGGTAGCCACAACAACCAAAGGCGACCTTCCCGTTTATCTCAACGGCCTCGGTACCGTTACTCCGCTGAGCACGGTCACCGTTCGTAGTCGCGTGGACGGCCAGCTCATCAATGTCGCTTTCAAGGAAGGGCAGTACGTAAAGGCCGGCGATCTTCTCGCGCAAATCGATCCCCGGCCCTTCCAGGTTCAGCTTGAACAAGCCGAAGGCCAGCTTGCCAAGGACCTCGCGCAGCGCAAGGACGCCGAAGCAAACCTCGAGCGCTTCAAGTTGCTCTTCAAGGAAGGAGTCATTCCGAAGCAGCAGCTCGACACGCAAGCCGCTTCCGTCGGCCAGTTCGATGGCGCGATCAAGTCCGATCAGGCTCAAATCGACAACGCCAAACTTCAGCTGACGTATTCTCGCATCACAGCGCCTATTTCCGGGCGCATTGGTCTCCGTCTCGTCGATCCCGGGAACATCGTTCACGCCACAGACACCAACGGGCTGCTTATCATTACGCAACTTCAACCCATATCGGTCATCTTTACGCTTCCACAAGATCAGCTTCCACAGGTTTTCGACAAGCTTCACAAAGGCGCCGCACAGCTCACTGTCGAAGCGTTTGATCGAGACAACACGGCGAAAATTGCCACGGGCAAACTTCTTACGATCGACAACCAGATTGATGTCGCCACCGGCACCTACAAACTGAAAGCTGTCTTCAACAACGAAGACAGCAGTCTCTTTCCCAACCAGTTTGTGAACACTCATCTCCTTGTGGACACTAAGCGCAATCTTAGTTTGGTTCCGTTGGCCGCACTTCAACGGGGTCCTCAGGGCAGCACGTACGTGTATGTCGTGGCGAACAATACCGTCAAAATTCATAACATCACGGTTGCTCAAACGACTGGTGGCACTGTAGGCGTGAGCGATGGTCTGCAGCCCGGAGAACTTGTCGTCACCGACGGTCAGGACAAATTGCAGGAAGGTACCAAGGTAATTCCGAACCAGGCTCCTGCGGCTGCTCCGGCGGCCGCCACCAGCACGCCCTCTGCAAATCCGACGTACTCCAATTCCTCCGCTCCGGCTGCCACGCCTCCAACTCCTCCTTCTGCGAAGCATGGCCGAGGCGCCAAACCATGAGTCCTTCTCGGCCGTTTATTCTGCGGCCTGTCGCCACCACCCTCTTGATGGTCGGCGTGCTTCTCGTTGGTTTTGTTGCTTATCGACAGTTGCCGGTCTCCGCGCTTCCCCAGGTGGACTACCCGACGATCCAAATTCAAACCTTTTATCCCGGCGCAAGTCCCGACGTGATGGCTTCTTCGGTCACCGCGCCCCTTGAGCGCCAGTTCGGGCAAATTCCCGGCCTCAACCAGATGACTTCCACGAGCTCGCTCGGGAGCTCAGTCATCACTCTCCAATTCGATCTCGAACTCAATATCGATATCGCCGAACAGGAAGTTCAAGCCGCCATCAACGGCGCTTCGAACCTTTTGCCCCAGGGGCTCCCGAATCCTCCCATTTACAGCAAAGTCAATCCCGCCGACTCGCCGATTCTTACTCTCGCCCTTACCTCAAAATCGCTTCCGCTTTCCAAGGTTGAAGATCTCGCCGACACCATGCTCGCGCAAAAAATCTCCCAATTGCCGGGCGTCGGCCTGGTTAGTATCAGCGGCGGCCAGCGTCCCGCAGTCCGCATTCAAGCGAACCCCACCGCTCTCGCCTCGTACGGTCTAAGCCTCGAAGACCTTCGCACTGCTCTCAACAACGCAAACGTCAATCAGGCCAAGGGTACCTTCGACGGCCCTCAGCAATCTTATACAATCGGCGCAAACGATCAGCTTATCAGCGGCGATACCTACCGCTCCATCATCGTCGCCTATCGTAATGGCGCTCCCGTTCGCGTTGCCGACGTGGCGAATGTGGCCGACGGGGTTGAAAATTCCCTGCAAGCCGCCTGGGCAAATCAGGAACCCGCCGTCCTGATGAATATTCAGCGCCAACCCGGTGCTAACATCATCGGTGTAGTTGATCGCATCAAGAGGCTTCTGCCCCAGCTTCAGGCTGGACTTCCCGCTGCCGTCAACGTCTCGATTTTTACCGACCGCACCAACACTATCCGCGCTTCCGTCGAAGACGTTCAATTCTCATTGATGCTCACTGTCGGCCTCGTCGTGATGGTGATTTTTCTTTTCCTTCGCAGTATTCGCGCCACCATCATTCCCAGTGTTGCTGTTCCGCTCTCGCTCATTGGCACCTTCGGCGTGATGTACCTACTCGGCTACAGCCTGAATAATCTTTCACTCATGGCACTCACCATTTCTACTGGCTTCGTCGTCGATGACGCCATTGTCATGATTGAGAACATCAGCCGCTACATCGAAGAGGGAGAATCTCCTCTTCAGGCTGCTCTCAAGGGTTCCGAACAGATCGGCTTCACGATTCTGTCTCTCACCATTTCGCTCATCGCCGTCTTGATCCCGCTTCTCTTTATGGGTGATATCGTCGGACGCCTGTTCCGCGAATTTGCCATCACGCTCGCCGTCACGATCCTCGTCTCGGCAGTGGTTTCTCTCACCCTCACGCCGATGATGTGCGCCAAACTTCTCCGCCATCAGAAAAAAGAAGAAGAAAGCTGGTTCTATCGCAAATCCGAAGATGTGTTCAACGCCGTCATCGCCTTTTACGGACGTACTCTGAAATTCGTCCTCCGTTTTCGCACTATCACCCTCCTTATTACGTTTGCGACGCTCGTCGGCACCATCCTTCTCTACGTCTACGTACCTAAAGGTTTTTTCCCTGTTCAAGACACCGGCGTAATTCTCGGAGTCTCTGAAGCTCCGCAAAGCGTTTCCTTCCGCGCGATGGGCGAACGCCAGCAGGCCCTCGCAAATGTCATTCTCAAAGATCCTGCTGTCGACAGTCTTTCCTCTTTCATTGGAATTGACGGTACCAACACAACTCTGAATAGCGGCCGGATCCAGATCAATCTCAAGCCTCTTGCCGTGCGTAAGATCAGCGCCTCCGACGTCATTCGCCGGCTTCAGCCTTCGCTCGACAAAGTCGACGGCATCACCCTCTTCATGCAGCCTGTTCAGGATTTGACGGTCGAAGACCGCGTCAGCCGCACGCAATTTCAATACAGCCTCGAAGATGTCGACGCAAAAGAGCTCGCCTACTGGGTTCCGCGTTTTATCGATCGCCTCAAAAAGCTGCCTGAACTTCGCGATGTCGCCAGCGATCAGCTCAATGGCGGTCTTCTCGTCAACCTCACCATCGACCGCGATTCTGCTTCACGATTAGGCGTCCTTCCGTCTGACATCGACAACACGCTCTACGACGCTTTCGGCCAGCGCCAGGTCTCGACCATCTACACCCAACTCAACCAGTACCACGTCGTGATGGAAGCCGACCCGCAGTTCCAGCAAACGCCGGACTCGCTCAAAAATATTTATGTCCACTCCTCAAACGGCACGCAAGTTCCGCTCAGCGCTTTCACTACCGTCACCACAGCTCCCACGGCGCTGGCGCTCAATCATCAAGGCCAATTTCCCGTGGTTACCCTTTCGTTTAACCTCGCACCCAGCGCTTCTCTGGGCGACGCCGTCAACGCCATCAATCGCACCAAAGCCGACCTCGGTCTGCCTCCCAGTGTTCGGGCAACGTTCCAAGGCACGTCCGCTGCTTTCCTTAAGTCGCTCGCTAACGAACCCATCCTGATTCTGGCCGCACTCGTCACCGTCTACATCGTCCTCGGCATTCTTTACGAAAGCTTCATTCATCCCATCACGATTCTTTCCACTTTACCTTCTGCCGGCGTTGGCGCGATTCTTGCCCTCTTACTTTGCCGCACTGAATTCAGCATCATCGCTCTCATCGGGATCATCCTCTTGATCGGTATCGTCAAGAAAAACGCCATTATGATGATCGACTTCGCTCTTGAAGCGGAACGCAAGGAAGGGAAGTCGCCTCTCGATTCGATTTACGAAGCTTGCTTGCTCCGTTTCCGTCCCATCATGATGACTACCATGGCCGCCTTGCTCGGCGGCCTGCCCCTCGCTCTCGGCTCGGGCGTCGGCTCCGAACTTCGCCGCCCCCTCGGCATCACCATCGTTGGTGGCCTTATTCTCAGCCAGATCCTCACTCTTTACACCACGCCCGTCGTCTATCTCGCTTTCGACTGGCTCTCTCGTCATCTTCCTCTTGGTTTCGGCAATCCCATGGACGAGCCCGCCGTGGAGCCCTCCGGAGACTAGCGCGTGAATTTCTCCTCCAATTTCTCCGCGCCCTTTATCCGACGGCCCGTCGCCACTACGCTCATCACCATCGCCATTTTCCTTTCAGGTGCTGTCGCTTTTCGTTTTCTTCCCGTCGCCCCGCTGCCGCAAATTGATTTTCCGACGATCGCCGTTGGCGCTTCTCTCCCAGGCGCAAGCCCTGAAACCATGGCCTCCGCTGTTGCCACCCCGCTTGAGCGCCAGTTTGGCCGCATTGCCGGGGTCACCCAGATGACCTCATCGAGCGGTTTCGGGAACACGAATGTCATACTTCAATTCGACCTGAATCGAGATATCAATGCTGCAGCCCGTGACGTTCAGGCCGCCATCAATGCCGCTCGCACGCAACTTCCCGCCGACCTTCCCGGTCAGCCCGGCTACCGCAAAGTCAATCCGGCCGACGCTCCGATCATCTTGTTGTCGTTAACATCCACCAACATTCCGCCGGCGCAGATTTATGACGCCGCTGACTCCATCCTCGCCCAGAAACTTGCCCAGGTAGAAGGCGTGGGCCAGGTTTTCAGTTGGGGCAGTTCGCGTCCCGCAGTACGTGTTACCGTCAATCCCGATCTCGTCAACAGCTATAGCATCAGCCTGGAAACCGTTCGCAGAGGCCTGCAAGCCGCCAATGCCAACCTTGCAAAAGGCACAGTCGCGGATTCCACCCATTCCTGGACCATCACCGACACGGATCAGCTCTTCAAAGCCTACGAATATCAACCCCTGATCATTGCTGGCCACGCAGGTGCGCCGGTCCGCCTCCGCGATGTCGCAGAGGTCACCGACTCCGTCGAAGACGTTCGCAATCTGGGCCTCTCAAATGGTGAGCCTTCCGTCATCCTCGCGGTGTTTCGGCAGCCTGGCGCCAACATGATTGATACCGTGGACCGAATCAAAGCGATCCTTCCGCAACTTCGCGCCTCCATATCTCCATCCCTGCATCTCAATGTAGCCATCGACCGCACCACCACCATCCGCGCCTCGATTCACGATGTCGAGCGCACTCTCATCATCTCCATCACGCTCGTCATCCTCGTTGTCTTCGTTTTTCTCCGCAACGTCTGGGCCACCGTTATTCCCAGCATCGCCGTTCCGCTCTCGCTCGTTGGCACTTTCGGCGTGATGTATCTGTTCGGCTATAGCTTGGACAATCTCTCCCTCATGGCTCTCACCATCTCCACCGGCTTCGTGGTGGACGACGCCATCGTCGTCATCGAAAACATTGCCCGCCACATGGAAGGCGGCATGAAGCCATTCGCCGCAACCATGCTTGGCGCCAAGGAAATCGGCTTCACTGTTCTTTCCATGAGCGCTTCGCTGGTCGCCGTTTTTATTCCCATCCTCATGTTCCCAGGCATCGTCGGCCGCCTTTTCCGCGAGTTCGCTGTGACACTGAGCGTCGCCATCGGCGTTTCTCTTTTTGTGTCTCTCACCGCAACTCCCATGCTCTGCGCTCATTTTCTCCGCATTGATCGAGGCGGACATGGCCGCGCTTATCGTCTCGCGGAAAGCATTTTCAAAGGGCTGGTTCACGTATACGATCGCTGTCTCCGCGTCGTTCTTCGCTACCAATTCGTCGTTCTTCTCATCACCATCGGCACTGTCATTCTCACCGGCTATCTCTACTACGCAGTCCCCAAAGGATTCTTCCCCCAGCAGGACACCGGCCGCATCAACGGCTACATTCAGGGCGACCAGGATATTTCCTTCGTGGCCATGTCCGAAAAGCTCAAGCAATTCAATGAGATCGTGATGAAGGATCCTGCTGTGGACACTGTTACGGCGTTTACTGGTGGCGGCAACGGTACCAGCACCTCGCGAATGTTTGCGCAGCTCAAGCCGCTCAACGAACGCAAAGTAAGTTCCGATCAGGTCATCGCGCGCCTTCGCGGGAAAACCTCCAGAATTCCCGGCGCCACTCTCTTTATGCAGTCCGTACAGGACCTCACCATCGGCGGACGTTTTGGCGGCGCGCAGTATCAATACACATTGCAGGCGGAAAATCTCTCAGACCTTAACCATTGGGCACCCATTTTGATGGATCGCCTGAAGACGCTCCCGGGCATCTACGATGTCAACACCGACCAGCAGGTCCGGGGACTGCAAAGTTCACTCGTCATCGATCGAGACACCGCGTCACGTCTCGGTGTCAATATGACTGACATCGATAACACGCTCGGCGATGCTTTCGGCCAGCGCCAGGTCTCGAACATTTACAAAGGACTGAATCAGTACCACGTTGTACTGGAAGTCTCCAACAATTACACGCAAGGTCCAGAAGGTCTCCATCACATCTATGTGCCTTCCAACACCGGCGCGCTGATTCCGCTCAGCTCTTTCGCTCACTACCAACCTTCGAACACTTCGCTTTCTGTAAATCACCAGGGTCTCTATCCGTCCATCACCCTTTCCTTCAATCTAGGCCAAGGCCTCGCTCTCGGCGACGCCGTCGTAAAAATTCAGCAGCTCCAGCAGCAATTGGGCATGCCTCCCACCGTTCACGGCGGCTTTCAGGGCACTGCCCAGGCTTTTCAGGACTCGCAGTCCTCCATGCTCGTCCTGATCATCACGGCTCTCGCCGCTGTTTACATCATTCTCGGCATCCTCTACGAGAGCTACATCCACCCAATCACCATTCTCTCTACTTTGCCTTCTGCCGGTGTCGGCGCTCTCCTCGCTCTCATGCTGACAAAAACCGAACTTTCAATGATTGCCCTCATCGGCATCATTCTCTTGATCGGTATCGTCAAGAAAAACGCCATCTTGATGATCGATTTCGCCGTGCAGGCCGAAATGCAGCAGGGAATGTCCCCCGAAGATGCCATCTATCAGGCATGCCTCCTGCGCTTCCGCCCGATTCTAATGACCACCATGGCCGCCCTCCTCGGAGCGCTCCCGCTCGCTCTTGGAACAGGTGTCGGCTCCGAACTGCGCCGCCCCCTCGGCATCGCTATTGTCGGAGGCCTGATTCTCAGCCAACTCCTTACGCTCTTCACCACTCCGGTCGTCTATCTCTATCTCGATCGCTTCCAAACCCGCATTCGCCACGCCGTCGTGCCACGCTCTCCGCAACCCTCCCCCGCCCACTCCGACTAGCACGCCAACGCCGTTTCTTTTTGCGGCTGCCTTCCGGGGCTGCCGTTTTTCCGACCTTTCTAATTCCTTCGGTGCGCCCTTCCGCTTTTTGTGGCGGACTGTCGTCGTCGAAGTCACACAACCCACCAGCCAACCGTCACAGCAGGAACTCTCGTCCTCAGTACGCCCTTAGCCTAGAAATCGTCATTCTGAACGAAGCAAAGCGACTCCTTCCTTTCCGTTTCGCCCTGTGAAACCGTCGGCTCGCGTAGTGAAGAATCTCTCTTCGTCCGAGTCGGCAGCCACCAACCGCTCACGCTCTCCTACGTACCTCGATGCCCCACAAAAATGTCGCTTGACATATTCCCATATGGGTATGTATTATCCTTCCATGGCTCGCGCCTCCACCACCTCCGACGCCTTCAACGCCGTCGCCGAACCCCGTCGTCGCGAAATTCTTTCCTTTCTGGCCTTTGACGAACGCCCGGTCGGCGACATCGTGGCTGCGCTCGGTCTTGAACAACCCTCTGTCTCGAAGCACCTGCGCGTTCTCCGCGACGTGGGCCTGGTTAAAGCTCGCCGTGACGGTCGCAACATGCTCTACCGCACAGAAGCCGCGGCCATACGGCCGCTACATGAATGGACCCGCACATTCGAACGGATTTGGAGTCACCAACTGCTTAGAATCAAGGAACGCGCGGAGAAGGACAGCCGCCCGTAAATTCACGGAATCTGTATTTCCAATCAGGAGGAAGCATGACTTCACAAGTCAAATCAATGGAAGATCTGATGCTGAACATCACGCAGGAAATCCACGTGAAGGCATCGCTAGAAAAAACGTTCGAATCGCTGCTCGATCAGCTCGGCCCCTACAACGAAACTCCTGAAGGCAAGTCCTTGCAGATGAAGCTGGAGCCCTGGCCTGGCGGCAGATGGTACCGCGACCTCGGCGACTCCAACGGCCATTTCTGGGGCAACGTTCAGGCCATCAAACGGCCCACGCTGCTCGAAATCACCGGTCCGTTGTTTGCTTCTTCCGCATTCATTTCCAACATCCAATACCGCTTGTCAGAGGAGCAGGGCGGCACGCTCATCAGTTTCCGTCACAGCGCGCTCGGGGTGCTCACCGAAGATCAACGTAAAGGCGTCTCGACTGGCTGGTCGCACATGCTGTCCCGCATTAAATCGCATGCCGAGTCCTCCCAGTCCCGTTCGGCCTCCGTCCAATAGAGGAGGACGCCATGTGCCCATTCTGTCTAGCAAACGTGGCAATGCTCGCCGCCGGTGTTACCTCCACTGGCGGACTGACGGCCCTTATCGCGGGCAAGTTGCGTTCAAAAAGCAAAACCAGGGAAATATCCAGCAACTTCAAACAAAGGATAAGATCCCGTGTTCACCCCGCACAGCAGCACCGTTACCTAGCTGAAAATGTTTCCGGCCAATCCCGGACTTCAAGTCGCGAAAATTGCTGACAGCAAAAGGTTTAATTTGGATTTTGAGAAAATGCGGAAAAACATCGAAAGGAGTATGTATGAGACTTGCAGATTCAATTTTGATGGAGATGGACCAGGAAGCGCAGACGACCAAGCGCGTCTTGGACCGTGTTCCGGGCGACAAGCTCACGTGGAAACCCCACGTGAAATCCTTTTCCCTAGGACAGCTGGCTCTGCACATTGCTTCGGTGCCAGCTAGCGTCACTGCGGCAGCGGTGCCGGACACTTTCGAAGCTCCGGGCTTTTCGCAGGCGGAACCCAAGAATCGACAGGAAGTTCTGGATACGTTTTCTCAGAGTCTCGCAAGTGCGAAGGAAACGCTGGCGAAGATGGACGACGCTCGGCTCGTCTCCATGTGGAGTCTGACAAGAAACGGAAGGACCCTGATGTCTATCCCGCGCATCGCATTCCTTCGCTCCATCCTCATGAATCATCTCTATCACCATCGCGGACAGCTCTCCGTCTATCTGCGCATGCTCGAAGTTCCCGTGCCGTCGATTTACGGACCCAGCGCCGATGAAAATCCATTTGCTTAATTTTGTTCGACTCCAGCCTTCAAAAATCCCGAATAGATGGAGAACATGATGCAAGCCAAACTTCAGAAAACTCAGGTAAAGAGTCCCAAAGTTGTCTCGCAGGCAGACTGGCTGGTCGCTCGCAAGCAATTGCTCACCAAGGAAAAAGAATTTACGCGCCAGCGAGATGCGCTCAACACCGAACGGCGCGCGTTACCCTGGGTCAAGGTCGAAAAGCAGTATGTCTTTGACGGTTCTTCAGGAAAACTCACGCTCGCGCAACTTTTCAATGGCCGCAGCCAGCTTTTCATCAAACATTTCATGATGGGACCCGGCCAGAAACAGCAATGTGTCGGGTGCTCGCTCGAAGTCGACCACGTTGAAGGCATCCTCGATCATCTCGAAAACCATGACGTCTCTTACGCTGCCGTAGCGCGTGCGCCCATCGACGAAATAGAAGCCGTCCGCAAGCGCATGGACTGGCACTTCCCGTGGGTGTCCTCCTATAACAATGATTTCAACTATGACTTCAACGTTTCTTTTAAGCCCGAGCATATGACGGCGGGCACTGCCGTCTACAACTATCAGCAGGGCAATCCCGGAATGGAAGATCTCTCCGGCGACAGCATTTTCTACAAGGACGATTCCGGCCAGATCTTTCACACCTATTCCACTTTTGGCCGCGGTGGCGAAGAGTTCCTTGGAATTTACCGCTTTCTCGATCTGATGCCGAAAGGTCGTGACGAGAACGGACCGCATCACTCGCTTGCGGATTGGGCGCGGCCCCACAACATGTATGGCAAAGGCGGCATGGTTGAAGCCACCGGTCGATATCACGCGCCAGGTTGCGCCTGTGCCGTTCACACGTAGGCGCGAACAGTTTTTCCTTCCGAAAAAAACGAGAAAAGGAGACTAACGATGCAACCCCAATTACAGAAAAGTAAGACTGACCAACCGAACGTAGTGTCGCAATCCGACTGGCTCGCCGCCCGCAGGGAGCTGCTCGCCGAGGAAAAGGAGTTCACTCGCCGCCGCGACGCGCTCAGCGCAAGACGCCGCGAATTGCCCTGGGTAAAACTAGAAAAGAATTACGTCTTCGATGGCCCGAACGGTAAGGAATCTCTGTCCGATCTTTTTCGCGACAAAAGCCAGTTGATCGTCTATCACTTTATGCTCGGCCCCGGCTGGGAACAGGGTTGCCCAGGCTGCTCGTTTCTCGGCGATCACTTTGACGGCACTCTTGTGCATCTCAACGCCCGCGATGTCGCTTTCTCCGCGGTTTCCCGTGCGCCCATGCCGCAAATCGAAGCTTTCAAGAAGCGCATGGGCTGGCAGTTCAAGTGGGTCTCGTCCAATAGCAACGATTTCAACTACGACTATCACGTTTCGTTCACTAAGGATGAAATGGCCAAAGGCAAGGTCAACTACAACTACGGCACCCGCGGGTTTCCGAGCGAAGAAGCTCCCGGCCTCAGCGTCTTCTACAAAGACGCCGCAGGGCAAATCTTTCACACCTACTCCGCGTACGCCCGTGGGCTGGATATCTTGCTCGGCGCCTACAACTTCCTCGACCTCACTCCAAAAGGCCGCGACGAAGTTACCCTCGCCCAGCCAATGTCCTGGGTCCGGCACCACGACCGCTACGAAAATGGCTACACCGTCGACCAAGCCGCCACCTACCAGTCCCCCAAACTAGCCAGCGACTCTTGCTGCTCCCACGAGCAGCCAACATAAATCTCTCGCTTCAGATTCGTTTCATTTGCAGCGGCGGCTTCTTGCCCTGACGCACGAAGGGTTCAGCCGCTTTTATTTTTCCTCTAACCGTAGTGGCCGGTCTTTAGACCGTTCTTTTTTGATCCGTCCTGGGCACATTCCACCGCGTGCGGGGTCTAAATAATCTGTCGCGCCGGCCGATATGGGTGTGCCCCGGGGGATTCATGCTAGAAGCCCTGCAACTCACAAAATTCTATGGTTCGGTCCCCGCGGTTCAGAACGTGAGTTTCCAGGTACCTCCGGGAAGTGTTCTCGGATATCTCGGCCCAAACGGCTCTGGCAAGAGCACAACCGTAAAAATGCTGATCGGGCTGTTGCAGCCAACTCACGGAGAAGTCCGCTTCGATGGACAAAATATTCAGGAGGACCTCGTAGCGTACCGAAAGCATCTGGGTTACGTGCCCGAGGAAGCGAACTTGTACCTCCATCTGACCGGTTGCGAGTACCTTGAAGTGGTCGGAACGCTCCGCGGAATGCCCGAAGCTGCTCGATCAGCAAAAGCTGATCAACTCTTGGAATTGCTTGCGCTAACCGCTTACAAGCATCTCCAGATGAGCTCGTATTCAAAAGGGATGCGGCAACGAATCCTGTTGATCGCTGCGCTCATGGACAATCCCGACGTCTTGGTTCTGGATGAGCCGCTTTCGGGTCTCGATGTGACGTCTGCGATGGTCGTAAAAAATCTTATTCAAATTCTCAGCGGTATAGGCAAATCCATTTTCTACTGCTCCCATGTCCTCGAAGTTGTCGAAAAAGTCTGTTCCCAGCTTATTGTAATTCGCAAAGGCCGCATGATTGCCCACGGCTCTACTGACGACGTTCGCAGCCAGATCGGCCAATCTACTCTGGAACAAGCCTTCGTACAGTTGGTTGAGGACAAGGATGCAAGTCAGATCGCCAGCGACATCGTGAACGTCATGGTAGCTCCCCGTTGAAAGAATCGATGCACTCGCTGCCTTCCGGTAGGGCAGAGTCGTCGAAGAAGCCACTCTTCACGCTGATGAACTTGTTCGTCGGACGCATGTTTCACGGCAGCAGTGAGTTTGGGGCGGAAGATCTTGATATCGGGATTGGAATCACCGCGATTCTCTTGGCTATGCCCGGCCTCTTCATTTCTCTCTTGCTGTTTGAAAAGTACGGTTCGCTAATCCGCTTCCTGCGAGGCGATGGGACCTTCGATCCTTTTGAAGCGACCATTCCCGACGAGTACTTCTTCATAGTGCTGTCGATGGCGGTGACTGGGATTGCGACCCTCTGGAAATGGACTGCGATTTTTCCCGACCGTCGTGATTTTACAAATCTCGTTCATCTTCCGATCTCCCTGCGCAGTATCTTCGTTGCTAATTTTGCCGCGATTGCCGCGCTCGCTTCTCTCTACACCATCGTTGTTAACGCAGCCTCCGTCATTCTGTTTCCGGTCGTTGTGTTTGGTTCGCAGGGCAACCTCATTACGTTCATGCTTTTCTTTTTCGGACATGCTGTAACTGTAATCGCTGCCGGCATTTTTGCCTTTTGCCTGGTTTTTGCTCTCACTGGCATGCTCTTGGCGCTTTTTCCGTATGGCATTTCGCGCCGCATGTCGACCGTCGTGCGTTTCTTCGTTGTCGTCTTTCTCTTGGCCCTCGTTGCCACCAGTCTTTCCGTCCCTGATCTTCTTTCCGCCAGCGTGGCTAAGAGTCATCGCTATCTCGGTGTTTTGCCGCCTGTCTGGTTTCTCGGTCTCTCCCAGCGCCTTTGGGGGCGCGCTACTGATCCTTTCTCCGCGGAAATGGCGCGGCGGTCCGTCGCCGCCCTGATTGCTACGCCGCTCGTCGCTTTGCTGGCCTATCTCACGGGGTTCCGCAGATCCTTTCAGAAAATTCCAGAGTCAGCCGACCTTCCGTTATTTCCGCGGCTCGGTAATCTTCGCTTGGAATTTCCCGGCAACATTTTCTACAAGGTCGTTTTCGCGACCCGGACCCAACAGGCCCTTGGCCGCTTTATCGTTCGGACGCTGTGGCGCAGTGAAGTGCACCAGCAAGTTTTTCTTTTCTCTCTGGCCATCGGTCTCGTGGCGTGCGCAAGAATGCTGGCCGGGGTGCCTTTGCACTTCGCAGGCGTTGGGAATTCTCCGTTATCCGCTGACGTTCTTTCCGTTCCTCTGATCCTCGCATTTTGCGTGATCGTCGGAATCCGTTTTTGCTTCGAGATACCTCTGAACCTTCAGGCCAACTGGATTTTCCGGTTTTACATTGATCCCAGAACCGCCGAAACGCGATCAACCGCACGAAGGCTCCTCCTCGCCCTCTCGCTCTCCTGGATTGCGCCCCTCACCTTTCTTTGCTCCTTCTACCTTTGGGGACTCTTTATCGCACTCGTGCATACTCTAGTGGTCGTTTCCTGCTCCGTTCTCGTCATTGAGATTTCGATGCTTCACTTTCGGAAGATGCCTTTCTCCTGCGGCTATCCTCCGTTTCAGAGCCACTCTCCCCTGATTGTCGTGGCATACCTCTTCGGAGCCATCATTCTCTCCAGCTATGTTCCCGAATACGAGATGCAGATTGTGGATGTTCGTTGGGCCACACCAGTGCTGTTCTTGCCGGCGGTCTTGATCCTTGTTGGCCTTTATTACTATCGAAAAAATATGCTGCTGATCGACAAGGAATTAATCTTTGAAGAACGTCAGAATGACTGAAACTAGAAACTACTTTGATCCATCGAATCTGTGGACTCAGAATGGCTGCAGAAGCCTGTCCCCCGAGCTCGCTCGCCTTCGAGTAAGCGGGACGTTGCACGTGCGGCCAACCTGGGCGCTGACACGTGGCACTGAACTGAGGCGTGCCTCATGTAGGGGCCCTGCGAACGGCGGCGGCTTTAGGCGACGCAGCCGTACGGCTGCTGGAATGTCTTCGCTCTCCGGTCGATGCGGCGGTCCTGGATCGGGCGATCAAGCGCGAGATCACTTCCCGCGTGCTGTGCGGTCCGCGGGGAGAGGCGCTGTTTGCAATGCTTGGCAGAAATGGTCATGCGGCCCAAATCCATGCCGTTCTTCGGCGGATGCACGCGAGATACGCCGAGCCGCTGAATGTGGCCCGCATGGCGGCGGAGGTCGGCATGAGCGTTTCTGCGCTGCACCACCATTTCAAGGCGGTCACATCGGCATCGCCAGTGCAGTATCTAAAGGCTGTGCGTCTGCACAAAGCGCGGATGTTGATCCTGCACGACGGCGTCGGAGCGGCGGTCGCGGCCGATCGAGTCGGCTACGAAAGCGCCTCACAATTCAGTAGGGAGTTCAAACGGCTCTTCGGACGTAGTCCGATTGAAGATTCCAGGCGCGTGCGCGGGATGTCCGGTCTGGAGTCGACGGAGGACGAACCGGTAATCGACTTAGGCAACAGCATTAATTAATGACCAAGCCACCAAAATCGCTGCCTCGCTACGTGTGGGCGAGGTGACCACGGCAACGAAAAGCAACAAGGCGTCTACTCGGCGCGCAGCATCGAGGAAGGGTCAATTCGCACCGCGTGGAGTATCGGCCGCAGCGCAGCCAGTAATGCTCCGGCGACAATTGCCAGACACGGAAATGCCAAGATTTGAGGGTCAGTCGCCTTTACTTGGTAAAACAGTGACTCAATGAGGCGAACCGACATCAAGCCGAGCCCGAAGCCGGCAGCTGATCCCAACACCACCATTGAAAACACGTCCACGGTCACCAATCGCGCGATGCCGCCTGCTTGTGCGCCCACTGCGATGCGAATTCCGATTTCCCGTCGCCGTTGCAGGACAGAGTAGTGCAGCACGCCGTAAAGGCCGACGCCCGCGAGCAACAGCGCGACAATGGCGAAGAACAACGCTATTGTCGCCAGCAGCCGCTCCCGCACTGTGTGCGACTGATTGATCTCCAATTGCGTGCGGATCCGGCTCACACGAAGTTCGCGGCGAGCCCGCGGAACTTCCTGCCGAAGGACGGACGCGAGCGAGCGCGGAGCGACCGACGTGCGCACAAGCAGCGTTGCTCTGGCTTTCTTGCGTGGCGCCCCACTTGTATCAATCGAACGAAAAGGAACATAGAACTGCGGCAAGATCGGCTCACGCAAATTCCGGTACCTGACATCCCGCACCAGGCCCACGATTTGATATCGCAGGCGCGCACCTTCGTCCGTCGCGAGGTCGAACGCCTTACCCACCGGATCTACGCCTTCGAAATAAACTTTCGCGAAAGTCTCGTTGACAAGCGCTGACCCAGGATCCGTGTCGCTCGGCCGGAAATCTCTGCCATCTTTCAGATCAATCTTCATGGCTTCCAGCCAGCCCGGAGAAACACCGCGCATGTAAGACAGAATTCCGTTAGAGGTACCGCCATTAACCGAAACAAAGTTGTTCCAACTGCTGCCCCCGAGCAGCGGTGCATCCGCCAGCGCTGCGGTGTCCACCCCTGGCAGGCTTCGCAGATGTTCCGCCGCCTGGTCCCAAAACTCCATCGGTTGAGGAATCCTCGCGACCGTATCGAGAACGAGAACCTGGTCAGCGGAAAAGCCGGTGGGCTCGTGCGACAGGCGTTTGAACGTCGTGACGAAAAGCCCTGCAACGAATAGCACCAGAAAACAAAACGCCACCTGCACCGCCACCAGCAGATGCATCAACCGGCGCTTCGAATGCGGATCTTCTCCGCCCTTCAGAGCGCCAACTGGATTGACGGACGATGCGCGCAGCGCGGGCACTAGCCCAAACAACAAGGTCACACCGAGAGCCAGCACCAATCCAAAACCCAGCACCCGCCAGTCCGCTGGCAGCAGCAGCTGCGCTGGATTGTCGGGCGGATTGATCATGCGGACGACGAACGGCCCAGACCACCATGCAAACAACCCGCCGACTGCAGCCGCAAGCAAAGCAAGCCATGCACTTTGCACCAAGACCAATTGAACTAGCCGCCGGCGTCCTCCGCCGATCGAGACGCGTACGGCCATCTCGCGCGCCCGCGCCGAGGCCTGTGCCGTCATCAGATTCGCGACGTTTGCGCAGGCGACCAACAGCACCAACGCCACCAGAACTCCAAGAATCGCAAGTGGCCGGCGCGTTTCTGACTGGAGATCCGAAACGCCGGTGGCTGCCGGTTCGAGGAGAACCGTCTGGTTCAGCCAGTGATCGAGGTCTGCTTTGTTCATTCCCAGGAAACCTTTGGCTCGCTCCTCCTCAAACGATCGCGAAGTTGCATCCAGTTTCTGGCGGATAGGTTCGAGGGCAACCCCCGGCTTCACCATTGCAAGGGTCCGATGCCAGGTCGAATCCTTGCGTGTGGCGGCGGAATTCATCATCGTGGGCACGAAAATATCGACCATCGTGCCGGGCTCTGTCCCGGTAAAGGGCGCCTCGGCGACGCCGGCGATCTCGTAAAGCTCATTGCCCATGCGAAATGTACGGCCGATTACTTTGGCATCCTGGCCAAAACGGTGCGTCCAATAGTTGTGTGAGATTACTGCGTAGGGATGTCCGCCAGGCCTGAGATCATCGTTCTCCGAAAATACTCGCCCCAATGCTGGCCTCACTCCGAGTGTCGAGAACATCCAGCCGGAAACATATTGCAGGTACGCTTTTTCAATCTCTTCGTCCGACTTGTACGTCAGATCCACTGGTTCGGCATGCGAGACGGCGATTAGCTCGGCTTGGTTTTTGACTGCGGCCCGCATCAGCTGAAAATCGGGATAGGCCCATTCATCAAATGTGTGAGGCTTGCCATCGGGCCCGATGCCTTGACGCGACAAATCGTAGAGTCGTTCAGGGTTTGCTACCGGCAGCGGTCGCAGGAGTAAAGCGTCAATCAGCCGGAATGCTGACATGCAGGCCCCGATTGCCAGAGCCAGCGAAAGGATGGCGGCCGCGGAAGTAACCTTAGTTCTGCCAAGTTGACGCCAGCCGAATATTGCATCCGCGCGCAGCGATTCAAGCCAGACGACAAGCTTGACGTCGCGGCTCTGTTCGCGGTGTCGTAGCGCGGATCCGAACGCTCTGCGAGCTTCGACCGGATCTCGTCCCTGCTCGATGGCTTCTTGAATGTGTGATTCGAGTTCTTCGTCGATCTCGCGATTCAAGTGATCGCCGCGAAATACATTCCTAATGCGTGACCACGGCGCCATAATCAGGCTTCTCGCAGAACGCGGTTTACGGCCGCCGTTACCGCTTGCCAGCCGGACTCTTCGATACCAAGTTGCCTTTTGCCTGCTGCGGTCAATTCGTACACTCGCGCTCGTCGCCCGTTTTCCTTCGTAACCCACTCGGCGCGAATCCATCCCGCGGCTTCCATCCGGTGCAGGGCCGGATAGAGCGAACCTTCCTCAACGCGGAGCACGTCACCTGACACCTCTTGAATCGCCGCCATGATGGCATAACCATGCAAGCGACGCCGCCGGGAGACGACCTTCAGTACAAGCAGATCAAGCGAACCCTGGAGAGAGTCGGGCTTTGCCACGCTCAGACCTCACATTACATAGACGTCTGAGTATCGCAAAGGTTAGAAGAAAAATCGATACGATTTCGCCGTTCAGTCTTATGAACTCCCAATCAGAATTCCAGTCAAGAACACCAGCACGCCGCCCACCACCACCTGAAACGCCGCTTGCAAGAACGGGGTGTCCATATATTTGTGCCGAATCAGACTGATGACTCCCAATTCCACCGCCACCACAAAAACCGCAACTGTGACGGCTACGTGGAAAGTCCGAATGAGGAAGGGAAGCGTATGCCCCAGCCCGCCTGCGGTGGTCATCGCTCCGGTGACCAGTCCGCGAATCCATGGCGAACCTCTCCCTGTCAGCGAACCGTCATCGGAAAGTGCTTCTGCGAATCCCATCGAAATTCCCGCGCCCAACGAGGCCGCCATTCCTACCAAAAACGCTTCCCAGGTTTTGTGCGAAGCGTACGCAGCCGCAAACAGCGGCGCCAGTGTGGACACCGATCCGTCCATCAGCCCAGCTAGTCCCGGTTGGACCACCTGCAACAAAAATAACTTCTGGTGTGATTCGTCTTCTTTGGCCCGCGCATGTTCTGTCAGATGCTTCTCTTCGAGGTTCCCCGCTGTTTCCGTGTGCTTTCGTTCTTCATCGGCTAGTCTATTAAGCAGTTCTCTTGTTCCCGCATGCGTGACCCGATCCGCTGCCCGTTGGTAAAACCGCACTGCCTCCATCTCCATCATTCGCGCGTGTTTTCGTGCCGCATTTACGCCCAGAGGACGCACCAGCCACAGCGGCTTGCGATGCAAAAATCCCTTCACGTTTTCCCGCCGGATCAGCGGAATGTGCTCCCCAAATCGTTCTCTAAACTGATCAAACAACCGATCCCGGTGTCCAACTTCCTCCGCGCGCATTTCTTCGAACATATCCGCGGTTGCGGGATAGCTTTCCCGCAACGCGTCCGCGAACTCCCCGTAAATCCTTCCGTCTTCCTCTTCGTTCTGAATGGCCAGCGCCAGGATTTCGCGCTCCGTCAAATCCTTGAATTGTTTCTGCATCCAGATCCGTCCTTTGGGTGTTTCTGCCTGAAGGTAATCCAGAAGAATCGCACATTTCGGCCGGCCGAGTCACTCGGCCCGAATTTCCTCCGTAATACGCGCCATTTCGACGGTTTCTGCTGAGGTACCACACTCAGCTAGTACTTCCGTTACACACGAATCCCAAACGTTTTTCCCCGCAATTAGGTACTTCTCATCTATAGGAACACCCCGTGTCGCCGCTTACACTTCTTTTAGCAAAAGCTGTAGAGTGAAAGGGCGGTCCTCAATGGCCACGCAAGACACTATGACCAAGACTACTGGTAACGCCGCAATCCCGAGGAATGCTTCCCAGGCAGAACGCCGCGGCAGCCGCCGCTGCAAAATCAATCAGCTGATGCGTATTCGCCCATCCGATCCGGAGAAAGAGCACTTCGAAGATTTGCGCGGCAGCGCGAGCGTTTCGCGCAGCGGCGTATTTTTCCAGACCAGTGAAAAGGGCTACGAGATCGGGATGCGCTTGTTCGTGACGATGCCATATTCGCGCGACCCTTCTGCGATCAACCGCGAATATCTCGCCGAAGTGGTGCGGCTCGACGACCTGGCGAACGGCCTGCACGGAGTTGGAATCAAACTGCTGATGGAGATGGGAATGCAACACTCATATTCGTTCACGCCGCCGCCGCAACAGCGCAAATAATCGGAACCATCGGAGAGACTTGGCAGGGATTCGCAGAAAGAATCGGAGGGAAGAACTAGCAGAATTGGAAAACAAGAAAGGGCGCCTGGATTTCTCCAGGCGCCCCTTCCTGTGTTTGGGGGGTGGAAAATCTTTAAGACGAACGGCCGAGCATTTCGAGCGTACGGTGACGAATTCGGCCGATCTGGCGGTTCAGCGGATGTCTCCGCGACAGGAAAGTAAACACCGGCGCCCGACGCTGCACCAGCCGATTGATCGCAAGATTCAAGCGCACATCGCGACGCGCATATTTCAGTCCTGCTTGTAAAGTTTCCACGGCGTCATCGCGGCGCCCTGCGGTCGCATAGACTTCCGCGAGATTCAGATAAAGCTGCGCTTGATTGCGTTTCAGACGCACGGCGCTGTCGCACAATTTTTCCGCTTCCGCCCATTTTTCTTCGGAGCGTGCGAGAACCACGCCGAGGTATGACATGTAATAGGGATTATTCTTTTCCAACTGTGCGGCGCGCTGCATGTGCGCCAGCGCTCTGTCCGCGTAATTGTCTCGCAGTAGCGCGAGTCCCTGTTTGAATTCCTTGAATGCTTCCGTTTCTGTCATGGCCACCTCATCCGCTGCTCCGGCGGAGTTAGTTGCGGGCTCTGGAAATACGCCTTTGCGTCACGGGCTTCACGTTTTGAATTTCCACAACCTGAAAATTTGGCAGGAAATACGCCGGAAGTTCGACGGACACACCGCTGAAGAACCGGCGGATGCCTGTTTTTTCGAGAAGCGCTGCGAGAAAGGTTCCCATTGCCGACACCGTCAACTTTAGGAGAAGCGTGTCCCGAAATCTACTGAACGTAAGGCCAGTTCTGGGACAGCCGGACAATGGTTCAGTTCGATGGGTGCAGTGCGAATCGCTTGTCTGGGCAATCGATTTTCGGCTCCCTAGTGCATGCGTGCGTGTTCCGCCTGGGTTGTGCCCTGCACGCGAGATTCGTAAATGGGAAACTTTGCGGCGAGTTCCGCGACTTGATTGCGGACGCGCTGTTCGGTTTCGGTGTTGCCTGGTTGCGCGAGGACGTCCGCGATCCAGCCTGCGATCAATTCCATTTCCGGTTCCTTCATGCCGCGGGTGGTGATGGAAGGAGTGCCGAGACGAATGCCGCCAGCCTTCATTGGGGGAAGGGGATCGAAAGGAATGGAATTTTTGTTGACGGTAATTCCAGCGCGGTCGAGCGCTTTTTCCGCGTCGTTGCCAGTGATTCCGCGGGAGTGAACTTCGACAAGAAGAAGATGATTGTCGGTTCCTCCGGAAACGACGCGAAGACCGTGTTTGGCGATTGCGGCTGCGAGGGCTTTGGCGTTTTTCGCGACTTGCTGTTGGTATTCCTTAAAAGCTGGCTCCATCGCTTCCTTCAGACAGACAGCTTTTGCTGCAATGGTGTGGACGAGCGGACCGCCTTGAATGCCAGGGAAAGTGAGTTTGTCGAGTTCCTTTGCGAAAGCGGTTTTGCAGAGGACCAGGCCGCCGCGTGGGCCCCGCAGGGTTTTGTGCGTCGTGGTGCTGATGAAATCAGCGTGCGGCACGGGACTGGGGTGAACGCCGGCAGCGACGAGCCCTGCGATGTGTGCCATGTCCACAAAGAAAAGAGCGCCAACGGATTTGGCGGCTTTGGCGATGCGCGGAAAATCGATGATGCGGGAATAGGCGCTGGCCCCGGCGACGATCATTTTTGGTTTGTGTTCGGCGGCGAGACGATCGATTTCGTCGTAGTCAATTTGTTCGTTGTCCTGGCGCACGCCGTAGGCGATGAATTTGTACATGCGGCCGGAAAAGTTGAGCGGATGCCCGTGAGTAAGGTGGCCACCGTGAGAAAGATTCATTCCGAGGACAATGTCGCCGGGCTGAAGCGTGCTCATGTAAACGGAGACGTTGGCTTGCGTGCCGGAGTGAGATTGAACGTTGGCGTGTTCGGCGCCGAAGAGTCCCTTTGCGCGATCGATTGCGAGCTGTTCGACCTTGTCGGCGAATTCGCAGCCGCCGTAATAACGTTTGCCGGGATAGCCTTCGGCGTATTTGTTGGTGAAGATCGATCCCATGGCTTCGAGGACGGCTTCCGAAACGAGATTTTCGGACGGGATAAGTTCGAGGCCCGTGGCCTGCCGCTCGGCTTCATCGCGCAGGAGGGACGAGATTTGCGGATCGACCTGCGAGAGGGGGCGCTGCATTCTGGAATTGGCTTCGGTGGTCTTACTCATGTCGTTTGTCCTCGAAGGAAGCGTGAGTGACGCGTGGCCGGTGAGTGGGCCAGGAACATGATAGCGCGAGGGAGAAAAAGAGAGGTAATGAGGTAAAGAGGCAGTGAGGTAAGGATGAGATTGGTCGAAGACACTGCTGTTTGGATCGGGGCGAGCTCCGTTTCTGGGAACAGAGGGGTGTACTACCCCACGCCAAGAGTGAAAAGAGCGGGCAAAGCGGCAGACAGGTGACTTTCGCTCGGTTCAGGGTGAGCAGGACTTACTTCTTCAAGAGTGAAGCGAAGAACGCGCAATGAGAGGGTGGAGCTGCTCAGGCAGGTTCAGGGCAACACAGAGTGAACGCGAGGAACATGACCAAGGTATGCCACCCCGGGGTGTTTTGGCCGCGAGTGTAGAAGTGGTTGAAAAAAAAGAGATGAGTTTTTGCCAGGACCCAAGAGTGCGTAAGTTTATGAAAACACAGGAAGAATGAAAGGAGATGACTGTTGGTCCGTGACTCGTAGAGGAGTAAAGCGGCGGGCTGTTTGGCCGTGCGCAGGATAAACCTAGTTTCGTTTAGGGTAGGCGGAATGCGGCGAGTTCATGCGGAAGGGTAGCATGAGAGTAGAAACGCTCAAAGGCAGAGAATGGGGAAAGAAGACATGCGAATCGGCGTTTGAGGAGTTGAATGGCGCGGCTCGAATCAGCGCCTAGCGGACAAGCGATTACGGAAGGATTCTTAATTCGTCTAAAGAATAGTTTGCTATCGTAATTCCAATGTCGGAGGTTGCCCGACGGCAACCTTCGTCCCGTCTTGTGTGGAGGAGGTGGGAAACTTGCAAACTCTGTGGCAGGACATACGTTACGCGGTGCGTATCCTTACGAAGAACCCTGGCTTCGCCGCCGTCGCTGTGCTATCGCTGGCGCTGGGAATTGGCGCCAACACGACCATCTTCACCGTTGTGAATGCCATTCTCCTCAATCCCTTGCCCGTCAAAGACATTGCCCGCGTCGTTGAAGTCGATACGATTGACAGCAAGACGTTGGTGACTGCGGCAAATACCACGAAGCTCGGCATGTCATATCCGAATTTCCAGGATTACGCCAGAGAGAACCAGGTTTTCGCCGGCGTTGGATGCTTTGTTGGTCCCCTTCCATTGACCTGGAGCAGTGGTACGGAACCCAAGCAAATTTTCGGACAGATGGTCAGCGCAAATTATTTTGAAATCCTCGGACTGCAGCCTGTTTCGGGGCGTTTCTTCCTGCCCGATGAGGACACCAAGCCGGGCGGCAACAATGTCGCAGTAGTAAGTTACAGTCTATGGGCTAATAAGTTCGGATCTGATCCCAATGTGGTTGGCAAGATTCTCACGCTCAACGCCACGCCTTACACTGTGATCGGTGTTGCCCCGCACGGATTCAAAGGCACCTTTACGTTTGGTAACGCCGAGCAAGTCTGGATTCCTGTCAGCATGTATCCCCAGTTACTCGCGGGTTTCTTCAAAGACAATTTTAACGACCGCAGGTTTCTAACCACCACCGTCATTGGCCGGATAAAAGACGGCGTTAGCTTGAGTGCAGCGGAAGCCTCGCTGAAGACCATCGCATCGCATCTCGAGAGCGCGTTTCCGAAAGACAACGCCAGCCGGAGTGTGGCGCTCACACCTCTCGCCGACGCGGCTGTGGGGGTGAACAATCGCAATCAGTTCGTGCTCGCCGGTGGATTGATGATGGGAATCGTGGGTTTGGTCCTTCTGATCGCATGTGTGAACCTGGCAAATTTGCTACTAGCTCAGGCTGCTCGCCGAGAAAAGGAGATTGGCTTGCGAGCGGCGCTCGGAGCCAGCCAGGGCAGGGTCATGCGGCAATTGCTAACAGAAAGCTTGGTGCTCGCGATTCTCTCGGGAGTTGTTGGCTTGGTGATCGCCTATGGGGGCCGTGCAGTGTTGTGGTCTTTCCGGCCGCCCTTCATCCTGGATGGAGACATCGACTTGGGATTTGATTCCCGGGTGCTTTTCTTTACCTTAGGCATGGCGCTTCTTACGGCTGTGTTCATTGGGGTCGCTCCCGCGATCAAGGCCGCGAAACCAGACCTGATCGAGGCGCTGAAAGTTGGTGGACGAGGGGGCACCGTGGGCTGGACCAGAAACCCATTCCGCAGCCTTTTGGTGATAACGGAAATTGCGCTGGCGCTTGTCGCGCTCGTCGGAGCGGGTTTATTTATTCGCAGCATGCAAAACGCGCAGCGCGTCGATCCCGGGTTCGAATCGAAACATCTCTTCGTGTTCGCTTTTGATTTAGGAGCCTTGCATTACGATGAAGGCCGTGCGCAGCAGTATTTTCGCGCCGCCATAGAGCGCGCCAAGACATCTCCCGGAGTTGAGTCGGCAACCATCGCCTCCAATTTTCCGCTCGGCGGAGGATTAGCGCGGACCGTGTTCCCGGAAGGTCAAAATGAAGCTTCCGGCTATCGTGGGACCTTGACCCAGCTCAACGACATCGCGCCGAACTTTTTTGAGACTCTGCGCATTCCGTTAGTACTCGGTCGCGAATTCACGGATGCGGATCGCAAGGAGACCAATCCAGTTGCCATCATTAACGAAGCAATGGCCAAACAATTCTGGCCAAATGAGAACGCCCTCGGGAAGCGCTTCCATTTCTTCGGAGAGACCGACCTGCGCGAAGTCGTTGGTGTCTCGCGCAATTCCGTGGTGAACGCCATCGGAGAAGAGCCTCAGCCGTTGGCCTACCTTCCACTCACCCAGGACTACGCCCCGGCGGTCACGATGCAGGTGCGAACCAAAGGCCGGCCCGAGGCAGTCATCGCCACAGTCCGGAGCGAAGTTCAATCGCTAGACACAAATCTCGCGCTAACGAACATCAACACGGTCGGAGAATTGATCGATCAGGGACTATGGGCACCGCGCATGGGCGCTGCACTGCTGACTGTGTTCGGTGGACTCGCCCTATTCCTCGCGGCGGTGGGTGTCTACGGCGTGCTCTCTTATTCAGTGAACCAGCAAACGCGCGAAATCGGCGTTCGTATGGCTATGGGCGCGCAGAGCGGTCGGATATTGAGGCTCGTGGTGGGTCAAGGAATGAGGCTGGCAGTCGCTGGACTAACACTAGGTATATTGATTGCTTTCGCGGCTACGCGCGTTCTTTCCAGCCTGCTCTTCGGAGTCAGTGCTCACGATCCGCTGATCTTCGGTGGCGTCTCGGTGGTTTTGGCGAGCGCCGCTATCCTCGCTTGCTACATCCCCGCCCGCCGCGCCACTCGCGTCGATCCAATAATCGCCCTGCGCTATGAATAGGGCGGAGGCGGGGAGAGGACACGAGTGCTATTGAATTTGCATTTTTGCGTAGGGCGCCAACTTGTTCTGGCATTCGATGCCGGCTTGCCGCACCGCTTTGAATTCAGTTGACGCTCGGATTTTGTCAAATAACGGATCTTGATCTACCGATGGGTAAACACAGAGGCCGTGTTCGGAAGCCGCTTGCAGCAAACGCACGGCGGCGTCCCTCTTTCCTACAAACGCCTGCATCGCCGCTCCGAAATACCGAGCTTCGTGAACGGGATAGCGCGAAAATCAGCTTCTGACAGCTTTGCTGTCTCGGCACATTTTGAGGTGGATGAATCGGGCCAGCAATCGCGGAGCAGCTCAAAATTCATTCCCCCAGGTATGAGTTTCAGTTTTGGCAGGGCCTCTTCTACCTTTCCTTCGCGCACAAGCACCTGACCCAACATCATGGTGCTGAACTCTCCTGGTGACCTTTCGATTTCCTGGCGCGCTTTGGCCAGGTCCCCCATATGTAGGTAGAGCACATAGCAAGGACCGGTCGGGAGTTCGGCGTCGAGTTGGTGCGTGGTTTCGCATTCACGCGCGGCGTGGTCAAGGGCGCCAGCCGCTCGCAGGGCCGTAGAAAATGCGAGATGAACTTCGGCGCGGCGCGGCCATCTTCGAGCCAACTGCTGGACGCGAGCAAAACTCATGGAGATGTCGCCGTAGAAAGCCTCGCGCTCGATCAGCTCCGTCCAAGGAAGCAGCAGACCGGGATCGAGTTGGGACGCTCGTTCGAACGCTGCAATGGCTTTCTTTTGCATTGGCTCGCCACCGGTGCCAAAGTCCGCTTCACCGGAATAACGCTGCCCCAGCGCCAGCCATGCAGGCGCGTACCCAGGATCCAAAGTGACTGACTTTTCGAGAAGCGCGATGGCATGCTTGTTGCGCTCCACGCTCCAGTAAACACTATCCTGGCTGCGCAGGTAGAGTTCGTAAGACTCCTGACTCTTGGGCTTGGTGACAGAGAGTTCTACGTTTGAAATACCGAGCGACGGCAGGAGCCCTTTCTGCAAAAGCGCGGTGATATCTTTCCGCAACGTAAGCATGTCTTTGCTGTCGACTTCGACCGAGCCACGCCAGGTGACTTCATCTTTTGCGACATCCATCGCCTCCTCAAGTGCAAAGAGAGGACACCTGCCCACGGCAGGCGACCTGCAGCTGCGTAAAACTGTTAAGATGCGTGCTCTTTGCGGAGGTGAGGCGATGTCGCGAGGGATGGAAAGAGTATGCAAGGTCGGCGCAGCTGCCAGTCTATTGATTGTGGCGGTGGCATGGAGTGGGTGGGACGCGGCTTGGGCGCAGAGCGATCTGGATGCGCGAGCTGACAAGCAATTGGATTCGCTGGTTGCGATTTACAAACAACTGCATGCGAATCCGGAATTGTCCACGCAAGAAGAGCAGACATCGGCGCTGATCGCGAAAGAGTTGCGAGCGGCAGGTTTCGAGGTGACGGACCACTTTGGGCAATACGCTTCACCAGAAACGAAAGCGTACGGAGTCGTGGCGGTGTTGAGGAACGGGCCGGGGCCGACGGTGATGGTGCGCACGGACATGGACGCGCTGCCGATTGTAGAAAATACGGGAGTGCCGTACGCGAGCAAAGTGCGTGTAAAGCGGGCGGACGGGGCAGAAGTGGGCGTGATGCATGCCTGCGGGCACGATGTACACATGGCGGTTTTTGTTGGAGTGGCGCGTTTGCTGGCACAAACGAAGGACCAGTGGAGCGGGACGTTGGTGCTGATCGGGCAGCCTGCGGAGGAAGCGATTGGCGGAGCGAGCGCGATGCTTCGCGCCGGGCTCTATACGAAATTTCCCAAGCCGCAGTACGTGCTGGCGTTGCACGACACGAACGCTGTACCGACAGGCAAAGTGTCATGGCATGCGGGAACGCTGCTGGCTGGAGCGGATTCTGTCGATATAACGGTGCGCGGAGTCGGCGGCCACGGCGCGGCGCCACAGGCGGGCAAGGATCCGATCGTGATTGCTTCGGAAATTGTTGTGACTCTACAGACACTGGTGAGTCGGGAAATGGATCCGCAGGTTCCGACGGTAGTAACGGTGGGAACATTTCACGCGGGGACGAAGAACAACATCATTCCGGACGAGGCGAAGCTGCAGCTGACGGTGCGGACGATGAATCCGCAGCACCGGGAGAAGGTGCTTGCGTCGATTACCAGGATTGCGAACGGGATTGCGGCGGCTGCGGGAGTTCCGGCGGATCGCGCACCGATTATTGAGGTGTCGCCGGATCACGTGCCGGCGACGGTGAATGATCCTGAACTGACGCGGCGAGTGGCGGGAGCGCTCGAGCGGGCGGTGGGGAAAGAGAATGTGCTGGCCGGAGAACCGGTGATGGCGAGTGAGGATTTCAGTTTGTATGCGTTGGAGGAGCCGAAGCCGCCAATCAGCATGTTTTGGCTGGGGGCGGTCGATCCGGAGAAATTGAAACAGGCGAAGGAAAAAGGTACTCGGCTGCCGGGGCCGCATTCCAGCGAATTTGCGCCGGTTCCGGAACCTACGATTCGGACTGGAGTAAAGGCGATGAGCGGAGCGGTGCTGGATTTGATGAAGAAGTAAACGAATAAGCGACGCGGCCCGTTGGGTGGGTGCGGCTGCGATGCTTATGTCGCACCAGACGCGGAAACCAGGGGTGTTTAACATTGCGCAGGTACATCGTGCTCTGTGCGTTGTTGGGGATAGTTTTGCTCGGCGGGATGATGCTGCGGCATCAGTCTTTATCACGAGTTGCTAAACAAGCGTTGAGGCCAGCACTCGACAAGCAGCCGGTCACTTTTGCCATGCACACGTTCGATCCCGCTGCACCTCCGGCGGATATGCCGCCGCTGGCGTCAGGGGAAGAAGCGGAGTGCGATTCCAATTTCATTTCCAATGCCAGTGTGAAGGGGCGGTCGGAAACGGTCGACGGGAGGAACGCGCTGGTCACTGTGACAGAGATCAGAGTGACGCTCGAGCTTAAGATCAATATCTGGGTGCCGGAAGGCGCAACAGAGCACGTAATCGAACACGAGCAAGGCCACCGGCAAATCTCTGAGTATTACTACCGGACAGCCGACAAGGTGGCCGAGCAAATCGCGGCGACGTACCTGGGCAAACAAGTCTCCACTAACGGCGCGGATCTGAATGCCGAGGTCAACAAGTTGCTGCAGCAAATGGGCGCGGAGATCGCCGCCGCATACAACGAGAGGCTGAATCCTGGTCCCGCGCAGCAGCGGTATGACGATATTACGGACCACAGCCGAAATGACGAGAGTGCGGGGGAGGCTGTGGCTCGGGCGCTCAAGGGTGTTCAGTAGGCAGGGCCGGATTCGATGAAGATGATGCCCGGTTGTCACCAACCGCGCCAACCGACGACTCGCTTGGGTTTGTTACGACGATTTCAATTTCGCTTGATGAGCTCCGGGACCAGGTGCCACGCGGTCGCACCATCTAGCGGTCGGACAGGAATCAGATTAAAAAGCGCGACAATTAGGCTGTAGTAGCCGAGAATAGCGACAGTTACGTTCAACGCGTCGAACCTCGTGAACCCAAAGATGCTGACAAAACGTCACCAGCGGTAGAGCAACTGCTTCCTGCGCGGCGCCACCGCCCCAAGCAATCAGGGCCTCGTCGTAACCAGACCAGGGAGCTTGAAATCGCACGAAACCGTGAATCGGATACAGTTCGATTGCGAGAACTTCGTACCCTTTTCGCTGAGCTGCGATCATGTGCCCACACTCAATGAATGAGAATGACGCCGAAGTAGGCGCTCCAAGCGGCAATTGTTTCTGCTGGCCGCTCGATCGCGCCGAATAAGATGAGCCGTTCCGATGACAAGCACAGACCAGTGCGCGTAGACGCGCACTCCGTTAATCTGCATGATCTCTGTCAGTTTTTTTATTCTCATCAGTTTGGCTTGGCCCCGAGTGAAGAGAGCACGATATATATCCTGCCTCTACGGATGACAAGGAAGTGATTGGTTAGTCGAGGGAGGTTAGGGATTTTACGTGGAGTTCGAGGGCTTGGTTGTATTGGCGCTCGATTTGGAGTTCGGTTTGGAGTTTTTTGATGAGAAGTTCGAGGCGCGAGATTTCGGTTTTGAGTTTTTGGATGTCGGTGGCGCTGGCTTGCGGGCGATTGGGAGTGGCTACGTTGAAATTGTGGGAAGGCGCATAGGAATTGGGACCGGCGTGCTGCTGGGCTTGCGACGCGGGCGGAACGTGCGGAAGGGCGTGAGGCTGTGGCGTGAAAGCGTCCGTGAGAGCGCGAGGCCAGGCGGATTCGGCGCGCGAGTCCGCGTGCGTGACTGGCAGGGGTGTTGGCGCGGGCGGCGGAGCGAAGAAGTTGTTGAGCGCGTGCGAGCTTGATGGGCGCGGCGCGGGTAGGGATGGCGCGGCGGGCCGCTCGGACTTCGGTTCGAGGAAACTTTTTACGCGGGCGATGAGTTCTTGCGGTTGGAACGGTTTGCGAATGAGTTCATCGGCGCCGACCGAGACGGCTTTGTCGGCGACGTTCTTGTTGACGACACCGGACATGAGAATCACGGGCGTTGCGCTGAATTGCGGATGCTGCTTGATCTGGCTGCAGACGGAATAGCCGTCCTGATCGGGCATGATGACATCGGTGATGACGGCGTCGGGCGGAGTCTGCTCGAATTGCGCGATGGCGGAGGCGGCGTCGCCCGCGGTAATGACGGTAATGTTCTCGCGGCGGAAAGCGATCTTGATGACTTCGCGCATGGTCGCGCTGTCGTCAATGAAATAGACGGTGGGCGCGCGTTTTTCCGGCGCGGCGGTTTCCGCCGGTGCGGGCGGGAACGGCATGGTTTCGTTCATGGCGACTCCTTTGTGTGCGTGAGCGCAGAGTGGTCAACTGTCGGCTCGTCGGCCGTGTCGCGGGAAGATTCGTCGACTTCGCGCATGGCGTCCAGCATGAGGTCGGTTGCAGAGCGCAGGACCGTGCGCTGCGTCGAGGCCGAGCCGTAAACAAATTTGTAGACGCCGGAATTGTTTTGAAAGCAGCTCTTGAGAATGTGGATGACGGCTTCGTCGCCGAAGAGCGAGCCGCATTCTGCGTGTGTGATTGTGCCTGCGTCGAAAAAGAGCAATGCGTCGGTTTCGCCGGAATTGATATGCAGGGCGCCGGTCTGGTGCGCGTGACCAAGCATCTGCATGACGCCGGGAAGATCGTGATGTGTGAGGCTGCCGCTGAGGCTGGTATCCGACTGCGCCAGCATTTGCGTAGGCTGGAAGCCTTCGGATTTGCTGATGATGATGTTTTTGACGTGCGTTGCAATAACAGCGGGCGGGCGCTGGCGATCGATGTAGTCGTCGCAACCGGCCTGGAAAGCTTCCATGAGGGCTCGCTGGCTGCCGTCACCGAGAGCGATGATGGGCAGAGCGGAATTTTTGGCATCGGCGCGAACCATGCGCGCGATGTCGAGTGCGCCCATTTCGCGCATGTTCGTGGAGCAAACGATGGCGGCGGGCGAATCGTATTCGAGTGTGGTGAGCGCAAACGCCGGTTGTGTGCTGCAGATGACTTCAAAACCTTCGCGTTTCAAAGCGTCGCTGAGGCGCTTTGAAAAATAGACGTTCGTATCGATCAAAAGGATTTTGGCAGGACGGCCAGCGACCATCATGACCGAGCCTCCACAAAATCGTGCAAGGGAGCGGGCAACAAAGTTTCCGCAGGGCCGGGAGTAAGCGCGGAGAGGCGGAGAACTTCGATAACTTCGCCGCCGTGCGAGAGCCAGCCATCGACGTGCGGAGAATCGTTCGCAGTGGCGGGCATCATGTCGACGGTGATGAGTTCACATTCGCCGCTGACGGGAATGGCGATCCAGTCAAGCTGGTGTCCGTATTTACGGGTGGCGAGAAGATTGAAGCGGCGCGTATCGAGTTTTTTGCCGGTGAGTTGTTCGGCGATGTCGCAGACGGCAATCATGCGGCCACGGCGAAGCACGACGCCTTCGAGCGCGGAAGATTTGTGTGGAAAACGAAAAATACGGCTAGGTGCGACCAGCTCTGCTACCTGCGATGCGGGCAAAGCGAAGCGGCGTTCCCCGAGACGGAGAAGGACGAAGGACTGGAGCACGGTTTCGGGAGAGGGGGTCATTGTACGTGTGCTCCGGGGTTTTCGGAGGTAAGGGAGTGCGCGTCGGCGGAAAATTGCGCGGTTTCGAGAAGAGTCAATTCTTCGAGCGAGAGAAAACCTTCGGGATTAATGACGGGAATAACCGCTTGATCGAGCGCTGTAAGCCCGCGGTACCAGCTGCGCTCTTCGCCTTGGAACGCGAGCGACAGGGCCTGGAGGCGAGTCATGGTGGTCATTTTGTCGATGCCGTCGATGAGCAGAGCCGTGCGGGTGCGGCGGAGAAAGAAAACGAGCGACGCCGGTTGAGGCTGCAAACCGAAATGGATGGCGGCGTTGACGATGTAGAGAGTGCGATCGCCGCGGCGAATGCTGTGACGGACTTTGCGCAGATGGCTTTCGGGAAGATCGCGGGCCATACCGGCGATGTTGTCCACACTGCGAACTTCCTGCACGGAAGCGGAAGAGATGGCAAAAGTTTGGCCGCTGATGCGGAACAGGATGATCTGTTCGGTGCGGGGCTGGTGCGATTTAGCGCTGGTGGGCAGATTCATCAGCGTGCACCTACGGGAGTTGCGCGGGTGAGGGCGAGAACGCGCTTTTCGATTGCGGCATAGATGTCGTCAAGACCGAGAACCTGATCGACGACTTGAAGCTTGATGGCTTCTGCGGGCATGCCGAAGATGACGGAAGTGGCTTCGTCTTGTGCGATGACGTGGCCGCCCGCTTTCTTGATGGCTTTGGCGCCGAGCGCGCCATCATTGCCCATGCCGGTAAGGACGACGCCGATGGAGAGTGCTCCGCCATAGGCGGCGACAGATTCCATGGTGACGTCAATATTTGGCAAGTAGCCGGCGATGCGGCCGGTAACAGCGTCGAGTTGAATGCGGCCGAGAGGATTTACGCGAAGATGCTGCGCGCCCGGGCAGATGTAGAGACTGCCTGGCTGCAAAGTGTCTCCTGCTTCAGCTTCCTTGACGCGAATTTCGGTGAATTCCGCGAGCTGCGCCGCGAATTGTGTGGTGAAGGCTGCCGGCATGTGTTGGACGAGAATCACCGCGGCCGGAAATTCTTTTGTAAAACCGGGGGCAAGGCGCATTACCGTCGCGGGACCGCCAGTGGAAGCCGCGAGCACGACCACAGGAAAGCGCTGGTCAGCGACGTGAGAAGACTGGCTAACGAATGGCGCGGGACGAGAGATGGAAGACGCTGCTGAGGGCAATGATTGCAATGTAGCGGCGAGGCGCGACGCTGTTCGAACCACACGAACTTTCGCAGCCATTTTCACCTTGCGAAGGAGGTCTTCGCGAATGCTCTGCATGTCAAGATCGATGGCGCCGGAAGGCTTGGCAATAAATTCGATCGCGCCGAGTTCGAGAGCCTTGACAGTGCTCGCGGCGCCATCGCGCGATTCGGAACTGACGATGACGATGGGATGCGGATTGGTGGTCATGATCTGCGCAGTGGCCTGCAGACCGTCCATGTGGGGCATGTTGATGTCCATGGTGATGACATCGGGTTTGAGAGATTCGGCGAGAGCGACGGCCTCGCGGCCATCCTTGGCGTGGCCGATGACCTGAAGTTGCGTGTCGGAATTGAAAATCGTTTCGAGGACTTTGCGCATGAAGGCGGAGTCATCGACGATCAGCACGCGAACCTTTTTGGCTGGAGTATTCACCATGACTGGTTACGCGACAGGTTGCGGCGCCTCCGTCCCAATGAGTTGCTCGACTGCTTCGGTGAGCTGATCTTCCTGCACGGGCTTGGTGAGGAAAGCGACAGCACCTTCCTTCATGGCGCGGTCGCGGTGCTTTGCACCCGCGCGCGAAGTGACGACCATTACGGGGATGCGGCGAGTCGCAGGGCTTTGCCGTAACTGCGCCATCAGTTCGTAACCGGTCATGCGCGGCATTTCGAGGTCGGTAATGACGAGATGGCAGCCGTGCTGCGTGATGAGTTCGGCGGCTTCGAGGCCGTCAGAGGCAAGAATCACGCGGTAGCCGTTCTTTTCGAGCATGCGACCGACAAATTTACGAACACTGATGGAATCGTCCGCAACGACGACCACGCGCTCGTGATGAACGCGGTCGATGGCGTCAGTAGGAATACTGCCCTTTGCAATGGCAGCCGAGCCTGGCGCGAAGATGCGGGCCGCGCTGGCGCTAGCCTGAATGGATTTGCGTTCGCCGGGTTCTGTGGCGATCATGCGATTCAAATCGAGCAGAAGAATCAGGCTGCCGTCAGGAGCGATAGTGGTGCCGGGGAAAAGCTTTACGCGGCGGAGATATTCGCCGAGGCTCTTAATCACGATTTCATCTTTGCCAAGAACTTCTTCGACGACGATGCCAACCTGACGATTGTCGGCGTTGGCGACGACCATACGGAAGTAGCCGTTGATTGGTTCGAGCGGCGGCAGACCGAGATAGGAGTCGAGACGGATGACTTCAGTGACGACATCACGAACTTTTGTCAGCAGCTTTCCGCCAATATCTTCAATCTCGTCGGCGCGGAGACGTCGAATCTCTTCCACGACAGCGAGTGGCAGCGCGAAATTCGCGGCTCCGCAACGCACGAAGAGAGCGGGCGAGATAATGAGCGTGAGAGGCACTTTGAGAATGAACTTGGTGCCTGCGCCTGCAGTGCTTTGAATTTCGATTTCGCCGTTGAGGGAATTCAGGTTGGCGCGGACGACGTCCAGACCAACGCCCCGTCCTGCGAGCTCGGTTTTCAGCGGAGCAGTGGAAAAACCAGGATGGAACAGCATTTCCCGAAGTTCTCGTTCGGTAAGGCTGCTGGCGGTCTCGTGAGAAACGAGACCACGATCGACGGCGCTTTGTTTGACTCGGTCGTAATCGATGCCGCGGCCGTCGTCTTCTACTTCGATGTAAATGTGATTCCCACGGTGATAGGCACGGAGAGTGACGCGACCGATGTCAGACTTGCCAGCGTCGCGGCGGCCTTCCGGCAATTCGATTCCGTGAGCAACAGAATTCCTGACCAGGTGAACGAGGGGATCAGAAATCTGCTGAATGATGTTGTTGTCCAGTTCGGTTTCGCTGCCAGAAAGGTCGAGTTCGACTTGCTTGCCGGTGGATTTCGCGGCGTCACGAACGGCGCGCGACAATCGCGAATACAACGTGCCAATGGGCACCATGCGCGCAGCGGTGATTTCGTCCTGTAAATGGTGAGCGAGTTTGGTGAATTCGTCGATATCGCCTTCGACGCGGCCGATGAACCCACCCATCTGCGAGAGGACTTCGTTTACGTCGGCGGAAATCTCTGTCATGGAACGCGAGAGGATGTTGACGTCGTCGTAGCGATCCATTTCCAGTTCGCTGAATTCAGACCAGAAGGAAGTGTCGCCCGCGGCGGCGTTGGTCAACATTTGCGGCGTTGGCGTGGTGCTCTGTGAAAGCGGCCCCCGCGTGGAATTGATGCGATTGAATTCGTACTTTTCCTGGAATTCGGCGACTTTGCCCTGCAGGCGTTCTTTCGAGAAGCCGAGGGTGTCGCGCAAGCGCTCGAGTTCAGTGACGCGGCCGAGCATGCGAGTACGGTTGATGACGAGCTCGCCGACGGTGTTCATCATGCGATCGAGACGAGACAGCGAGATTCGGACCGACTTTGCGACTGCTGCGGCATTCGGGGCCTTGCCAGTTTTTGGAGTGGCGCTTTGCGCGGAAGCCGCGGTTTCTGATTCAGCCGAGTCGTTAGCGGTAGCTGCTTCGGCCGCGACCGGAGCGTCTTCGGCATCCATTGGCGCAACTTCGGCGATGCGGTTGAGCAGGGAATCGACGCCCGTGCGCATTTCGGCTTCGTTGCCCCATTGCTTGTGAAGAGTCTTTTTCAGAACGTCGACGGATTCGAGGCAGAGATCGATGACTTGCGGTAGCGGATCAATCTCGCCTTCGCGGAGACGGCCGATCAGATCTTCAACGCGGTGAGCGATACCGCCGAGACGCTTGAGACCTACTTGCGCAGCGGAGCCCTTGACTGTGTGTATCGCGCGGAAGAGTTTATTAATTTCTTCAGGGCTGTGATTCGCTTCAAGCGAGAGCAGGCAATCGCTGACAATTTGCAGGTGCTCCTCGGCTTCGGGCTGGAAGAATTCGAGAATTTCGGCGGGGACTTCGTCGTCTTCCGGTAAGGCGTCGAAGTACGAGCCGGTAACCGCGGCCACGTCCGAAGAGTCGTCCATTGGCTCTTCAAGAGTCTGCTGCCCTGGTTGATAGTTGAGTGGAGTGGGTTCTGACGGGAATGCAAAGCGGTAGCGCTCCTTGAAAGCAGCGATGTCGTCGAGTACTTCCTGGCCAGTGTCGCTGATTTCGAGAAGATCGGCTTCAAGGAGAGAGATGCCGTCGGAAAGAAATTCCGTGAGCGGGCCGTGGAGATCTTCGCCGAGCGATGCGTTTGTGGCGTACTGGAAGACGTGAGCGAGCTTGCCGGAGATTTCAGAAAAACGAGGAAAACCGTAGCTGGCGGAAGTGCCACTGAGAGTGTGGGCGGAGATGTACAAACGTTCAAGATCTTCGCGGCGCGGAGCAATTTCCTGAAGCACGCCGATGTACTCCCGCAGGTATTGCAGGTGCTCAGAAGCTTCCTGGAGGAAGACTTCGACGGCTTCGCGGTCCGGCATGCTCACGCGCGACCCTCCGTCACGAGTTCAGCCTTCTGAACCTCTTCGGCGGTCGGCTTGCGGTACAGAATGCAATCGTTCAAAACGATGGCCTGAAACTTCACTGGCATTTTGGAGATGGATTCAGAGTGGCCGAGAAACAGGTAGCCGCCCGGCTCGAGGACTGAGTAGAAATGCTGAACGAGCTCTTGGCGGCGCTCTTCTGAGAAGTAGATAAGAACGTTCATGCAAAAGATGACGTCCATTTTTCCGACGTACACGCTGTTGCTCAGATTCATCTGAACGAAATTAACCATCTTGCGGAGACGCGAACGAACCTGCTGACCGCCTTCCGCGGACTGAAAATGAGCGGAGAACTGCTTTTCGCTGACGCTTGCGATGCTGCGACCGGAGTAGACGCCTCGTTCGGCAATGGCCAGGGCGTGGCGGCCAATGTCGGTAGCGAGAATCTCGACATTCCAAGCCTCAGAGAAGGAAACGGCGTCGGAGATGGTAATTGCGATGGAGTAGGGCTCTTCGCCACTCGAACAACCGGCACTCCAGATGCGAAGCGACCGCGGATTCTTCCAGAACTTTCTAATGTGGAGTTCGGGTAGGACGCGCTTTTCGAACGCTTCGAAAACACCTGGATAGCGGAAGAATGATGTTTCCTGCGTAAGCAGTGATTCGAGCAATTCCTGGAAATCGAAATTGGTCTTTTTAATGGCACGCAGAAGATGGATGCCGCGGGCATGGCCCTTACGAACCATGTGTTCGCGCACACGAGTGGAGAAGAACCGCTCGCGCGATTCGTCGAACCGGATGCTTGTGCGCTCCTCGATCAGCATGCGGATTTCACTCAATTCGTGTTCGTTCAGACTCACTTGGCCGCCCTGGCGTTCGCCATCGTTCTCAATTCAATTCACTGCGTTTGTCACCAAAAGCGATTGCAAACTAGCGAAGGGCGCCCACTGGCACGGGGTGCCGGTCGGTTTCCTCTGCTGTCTGGTTGGCTTGCTTGGACGCAGCGCGGAATTGCGAGAGCGCTTCGTTGAGCTGATCAGAAAGTTTGACGAGCTGGCTGACGGTGGCGACCGTGCCGCGCGTTCCTTGCGACGTTTGGCGGGTGATGTTGGAAATGATCTGCATCGCGTGAGCGACACCTTCCGTTCCACGTACCTGCTGTTTGGAAGCGAGGGAAATTTCCTGAACGAGTTCGGCGGATTGACGAACGACGCTCGAAATCGCATCGAGTGCGCGTCCGGCCTGATCGGCAAGCGTTGCGCCGGATTCCACTTCCTTGGTGCCTTCTTCCATGACAACGACCGCTTCGTTCGTCTCGGCCTGGATGGCCTTGATGAGGGCCGCGATGTCTTTGGTTGCGCTGCGGGAGTGTTCGGCGAGCTTGCGTACTTCGTCAGCGACGACGGCGAAACCGCGGCCAGCTTCACCGGCGCGAGCTGCTTCAATGGCGGCGTTCAGTGCCAGCAAGTTGGTCTGCTCAGTGATGTCGTTGATGACGTTGATGATTTCCGAAATTTCAAGAGAGCGGTCGCCAAGCGACTTGATTTTTTTCGCGGTGGCTTGCACGGAAGCGCGAATGCGCTGCATGCCGTCGAGGGTGTCGCGGACGGCACGGTTGCCCTGTTCAGCAGCGTCAAGAGCGCGCCGCGCAGCTTCGGCGCTGGCCTCGGCGTTGTTCGAAACCTGTTTCATCGAGACGGTAAGCTCTTCGACGGCGCTCGACGTGTTCGTGATTTCCTGATCTTGTTGCGTTGCGCCGGCCTGCATTTCGTCGGCAGCGACGAGAATGTTGTTGGAGCAAGTGGTGACTTCCATGGCAGCCTTGCGGACGCGCTCGAGAACTTTAGTGAAGTTGTCGAGCATGTAGTTGATGGAGTCCGTGACGTTGCCGAGGGCATCGTTGGTGACTTTGCCGCGAAGCGCGAGTTCGCCGCGCGCGACCTGGTTGATGACCGCGAGGAGCTCCGTGATGCTGCGCTGCAGAGACTCGCTGGCTTCCTGGTTGGTATTGGCTTTCGCAACTTTCGCGACGGCGCGATTCAAGTTCTCCGAAATATAGCCAAGTTCGTCATTCGACTGAATGTCTGCACGTGCGCGAGCATCACCCGCCGCGAGACGTTCAGAGAATTCGGCGAGCTGCTGGACCGGCGTGACGACAGCGCTGCCCAGGCGCCAGGCCAGAAACCCACCGACCGCGAGCGACAGCAGCACCGCGAGGATGACACCGCCACTTGAGCCGCTGGGGAGCGACGTGAAATCGAGCAGGGAATTCCCGTTCGATTCGCGGCCGGCGTGGAATGAGAGGCCGATGATGCCAAAGAGCGCCAGCCCGTTGACGAAAACCAGCGTCCAGATGGTTGAACTCAATCGCGATTTCATTACTTCCTCCAAGCTGTTTCCTGCGGAGTGCCGGCTGAGCCGCCACGCCGCAAATCTCACACAAATCTCAAATTGACGGCCCGGGAAAGACTTCCAGGAGCCTGGGCAAATCCAAAACCAGCGCCAAACGATCGTCGTGGCGCAGCATGCCGATGCAATGCGGGACGTTTTCTGGCGCTTGACGCAGCATGTCGTCGGAAGTTACGGAGTACGTTCCAACGACTTCGTCAGAGGCGATCCCGATGCGGACGTCTTCGTGGCTGCCCTCCACGCGCATCGACGCAACGACTACATGTTTGGGCAAAAGTCCGGGCCGGCGGCCTTCGGTCATGGCGATGTCGATCAACGGAACGATCGCGCCACGTAAGTTGAAAATGCCCATAAGGTAGCTGGGGCCGAGAGGAAGCTTGGTGACAATCGGCCACTCAAGAACTTCCTCGACATCGAGCACCGGCAGACAAAAACGTTCGCGACCGCTGCGGAAGACGCAGTATTGCGATTCCGCGGGACGCTCTTCGAGCGGGCCGATGGCCTCCAGCATTTCTGCCGTGTCGGCATCGGGAGGAAGCGGCGCGAGTTGGAATTCGTCATTCGTCATGAATTTCAAGCAAAGCGGCGGACGGCCCGCAAAAGTTCCTCTCGCGTAAATGGTTTCGTGACATAGGCGTCGGCGCCCTGCTGTTCGCCCCAATATTTGTCACTGGCGGTGTCTTTCGAAGTGACAAGAATTACGGGAATGGATTGGAACTCCGCGCTGCCTTTCAGTTCACGGCACACCTGAAAACCGTTGCGCTCGGGCATAACCACGTCGAGCAGAATCACGCTCGGATGAAGTGTCGCGATGGTCTCTTCGACTCGGCGCGGATCATTCAGCCCAAAAGACTGGTAGCCCTCGTGTTCAAGAAGGCTTTGCATGAGCTTTACCTGCGCAGGTGAGTCGTCGACGATGAGGACTTTTTTCAGCACGACGAGTTTCTCCGGAGTTCTCCACGGACGAGAGGTGCACGTCGGCGGCCACGTTTGCAGGTACGACCGTGGTTGTTGCGATGGTTGAGAATTGCAACAGATTCAAGGACTTACGCAGCGAGCCAGTACAGTTAGTTTCTGGTGGAGAGGCTTGCTGGAGCCTCGTCTGTCTCAGCCTGAGATGCATTCTCAGCCTCGCGCATCTCGCTGGCGAGTGATGAGAATCGCTGCATAATTTCGTTAATGCGCAAGGTCATACTGTGCATGGTCTTGATTTGGTGCAACGACTGGGCACTGAGCTGGCCGGGTTCCAGGAGCAACAATTCCGCGTTGCCGAGGATGGTCGTCAGCGCATTGTTCACGTTGTGCTTCATGTCCGACATGTAGCGACCGAGGACGGCTTCGCGCTCGCTCTGCAACGCGCGGGACACCGCCTGCTTCGCCTGGCGGCCCGCGTGAACACGGCGGAGCGATTCGCCGGCAACCAGCACCAGCGTTTGCGTCCAGTCTTCTCGCAGAGGCACATGAAGCAATCGCGGGTAGCGCGAACGCAATTGCTGAATCTCACGAGAGTCGGCAGAAGCGCAAAGGATCACAGCGACGCCCGGATGAAGGGTACTTAAGATTGCAGACAGCTTGTTCTCGCTAACAGGGCCGAGCACCACAAGGTCGAATGCTTCGCCACCCTGAGCTTTCCAAAGGCTGCTGTTCAGGACCGTGATAGAAGGCGCGTGGCGTTCGGCGGGCCAGCAAGAACTGAGCAGGCGGGCGAACTCAGCATCGTCCGTAAGGATCAAAACGTTAGCGTTCTTCAATTGTCCCGACTCCCGGAAATCTTCGGCTTTGAGCGCAAAGCGCGCTTATAGCTTTTCTGCTTCGTCAATCGCAGAGTTCAAACGTTTGGCGCTGATGCCCATATTGACCGCTGCTTCGGTATCCTTGGCTTGCTTTGCGACGTCCACTTGCTCAAGGAGACGGGTGACTTCAAGTCGAGCGACTGCAAGCGCGCGATCGAGATTGGTGGCGTTGCCCGTTTCGCGGGTGGATTCGGTAGCGGCAGCAACCAGCGCGCGCGCCACAACGGCGCGGCGAAGATCTTCGGCTGAGGGCCCATCTTCACTGACAAAAGCACTGACTTCCCAGGAAGATAGAAGAACGCGAGCTGCTCCGAGGCGGATCGTGGTCATCGAGCGTCCCCGTGATGGCGGCGCTGCGATCAACTGCTCCCAGATTTGCTCCATGCAAGTTTCAAAATCGAGATTGGCTGGGATTTCGGTCCTGACGGAGGCTTTGAGAGATTCCGCTTGTGGGGCTCGCGCCGGAGGGGCCGCTTTCGTTGGCGGAAGCAACGCGCCGTGGAGAGCCTGATTCGCGGTCTGTTTTGAGGCGATCTTTTCGAGGCAGCGTTCGACATCGGCACGCAAGCCCAAAAGTTTTGCAAACGCCTGGCTGACGGTTCTTTCCGTGTATTCCCTTTGGAATGGCTGCTTCCAATCCTCGGCAACTTTTTTGACGCGAGCGATCGACTCGTTTGCCGAGAGACCGGCATGCTCGCAATCGAGAAAGCGGATGCCGCCTGCTTCCAGTTGCGCCAAACCGGCGCGGATGGCGATCAAGTCGGCGTGCATGAGTTCAATCAGTGTTCTCCGCAGCAAGAAATTGAAGCGGATGAACGCCAGCAATGCTGACGGATCGTAGAACATTCCGCCGGCAGATTCCTTCACGCGCCGGCCCTGTTCGATGAAGTTGGTATTAAGGATCTCGCGAAGGCTACGAAAAGTCTTCAGCGAGTCGATCACTTTTTCAAGCGGCTCGCACCAGGAAAGAGGAGTGCTGTCAACTTCACCAAGCACCGGAAACATGACTTGGGCAGTATCGGCGAGGTCGATCTGCTTGTGGTAGATCTTGGCGGGTGCGCAAAGCGCGAAATACTGCACCAGCAGGAAATCAATTTTGTCGCGATCAATGCTGCTTTTTATGGCTTTTCGCAGATGACGAAGAATGAGGGCGCGCAAACCGCTTTCGCTGGCGTTCAGCGTGGTCATCTGCAAAAGGTGGCGAAGTTGGTGGACCATGACGCGCTGATCCATCGAATTGACCCACGTAAGAACGCTGTCGAAGAGTTCAGCGTCGGCCCTCGCGGGAAGATTGCGGCGCTCCGGTCCAAACGGAATTTCGAATTCCAATTGTTTGGCGAGAGCTAGATAGATGGGAAAGAGCGAACGAAGCTCCTCCCATTGTTCTTGGCGCGCGATCTCGCCTTTCGCCAGGCCAGGGATCTTCAGAGTTGTCAGAGAATTATTCACGGCCTTTTCACCCAAGAACAGTTTCCGTCGGCAAATTCCACAGCGACGGCCTTGCGCCCTTCGTGATACTGAACCGCGATTACTGTTGCCACGGTCTCGCCGTTTCCTTCGGCGCGCTTAAGCCGGACCGGGTCACCAAACTCCAGTGGCAACGACGAACTAAAGATGGCCTTTTCTGCGCTAGCAAATTCCACGAGCACAGATTCCTGTACTTGCCCCGAGGGGTTTCGCAGCGGCGTCACGACGGCGGGAACCTGAACGGGTTCCGCTGCCGGGAAAAAACGCGCCAACTGCTCAGTGCAGCCGGAACTCGGCTGGCCGGTGTGCGCGAGTGTTGTCGTTCCAGGTGTATCCACTGAACCGCCCACGCTTCTGCTGCTTCACCCAACTACGGGCTCGGACACACCCGCCGTCGCGCTGCACACACAGAGCAGAGAGGAGTAATGCAAGAGAGCCACCAAAAGAAGGCAAAAGTGGAAGAATGTGAAGTTTGTCAAAACAATAGGCTTAGGAATTTCCGATGGTGGTTCTGTGGGTCAAACGTCTCAGGCTGACACGTTCGCGTCTCAGTTCGCTCGACGATTTGCGTCAGCGACAGAGCGGAGGAGCCCGATTGAGACGACTTATGATTGAGAGACGGTTTGCGGATTTTCGGCGCTAGCACGTCCGGAAATGTTATAGCGCTTGAGTTTGCGGTAAAGCGTGGCGCGGCTAATGCCAAGCATGCGCCCGGCGAGCGCTTTGTCTCCGTTGGCCTGTTCAAAAACTTTTAGAATCGTCATGCGCTCCATTTCAGCCAGCGCAGTGGTGGACAAGGAAGAGCCATCCGGAAGTGACGTTTGCGTGGAGCCGCCTCCTTCGGCGCGAATCGTCGGCGGCAGGTCGTTTACGTCAATCACCTGGCGGTCGCCGAGCGTGACGGCTCGCGCGATACAATTTTCAAGTTCGCGGACGTTGCCCGGCCACTCGTACTGCAACAGGCTTTTCATCGCAGCCGGCGTGACATGCAGACTTGTTCCGGGCGCGTAACGGTTCAGAAAATGGTGCACGAGGACTGGGATGTCCGAGCGACGCTCACGCAAAGCGGGCAAATGCACGGTGACGACGTTCAGGCGGAAGTAGAGATCCTTGCGAAAGGTGCCTTCACGATAGGCGGTTTCGAGGTCGCGGTTGGTTGCGGCGATCACGCGTACGTCCACGCTGCGACTCTCATTGCTGCCGACGGGCCGCACTTCCCGTTCCTGGAGCACGCGCAGGAGTTTTGCCTGCATTTCCAGCGGGAGTTCGCCGATTTCATCGAGAAAAATGGTGCCGCCGTTCGCGGCCTGAAAGAGTCCGGCTTTCGATTTCATGGCTCCAGTGAAGGCGCCTTTTTCATAGCCGAAAAGTTCGCTTTCCATCAAAGTTGGGACGAGCGAGCCGCAATCGACGGCGACGAAGGGAGTTTGGGCCATGGCTCCGCGAAAGTGGATGGCGCGCGCGACGAGTTCTTTGCCAGTTCCGCTTTCGCCGGAAACCAGCACAGGAGTGCGAGTATCCTTCAGCCGTGAAATCATGCGAAGGACATCCTGGATGTTCGCGGAAGCGCCGATGATTCCGTCGAGGTTGTCTTCCGTGTTGACACGCTCGCGCAAAAATGCATTTTCCGTCACGAGGCGAACCTTTTCCGCCATTCGCTGTAACAGGAGCCGCATCTTTTCGACACGAAACGGTTTTTCGATGTAGTCGTAGGCGCCGAGCTTCATGGCATCGACGGCGGACTCAATGGAACCATGGCCGGTCATGATAGCGACTTCGGTATGCGGAAACAGAGCCTTTGCCTGACGCAAAAGTTCGACACCGGACTGCGTGGGGAGCTTGAGGTCGGTGAGGATCAGGTCGGGAGCTTCCTGCTCGATACGAGCGACCGCGGTTTCGACGCTTTCGGCCTCGCTGCAGGCATAGCCGAGCGAATTTCCGATCGTCATACACAACTTGCGAATGCTTTGCTCATCGTCCACGACCAATAGCCTGACTTTTATCGAATCGCTCATGGTTTTCCGAAAGTGCTTTCCACGACAGAAATAAGTTTCTCAACGCGAAAGGGTTTTTCAATACACGGGATTCCGCTGTTCGCCAGCAACGCTTGGGTCTTGCTGTTCGCCGTGTCACCGCTCATTAGAATCACGCGATGCTGCAATTCCGGGCGATGATTGCGGATCCATTCGTGGACCTCCGCTCCGTTGATAGCGCCGGGCATGCGAATGTCAGAGATGACTCCGCCGAAACTGCCGTCGATGAGACGTTCCAAGCCTTCGGCGCCTGACGATGCAGGAACAACGGTGTAGCCGTGGCGTTCCAACGCGGCGCGTACGAAAGCGGTCACAGACGGTTCATCCTCGATTAAGAGAATCGAATTTGCCGGAGTGGTTGATTCATTGTTCATCGTCCCGCCTGTTTCACGCTCGCGGCGGCAGTTTCTGCCGCGACGGGAATTCGAATCGAGAAAGTACTGCCGAACCCGCTGGCGTTGTTCCAGCACTGAATTTCACCGCCATGCGCGCGAACAATGCCATAGCAAATGCTTAGGCCGAGACCAGTGCCTTTGCCGGTCTGCTTCGTCGTATAAAACGGATCGAAGATGCGTTCGACGTCGGTGATGCCAGTACCATTGTCGGCCAAACTGATCTCAATGAACTGGCCAGAAGCTTCTGTTTTTAAAAGGATCTTTCCGCGGCGGCCAGACTCTTCGATCGCGTCGTAGGCGTTGTTCAAGATATTCAGGAAGACCTGTTGCAGTTGCTGAGCATCACCCATCACTGTCGAAAGACTTTCGTCGTACTCCTCGACGACTTCGACGCCGTGACTTTGCAGGTCGTAACTGCGGAGTTTTGTCGTCTGCCTTAAGATTGCGCCGACGTTCACGAGTTCACGTTTCACCGGACGCTGCCGGGCGAAGCTAAGCAGATCCTGCACCAGATCTTTGGTTCGCTGCGTCTCGTGCAAGATGATTTGGAGGTCTTCGCGCGCATTTCCGGGAACGTCGGGATTTTCGAGAAGCAAATCCGTAAAACCCAGAATCGCGGCGAGAGGATTGTTGACCTCGTGCGCGACGCCGGACACGAGCCGTCCTAGAGTTGCCATGCGTTCCGCATGCGCCAGCTTCGCCTGCATCAATGCGGCGTCCGTGATGTCGGTCATCACAACCACAACGCTGTTCACGGTGTTTTGTTCGTCTCGCATGGGGCTCAAGCTGATGGAAAAGTGGCCCAGCGTTCCGTCACTTCGGCGCGCGCGTAACTCCAGATTTTCGACCTGGTGGCCGTGGGCGGTCGTTTCCAGTGCTGCCTCAAAATCTTTGCGTTGCCCCGCATCTACCAAATCGACCAGGCGCCGGCCGATCATCTCTTCCTGCTTGTACCCTGTTTCGTAGCAGCGCCGGTTCGCGTAACTAATCAGGCCGGCAGTATCGAGAACCAGGATCATGCTTTGCGTGGCATTGAGAATCTTCTGATTGAAGTCGCGCTCGCGCTGCAATTGTGCCTGAAACATCTTTTGCTCGGTTACATCGAGCATCAAGCCGCGAAATTGTTTGGTCTTCCCCTGGGAATCGCGCACGGCGGTTATGTTCTGAAGGGTGTGAAGAATGGTTCCGTCTTTGCGGCGCAGCGACTCCTCGTGGTTACGCAAGACGCCAGTTTTGCGAATCGCGGCGAGCAAGCGGCCACGCGCACTTGGCTCCGGATAGAGATAGGCGCCCACATCGTCACGCAACAACTCCTCGCGCGAGGCATACCCAAGCATTCGCACCATTGCATCGTTCACATCCAGGAATCTTCCGTCAGGAGTGGCAAAGAAAAGCCCCTCCTGAATGCTGTCGTAAAGTTCGCGGTAGCGACGCTCCGCTTCGCGACGATCTGTGATGTCCTTCAAGACGTGGATTGTGCGCTCGTCGTCTTCAGTTGCGCCGCTGGCCCGTGAAGTGGAAACGAGGTAGATTTTCTCCGCTGAAGAGATGATGTGCTCTTCCTTGCTCAGCCCGGTATACAGACAAAAAGGGCAGGGAAGCGCGCCGTCTCCTTCGGCAAGTGTCCGCAAACTGCTGACCGACTCTCCCACCAAAGCAACAGGCGGAAGCCCGAGATGAGTCGCAAGCGAGCGGTTGGTTCGTACGATTTTCCAGGCGCGGTCATGCACTACGATGAAGTCACTGATCGCATCAATATCCTGCACCCATTGACGTTTCGATCGTTCGAGTTGCGAAAAGCGCCGAAAGTTTTCAAGTGAGAGCGCGGCGTGACTGGCCAGTGCATGGAGCAACTTCTTTTCTTCTGTAACGATTTCGGGGCGCGCTCCGAAGATGCAAATCGCACCAAGCGGCTCGCCGTCGCTGGCATGGACAGGCACGACGAGCAATTCGCTTGCACTCGAAGGGCGAGACGTTTCGCGTGAAGTCACGTAAATTTCCTTGCCCTGACTAGCTTCCTTTGATCGGGCAAGAATTTCGTCTTCGTCGAGGCCAAGAGACTGTGTCTCTGCGGCGCCCTGCAGCTCCGCTTCCTGTCCGCGAATGACCACGACACCACACCAGGCCGCGGACAGCATGCGCGCGACGCGCTCCGAGAATAGTTTCAGAAACTCCGGCAAGTTGCGCGAATGCGCCGCGACAGTCGCGAGTTCCATGAGTTCGCTGGCGCGTTGCGCGCTGGGGCGAACGCGAACGTTGGTTCGTGCCGCTCGTGCTGATGCTCGGTCCGATTTGGATTTCTGGCGTCTCATGCCAATGGAGATGAAACGATCTGTCTCAAGGTGAACGATTCCACGCACCTCCACGCTAATCGGCAATCTCAATCTGAGTCAATCACCGAACGGTTTGCTGTTGTTCATCACGGCACGCTCCCTGTACGAAGGGCCAGTAGGACGTCTCAGCGTGAGACCTCAATCCCGAGGAATCAGAGGGATTGAGACGAAGTTGCTTTCGACGTGAGTCGCGACAGCTCCGAAAGGAAAGCGTAAGTAGGTGTTTTCCAAGGAGTTGGCAGGCATTTGCGTTGGACAATCGCGAAAGTCAATCGTCGACGGCGCTGGCATCTGACGTGCCTTTCCTCATGCGGGGTAGTTCCCACATTGAGGAGGATTTTGCGATGAGATTCCGTTGGACCCGGCTCGCGACGTCTATGGTAGCGATGGCGGTGATAGCGACAAGTACGTACGCGCAGTCGGCAGCCACTGATGAAGGCAAGCGCAAGGTTAAGTCCAAGAACTCGCCGGCTTATCCAGAACTCGCGCGACGCATGAATGTTTCCGGCAAGGTGAAGATCGAAGTGATCGTCATGCCAGATGGCCGTGTTAGGAGCACGCGCGTGATTGGCGGCCATCCGCTGCTCGTGCAAGCCTGCCAGGACGCAGTCAAGGAATGGAAATTCTTTCCAGCCCCTGAAGAGACGACTCAGATCGTCGAGTTCGATTTTCACGGCAACAATTGAGCGTACCGTTCGCGGTTATAACTTTTTCGGCTGAATGCGCCATTGATTTGAGGGGAAGCGGAGGGCTTTTGCAATGAGTATCGGTAAGAAGCTTTATGCGGGATTCGGCCTCGTTTTGGTCATTCTCTTCGGCTTGTTCCTTGTGAACACGTTCGCCGCGTTCAGAGAACGAGCCGCCCGTTCGGAATCGGCTGCGTCGCTTAAGAGCGTGCAAACCATCGAAACCGTTCGGCTGCAGATCATGCTTAACCGACTGAACCTCGATAATTTCCTGCTCAGCGGAGATCCGCGGGACGAAGAGAAGGTCAACAAGGGAATCACCGAATTGACTGACACACTGAAACAGGGTGAAGCGCAGGCCGCCACCGACGTGCTTCGCACGACGCTCCTCCAGGTAGAAAGCACGGAAGTCAGTTGGTCTGACAATTTTGCAAAGCCCCTTCTTGCGAAACGGCACCAGGTCGACTCTGGCGATTCCACGGTTTCAGATTTGCAGATTTTTTACCTCCAGAAAGATCCCGCTTCATGGCTTACCAAGTCCTCCATTCTTCTCGACCAAACGACGCAGGAAATTACCAAAACGTTTGATGAAACCACTAAATCCGCTGCAAAGGCGAGCGCTTGGAGCTCCGGTATTACAACCGGCGGCACACTTCTGGCCATCCTGCTCGGAATCTGTGTAGCGTATTACACCGCGAAATCCATCACTCAGCCGCTTTCGCACCTGATCACAGTGGCGAGAGAGATCGGAGATTCCGGCGACCTTAACCAGAATATTGATATTCACCGCAATGATGAGATTGGGGCATTGGCGACAACCTTTAATAATCTGGTTGCCTATCTGCGAGAGATGGCGGGCGTTTCCATGGCCGTTGCAGAAGGTGATTTGAGTGTGGAGGTCGTGCCGCGTTCCAAGCGCGACACGCTGGGCAACGCCTTCCTGCGGATGTCTCACGGTTTGCAGGAAATTGTTCGTACGACGCGCGATTCTGCGGGACAGGTCTCTGCCGGGTCGAACCAAGTGGCTGGAGCCGCGGATGAATCCGCGAAAGTAAGCGTACAGGCGTCTTCCGCGATTGAAGAAGTCACCAGCACAATGCACGAAATGAGCATCAACGTGCAGAACGTTGTGAAGAACACCCAGGTGCAGGCATCCAGCGTGGCGGAAACTTCCGCTTCGATCGATCAAATGGTTACTTCCATCCAGCGAGTCGCGGACACTGCGAAAATCCTGCTCGATATCGCAAACCGTTCACGCGAGGAGGTCGTCGTTGGCATCCAGACGATGGAAAAGACCACTGACGGACTGAACCGCACCAACAAGGCCATTCAGTCTTCGGCTGAAATCATCAATGTGCTCGGGCACCGGGCCGACGATATCGGACGGATCATCGAAGTGATCGATGACCTGGCCGAACAGACCAACCTTCTAGCGCTAAACGCGGCAATTGAAGCAGCACGCGCCGGTGAGCACGGACTTGGTTTCGCCGTAGTCGCCGATGAAGTCAGAAAACTTGCTGAAAAGTCGACGCAGTCCACCAAGGAAATTGCCGACCTGATTCAGAGCATTCAACGGGAAGCGCGCCAGGCTGTCGAAAACATGGACCGCAGCACGCGGATCGTGGAGGAAGGACTGAGTCTCGGGAACGACCTCGGCGCCGCACTACACAAAATTTCCAGCGTGGTCACTGAAGTGTACAAGTTCTCGCAGGAAATCGGTGCAGCCACGAACGAACAGTCCGTTGGCTCCTCGCAGATTGCGAAGGCCACGAGCCGCCTTACGGAAATCACACAGGAAATCAATTCCGCCGTCGAGGAGCAGGCATCCGGCGCGCAAGCCGTTGTGCGCGCGATGGACAAGATGCGCGAGCTGGTTCAGCAGTCAGCGTCGAGCTCCACCGAGCTTTCCGCGGCAGCTGAGCAAATGCTGAAACTCTCTCGCAACCTGCTGGACAGCATGGACCGCTTTGTTCTCGATCGATCTACGCAACCCAAAGCCAAGCGCGAATTTTCGGGATTTCGCCGGCAGTCTGAACGCGAACAGCCGCGTGACCTTGAATATTCGGAACTAGTTCGTTCCTGAATCCTGGAGACCGAGTAAATGGAAAAGGAACTTCAGGTCGTTGGCTTTCGAATCGGAGACGAGACGTTTGGAGTGAAGATCGGATCTGTGCGCGAGATCGTACGGGTTCCGGAAATCACCTCTGTTCCGAATGCACCGGACACGATCGAAGGCGTCATCAATCTTCGCGGGAAAATTATTCCGGTGATGGATTTAAGGAAGCGTTTTGGACATTCCGAAATCCAGCAGGATAAGAAAAACCGCATTCTGGTTGTTGAACTCGAAAACAAACTAGTCGGATTGATCGTGAATTCCGCGTCGGAAGTGCTGAAGATTCCGCCTTCGGAAATTGAATCACCCGGTTCCGTGTTCGCGGATAGCGAGTCCAGCTACGTAACCGGGGTCGGCAAGCTCAAGGGACGACTGATCATTCTTTTGGATATTTCCAAGCTGCTGCATCGCCCCGAATTCAAGAAACTCGAGGAGGCCGCGGAAACTGTCGCCTCCGTGAGATAGCTGCAATCTCCGGCAGGAAGCCGCCACGCGCATTCGTATGGGAACGCTCACCGCACAAATTCAACTGACTGAAGCAGAACTGAAGCTGCTGCAGACACTGGTATATCAGGAATGTGGGATGTTTTTCGACGAGCGCCGCTCGCACTTCCTGAAGGACCGGTTGCAACGCCGGTTAAAAGCCTGCCAGCTGGATTCTTTTTACAGCTATTACCGGCTGCTCACGAGCCGCGAGGGACGCGCTGAGCTTGCGCTACTGCTCGAAAATCTCACCGTCAACGAAACGAGTTTTTTTCGCAACCGGCCGCAGCTCGACCTTTTGCAGAAAACCGTTCTTGAGGAATTGCTTCGCAAAAAGCAGGAACGGCGCGACTGGACGCTGCGTGTCTGGAGCGCTGGATGTTCGTCAGGCCAGGAAGCGTACTCCGTCGCGATCCTGATCTGCGATGCGCTGGCGTATTACTACCTGCGGAATCCATTGCCGTTTGATATGCCGTCGCCCAAGCCGTTGATTCCGCCGCCATGGAAATTGGAAATTCTCGCGTCGGACATCAGCTATGCCAGTTTGCGCGCCGGGCAAGAAGGTCTCTACTCCGAACAGCAAATGGAACCGGTCGAGTACACCTGCAGGCTGCGATATTTCGAAAAGAGCGCGGACAAATATGCAATTAAGCCCCAACTGAAAGACCTGGTCCAGTTCGACTTTCATAACCTGAAGACTGAATTTCTGCCGCGCCGCAACGACATGATTCTTTGCCGCAACGTGATGATCTATTTTGACGAGGCCGAACAGAAGCGCCTGATCGACAAGTTCTACAACTGCTTAAATCCCGGCGGCTATCTTTTTGTCGGACATGCGGAAAGCTTGTTTGGCTTGACGCAGAAATTCCGCATGGTGCACGAAAATAATGGCACCGCTTATCAGCGTCTCGAGGTGAATAGTTGAGCTTTACGCCCGAGGATCGCGGCGCGGAGCTTCGCGCGCTTTTTTTCGAGAGCGCGAACGAACTCCTTCAGTCTCTGAATGAGTCTGGGCTCGAACTCGAGGCTCGTCCGGCGGATGAAGAAGTCATTCGAAGTGTGCGACGGGTTGTGCATACGCTTAAGGGAGATTCCGCGGCGTGCGGTTTCACCAAGCTGAGCGAAATAGCGCATGAACTCGAGGACGTTTTGACCCAGCAAACGGGCAAGTCCCACGGCGCGAAGTTTGCCGAAATTGTTCTGGTGGCTGCGGATACATTTGAAGCGATGCTTTCCGCATACCAGCGTGATGCCGAGCCGCCAAGTGTGGACGCGCTCCGCGTGATGATTCGCCAATTGCTCCATGCTCCCGCGTCTTCGGCGGTGGTGACTGGGTCCGTCACCGTATCGCCAGTGCAATTCGATTGGAGCGAGTACGAACAGTTGATGGTTTCCGAGGCGATCCATCGCGGCGAGACGGTATTCAACGTAGCACTTCGGGTTGATCAGTCCAGCGGCATGCGGGCCGCCGCGTTTCAGCTGATTCGAAACGTGCTACACGGATGCGGCACGGTGATTGCGCTTCGTCCCGAGGACAACGCTGCTGCTGCCAACGTCGAAATTGTCGAAGCCGCACTCGCTACCAAACATGGTAAGAACCACATCGAGCAACGTTGCAGCATTCCCGCAGTCGTAGCCCAGGTCTGGGTGGAAGAGTCGGCACACGCGGATGCCGCCGAACACGAACTTCTTGGTGAACTACTTGACGCGCAAGCTGCGCAAGTGAATGCCGCAGCGATGGAGTCGTCCGAAAATTCAGCTACTAAAGCCGGGGCCCTGGGTTCCGCCGTCGCAGCCGTTGCAGAAAGCACACTACGGGTGGACGCATCGCGAATTGACTCAGTCATGAATCTGGTCGGTGAACTGATCATTGGCAAGTCAATGCTGAATCGTGCGCTCAGCGAGTTCGATCAAAAATACTCTCGCGATCCGATTCGCGCCAAGTTGGTTGATGCGCTCTCCTTTCAGGCGCGCGTGCTCGATGAATTGCACAAGTCGGTGCTGAAGATTCGCATGGTTCCGGTCGAACAGCTTTTCCGGCGCTTTCCACGCGTGGTTCGCGATGTTGCAAAGCACTGCGGAAAAGATGTTGCCCTAGAACTCGCAGGAGAGAATACCGATCTCGACAAAGGAATTCTCGATGCCCTGGCGGAGCCGATGACGCACATCGTTCGCAACGCAGTGGACCACGGAATCGAATCGAGCGAAGCCCGCATCGCTGCGGGCAAAGGCGCTCGTGGGACGATTTTTCTGAATGCATATCATCAAGGCACGCAAGTCGTGATCGAAGTGAGGGACGACGGGCACGGACTGGACCTCGATCGTATTCGCAAACAAGCAATTCAAAAGGGACTGGTAAAAGCGGAGGAAGCCGCTCGTCTGCTGGACTCTGAAGTTACCAATCTTATTTTTGAGCCTGGATTCAGCACCGCGTCCGAAGTGACAGAGGTCTCGGGCCGCGGCGTCGGCATGGACGTGGTTCGCACAATTCTCGATCGCCTCAAAGGTACGGTCCAGGTCATCAGCCATCCTGGGCAGGGCACCACGATTCAACTGCGTGTTCCCTTGACGTTGGCGAGTATTCAAACGCTGCTCTTCCGCGTGGGTGGCCGGCTATTCGCAGTGCCGATTTCCTCTGTTGTGGAAATTACGCGGGCCTCGAGTCAAGAGATTCACCGTGTAGATCAGAGGGAAGTTCTGCGTTTGCGGAACCAGGTGCTTTCGCTGGTGCGCTTGACTGACTTGAAAGGAATTCACGCGGTCGAGCCGGTAAAGAACGCGAAGAAAAGCTTCGTCATCGTCATCGGAGCCGCCGAAAAGCGCTTCGGCCTGGTCGTAGACCAATTGGTGGGGGAAGAAGAACTGGTCATCAAGGCGCTTCCCGCCGATATTGTCGCCAGCGATCTGGTGAGCGGCGCCTCGATTCTCGGTGACGGTACCGTCGTGTTGATCCTGAATGTTCCAGCAGTCCTCTCGCGCCTCTCTCGCGCAATTCCTCTTGGGGCTATTGCATGAGCGAACGCGTTCGAGTTCTTGTGGTAGATGATTCCGCACTGATGCGGAAACTGATTCCCAATATTCTTGCGCGCGATCCGATGATTGACGTCGTCGGCACGGCCATGGACGGTGCTTTCGCGCTGAAAAAGATTGAGGAACTTCGTCCCGACGTCGTCACGCTCGACCTTGAAATGCCACGTATGGACGGTATGGAAACGTTGCGGCTCATTATGCGCCGTGCGCCGCTCCCCGTGATCATGGTCAGTACTCATTCGAAAGAAGGCGCGTACGCGACATTCAAAGCCCTTGCTCTTGGCGCAATCGACTTCGTTGCAAAACCGAAAGAGGCGTCTTCCGGCCATCTGGACGCCATCGCGACTCAGCTGATCGAAAAGATTAAAGTGGCTAAGCGCGCAGCGGGAGGCAGCATTGGGACGCCTGCTATCGCGGAGACTATCCAGCCAGTAAAGAAAAATGCACGCGTCGCGTTGCCACCTCATCGCATTATCGCTATTGGTGTTTCCACGGGCGGACCAAACGCGCTCCAATTTGTGCTTTCGCAAATTCCCGCGGCGTTTACCGGCAGCTTGCTGATCGTCCAGCATATGCCCGAAGGTTTCACGGAAATGTTTGCTCGCCGGCTGGATGAATGTTGTGAACTGGAAGTTCAGGAGGCGAAGTCCGGCGATCTCTTGCTGGCGGGGCGCGCGCTGATTTGTCCAGGTAATCGCCACATGATGGTGCGCCGCATGTCACGCGGAGACATGGCGGTGCTGAGCGATTCGGCTCCGGTGAATGGCCACCGGCCGTCCGTAGACGTGCTTTTCCACTCGGTCTCACAGGAATTTGGCCCAATGAGCGTGGGAGTTTTGATGACAGGCATGGGTGAAGACGGCGCCGAAGGACTAGGTGCCATTAAAGCAGCTGGCGGAATGACGATCGCGCAGAGCGAGGACACGTGCGTGGTCCCGGGAATGCCTCGCGCCGCCATTTTGAAGGGCTACGCAAATCGCATCGTGCCACTCGACACGATTGGCCAGCATTTGGTCGCGAATTTTGGAGGCGATCGCGCATCGGAGCGCGCGTCGCGCCAGGAAAAGTTCGATCGTCCCGACAAGAACGACCGGGACGACAAGTCCGACAAGAACGAAAAAATTGAAAGGATACCTGCTTCCACAAACCGTTCTTGAACGGGGACCAGGATCAAGGAGAAGGTTATGTCACAGTTTGCCGCACTGCTCAGGAAAGATAACCAGCCGGTTCGCTATCTCGTTGTGGACGACTCGGTCTTCGCGCGGAAGAACATCATCAAGATGGTGCAACTCTTCGGCGGCGAAATTGCCGGCGAAGCCGGTGACGGCCTGACGGCTATCGCTGAGTACAACCGCACGAAGCCGGATATCGTCTTGATGGACATCACCATGCCGCAAATGGAGGGTATCGAAGCGGTCGAACGCATTGTGCGGCAATATTCCGAGGCACGCATCGTGATGGTCTCGTCCGTCGGCTACCAGGAAAATATTCTTGCCGCTTTGCAGAAGGGCGCGAAACACTTTGTACAAAAGCCCGTGAAGCCTGAAGTGCTGTATGAAATTCTTCGTTACGTCTTGAGCGACGATGCCGCCCTCGCCGGCGCGCCCGTTGCTCTTGCCGGGGAGCATCGTTCATGAGAATGGATTTGATTCAGCCGTTCATTAACGCGGCGGACGCGGTATTTGCGGAATCGCTGCAGGGCCCAACGAAGATTGGCGACCTCCTGATGGAAGAGGGGGCCTATCATCGCAAGGGTGTTGCCGCGCTGATCGTCATCAAAGGCGATATCGAGGGCCGCGTCATTCTCGATCTCGCTCCGGACGTCGCGCTGAAGGTTGCTGCGATTCTTACCGGTGGAGAGGTGACGGATAGCGAGCAGGTCGTTCGCGAGACGGTCTGCGAACTCGCGAATATGGTCATCGGAAATTCGGTGACGCTGCTGAACGATCAGGGCTACCGCTTTAAGGTTTTTCCGCCAGAGATTCACATGAACGATCAAGGACTTGCGGGTTCGCGCGATACGGAAGCCATGGTCCTGGCGATCGAAACCACCTGCGGCAACATCTATCTGAACATAGCCATGCACCACCTGGCCCGCCGCCGCCGCGAACGCGACTCCGTGCCAGTTTCCAGTTAGCCGAGTCTTAAAGCTACGTGTGGCTGGCAAGGTCGCTTCTAACGCCAGCCGTCCCTTCCTGTTCAGTCGTGATCTCCTGCCTGGGCAAGTCACGCGGGCGCCGACCGCTCCGGTTCGATTTGCTCTTGACTCGCCGCACCCCGAGCCAGTGCCATTGACGTCCAGCATTGGTTCGCAGCAGGCGCCGTAGCGTTGTTTGAAACTGCAGCGCCTCCCAAGCCGTGAAGTCCCCTGCTTTAAATAAATTTTGCAGCGTGGAGTGCAGCATGCGGTGATATTCTCGCGCATCTGCGTCGGTCTGTGCCGGAGGTCGGTTTGCGTCACACGAAGCGACTGCTGTTGCCAGTTTTCGTCCTTGCGACGGGATTGAGCTGTGCGCCATTGCAATTGATTGCTCAGCAGTCCGCAACACCTGCAGTCGCCAAGAGCAAGATCATTGTGGATACGGACATCGGTGACGACATTGACGACGCATTTGCGTTGGCCCTCGCAATGCGGAGTCCCGAACTGGAAATTCTGGGTATTACGACCGCTTGGGGTGACACCGAACTGCGCGCGCGGCTTGTGCAACGCTTTCTGAAGGAGAATGGCGCTCCGGATGTTTTGATTGCACCCGGTGTTCCCACGAAAAGCACAGCCGTGTTTTCACAAGCGCGTTGGGCGCAGGATGGCCCGCCCTTTCAAAAGCAAGTTGATGCGGCGGAGTTCCTGCTGCAGCAGGTTCGAAAAGCGCCGGGAGAGATTACGCTGGTGGCGATTGGTCCGCTGACAAATATTGGCTCGGCGATCGATCGCGATGCCGCTGCATTTAAAAAATTGAAGCGCGTGGTGCTGATGGGCGGCTCGATTCGACGTGGATACGGCGACTTGGGCTACGCGCCAGATCGCGGGCCGCAGCCGGAGTACAACATCTATAGCGACGTGGCAGCTGCGCAAAAACTTTTTGCGAGTGGCGTGCCGATTTTCATGATGCCGCTCGATTCTACGCAACTCATGCTGGATGAGGTGAAGCGTAATATCCTGTTCAGCGCGGGAACGCCGATGACGAATTCGCTCGCAGCCTTATACTACCAGTGGGCGGAACGGAATCGCACTCCGACGCCCACATTGTTTGACGTCATGGCCGTTGCATATGTGATACAGCCGGAGTTGTGTCCTGCTGAGCCGCTTCGGATCACTGTCGACGCGCAGGGCCTTACGAGGTCGTCGCCGGGCACACCGAATGCCGCCGCCTGTTTAGTGTCGGATTCGGAGAAGTTCTTTCATTTTCTCTTGCCGCGTCTGATGGCCCCGGCGAGCGTCTCGATTTCAGTGCACGCAGCGAAGCCCTGAATCGCTTTCACTCGCTGGCTGCCTCCGCCTTCCGTCTGTCATCCCTATCCCCTGCGGCGCACGGGCGTCATCACCTAAGGTAAGAGCCGGATGCGGGAATCCCGCTTGTCCGGATCCGTGGAGGGGGTTGTGTGCAAACATGATTCCTACTCTGACTATCGCTTAGGGCGTTTGAACTTGGACTTTCGATGGCCGGCTTTCATTTCATCGAGCAGGGCATCCAGGCGCTGGAAATTCTGCTCCCAGAGCTGGCGATACCTCTCCAACCAAACGTCGAGTTGCTGCAACGGCGCCGTACGCAGGGTATAGATGCGGCGCTGTGCGTCGATGCGAGCATCGACCAGTCCAGCGTCACTGAGCACCCGCAAGTGTTTTGAGACTTGGGGCTGCCGGAGATGCAGACGCTGGACCATGTGGCCTACGGGGCGCGGTCCGTCACGCAAGAGTTCGACGATGTGAAGGCGGTTGGGTTCTGCCAAAGCTTTGAGTGTTTCGAGCATGTCATAATATGCTTCAAGGAGAATATACGTGTCAAGGAATATTCATAGGGGGGAATGTAAACAGGGTTGCCTCGGCATCCGCCGCCCTGAAATCGAAGTTCGCCGCGCAGGTTCGTCTGAAGCTGCGGAAATTGGCAGACAATGCGGCTCTTTTCATCTCTGTAGGGCGGTCTTATCGTCATGCACGCAACTCGATCAATGTTTCCGTTTGTTGAGCCAAGGAGGCTTCCGTGCCCATTCCTGCGTCGCGAAATGACCCGGAAAAAATTCGTGCAGCACTAGCATTCGCAGCGGACCGCGCGGCCGATTATGTGACCTCGGTGCGTGCGCGTCGTGTGAGTCCTTCAACCGAGGCGGTCGCCACGCTCGAGCGTTTTCATGAGCTGATGCCCGATACCGCATGCGATGCGCGTGATGTCATTGCGCTCCTTGATGAGGTGGGTTCACCCGCGACTGTGGCAAGCGCTGGTGGACGGTACTTTGGGTTCGTCATTGGCGGATCGCTTCCTGCGGTGACGGCCGCAAGCTGGCTGGCAAGCGCGTGGGATCAGAATGCCGCGATGCGCGTAATGTCTCCGGTTGCAGCAGAACTCGAAGACGTGGTTCTCGGATGGATCCGCGAATTGCTGGGACTACCCGCAGATTGCGACGGCGGCCTCGTAACGTGCGCGACGGCAGCGAATTTTACGGCGCTGACGGCGGCACGTTCGGCGCTGCTCGCGCGGGCCGGATGGAACGTGGAGGACGACGGATTGGCCGGTGCGCCACCAGTAGACGTGGTGGTAGGAGAAGAGGTACACGCTTCCGTGCAGAAAGCGCTCAGCCTTGGCGGATTTGGTCGAAGGCGGGTGACGGTTGTGGAAGCGGACCGGCAAGGCCGAATGCGCGCTGAAAAGCTGCCACGGCTTTCAGAAAGGACCATCGTGTGTATTCAAGCGGGAAACGTAAATACGGGAGCTTTTGACCCGGCGACAGAGATTTGCAAACCTGCGCGCGAAGCGGGAGCCTGGGTGCATGTGGACGGTGCGTTTGGATTATGGGCTGGCGTCTCCCCGAAGTATAGGGAGCTAACGGCAGGATTCGAGAACGCGGATTCGTGGGCTACAGACGCTCATAAGTGGCTGAATGTGAGTTACGACAGCGGGATTGTGATGGTGCGAGACGCGATAGCGCTGCGGCGGGCGATGACGATTTCGGCGGCGTATCTCATGTCGGGCGCGATGCGAGAACCCATGAACCACGTTCCGGAGGCATCGCGGAGAGCGCGTGGTGTTGAATTGTGGGCTGCGCTGAAGACCTTGGGGCGAAGTGGGCTGCGTGATTTGGTTGAACGTACGTGTGCTATGGCCCGCAGATTCGCCGCCCGGCTAACGGACGCGGGATTCGAGGTTCTGAACGACGTGGTAATCAACCAGGTTCTGGCATCCTTCGGAACGGCGGAGAAGACGCTCGAGGTGATTCGCCGGGTTCAAGAAGATGGCACGTGCTGGTGCGGTGGCACAGTGTGGCATGGCAAGACGGCCATGCGCATCAGCGTATCGTCGTGGGCCACCACGGAAGAGGACATTGAGCGGAGCGCGGACGCAGTGATACGTCTTGCACGGCAATGAAGAAGCTCTGCAGTGATCCTTTCCGTTGTTGACGCCACGCTCAGCGTCGGGAACAATGAGTTGGCCCTTTTTGCGGCCGCAGATATAGTTGGTTGTTTTGCGGCCACGGATACAGTTGGCCACTTCGCGGCCACACACATCGACTATGCCTCCTAAACTCTTTGATAAGAAACTCGCCGTTCTTGGTGCAGGCAAACTGGGCGGGATTTTGCTGCGCGCTTACTTGAAGCAAGGATTGTTTCGCGCGAAAAATGTTACGGCTACCGTGAAGCACGGCGAAAAGGCCACGGCACTTGCGAAGGAACTCGGAGTCCCGGTTACTAACGAGAATCGCAGGGCTGTCAAGGGTGCGGACATTGTACTGCTGGGCGTGAAGCCACAGGTCATCGCCGAAGTGCTGAAGGAGATTGCGCCAGAGATCACCGAGAAGACGCTGATTATTTCCGTGGCCGCTTCAGTGCCTACGAGCTATCTGGAGCAACATTTACGGGAAAATGTGCCGGTGATCCGCGCGATGCCCAATACGCCAGCGGCAGTTGGATGTGGGATGACCGGCATTTGCAGGGGCGCTCACGCCGGAGCAGAGCATTTGGAGATTGCACGGGCGATGTTCGAAGCGGTTGGACGCACCGTTGTGGTGGACGAAAAAAATATGGACGCCGTTACGGGACTCTCGGCCAGCGGACCGGCGTTTGCGTACATCATCCTCGAATCACTTGCTGAAGCTGGCGTGAAGGTCGGCCTGCCGCGCGATGTCGCCACGCTGCTCGCCGCGCAAACCATGAAAGGCTCTGCCAGCGTCGTGCTTGAAACCGGCGACCACCCCGCGCTATTGAAGGATGCCGTCACCACGCCCGCTGGCTGCACGATCGACGGTATTCTGGAACTCGAAGAAGGCAAGCTCCGCGTTACCCTCATCAAAGCCGTGGTGAAGGCCACCAGCCGCGCCGGAGAGCTGCTCTTCGAAAAGTAGCTTCACGATATGAGTGATCAGCAAGAAAAGGATCCCAGAGGCTCTCCGATCCTGGAGAAAACGAAGCGGGTAACGAACGACTCCGCAATTGCGATGGAACTGCCGTTCACGTTCGTGGGCGCAATTCTGTTAGCTGGTGGCGCGGGCTACTTGCTGGATCGCTGGCTCCATACGAAGCCGATTTTCACGCTAGTCCTCGGGGCACTCGGGTTTATCGCTGGCGTGCGTGAAGTGATCCGGCGATTGCCCGGCAAATAAGCATGACGAACTCCGTTGCGATTGCCGGATCGCGAACTGAAGTTCGAATTTCCCGGCTTACGCTAATGTTTGGAGGGTTGGCGGTGATCGCGGCGGCTGCTTCCGGCCACAGATCCTGGGCGAGCGGGCTGGCCGTTGGTGCAGTTTTGGGTTGGCTGAATTTTCGCTGGCTTGGCAGGGGTTTGGACGCGCTTGTCATCGCGTCTTCAGCACAGCACGGGCAAGAAAAGCCGCAGGTTCCGTGGTGGACCTCTCTATTGGCGCTACTTCGCTACGCCTTGATAGCCCTGACTGTGTATGTTATTTTTATTTATCGAAATATTCCCCTCGCCAGCATGATTATGGGTATGTGTGCTCTGGCGGCCGCGGTGATCGTGGCGACAGTGTGGGAAATCTTCGCTTCGGGATAGGTGATGGAAGAACACGTTCTTGCAGTAACGCGATTCGTTAATCACATTCTTGGCCCAGTGGCGGCGGCGTTGCTGTCCAGACTGCATATTCAGCCGGCGAACCCTGAAACGCCCTTACCTCAGCATGTCGTGATGGCAATAATCGCAGTGTTGCTCGGCACCGTATTTGCATTGGTCGTGCGATCGCGTCTTTCCGTCGAAAAACCCGGAGCTCTGCAACAAGTTGCCGAAATGCTGCTGACGAATCCGCTGGAATTCGGCATTCGCGATTTGTTGGTGGAAAACGTTGGTCATGAGGGCGTGCGTTATGTTCCATTCGTCGGCGCGATTTCGATTTTTATTCTGATCTCTAATTTGATGGCGGTTTTTCCGTTTTTTGTCGCGCCTACAGGTACTGTCACAGTTCCGCTCGCTTGCGCGACTCTCACCTTTCTCTATTTCAACTGGCAGGGAACTCGCCATCACGGCCTTGGCGGCTATCTGAAGACGTTCGCAGGTTCGCCGCACGGCGTGGGCGGGTGGCTGCTGGCACTCCTGCTGTTCCCCGTTGAAATTATCAGCACCACGGCACGCTTGCTTTCGCTGACCGTGCGCTTGTGGGCAAACATGTTCGCCAGCGATTTGATCTACGTAATTTTTCTCGGTTTGCTCGGCGAGGGCGCGGCGTTCGGCTGGAGCAAGTCGCCGGTGCTCGTTATTCTTGGAATCTTTCCCGCGGTCATTCCAATCGCATTCATCGCGCTACACATTTTCGTCTCGGTGGTGCAGGCGTACGTGTTTACCGTTCTACCGTCGGTCTATCTGGGTCTTGCGACTTCGGACGAACATTAATTCAGAGCTTGCCGGAATGAGGATTTTCCGGCGATGTGCCGCTGCAGTGTGAGGCCGGCTGCTCGGTGTCCGGCAACCACCAACTGGCGGTAGATAACGAGGAGGCAGTAATGAAGAAAACGGCAGTGGTGATGATGGTCGCGCTCGTAACGGTGATGATTCTGGCTCCGGCAGCGATGGCGCAGGAAAGCGGTGCAGCGTCAACCGGTGGAAAAGCGTTGGGCGCATTGGCTGTGGCGATTGGCATGGGCGCGGCGGCGTTTGGCTGCGGGTTAGGCCAGGGCAGAATCGCTTCGGCGGCGTGCGAAGGTATGGCTCGGAATCCGGGAGCAGCTGGCCCGATTCGCGCGGCAATGATTCTCGGTCTGGTGTTCGTGGAGACGCTGGTGCTTTTCACGCTTGCGATGCTCGCGCTAAAGGCGTAGTCCAACGCTGATTGGGTTTGCCGGGCCGGAACAACTTTTTCCGGCCCTTTCTTTTTTAGCGAGAGTAATCGCGACGAGATTTAGTTGGTCGACTTGGCGATGCTACTTCAAACCACCGATGAGAGTTTTTTCCAGGAGGAGGCGGAGAACTTGGTTGGGGAAGAGGCCGAAATACACCGTGCCGATCGCGGACACGGCGAGGACGATGTTCACCGTCGCGGGAAACGAAATTGGCGCGGTCGCAGCCGAGTCTTCACTTGGTTCGCGCATGTACATGGCGACGATGACCTTCAGATAGTAGTACGCGCCGATGATGCTGTTGACTGCCATCAGAACCGCCAGCCAGATCAGATTGGAATTGACGGCGGCCTTGAAAACGTAGAACTTGCCAAAGAAACCAGCGGTGACAGGCAAGCCCAGCAACGACAGCAGAAAAAGACTCAATGCAGCGGCGGCGACGGGATGACGCTGCGATAATCCGGCATAGTCTTCGAGTGTGACGTATTTTTCATCCTTGCCACCGAGCTGCGAAACAATGGTAAACGCGCCGACTTTCACCAGTGCATAACTCAAGAGGTAGAAGAGAACCGCTGCGTAGGCAGGAACTCCGCCGACACTGCCCGACTCGCCGGACGTCATGCCGGTTACAGCCGCAAACGCCACCAGGATGTAGCCCGCATGCGCGATCGAGCTGTAAGCCAGCAGGCGCTTTACATTGTTCTGCACGAGCGCGCCTAGATTACCCGCGAACATCGTGAGCACGGCAAGAATCCAGAACGCCCAGAACCAATACTGTGTCGCTGCCGGAACGGTCGCAAAAATCCTGAGTAGCAGTGCAAACGCCGCCGCCTTGGGACCCGCCGCGAAGAGCGCGGTCACGGGAGTGGGAGCACCTTCATAAACATCAGGCGTCCAGATCTGGAAGGGCGCGATGGCCACTTTGAATCCAAGGCCAATTAGGATCAGTGCCAGGCCAAGCTTCAGCAGAGAGAGCTGCGAGTCCGCGACATGTGCCATGCCGGTAAGCAAAGTTGTTTCCGAGGCGCCGTAAACCAGAGCGATGCCATAAAGAAAAAACGCAGTCGCAAAAGAGCCCAGCAGAAAATACTTCAGCGACGATTCGCTGGATTTAAGCGTGTCGCGTCGGTAGCCGGCGAGAACGTAGCTGGCGATGGAGCTCATTTCCAGGCCGATAAACGCCGTGATCAGCTCTTGCGCCGAAGCCAGAACACCCATTCCGGCAGTCGCGAAAAGAATGAGCGCATAAAATTCAGCGCCTTGAAGTTTTTCGCGTGATAGATACGGTTCGGCGGCGAGAATTACGAGCACGGCGACCGCCCCGACCAATACATGGAAAAAGAGGCTGAAGGTGTCCGATTGAATCAGGCCAAAGAAACCCATTCCAGCATAACGAACGCCCAGCAAGCTGGAGGCGGTGCCTGCAGCAGCGCCGATAAAGGCTACTACGGCCAAGAACGCGCGGTTCTTGGTTAGCGGCTGCAGCAACATGAGCAGCACGCCAAACCCGCACCAGAGCAGCTCCGGCAGCACACGGTAAAAATCTTCAGGACTCGGAGTCGAGAAATTCATCTAACGGTTGCCGGACCTTTCAAGAGTGATGACGGCGCTATTCGCTGGGGCGGGAGCTGCCGCTTCCTGCGGCCACTGCTGCCGTTCCATGCTCTTGCGAATCGTCTCCGTCGCGCTTGCCGTGCGTCGCGTGAGGAACACCGAGCCGATTCCCATCCAGAGAATGACAATGGATATGGTAGCGAGGATGAAGCGCTCGCGCGTCGACGCGTCCGGCAGGGTGCGGTTCTTTTCACGCGTGACCTCGCCGAAGAAAACGCGCTGATAAGCCCAGAGCAGATAGCAGGCGGAAAGAATGACTCCGGTTGACGCCCAAGCCGCCCATTTCCAATGCACGATGTAGGTGCCGAGCAGGATCAAGTATTCGCCGACAAACCCGTTAAGCATCGGAAGGCCCAGAGAAGAGAGCACCACAAATAAGAAGAATGCTGACAAGCGCGGCATTGGAGTAGCCAGGCCGCCGTACTCCTTGATGTCGAAGGTGTGACGACGGTCGTAAAGCATGCCGACAAGCAAAAAGAGTGCGCCGGTAGAGATTCCGTGCGCAAGCATCTGGTAGATGGCGCCCTGCATGGCAATGGTGTTGAACGAAAAGATGCCGAGTACGACGAAGCCGAGGTGGCTCACCGACGAATAGGCGACAAGTTTTTTCAGGTTCGGCTGTACCATCGCTACCAGCGCGCCATAGATGATGCCGATGATGGCCAGCGCGGCGACGTACGGCGCAGCCTTGCGCGATGCCAGCGGGAAGAGCGGCAAGCAAAAGCGCATCATGCCGTAAGTGCCCATCTTGAGGAGCACGCCAGCGAGGATGACGGAGCCTGCAGTGGGCGCTTCGACGTGCGCGTCCGGCAGCCACGTGTGCAGTGGAAAGAGAGGCACCTTAATGGCGAACGCCAGAAAGAATGCCAGGAACAAGATCATTTCCGTTTGCGCAGGAAGAACCAGCGTTCCGGTTTGTAGCGCACGCTGAATTTCCACGAGGTCGAAGGAACCCGTGGCGTTGTAGAGCCACAGAATTCCGACCAGCATCAGGATCGAGCCCGCCATCGTGTAGAGGACGAATTTGACGGCCGCGTAGATGCGCCGATCATGGCCCCAAATGCCGATCAAGAATGCCATCGGGATCAGCATGACTTCCCAGAAGAGGAAAAAGAGGAACAGGTCGAGCGAGAGAAATACGCCGACGACACCGACTTCGAGCATCAGCAGCATAATGAAAAATTCTTTTACTCGGTGCTGGATGCTGTTCCACGACGCGAGGATCGAGATTGGCGTCAATAACGTGGTGAGAATGACCAGGAAGGCGCTGAGGCCGTCCACGCCCATGTGGAAGTGGATGGGCGGCGAACTGATCCAGGGGACATTGAGTTCAAGGCGATAGCCGGAGGACCCGATCGGCACGCCGGGAATCAGCACCAGTGAAAACAAGAATTCAGCCGTGGCGACGAAGAGTGACATCCCTCGAATGAACTTGTGGTCGTCCGAACGGAGAATCAAAAGCGCCAGTGCGCCCAACGCAGGGAAGACAGTTAGCATCGGCAATGCGTACGCGCTGTTCATTATTTGCTCACCGTGCCGAGCACTGGGTGCAAAGCCGGCCAGAAGAGAATGATGATTACGGCCAGTGCTCCAACGACCACCCACACGGCGTAGCTACGTGTGTTGCCTGATTGCGTGTGGCGAACCGTATCGCCGACGGCCGTTGCTCCGTGCGCGATTCCATTGACGGTACCGTCGATAGCTTCCACATCCACAAGTTTCCAGAGGACGTTTTCAGACAGCCACATCAACGGGCGAACGACGACTGCGGCGTAAAGTTCGTCGACGTAATATTTGTTGTAAAGCGTCGTGTAAATGCCTTTAAGAGATTTCGCCAGCTGTTCCGGCTTTCCCGGCTGTTTCAGATAGAGCCAGAAGGCTATGAAAAAGCCAACGGTAGCGGTGAGAACGGCGACCCCCGCGAGCGTTAACTCCAAACTATGCGCGGCGGCTTCGCTTAGTCCTTCAGTAGCTTCGTGCGCAGCGAACACGGGCGAGAGGAAATTCGCAAAGTAGTCAAAGCCACCGAAGAACGAAGGAAGTGCGAACCAGCCGCCGAAGATCGACAGCACAGCGAGAATGACGAGTGGTCCCAGCATGCTCCAGGGTGATTCGTGGACATGCACATGATGTTCGTCATAGCGCTGCTTCCCGTGAAATGTCAGGAAGATCAAGCGGAACATGTAGAAAGCCGTGAGCAGCGCGGTCAGCAAGCCGATGGCGTAGAGAACATGACCGCCATTGCCGCCAACTGTGAACGCACTAAAGAGGATGGCGTCCTTTGAAAAGAATCCCGCGAACAGCGGAGCTCCCGCAATTGCGAGCGTGGCGATCAGCATCGTCCAATACGTGGCTTTGATTTTCTTGCTGAGGCCACCCATGTGACGAATGTCCTGCTCGCCTCCCATGGCGTGAATGACGGAGCCCGCAGCGAGGAAGAGCAGCGCTTTGAAGAACGCATGCGTCATGAGGTGAAAAATGCCCGCACCGAAAGCGCCGACTCCGCAAGCCAGAAACATGTAGCCGAGTTGGCTGACGGTCGAGTAGGCGAGAACTTTTTTGATGTCGGTCTGAACGAGGCCGATTGTGGCAGCGAAGAGAGCCGTGGCGCAGCCGACTACGGCAACGATGACCAGCGCGGTTTCCGAATGCTCGAAGAGAATGTGAGAGCGCGCGACAACGTAGACGCCCGCAGTCACCATCGTGGCTGCGTGAATCAGGGCGCTGACGGGGGTCGGGCCCTCCATGGCGTCGGGAAGCCAGACGTAAAGAGGCAGCTGAGCGGATTTGCCGCATGCTCCCATAAAGAGCAGCAGGCAAGCGATCGTGAACGTACCGAAAACGCCCCAGGCCTCGCGAGGCAGATTTGCGTTGTGCACGGCCGTGAAGAGCGTATTGAAGTCGAGCGTGTTAAAGGTGCGGAAGAGCAGGAACATGCCGAGCATGAAACCAAAGTCACCGATGCGATTGACGATAAAAGCTTTCTTGCCGGCATCCGCCGCGGATTTTCTGAGAAAGTAAAAGCCGATGAGCAAGTAGCTCGAGAGGCCGACGCCTTCCCAGCCGACAAAGAGAAGCACATAGTTCGCGGCCAGCACCAGGATCAACATGAAAAACATGAACAGGTTCAAATAGGCAAAGAAGCGGTAGTAACCGCCTTCGTGGGACATGTATCCGGTGGAGTAGATGTGAATTAGGAAGCCGACGCCAGTGACGACGAGCACCATGACGACGGTAAGCTGGTCCATTTGAAGGTCGAAGCCCGCGCGGAAATTTCCGGCCACAATCCAGTCGAAAAATTCTTTCCGGAACGCCTGCTGCGTTTGTGCGTAGTAGCTTAGGAATTCGCGGACGGCTTCGACCGCGCAAACGAACGAAAGTCCCGTGGAGGAAAGCGCCACGCTGTTGACGATTTTGTTCGGCCACTTTGCGCCAAACAATCCGTTAATCGCCGCGCCAAGAAGTGGCAGCAGCAGGATGATCCACAAATGTTCGAGTATGGGCATTAGAGTTTGAGCAGGTCCACACGCTCGACGTTCAACGACTGCCGGTTGCGCGCCGTCATGATGATGATCCCGAGGCCCACTGCTGCTTCCGCCGCCGCTACCACAATGACGAAAAGGACGAAGATTTGGCCGTCCAGTTTGCCTCTCGCCTGGCTGAACGCCACAAAGGCAAGATTCACTGCGTTGAGCATCAATTCAATGGACATAAAAATTGTGATGATGTTGCGCTTGACGACGAACGCCACGGCTCCCATGCCGAATAAGATCGCGCTCAGGATCAGGTAATACTGCGTCGGGACCATGTCAGCTCTTCTCCCGCTGAGCAAGAACCAGAGCGCCCATGATGGCGACGAGGATGAGGAACGAAGTCAGCTCGAAGGGATAGACAAAAGTGGAGAAGAGCATGGTCGAGAGATTCGAAGTGTTAGCGAGAGCGTCCGGGCTCGTTGTGTTTGGAACCGTACTGCCGTGATGAACCATGGCGGCGGCAAGAAGCCCAGTGAGGGCAAGAGCGAGCGGCAGTCCTCCAAATTTGGCGAGTTTCGAAAAATCGGTATGCTCTTCTACGCCGGCATTCAGAAGCATGATCACAAAAACGAAAAGGACCATGATTGCTCCACCATAAACGATGATCTGCACGGCGGCGACGAATTCCGCGCCCAACAGGAGATAGAGGCCGGCGAGCGCAACCATCACCACGATCAGCGACAGCGCGCTGTGAATCGGATGTTTTTGCAGAATGAGGCTCAGCGCGCCAATGATGGCAAGCGCAGCCAGGACAAAGAATACGATGAGAGGTGCGCTCATCGGTTGCTCCGGAAGAGTACGAATCCTGCAGTGACGATGACGTTGGCGATAGAAACAGGCAGCAGGAGTTTCCAACCGATGTTCATGAGCTGGTCATAACGGAAGCGGGGCAGCGTGCCGCGCGCCCACACATAAAAAAAGAGGAAAAAGAAAATCTTAGAGAGCAGCCAGAACGGGCCCTGGATGTATTCGTTGGCCGCCGGGAAAACAACGAGTGCCGCGCCAACCGCGGCGATAGCCGTGCCGACCCCGGGAAGAATGATGCGGCCGAAGATGGTCTCGTACTTGATGCCGTCGTAAATGACCCACAGACCAAACGGAATGAGGATAGCGCTCGGCAAATAGTGCGTGATCGTCCATGTTGCGGGGAAAGGCGAATTCCAGCCGCCGAAAAAGAGAATCGAGCAGAGCGCGGACACCGTAATCATGCTCGTGTACTCAGCGATAAAGAACATGGCGAACTTGAAGCTGGAATACTCGGTGTGAAATCCGGCAACCAGTTCAGATTCTGCTTCGGGCAAATCGAAGGGCACGCGATTCGTTTCAGCGATAGCGGCGATGAAGAAGCACAGGAACCCGACAATCTGAGGAAAGCCGCCATGAAAGCTTACGATATTCCAAGCCGGCAGCAAGCCCCACAACGTCCGGCCGCTCTGCGCTTCGATAATTTGCGTCAAGCTGAAGCTGTTGGCCATCAGCAATACCCCGACGACGGACATCGTCATCGCGAGTTCGTAACTGACCATTTGCGCTGAGCTTCGCAGGCCGCCGAGGAGCGGGTATTTGCTGTTCGAGGCCCAGCCAGCGAGCGCTACGCCGTAAACACCGAGAGCCGTTATGGCAAAGAGAACAAGCAAGCCGATGTCTGGATTTGTGATCCAAAGATCAATCTGGTGGCCGAAGAATTTGAAGGGAAGTGGATTCGGTCCGAAAGGAATGACCGACAGAGACGCCAGGGAGAGTGTGAGCGCGAGGAAAGGTGCGAGCAGATAGACAAATTTATCCACGCCCGCGGGCATGGCATCTTCCTTAAAGAGAAACTTCAGGCCATCCGCGGCAGGCTGAAGGAGCCCGTGCGGGCCGACGCGATGCGGACCGACACGCGATTGCATGAGAGCCACTACTTTGCGTTCGAACCAGGTGAGATATGCGTTTACCGTGAGAACGATGAAGAGCAGCAGAGCGATCTTGATGAGCGTCAAGACCCAGAAGCCATGTTCAGTCAAAAATGCGGTGACAGCGTTCACGATTTCGCCTGCGCCTCCGGCACGGATTCAATCGTCGTGCAGAAACGGCCCAGCGTGCCACTTGTGAACAGCGTATCTTGGGCGGAACGAATAAGACCCACGGGGACGTCATACGGCGCGCTGCCATTACGCCTCACAACTGTTCGCGCGGGCTCGGCGCCGCCAGTTAGCAGGCCGGTGAGCTCCAGATCGTAGCCTGAAACCGTCTTGCGGATTTCTTCGAAGACGGTCGCCACGTTCTTGTAGTGGAACGCCTTACCAAGACCCTGCTTTTCGAGTTGATGCGACAGAATGCGCAGCAGATCGAAATCGGAGCGTGGACCCATGAGCTCGGCAGCTTTGTGGAGCAACTGAACTTCTCCGGAAGTGTTGGTGACCGTGCCGTCTTTTTCGTAGGCCGAGGTGGCGGGGAAAATAATATCGGCCTGCTTGGCGGTTTCCGTCATGAAGAGTTCGTGGACGATGAGCAGTTCCGTTTTTCCACGTCCATAGCCAAGAGTCCCAAAATGCGCGAGCGGATTCGCTCCGACAACGTAAAGCGCCTTCAGCTTGCCGTTCTGCGCAGCTTCGATCATTTGTGGAGCGGTTAGACCGGACTTGGGGGTCTTGGCATAGCCGGGACCATGGTCGGGAAGAACACCCATATCAGCCGCACCGCGCGAATTGGCGTAATCGCCGAGCGCCATGTAGCGAACCTTGCCGTGGAGTTTCGACCCAAAGCCGACCAAGTCGCTGATAGCGGCACCGGAAAGTTCGGAGCCAAAGACGATCGCCACGTCTGATTCCGCGTCCAACGCAGCCTTGAGCTGGGTAAGCTGTTCGACGAGTTGCGGGCCGAGCGGGCTTTCGTTATGCAGCCAGCGGACCGCAGCGGCTTCCTGACCCTCTGCTACTTGCACGAATTGATCGGCCTGCCGCTCAAGCTTGATCTCTTTCGAATTGATGACGTAGAGCTTCTGCGCATGATGCCGAACACCGGTGCGAATCTGCCAGGCCACTAGCGGATTCTGGTTTGTCGGGTCGTTTCCGATCAGCAGAACAGCTTTCGCCTTGTACAGCTGGTCCATCGTCAATAGCGAATCCTTCGCGTTTTCACCGAGCGCAGTGATCAGGCCGGTGTAGTCGGCAGACCGATGATGATCGATGTTCGCGGTGCCGAAAGTTTCTCGCGCGAGCTTCTGGAGGAGATAGTTTTCTTCGTTTGAGGTGCGATTCGAACCGATGAAGCCGATCGAGTCCGCGCCGTCACGAGCGTGAATGATCTTAAGTTTGGCCGCAGCCGTTTGCGCGGCTTCCTCCCAGGAAACGGGGAAAAGTTTGTTGCCCTTGCGCACCATCGGCTGCTTGATGCGATCCGGGTGTTTCGTGAAATCGAAACCGAAACGGCCCTTGATGCACAGGAAGTCGCCGTTGATGCCGCTCATGTCGCGGTTGTTGGCACGGATAATTTCGTGATTGCGAACGCTGAGCGTGGTCTTGCAGCCGTTCGAACAGTGCGCGCAAACGGTGGGCACGTATTCCATTTCCCAGGGCCTCGTTTTGTAGCGATACGTGCCGCTGGTCAGTGCGCCGACAGGACAAATGTCAATGCACATGCCGCACTCTTCGCATTCGAGGTGATCGCCGCCGTTGGGGATAATCACGCTATTCGCGCCGCGCATGCCGACGCCCAGAGCCTTGACATCCATGCCCTCATCGCAAACGCGAACGCAGCGGAAGCACAGGATGCACCGCGGAGCATCGTAGTAAACGATCTCCGACCATTTTTCTTCCGGGCGGTGAATTTTCTCTTCGACGAAGCGGCTGGAGTCCGCGCCATAGCGAAAGACCATGTCCTGCAGTTCGCACTCACCGCCTTTATCGCAAACAGGGCAGTCGAGCGGGTGATTGGTTAACAGAAATTCCAGGACGCCTTTGCGAGCTTGCTTGATTTGTGGAGTATCCGTGCGAACCACCATGCCGTCTGTAGCCACCAGTGTGCACGCCGTCTGCATCTTCGGCATTTTTTCCACTTCAACCAGGCACATCCGGCATGCAGCCTGCAACGAAAGCCCGGGATAGTAGCAAAACGACGGAACTTCAGTGGCGATTTGCTTCGCTGCTTCAATCACCAGCGTGCCTACAGGGACCTGCAGTTCGCGATCGTTAATTTTGAACGTGACTAGTTTCTGTTCGCTCATGATGTTCTAGCGGGCACCCAGAAGCGCTTCCGTATTTTTATAAGCGCAGCGGCCGTTCAGATGGTCCTCGAACTCGCTGCGGAACTTTTGCACGATGCTGATGGTCGGCATCGCGGCAGCATCTCCGAGCGGGCAGAACGTGCGACCCAGCATGTTCTTGGCGAGTTCGTCGATGAGATCGATGTCCTCACTGCGGCCGAGGCCAGCGTGAAACCGTTCGAGCATCTTCCGCAGCCAGGTGGTTCCTTCGCGGCAGGGAATGCACCAGCCGCAGGATTCGTGCGCATAGAAATGCATGATGCGGCGCGCCATGTCCACCATACAGGTGTCTTCGTCCATCACGACCATGCCGCCAGATCCCATCATGCTGCCGGCTTTGGCGACGGAATCGTAGTCCATTGGCAGGTCAATTTCGTCCGCGGTCATCAGCGGGCACGAACTTCCGCCGGGAATCACAGCTTTAAGCTTTTTGCCGTTGGGAATGCCGCCGGCCATTTCGTAGATGAATTTCTTCATGTTCATGCCAAGCGGAATTTCGTAAATGCCCGGCTTATTAATGTGGCCCGCCACGCAGAGCAGCCGCGTGCCGCCGTTTTTCGGTGTGCCGCGATTGGCATACGCTTCGCCGCCTTCCCGAATGATTGCCGGCACGGCACTGAGTGTCTCAACATTGTTGATGATGGTCGGGCAGCCGTAGAGTCCTACGACAGCAGGGAAGGGCGGTTTGATGCGTGGATAGCCCCGCTTGCCTTCGAGTGATTCCATCAGCGCGGATTCTTCGCCGCACTCGTAAGCGCCAGCACCGGTGTGGATCAGTAGATCGTAGTCAAAGCCGCTGCCGAGAATATTTTTGCCGAGGTAGCCGCGCTGGTAAGCCTCTTCGATGGCTTCTTCGACTACATCAAGAACGTAGCGGTATTCGCCACGAATATAGATGAAACCGCGATTCGCATTGATCGCGCGGCCCGCAATGACCATACCCTCGATCAATTGATGCGGATCCATCTCCATCAACGGACGGTCTTTGCACGTGCCAGGCTCTGACTCGTCTGCGTTGCAAATAACGTATTTCGGCTTCGGATTATCTTTCGGCACGAAGGACCACTTCATCCCCGTGGGAAAGCCAGCGCCACCGCGACCGCGCAAATTGGATTTCTTGACTTCGTCGATGATCGACGCCGGCGACATCTCCTTCAGCGCTTTTTCGAGCGCCTGATAGCCGCCGTGCTGCAGATACACATCGATCTTGCGGGAATCCTTAATCCCCCAAAGCTTGCTGATTAGCGGCGTTTCTTGCGGATCTCGATCATGCAACGCGCCAGTGATCACTGGAACCGGAGCAGGCCGCTTGCCTGCATCAAGATCCTCGATGATGCGATCGAACTTCGACGGCGTGAGGTCTTCGTAGAAATCGTAGTTGACCTGCATCGCCGGCGCGCCGGTACAAGCGCCGATGCATTCAACTTCTTCCAGAGAAAAGATGCCGTCCTTGGTGGTCTCTTTGTGCCCGATTTCGAGCCGCTTTTTGGCCTGCTCAAGAATGTCGTAGCCGCCACGAAGCATGCACGCGACATTCGTGCAGACCTGCACGTGATGTTTGCCCACGGGCTTGCGGCGCAACATCGAATAGTAAGCGAGAGTCTCTTCGACCTGCACGGTGCGAAGTTCGAGCCGGTCAGCAATTTCAGCGATCATTTCATCACTGATAAAGCCAAATTCGTCCTGCGCGTACATCATCATCGGTATCAAGGCGCTGCGTTTTACGGGATACGCGTTTTGCAGTCGTTCGAATCGTGTCGCGAGTTGTGGAGAAATTTGCATCGTGATTTTGCGGTTCCAGCCTCTTTTAACTGATCTACTTTACGGTCTGGCAGCGTTCCTGAATTTCCGCTTCTTTGCGACCGGTGCTTTGCTGATTTATCGGTCGACGTCCCCGAGCACAATGTCAATCGTCCCAATGCAGGCAACCACGTCCGCCAGCAATTGCCCTTCGATGATGCGGGGCAGCGCTTGCAGATTTACAAATGACGGGGCACGGAAATGGCAGCGCAGCGGTTTTGGCGAACCGTCGCTGGCGATGTAGCAACCCAACTCGCCGCGAGGCGATTCGATGGCCACGTACGCGTCTCCGGGAGGCGGTGAAAAACCTTCGGTGAAAATCTTGAAATGATAGATGAGCGCTTCCATCTCGGTCTTCATTTTTTCGCGCTCAGGAGGAACGATGCCCGGGGCTTCAGTGCGAATCGGACCCTGATCGGTGATTTTCGCCATGGCCTGTTCGACAATCTTTAAGCTTTCGCGAATTTCCGCGACGCGAACCATATAGCGGCCGTAACAATCTGAATCCGTGCGAGTAGGAACATTGAAATTAAATTCCTCGTAGCTTGAGTACGGGAATACTTTGCGATTGTCGTGCGCCAAGCCTGCTGCGCGAAGCGTTGGTCCGCTCATACTGTAGGCAATGGCGTCTTCGAGTTTGATTTTTCCGACGTTCTGCAAACGCGAAAGCCAGATGCGATTTTCCGTCAGCAGCGTTTCGTAATCGTCCACTCGGTTCGGCATCATCGTCAAAAAGCGGCGAACCATTTCGCGCCAGCCGGCAGGCGGCTCGAGCGCGACGCCACCGATACGGATATAGCTGGTCATCATCCGCTGACCGGCAAACCGTTCGAAAATTTTCAGGATTTCTTCGCGCTCGCGGAAACAATAGAGAAAAACCGACATGGCGCCCATGTCGATGGCGTGCGTCCCCAGCCAGACCAGGTGAGAAGAGATGCGCTGAAGCTCAACCATCATTACGCGGATGTATTGAGCGCGTTTCGGAACTTCCAGGCCAAGCAATTTCTCGACCGCTAGGCAGTAAACCAGGTTGTTGCCGAGCGGATTGAGGTAGTCCATCCGGTCGGTCAGGGTGATCGCCTGCGAATACGTTTTGTTCTCGCAGGATTTTTCGATGCCCGTGTGCAGATAGCCAAGGTCGGGTACAGCTTTCACCACGGTTTCGCCGTCCAGTTCGAGCGCGACGCGAAGCACTCCGTGCGTGGACGGGTGTTGCGGCCCCATGTTCAGGACCATCGTTTTCGATGCGCCAAGAGCTGTCTCTACCGTGGTCATTTTGTTTTTCGCTTACCGCCGTACGCTAACCTCTAGTCTATTGCTTTTTGAAGCCAGGTAAAAATGTCGCCGGAATGTCGCGAAATCCTTCGGTCGGATAATCCTTCCGCAGCGGATAGCCTTCCCACTCATCAGGAAGCAGGATGCGCCGCAGGTCGGGATGTCCGTTAAAGCGAATCCCCATCAAATCGAAAATTTCGCGCTCGAGCCACCCTGCGCCCGGCCACACAGGGACAAGCGAATCAACCACCGGGTCAGCGCCGCTGACTCTTGTCCGCAGACGGATTTTCGCTTTGTTGGGAATCGAGACAAGGTGGTAGTTCAGCTCAAAACGCGGCTCAACGGGAAAACGATCCACCGAAGTTGCGTCGGACAGGAAATTAAACTGCAGGTGCGCGCGACAATGTTCGGCAGTGACGCGCAACAGTTCCCGCGGCACCACAATCGTCGTTTCTCCGTGAAACTCAATCACTTCGGAAACCGCATTCGCATTCCATGTGCGAAGCTGTTCCGCTACAACACTAGCGTTTTGACTACCGCTCTCTGACACGATTTGTCCGATTGCGCTGGCTGTTACTTATGCCAGTCCAGCGCGCCTTTTTTCCAAAGATAGAAATAGCCGACCAGAAGGATCGCGATGTAAAGCATCATTTCGTAGAAGCCGTACCGGCCCAGCGTGCGAAATACCACAGCCCAGGGGTAAAGAAAAATGGCTTCCACGTCGAAAAGGATAAAGACCATTGCGACCAGGTAAAATTTTACGGAAAAAGGTTCGCGCGCATCGCCCGTCGGCTCCATGCCGCATTCGTACGCTTGTTGTTTAGCGCGATTGGGTCGTCGCCAGCCAATCAGCACGGAAAGGGTGCTAATCAGCCCAGCCAGGATGGCAGCGACCAATAGGTGAAGGACCAGCGGCCCATAGGTATGCAGACCTGAACCACTCATAGGCGAAGCGGTATAATAACGGGGGACAAGCCATTCGGTCAAATCGGCCGATAATTGTTAGCGAAAAAGGCGGTTAAGAACTTTTCATGCGGAGCGGACTTCCACCAATGTTATTCGGCCATAACAGCAACGTCACGATCGGAACGGATATCGTGCACGTTCAAACGGAAGATCGCGGCGTCAGCCACGCTTTTATTGATACGACGGTGCATTGGAAGGGGCGCGTTCTGCACCGCCGGACAAACAACTATCTCGATTTGTTGCCATTGGATGCGGAGCGCGAAGCAGCGGTGAAGGCTCGGCTGGACGGACAACATCAAGGGGTCATCGACGAGATACGTTCCGGCGCATTGAAGCTGACCTTTCCTGCTGCACCACAGGTGCAAGCCGCCGTTACCGCGAAGTCCTCGCCCTTATTGACGGCGGCGCTGAAGCTGGAACTTACGAACGCCAAGACATGGCTCAGCGGCAAAGACGCAACCCTGCAGTTAGCAGTCCGGGATGTCACAGGAAATCCGGCCGCGGGCGCGGAGGCAAAGGCTCGCGTGGAAGGGGCTCAGAATCCGGCCGAATTTGCCACGCAAACTGATAGTGATGGGTCCGCAACCCTTCGCTTTGAAATGCCAAAGTTAAGCGGCGTGGACGCTGCACTGGTGATTGAGGCGACGCACGGCGCCGCAAAAGGACAATTGCGATTTCAGCTGCGCGCAAAGTCGCGAGCTTGAGAGCATGGCAATGAGCACAACGGTCTCGATTACAGTAAACGGAGAAACGCGCGAAGCGCTTTCAGGCGTAACGGTTACAGAACTGTTGAACGTTCTCGGTATTTACGGCGGACGCGTCGCCATTGAGCGTAACTTGCAAATCCTGCCACGCATCGCTTGGAACGAAACAAAAGTTGCCGCAGGAGATCGTTACGAAATTGTGCAATTCGTCGGCGGGGGATAACGAAGGCACACTTGTGCCTGATGTGATTGCTTTGAATTAGACGCCTGTAAGCAGATGCCCCATCTTCTTCTTTTTGGTCTGCAGATAAGCACGCGAGATCTTCGAGATGCGCGGCTGGCACGGAACACGTTCGACAACCTGAATGCCGGTGGCTTCGAGTTGGCGCACTTTTTCCGGATTGTTGGATAGCAGCCGGATCTGCGTGGCGCCGAGCTTCTTCAGAATTTGTCCAGGGAAATCATAGTCGCGAACGTCCGCCGCGAATCCTAACGACTCGTTCGCCTCAACGGTATCCATGCCTTTGTCTTGCAATTCGTAAGCGCGCAGTTTATTCATCAGGCCAATGCCTCGGCCCTCCTGGGGCAGATAGAGCAGGACACCGGAACGTGCCTGGCTGATCTTTTTCAGGGACAGTTCGAGTTGCGCGCGGCAATCGCAGCGCAGCGAACTGAGCACATCCCCCGTTAGACATTGCGAATGAACACGAACCAGCGGCACGGATTGATTCGACTTGAAAGGCCCGCGAATCTTGCCGCGAACCAGCGCTACCGCTTCGTCCTGTGGGCCATCTCCCCGAAAACCATGAATCGTGAATCGCCCGTAACGCGTCGGGAGTTCCGCCTGGGCGACTATTTCCGGGATATTTTGTTTGGCGTGGATCGCTGGGAGTTTTTTCATCGACATGGGAATTTTTGATTATAGCAGGGGTAATCATTCCGCGCAGAACCACCGTCCACCTTTACAGACGGCATGGGATTGGCTAGCGTGGAATCCAGAACGGCCACCAAACTGGCGCTGAGGAATATGGACGCACCGTTTTCTCCCAGGGATTTCCTATTCACGCTGTTGCTCAAAGTCGGCGTGGCGGCTTCGATTGCCGCGCTCCTCGCGCGCTGGAACACATTCCGTCGCGTGCTCTTTACCGAGCAACGCGACGTAGACCAGAAATTGAAATTGATGCTATTTATGACGCCGCCACTCGTTTTAGGCGTGACGCTGCGGCTCGTCGGCTCGACATACCGCTTCGCGGATTTGTCTCTCGAGGGTGCATTCCTGATGGGCTTGCTCGGCGGGCGCGTAGTCGGTCCGATTGGAGGAGCAATCATCACTATCCCTGCGTTGCTGGCCCACGAATGGCTAGGCATGCCTGCGGCATCCGCGGCCGGGCTGCTCGGCGGGCTGATGCGGCAAGCGATTCCCAACAAAGAGGATCTATGGAACTTTGGGCCATTCACGTTTTTGAATATTCCAAAAGCAGTGGTGCGGTTCGTACGTAAAGCGGACATCTCATGGGAAATGCTGCCGCTGGCTGCCTGCGTTGGACTGGAGCTGGGTCGCGTGGGTTTGGTGACTGCTACCAAACCGAAATGGCTCTTTGCGGTCGATCCTCATTGGGACTGGTGGCTGGGCCTGGCGGTGATTGCGACGCTGATGTCCGTCGCGGCGCCGCTGAAGATCTGGAACAACACGCGCATCGAGATGAACCTCGAGCGCCACCAACAACTTTTGCTGAAGGCACGCATGGACGCGCTGTCGAGCCAGATCAACCCACATTTTTTGTTCAATACACTGAACACAGTCTCATCGTTGATTCGATTTGATCCTGACGCGGCGCGGGGCGTGGTGCTGAGGCTAAGCAATATCCTTCGGCGGCTACTCCGTAAGCACGAAACCTTTGTGCCGCTGAAGGAAGAACTGCAATTCATCGATGACTACCTGGACATTGAGGTGGCGCGGTTCGGCAAAGACAATTTGGAAATCATTAAAGAGATTGACGACGAGACGCTCGAGGCGTTTGTGCCCAGCATGCTGCTTCAGCCCATGGTGGAAAACTGCCTGAAGCATGGATTAGCGCCGAAGATTGAAGGTGGCCGAATCCGTTTGCATGCGGAGCAGCACGACGGTCGGCTGCGCGTGGAAATTGAAGACAACGGCGTGGGTATCTCCGAAGAGCGCATGCCGCACGTCTACGTAGAGGGAATCGGGCTCAGCAATGTGCGCGAACGGCTCCGCGTCTTGTATGGAACGGATTTTCGATTGGAGATCGAAAGCCGTCCTGGAGAGGGCACAATAATCCGGATTGAGGTGCCAGAACCTGTTCCGGCAATGCCGGAGAGCGCGCGAACACTCTAAGCCGATCGACTCGCACCGCTGCTCCGGGTCCGTGTGCGCTATATGCTCTTGGGTATTTTGTCCGCTTCTCCTTCGCGTTGGTTCTCTGTAAAGCAATTCAATTCAATCGGGTCTGGTTCTTGTCCCAACACGACTGGTGCGCTAGGCGTGCTAGTGCCATCGTGGGGGAACTGCATTCCTTCGCCATAAAAGAGAAACTATAGTTCTTTTTCAGTGCCAATTCGAGTCTATGTTGCTGACAGATCAGCCGCTTACGTAAAACAGCGCAATCTTCAGATTCCCATAAGGGAACTCGACTCTGAGGCTGGAGAGGGTCATCGAAATCCCTTGACGTCCTGTCCTGTTATACTGTATATTCTGAACAGACAGAAACAACAGCTATTATGGCTAACAAAGAAATGACCGTAAGCGAAGCGGCAGGACGCAAACTCCGAATTGTGCTAGTCGGAGGAAGTGGCCAAGTCGGGAATATCCTGGCAAGGCATTTTCACCAACAGCAGAACGACGTCTGCGTGATCGCTCGCACGACTTTTTCGGCGCCTTGGAGTGTCCTGGCTTGGAATGGACTGCAATTAGGCGACTGGGTAAAGGCCTTGGCCGGGGCCGACGCTGTGATCAATTTGGCAGGGCGAAGTGTGGATTGCCGCTATGGCCCGCGGAACAAGACCGAGATTCTGGAGTCAAGAATTCGATCCACAAAACTCGTGGGCGAGGCGATTCAGACGCTTTCGACGCCGCCACCGCTTTGGCTCAATGCAAGCACGGCCACGATCTACCGCAACTCAACGGATCGGGCGATGGATGAGGAAACGGGCGAACTTGGCGGAACAGAGGCGAACGTGCCAGACAGCTGGCATTTCAGCATCGAGGTGGCGACGCGCTGGGAAAAAAGTTTTTTTGACGCGAAGACTCCACAGACGCGAAAAGTTGCATTGCGAAGCGCGATGACGATGAGTCCAGACAAGGGAGGCGTGTTCGATGCCTTGCTGAGACTTGTGCGATTTGGTCTCGGTGGTCGGTTGGGCTCAGGCGAGCAGTATGTTTCGTGGATTCACGAGCGGGATTTCGTGCGAGCAATCGAGTTTGTGATCGCGAACGAACGGATGAGCGGCGTTGTGAATGTCGCAGCACCCAATCCGCAACGCAACACGGAATTCATGCGCAATCTGCGAGCTGCGTGGGGAATTCGATTTGGCATCCCAATCCCGAAATCCATGCTAGAGATGGGAGCAGTTTTCCTGCGTACTGAAACCGAGTTGGTGTTGAAGAGCAGAAGAGTCGTGCCCGGAAGACTGCTGGATGATGGTTTCCGATTTGAATTTCCTGAATGGCCCGCTGCCGCCGTTGAGTTAGTGCAGTCATGGCATAAACAACGAACAAGGGAGTCGTCGAAATGAGCGAACCGGTGACGTCGAAATCAGGTGGGTTGGCTCCAGTCGAAGAGAAGTTCATTTTGCACTGGGGCGAAATGGGGACGAAGTGGGGGATCAACCGTACTGTGGCCCAGGTGCATGCACTGCTCTACCTAGCCGCAAAGCCTTTGCCAGCCGACGAAATTTCAACAACGTTATCAGTGGCACGCTCTAACGTGAGCACCAGTTTGCGTGAGCTGCAGGGGTGGGGAATTGTGCGCGTGGTGCACGTGCTGGGCGACCGGCGCGACCACTTTGAAACGCTGAAGGATGTCTGGGAGATTTTTAGAATTGTCGCGGAAGAGCGTAAGAAGAGAGAGATCGATCCCACGCTACGAGTGCTAGCGCAGTGTGTACAGGAAGTGAAAAACGGACAGGGAGACGCTCACACGAAAGAGCGTCTCGAAGCCATGCTGGAGTTCCTGACCACCATGACGGGATTATTCGATGAGATTTTGCGCATGCCTGCTGGGACCCTGAAGAGCGTTGTGAAGTTAAGAGGGAAAGTCGTGACGATCTTAGGCGCCGGAAACAAAAAAGCAGGGTAAAAAGACAGCCACGCTAAGGATTCTAAGAAGAGCGCAAAACGTAACTGTATTGAGAGAGAAGGCCATGATTACGCTAGTGGACGAGTTGACGGATCGGAAAGGTCGTCAGGCGCGAGGCTGGTTGTTTTTTGACGCCGAGTGCGGATTTTGCACGCGTATCGCGCGATGGCTTGCTCCAATTCTTGCACGCAGGGGACTGGGCGTGGCGCCCTTGCAGGATCCGCGCGTCAGTGCGCTGCTTGGTATGAGCAGGAATGAATTGCTGAAGGAATTGCGATTCTTGCTAAGCGATGGAAGGAACTATGGTGGCGCGCGAGCGGTTGCGGCATTGGCGCGCGAAATTTGGTGGGCGAAACCGTTCGTCTGGCTTGCCAGGCTTCCCGGGATGATGCCCGTTCTGGACGCGGGGTATAAGAGGATTGCGGCGCGGCGAGGTTGCGTCGCCGAAACTTGCGAAGCACGAACACGATCCTGAGCGCCAATTTGTAGCGGAGGTCCTGCGTGCGTGGAACGAATATTTGGCAATGGGAAGGGCGAGTAAATCGCGGTACCTATTTTTTCGTTGGCGCAGCAGCATTCGGATTGAAGTTCTTTCTGGATTGGGCGGTTGTCAGCCAAGTATTTCATCGCTCGTGGAGTTTGCTGAACTACTGGCGGCCATTCGGGGCGATTTCCGGGATTCACGGCTTAAGTCTTGAAAACCGGCTCTTCGCAGGCGTGATGGTATTTTTGGCGCTGCCTTTTATTTGGCTTGGCCTTGCGATGACCGTGAAGCGTTTACGCGATGCTGGCGAACCAACGTGGCTGGCCGCATTGTTTTTCGCGCCCATAGCGAACTTGGTGTTTTTTCTCGTCCTTAGCCTCAAACCATCCGTCAAAGAAACACTAGCGGAAGAAGGCACGCCGTGGCCTGGTCTGAATTTTCTCGAACGATGGATTCCGCGAACGCGAGCGGCGAGCGCGCTCGTCAGCATCGGAGTGACAGCTTTAATTGGTTTCGGATTTGCGTTCTTAGGCACACACGTTGTGGCGCAATACGGTTGGGGACTGTTCGTTGGTTTGCCGTTCTGTCTCGGTTTGTTCGCCGTCTTGACGCATAGCTATCACGAGCCCCGCGGTTTCGGCGAATGTATGACCGTGGCTATCCTGCCGGTGGCGATACTCGGTTCCATTCTGTTTTTTGTTGCGATTGAAGGCGCGATTTGCCTTGCCATGGCCGCGCCCCTGGCGAGTTTGCTAGCTTTGCTCGGCGGAAGCCTCGGCTACGTGATCCAGGCGGCTCACTGGAGTAGGCGAAATGCTCCGGCAATGCTCTCGATCGCCGTACTGCTGACGCCGGGATTTTACGGTGTTGAACACTTCACGAGGCCGCAGCCCGGAACCTTTGAAGTAAAAAGCGCGATTGAGATAAATGCGCCGCCAGCTCAAGTGTGGCGGAAGGTCGTAGCATTCAATGAGATTCCACCGCCCAAAGAAACCCTGTTTCGCGCCGGTATTGCGTATCCGATCCGCGCGGAAATCACGGGACACGGCGCGGGCGCTATCCGGCATTGCGTGTTTTCAACCGGGGCGTTTGTCGAACCGATTATCGTTTGGGACGAGCCGCGTCTGTTACGTTTCAGCGTGACCGCGAACCCAGCTCCGCTAAATGAGCTGACGCCGTATGGTCACATCGAGCCGCAGCACCTGCACGGATATTTTGAATCGCATCAGGGACAATTCCTCTTAACCGCATTGCCCGGCGGCCGCACGCGCATCGAAGGCACAACGTGGTACTCCCATTCCATGTGGCCTGAAACCTACTGGCATTGGTGGTCGGACTACGTCATCCACCGCATCCATATGAGAGTCTTGGAACACATCAAAGCACAAGTGGAAACAAGAACCGAATGACGACTTGGCTTGAAGCCCCTGGGCGGCAGCTCAAGATGCTAGGCCGAGGCGGCGCGGGTTTCTGACAGCACGCGCTGATAGTAGCGTTCGTAGGAAGGGATGACGTCGTTGGCGCAGAATTTTTTCTTGGCGTTGATCCGCGCGAGTTGACCCATTTCCCGGCCACGGTCGGCACGTGACAAAAGATCTATGGCGTACTTCGCCGCGCTTGAAACTTCGCCCGGCTGAACCAGATAACCGTCGACGCCGTGTTCAATTACTTCGGGAATTCCGCCCACGTTCGTTGCGATCACAGGCACTTCGCACGCCATCGCTTCCAAAGCAGCTAATCCAAACGATTCCAACTGTGATGGCAACAGGAACAGGTCGGCATCGGATAGCAGGCGATACACCTGGTCCTGTTTGCCGAGGAAGTGTACGTCTTTCTGCAGTTTCTTCTTACGGACCAGGTATTCGGCAGTACCGCGGTCAGGTCCGTCGCCGATCAGCACGAGCTTTGCTGGCATTTTCGCGCGGACCTGCGCAAAGATCTCGATGGTATCGGTAATACGCTTCACGGGACGGAAATTCGACAGGTGCATCAGGATCGGTTCGCCGCCGGGCGCCCACTTGGCGCGCTGCTCGGGATTCGGCCGGCGGACATAAAGATCGCAGTTCACGAAATTAGGAATCACTTCAATCGGCCGCTTAATATCGAATTCCCTGACTGTTTGATCCAGCAAGTATTTCGAAATCGCGGTAACTCCGTCGCTCTGTTCGATGGAAAACTTGGTGATGGGCAGATACGAACGGTTGCTGCCGACGAGCGTGATATCCGTTCCGTGCAGTGTGGTGATAAACGGCAGGCGACGCGGCGCGGCCATCGAGCGCGCAAGCAGCGCGCTGACCGAATGAGGAATAGCGTAATGGACGTGAAGCAAATCCAATGATTCCGCTTCAAAAACTTCGAGCATCTTGGTGGCGAGCGCCAGCGCGTACGGTGGGTGGTCAAAGAGAGGATAGGACGCCACCTCAACCTCGTGAAAAAAGATGTGCGGGTCGTTCAGATTCATGCGAATCGGCGGGGCATAGCTGATGAAGTGCACGTCGTGGTCGCGCGCCGCAAGTTCCTGGCCGAGTTCCGTGGCAACGACGCCGGAGCCGCCGTAAGTCGGATAGCAGGTTATGCCGATGCGCATGATTTCAAGTTTCCGCAAGACGCCGCAGCGAGGCTAGCACACCCGCCCAGCGGCTTGCTGCTAGAATGGCGGCAGTCTTCGAGCCCCGAAAATTCCGCGTCTTGGTGCTGTATTAGACGCAGGGGGCTGAAATCCGTGACATTGGACCCGACGGATCGTCGGCTTGGTCGCTGAGACGCCAAAAGGGAGGTATTTTGGACAAAGCAGGCAAACGCGAACTGGGGAAAGAGTACTTGGAGTTCGCTCAAAGCCGTATGAAGTTGAGCCAATTCAGCGTCCTGGTTGGCTTTGAGGTGGCGCGCTTATACGAAGGCGGCGCCGTTCTCCGAATGCAGGTGCAAGACCATCATCGCCAAATCCAAAGCGTGGTCCATGGAGGGGTGATTGCCGCCCTTGCGGACACCACTGGGGCCATTGCAGCGTATACGGTATCTCCACCCGGCGTCGAACTGGTCACCATCGAGCTAAAGATCAACTATCTGCTGCCTATTGTTGAGGGTAGCGTGGAAGCGGAAGGGAAAGTGCTAAGGGCTGGTAGAAATTTCGTGGTTGTCGAGTGCGACGTCAGGAATAACGAAGCCGAACTGGCCGCAAAGGCCCTTATGACATTTGGCGCCGCAACGAATCGTTCACTGCAAACCCAAGCGGGAGCACACCAAAAAGCCCAGGCGGACCGTGCTAAAGCGAACCCCAAGGCTCGCACAAGACCACCTTCCTAAGCCTATTCGTCCCCGGTTTCGTCGCCTTCTTTGTAAACGTACTTTATGGTGCGTTTGAAGATCATAAGGTTCGGGCTGCCCTGCCGGGTCAGCTTAATGCAATCGTGGTCATACCACTCAACAATGCCGTGCAGGGTTTCGCCGTCCTCCAAAACAACAGCCATCGGAGTGCGGGACTGCATCTGCTTAATCCAATAAAAATTCTCGGCATGGGTGATCTCCGGTGGCGCAGGCTTCTTGCTTGGGGCGGGGCCACCATTGTGGTTTGGATGCGCGTTGCGAGGCGGGAGGGGTTCCTTTACATCAGAAAAGCCTGGGCGAAACATACGACGATTCACCATAAACAGCTCCTTTGGCCCAAAGGTAGGGAAAGTTAGCACCAATAAGGGTGAGATGCGCTCTGTGAGCGGCGGGTTACAGTTGCGCCAGAAAAGTTCAGGCATTTTAAACACGGGAACTTTATTGCTATTCCCGCGAAATAAGAGAAGGAGCCAGCTCGGCCGCAAGAGCATCGAGGCCAAGTTGCCGATTAAGGTTGCGGCGCGCACCCGCAGCAAGCTGATCGAGCCCGCGCAACGCGCGCATCACCCAGCCGATGTCAATTCGTCTTGCGACGCTCTCGAGTTCCTTACGGAGCGGCCCGTTGCGAAGCTGGGGCGACTCAATGCCCGAAGTCAGTTCGAGAAGGTCGGAGAGCAGACTATAAAAAACTGAAAGCTGTTCTTCAAAAGAGATTTCCCGGTCTTTTGAAATTGCGTTGGTCTGGGCAAAAACTTGCCCGAATTCCTCGCCGCGCGCCGCGCGCTCCAATATCTTCAGCCCGTTGCGCCGTCGCAGACTTTCCTTTTCCGCATCCATCTCAAGCGCGTAGCCTGGGCTGCCTTCGGAAAGCTGGGCGGCAAGGCGGATGGCTGCAGGAGCAAGATCCGACTTTTCCTTGAGGATAGATTCGACTTCCGCTGGCGGCAGGGGCGCAAAGTGAAATTGCAGGCATCTTGAAACAATCGTCGGTAGAAGCGAGTACGGCGAAGGCGCCGTGAGTATGAGAGTGGCCGAGCCCGGCGGTTCCTCTAGAATCTTCAGAAACACGTTTGCCACGTCCCACCGCATGGTTTCCGCACCATCAATGATGAAAACTCGCCTCCTGCCCATCGGCTGAAAGTAAGCGGCGCGCTGAACGGCACGAAGCTGGCCGATCCTCAGCATCGGGCGCGCCACTGGCGACTTCAGGCGAACCGGATCAGGAACGAGCGCCCAAACGTCGGGATGCGATTGAAGGATCAGCGGGACGCGTTCGACGGTGGCGGCATCAGCACTTTCGCCGCGCTCGGCCAGGCCTTGCTCCATCAGCCGGTGTGGCTCGGCGAGCAGCGCAATACGCTGGCAGGTATGGCATTCGCCGCAGCCATCGTCGTTTAGCCGTTCGCAATTTGCAGCCTGCGCAAAGAGGCGCGCGAGCGTGTATTTGCCAACTCCTCGTGGGCCCGTAAATAAGAACGCGTGTGGCACGCGCCCAACACGCAACGCTCCGCGAAGCGCGGCAACGATTTGCGGATTGCCTCGAAATTCAGAGAAAGCCATTGTCAGGAATTCTCCTTGTGCGGAGCGAAGCAGGGAAGGACCGCGGCCAGAATCTCAGCGGATATTTCCTCGGGCGAACGGATCACCTGCTTTGCGCCGTCGAAGCACTCGATCGTCATCCAGTTCGAGCCACGAGCCAACAAGTCGTACATCGCTGCGGCATCCTGTAAATGACGAATATTAGACTCCAGGATGTCATGCGCCGCGTCAGTGTACTTACGCGTGGATTTTCTCGCGACCAGAGTCTGTGCCTCGTGCGGCGGAAGGCGCAGGTACAGCACGAGGTCTTCTTTCGGCAACTCGTAAATGTTGTATTCGAGATGCTCAATCCACGCGCGGAATTCCGCGCGTTTCTCCGGCGCGGTACGTGCGCTCTGGTGCGCCAGATTTGAACCAACGTAACGGTCGGCAAGAACCACTCCGCCGCTTTCGAGCGCGGCTACGATCGGCCGTTTGCATTCGAAGCGGTCGCCTGCGTAAAGCAGAGCTGTGAAGTGTGGGTCCACAGCATCGAGCGGCCCAAAATCGCCATTAAGGAATTGGCCGACCATTTGCCCGAACCACGAGTCATAATGGGGGAAACCCGTCGATAAAACCTGGTGCCCACGCGATTCGAGTTCGCGCGCCAAAAGACGTACCTGCGTTTGCTTGCCGCTGCCGTCGATTCCTTCCACGGCGATAAGTTTTCCGCGCTCGCGCATTAGTGGTTTTTGTTCCGTGCGTTAGTCTAACCGGACCTGCCGGAAGCCGCAAAGCCGCACGTGGTACGATTTTAAATTGTGTATGAGCGAATCCGGCTTACAGCAGAGAATCGCGGCGATCCGCGAACGAATTGCGGCAGCCGCGAAACGCGGTGGACGCCGAGCGGACGAGATCACGCTAATCGCCGTGTCGAAGACTCATCCTGCCGACGTTATCCGCGCTGCCTTTGAACTTGGCGTTCAGCATTTTGGCGAAAATCGCGTTCAGGAATGGGAAGGGAAGCGCGCACCTGTAGAAAGTTTGCCCGCGCAGTGGCACCTGATCGGCCATTTGCAAAGCAACAAGGCCGCGAAGGCCGCGAGAATCTTTCACAGTGTGGATTCTGTCGACGATTTCGCGCTCGCGCAGCGCCTCGATCGCGCGCGGGTTGATGCCGCTGAACAACGAAAACTGCGCGTGCTCATTGAAGTGCGAATCGCGCCGGAAGAAACCAAGAGCGGCATCGAACGAGAGGGTCTGACCGCGCTCGCCGACCAAGTTTCCATGTTGAATCACCTCGATTTGCAAGGGCTGATGTGCATCCCGCCATTTTTGGAAGATGCGGAAAAAGTTCGTACGTTTTTTAGCGACTTGCGTAGGCTAAGGGACGATTTGGAACGGAAGCTCGGAAAAAAGCTGCCAGTCTTATCGATGGGAATGTCTCACGATTTCGAGGTGGCCATTGAAGAAGGGGCAACGGAAGTTCGGATAGGCACGGCAATGTTTGGAACTCGCGCCTCGCCGCAGCATCCAACCGGTTAGAGGACACTTGAGGATGAACCTTTTTGCTTCGATTCGTTTGAGAGAAGTGGAGTTGGGGGTAACCATCAAGCCGCCAGTGCAATACGAACGGGCCTGGTAAGAATCGTGTTGTTTGATCTAAAAGCGCATTCGGAAAGAGGCAGCGTTTCGTTCGCAGTGCGCGTGCAACCCAGAGCCAGCAAGAACGAAGTCGCAGGCCTGATGGACGGCGCGCTGAAGATTCGACTGCAAGCCCCTGCCGTCGAAGACCGCGCCAACGAAGCGCTGTGCGAATTCCTGGCCGAGATTTTGAAAAGGCCGAAGTCGGCTGTTAGAATTTTGGCCGGTGATCGCAGCCGGACCAAGCGAGTGGAAGTCTTCGGTGTGACCGCCGCGCAGGTCGAAGCGCTTTTGCATCACGACGCCTGAACGCTAGCACATCACGGGAGTACGCTACACACCCATGAGCTTCAAACTCCACGAAATTCAAGCCGATTTGCGAGCTGCCAGACTTGATGGCTGGCTATTTTATGATTTTCGCGGACGTGATCCAATCGCGCATCGGATTTTGGATCTTCCTAACGCGATGCGCACCCGACGGTGGTTTTATTTTGTTCCGGCAAAAGGAACACCGAAAAAACTTGTCCATAAAATTGAAACGGAGTCGCTCGTCACGCTCCCTGGAGAGACGCTCTATTACTCTGGCCAGGACGAGCTGCGCAAAAACGTAAAGAAGATCTTGGGACGCGCGAAAAACCTGGCCATGCAATATTCGCCGAAGAACGCTATCCCCTACGTAGCGATGGTCGATGCTGGAACCGTGGAGTTGGTTAAGAGCGGTGGCGTGAAAGTGCTGACTTCCGCTGATCTGGTGCAGAAATACGAAGCGTGTTGGACGCCGCAGCAATTGCAGTCACATCTGGAGGCTGGTAAATCAATCGATCGAATTGTGCGCGAGGCTTTCGCGCTTGCGGCCAAGGGCGTTCGCGATAAGAAGCCGCTCACCGAAGTCGCGCTTCAACAGTGGATTTTGGCGGAATTCGAAAAAGACGACATCACCACCGACGAAGGGCCTGATGTCGCCGTGAACGCGCATGCCAGTGACCCGCACTATGCGCCGTCGAATGAACGGCCAACGGAAATCAGGGAAGGCGATTTGTTGCTGCTCGATGTTTGGGGAAAGTTACGATTTTCCGGAAGCGTTTACTACGATGTCGCATGGGTCGGGTATCTCGGCGCCAAGGTTCCGGAAAAATTCGACAAGGTATTCAAGGTAATTGTGCGGGCGCGGGATAATGCCGTGGCGTTTATCCAATCGTCGATCGCCGCGGGCAAACCGCCGCAAGGCTGGCAGGTGGACCGTGCCGCTCGCAGCGTGATCGAAAAAGCCGGGTACGGAAAATATTTTATCCATCGCACCGGCCACAACATCGGCCAAACGGTCCACGGCAACGGCGTGAACATGGATGGATTTGAAACGCACGACAGCCGCCATTTGATTCCAGGAACGTGCAACTCCGTTGAGCCGGGGATCTATCTGCCCGAGTTCGGCATGCGTAGCGAAGTGAACGTTTATGTTGGCAATGGCGAAGCTCGCGTGACAGGCGCCGTGCAGAAAGAAGTTTTGGCGCTGCTGGCATAGCTTCACCGGCGAAACGAAATGTTCGACAACACGACAATAACCAACACTAACGACGATAGCGGTGATCCTGAGACCGCGATGCACGAAACGCACCAGCCAGCATTGCACATCGGACATAGTCGTAACTTCGATGTTCGTGCCGTCGCGATCGCTGTCTTAGGTTGGATTCTTCCAGGCTTGGGTCACGCGCTGCTGAAAATGTGGGGCCGCGCAGTCACTGTTTGTCTTACCGTGGCATTTCTCGTCTATCTAGGCGCGGGCATGCGGGGCAATCTTTTTGCTCCTGGCGGCGAAGACGCATTCGCACGGCTTGGCTATGCGGCGGATTTGGGGACAGGCAGTTTTTATTACCTTGCGCGCGTTCTTGAAGTCACAGGACCCGACGTTTCGCACGCCGTTGGCGATTACGGCACTCGCTTCCTGGCGACAGCGGGCGTTCTGAACCTGCTGGCAGCACTTCACGCCTACGAAGCGGCACGGAGGCGCAAGGCATGACCGTTTTGGTGCCTCTGCAGTTATCGCATTTCCAATGCTTTTTGCTTTTTGCGCTGATTATTTCGCTGGCATTTGGCACGCTTGGCCGGCGCCAGCCGCTCGAACGACTCAAGTACGCAACGTGGTCGTTCGCAATGTTTGTTGTGGTGGGCATCGCGCTTGCGTGGCTGATGTACCCATTTTCGCGTTGAGAACACACGCCCTCTTGATCTCAGGGTTTGTAAGTACAAACCCTGAACCCTCCGCGAGAATTGGGGAAACCAATTGCCAATGTTATGGTAAACAAATCACGCCGAGGTGGCTCAGTGGCAGAGCAGCCGATTCGTAATCTGAATGCGACCCAATGCAACGAAACGCAATCTAACCATAGCTAACGGAATCAATAAGATAGTCCTTTGCGCATGTTGGTTGCGTTTGCCATCTTTAGCGAATTTGGTTCCGTTGATGGCAGTTTGATGGAAGGCAGACGCCTTGAGTTCGTTCGGAACCATTCTCTGTGGCCCCGTGGGCCAAAACAAAGCCCAGCTCTCTCGCTGCCGAAGGCTCACTCTCGAGGTGACGCATAAAAAGAGGACTGTTCAATGCAAAGGCTCGCACAGGATCGAGTAGACGCTCTTGCGTGCCTAAGCAACAAAGAGTAGAGTCGCCTCAAAGGTTGTAAGGGTCCGGGCAGCTCTTTGTCCTCCCTGCCAACTCACGCTGTGTGGCCCGCTGTCCGACCCTCCCTCAGGAGGCAAGTCATGCGGCGCTGCCAATTTCTCTTCGTAGTTCCACTTTTTTTCCTCGCTATACCGCAAACCGCTAGTGCGCAGGACGTTCAGCTGCCGGCCGGAACATTGCTGCGCTGCACACTGGACGAGCCGGATTTTTCCGCAAAATCCGCCAAGGTCGGCGATCCCGTGCTTTGTCATGTTAGCGTGGTGCAGGAATTCGGGCGAGCGGCATTCCCGCGCGGCGCTTATTTGGCAGGACACCTGGAAGCCGACAAGGAGCCCGGACATTTATGGGGCAAAGGTTATTTGAAATTAGTCTTCGACCGAATCGGGCTTCCGAACACCGATGTTCCAATCGACGCCAGAGTGATTGCGGCCCGTGAATTCCACGTCGATCGCGCGGGAGATATCCTCGGCAAGGGCCACGCAAAGCGCGATGCGATCGAGTGGATGTTTCCGCCTCTTTGGCCGTGGAAGGTCTTGACCCTGCCCGCGCGGGGACCGCGACCAACCCTCAAGGGCGAAGAAGTTCTCACGCTGCGCCTGATGGAGGATGTTATTGTTCCTCGATTGGCGGCACCTTCCTGGACTGATTGGAGGCCACCCAGGCCGCAAGCGTCCGCTTCCACCTCTTCGAGACTGTACACCCCATCGTCCTACAATGGGCGCCCGAATCTCCGGCCCTGGAGGTATGCTCCGCCGTCGTATCCCGCAATGGCAAACACCACAAACGGAGCCTATGTATTGCCCAGCTCTGCGCAGGCGCCACAAGCGTCGGCTGCGGAAGTTTTCCAGGCTAGTGCCTCGCAATTGACCCTTCTCGCTTTGAAAAACGAGATAATCTATGCCGTGACCCAATATTGGGTCACGGGGGATCACCTTTCGTATTTGCGGCCCAGTGGCGCGAGCGGTGATCTTTCTTTGGACGAACTTGACTTAGCCAGAACAACGCAACTCAACTCCGAGCGCGGCGTAAGCGTGACTCTGCGCACCAGGCCGCGCAGCGATTAGCTCCGGACACCTACGCTGATCCGATCATCCAATTGAAGCTCGCTTGGGCATGCCTTTCATCTGCCGGTGAAGCTGTGCCTTTTCTCACCCAGCTTACTGTGTCGCGAAGGCCGGCCCAATTGAGTTCGAGGGTCGGGCACCCCAACAGCTAGAGTCGCGAACGATTTCCTCTCAAGGTAGGTAGGGGCACGACGGAATTGCCAGGATGCCAAAGGCGAGAATCTTGGTATGGTTGCAACTCAACGAGAACGCGATTCGTAGAACCCCATTGTGGCTAGTCACCACTGAAGACCACTATTCCACTATCCCTCAATTCGCTGTGGATGCCTATCACTTGAACCAGACAATAGGGTGTACAATTCCGCCGGATCGGGGTCTCGAGTTAGCAATTCCTGCATCGGACAAACACTATACGGCGCGAATCCTGGAACGGCGTGATCTCTCGGAGGATCTGTGGGTGATCCGCGTGGATCCAGGCGGGCCATTTCAGTTCAAAGCTGGGCAATACGCGACGCTGGGGGTGGATCATGGGGATAAGAGAATTGAGCGAGCGTATTCGATTGTGTCCTCTCCGTATGAGGAAGGGCTCGAATTTTTCATCGAGCTTGTACCGCAGGGCGAATTGACGCCGCACCTTTATAAGCTACAGAAGGACGACACGCTGTTGTGCCGAAAGATCTCAAAAGGCCGCTTTACGCTTGACGTGAAAAGTGGACGGACGCGGCACCTGCTGCTCGCGACCGTGACTGGAATCGCTCCTTTTGTGAGTTACGCGCGCACGTTGTACCGCGACTGGAAAACGGGCGGCAATCCGATGCCTGGAGACCACCAGCTGTACTGTCTGCTGGGTGCGAGTCGTTCTTGGGAATTCGGATATCGCGAAGAGTTGGAGCGCATCGCTGCGGAAGCGCCGTGGTTCAAATTCATGACGACAATCAGCCGTCCGTGGGAAGATGCTGCCTGGAAAGGCGAGACCGGACGGGTAGACGATTTGGTGCGAAAGTATACAGATCACTGGGGTTTGCGACCGGAGACAACGACCGCGTATCTGTGCGGGCACCCCACAATGTGCGAAAACGGACAGGGCATCCTCACGCGCGCTGGATGGCAGAAGGGTTCAATGTTTGAAGAGCTGTATTTCATCCCGGGGAAAGAAGTTGCTTCCGCGTAGATCTGCCAGAGACCGAAACCATGTGCGATTCCGCGAAATCTGAGGAGGTTGCGTGATCCTTGGGGTGCCCCGAGAAAGCTATCCAGGGGAGCGGCGCGTAGCGCTGGTGCCTGCAGTCATCCCCAATCTAACCAAGGCGGGATTGGAAGTTGTCATGGAGGCTGGAGCAGGTGTGGAAGCCGGCTATCCTGACGATGAGTACTCTGCAAAGGGAGTGAAAATTCTCCCGGAACGTGCCGATGTTTTTCGTGTAGCGGATACGATTGTTCAAGTGCTCTGTTACGGTTCGAACGACAGAACGGGTAAAGCTGATCTTCCACACTTTCATCCTAACCAAACGCTGGTAGGCTTCCTGCGTCCACTCGGTGTGCTGGAAACGATCCAGGACATAGCCGCCCGAGGTATCTCGGCATTTTCCGTTGAGTTGATGCCACGGACAACGCGGGCGCAGAGCATGGACGCCCTTTCTTCGATGGCGACCATCTCCGGATACAAAGCGGTCGTGGTCGCTGCGGATACGCTGCCGCGCATCTTTCCCATGCTCACCACTGCTGCGGGGACGATTACGCCGGGACATGTCCTAGTCATCGGAGCCGGCGTGGCCGGACTCCAGGCCATTGCAACCGCACGGAGGCTTGGTGCCGTGGTGTACGCATATGACTTGCGGCCTGCCGTGAAAGAGCAGGTACAGAGCCTTGGAGCACGTTTCGTTGAACTGCCAATAGAAGCCGACGACGCTCAGGATGCCCGGGGGTATGCGCGCGCACAGGATGAGACCTTTTACAGCCGCCAGCGCGAACTGCTCGGAAGAGCTGTGGCTGAGAGTGACGTGGTTATCACAGCTGCGGTAATTCCCGGCAAGATTTCGCCGGTGCTCGTAACGAAGGAAATGGTCGCGCGAATGGCGCCGGGTTCCGTGATTGTGGATCTGGCTGCGGAGCGCGGCGGAAACTGCGAACTCACGCGGGGCGGAGAGACCGCAGTGGAGAACGGCGTTTCCATCATTGGCAAGTACAACCTGGCTAGCACTGTGCCCTATCACGCGAGTCAGTTGTATGCCCGCAATATCACTGCTTTCCTTCTGTATCTGGTGAAGGACGGAAAACTCCAGCTCAATCTTCAAGATGAGATTGTCCGCGAGACTTTAGTGACCCAGGGCGGGGAAGTGGTCAACGCTCGGCTACGAGAATTTTACGGACTGCCGGCCCTGGCGGCTCAAACTCAGGGAGGATAGCAATCATGCAATCGGATCTGCTTAGCAGCCTGTATGTGTTTATGTTGGCGGCCTTCATTGGATTCGAAGTGATCAGGCGCGTTTCTCCATTGCTCCACACGCCGCTGATGTCACTCACAAACGCCCTGGACGCCATCGCCGTGGTTGGCGCGATTATTCTCGCGGGCGCGCACAAGTCCACGCTGGCGACGATGCTGGGAACGATCGCCATCGTATCCGCGACAAGCAATATCGTCGGCGGATTCATCATCACCGACCGCATGCTAAAAATGTTCAAGTCGAGCGGAACCAAGAAAGCATGAACCCGATGGCCGCGAGCGATATCGTCATCGAAATCGCATACGTGATTGCGACCGCGCTATTCATATTGTCGCTGAAGTGGTTGAGTTCGCCGACAACCGCGCGGCGAGGAGTCTTTGCGGGCGAAGCGGGCATGGTGCTGGCGATCGCTGGCACTCTGTTGCATCACGGCATCGTAGATTACAAATGGATCGCGATTGCGCTGGTGCTGGGCACGGTGATTGGCATTCCGCTGGGCCGCGTGCAGATGACAGCGGTGCCGCAACGAACCGCGTTGAGCCACGCATTTGGCGCTCTGTGCGTAACGCTGGTGGGAACGGCGGAATTTTATCTGCGAGCGCCCGAGGTTCCTAAGTTCATGATGGCTGTTCTGTCATTGGAGATCATTCTCGGCTCGCTGACGCTGACTGGTAGTTTGATGGCTGCAGGCAAGCTCCAGGAAGTCCTGCCGCAGCGGCCCATCACGTATAAAGGCCAGAATCTAGTTAATTTGTCGCTGCTCGGTGTCGCCATCGTCGTTGCGGTGCTGCTCGTAGTTGATCCCTCACGAATGTATCTTTTCCCGATGATGATTATCATTCCTCTGATATTTGGAGTGATGATGATTGTGCCCATCGGCGGGGCGGACATGCCGACGGTCATTTCACTGTTGAATTCGTACGCGGGTCTCTCCGCGGCGGCTATGGGCTTTGTGCTCGACAGCAAACTCTTGATCATTGCCGGTGCACTCGACGGAGCCTCCGGTTTCATACTTTCCGTAAACATGTCCAAGGCCATGAATCGGTCGTTTTCAAATGTTCTGTTCGGTGCATTCGGACAAGTGCAGGCCACCGCCGGAACCGAGCAGGAGGCTCGTCCGGTTCGGAGTGCGACTCCCGAAGAGGCCGCGGCGATTCTTGCCGCAGCGAACAGAGTGGTAGTGGTTCCGGGATACGGTATGGCAGTTGCGCAGGCGCAACACAAAGTGCGTGAGCTCTGCGATGCACTGAACAAGCGTGGTATCGATGTGAAATTTGGAATTCACCCGGTTGCCGGGCGCATGCCCGGACATATGAACGTCCTGCTTGCCGAGGCCGATATTCCCTACGACAAACTCCTCAGCATGGATGAAATCAACGGCGATTTCGCGCAAACCGATGTGGCGCTGGTGATCGGAGCCAATGACGTGACGAACCCTGCGGCCCGCACGGAAGCCAGCAGCCCCATCTATGGCATGCCAATCCTGGACGTGGATAAAGCGCGAACCGTTATGGTCATCAAGCGGAGCATGGCAGCAGGCTTCGCGGGAATTGAAAACCCGCTCTACTATCTGGACAAAACACTGATGCTGTTCGGTGATGCCAAAGGTTTTGTCGGAAATATTATTCGAGAACTGAGCGGAGGCCACGGATAACGGTGGTTCAGTCAGGACCCTACAGGGTCAGGCAGAGAAAGAGCCTACAAGGTTTCTAGTTTGTGTTAGTATTCGCTCAATTGGGCCATGACCAAGGAGCGACGTCCACCCATCAGTCGCAGCAAGGGAAAGAGGATCGCCACCACCAACTTGGAGACGTGGGTGTTGTGACGAGATGGGGATTAGGTCATCAGTCTGTTTAGGGCATCTCTCCTGTAAAAGGAGGCTCTCAACATGAACCGAACCACTGTTGCATCACCAGGAATAGCGCAGCTTGGGTACGAAGAGGGATCGGAGATTCTCGAGATCAAGTTTGTCAGCGGGACGATATATGAATTTTATAATGTCCCTTTAAAACTTTTCGACCAGTTGATGAACTCCTCTTGCAAAGAGCTGTTTTATGAAACCAATATATTAGTACGGTTTCCCTACAAGCGAATTCTGTGAGTCCCGACCGACTTGCGTGATTTTGGCAAGTTCTCGAACGCAATTCCGACGCGCTCCGGTATCTGCCAAGGATCTGCAACAGTGTCAAAACGTAGAAGCCCGCGCATGCAATGAGCTGGCTTTAATGAAACTCGATTGGACGCAAAGTGGACTTGTTGAAGGCCTGCGGTGTTACCGTTCGCGAGAGTTCTTTGCGGCGCATGAGCATTGGGAAAGCGTGTGGCTTGCGACAAAAGGGCCCGAGAAGGCATTTTTGCAAGCGTTGATTCAACTGGCAGCGGCGTTCCACCACATCCAGCGGGGTAACCCGCGAGGCGGTGCGTCATTGCTGCGGTCGGCACTTCAGCGACTTGAGCCCCACCCGCCTTTGTTCGCAGGCATTGTTGTATCATCCCTCCGCGAAGAAATTCGCGAATGGCTGCAAGAGCTCGAAACAGGCGCCGCACGGCCTGAGCTCGCGGTTCCGCAGATCCAGCTGTGCGGATAGGGACGTGGTGTGGCCTCGGCAGACAAACGTCGCAGAAAATGGCCGGGGATAGAAATCGCTGATCACTTCAGAGCGGCTGTTACAAATTACCGGGAGCGAGGGTATAATCCGACCAATGGCTGCCGAGTCTGAAACCACTCGAGTCGCTGGGATGGTCCCCGACGCATCGAAGCACGAGCCACGTTCCAAGGGGATTACTACCCCCCGCAAGAAAAAACCGAAAGAACTTGCCGTAATCACCGAATGCTGCACGGGTTGCGCGGGTTCGCCCGCATGCGTGGAATATTGCCCTGTGGAAGATTGCATGTTTTGGGTGCCGGATGAGGATCATCTGCCGTTTGGCCGCATCCAGGTGGACCCGGTCCTCTGCATCGGGTGCAAGAAATGCGTGAGCAAGGGGCCGGACGGATGTTTCCTGGATGGATGCCCGTGGGACGCCATCGTCATGGTGGATATTGGCGAGGTGGAAAAAGTAGTTGGGGCCATGTCGTACTAAGGGTGAAGTTCGGGGCGGAAGTAGCAAATCACACGACTCTGGGCTGATGGCCAGCAGAAGACCGGTAGCTCTTAGACACACGCGAGGAAGTCGCTGTCCCCGAAGTTTATGGCTTGCGCATCGTTCTTTCCTTGATGGCCTTTTCAGTCAAGGCTGCCTGCTGGCGGATCCGATCGGGAATTTCAGGTGAGTTGCGTTGGTAGATGTGGACGACCGGCAGATCCTCGGCCTGGCCGACGAGGTAGAGCGCCCGAAGCGCTTCCCAAATCTGTTCGACACCAGGGTCAACAGTGGCGATTTCGGCCCCTGCCGCTACGCTTGCTCCCTTCGCTATCGAAAGAGTTTGAATGCGCCCGCTGATGGGTGAACGCACGTCTGCGGAGTTGTCGCCGCCTTGTAGTCTCGCAATTAGGCCACCCTGGTGGATAGTGGTCCCAGTGCGGTCGACGTCAACCACAAGGCCCGCACTGGGAGCAACGATTCTGGCGGGTCGCAACAGCGCAACAATCTGCGCTCGGCCCGAACCGTCGCCAAAGCGCACGAGAGACAACGCCGCGTTTCCTTGTACTACGGTCGATCGGTCTTCCAGCATTTTCAAGAGCGTTGCGTGGAAACCCGCATACGAGGTATCAAGTCCCATCAGCCACGCATCCGTGTTGCGTACTTCTTCCACCGGGTGCGAAGCAAGCCGCACCAATTCCGGATACCAGTTGGGCGCGCTGGCATCGCGCCGCTCCATGCGCTCCCCTAATTGGACCAGTGCGTGCTGAATATGCCGCGGGTGCTTATCGTCGCTTAAGTATTCGCTGATTTGCGTATCAGAGAGGTGGCGCCCAAACCAGGTGTTCCACCAGAACAAGAAGGGCATCAGCACGATCAGCCAAGCGACCAGGAAGAAAAGGAAGCGATTCCGGGCCGACATGTGGCGGCGGGAGGTCGCCTCCTGCGAGGATGCAACGTCCGATTTTTTTTGTGTTTCATCCGGAGGCTGCGGAGGGATGTAGTGGTTCGCCATGTTTTCGCGGGCTTTAGCTGGCTTTGGATGCCGGCGGTTCCTTCGGAGGTCCCGCCTTTTTCTTTCGCAAGAAGACCAGGAATCCGCGCTCGCGCAGTTCCAAGAGCGCGTTGAGAAAAAAGATTCCTGATAGCGTCAGCAGAATCAGACTCATGAAGAGGCCATCCACTGTGGTCATGGTCCTTGTGACCATGATCCATCCAATTCCCGCGAGAGGAATGCAGCCGAGCAGGATGGAAATCAACAATGTCACGGCAAGCAAGAGACGCTCCCGCTGGTCCCGTTTTGTCATCACGGCTTGAAAGATAGGTCGAGGGTCTTGCTTTCCTTCGCACCGAGCGTCACTTTTTGGTCTTGCTCGCCCAGCTTTTCGTGCACGAAGGCCAGAGTGTATTCGCCCGGCGGCAGGCCTTTAATTTCAAACTTTCCGTCCGCTCCGGTAACCGCATAGAACGGACTTTTGGTTACATTAATGAACATCTTCATCCAAGGATGCTGGTTGCACTTTACGGGCAGCATGATTTCCTCGCGCGCAAAGCTTTTCTCCAGGGCCGGAGCCTGGGGAGCCTGCGACTCATTCCACTCGCGATTGTCCTTTGGCGTTGGGTGAATATTGTGTGTGGTTGGATCGCTATTGGCGATCTTCACAGTCTGTCCTGCCATCACGCCGAGCACATGGGGATGATATTTACATCCGCTCTGATCCAGTACGACCGGGTCTTTTGGAAGGGTGAAGGTGCGGTTGCCCAGCCCCTCTTTCACATACACGAAGACGTTGGCCAAGTCGCCGTCAGCCACTACGACATTTTCGGATGTGTTCGATCCTTTGCAGTTAGGATCTTGACTCATGTCAATTTTCGCTGGTTTCGGAGCAACACCCTCGAACTTCACGGTGCCACCAACGGCAGCCGCTGTGGCGGGATCAATCGGCGCGGCGGGCGTAGTGGCGGCGGGGCTGGAAGCCGTGGGCTGCTCCTCCGCGGGCTCCTTTTTGCTACACCCCGCCAGCGAGAGGGTGCCGACTAGAACCAGTAATACAGAAATTGTCATACGTGTTTTCTTTTTCATGTTGTTTTGCACCTCTTCGAGTGTCTTAAGGCCCACATGAACCGAACTCTACTTTTGCGTGCGCCGACTTGCGTCGCTGGCCGTTTTCACGCCAGATGACGTGCCGTCGTTTGCCAATTGCCCACGCCCCAACGATGTTCCTACCCGCCGCTGCTCCTCTGGAGTTAGCTGGAAGATGTAATCGACCAGCAGTTTGGTATGGTCCTTGTCGTAAGCTTGAAGCGAAGGAGGAGTCGAACCGGAAAAGACCCACTGGCTGTTTACCTGCCTAAAAAGGCCGGAAGGCATGGAGGTGCCCGGGCTGATGGCTTGCGGATCAATGATCCATCGTTCCACCCAATCGGGCTTTAGGCGTCCTTTGGCCAGCAGGAAGTTCGGCGCCGTAGCCGTCCGATCATGAGCGGGGTCGCCCGTGGCGTGGCACTTCAAGCAAGGCGCCGCGGCGCTGCTGAAGAGGCTGCGCGCCATTTCCGTTTCTTTAGCGGTCAGCGCGGGAACTTCTTCAGGAATGTACGGGAAAGGCTGGCGCGCAAGAGCCTGGAAGAAGCGCACCAATTTGCCTAGTTCGTTTTCCGAAAAAGAGAACGTGGGCATGCGCACCTGCAGATACGAACGCACGCCGTTGCGGTTGTTGTCTTTATCACTAAGCGACGGATTTCTCAGGAAACGCAGCATCCATTCGGGATCAACACGCGCGCCCTCGGTGAGGAGCTTTGGGGGCAGTTGCTCCTGCGCATCCTGGTAGCGGGCCATGGCCATGAGCGAAGTCTTCTGGCCGGGAATGAGTTGATGGCAGCCCATACAGTTATATTTCTTGACGATCCACCAGCCCTCCTGAATGTCGCGGCGATAATCCAGCGGGCGGTATTGGTAATTTGCGGGCAGAGGGCTTTCCTGGCTGCCGAGGAGAAAGGTGGTGAGCGCGCGAACCTGTTCCTTGGTCAGGTGCAGATTCGGCATGCGGAGTTTTTCGGTTTCCGGTTTGATCTTGCCCTTGTCCCAGATATTAGGCTCGGCGAGCTTATGCTCGAAAAAGCCTTTTTGGTCATACCAGGGCAGTTTGGCGGGGCCTTCGGGCAAACGCGCGAGACCGTCTGGATCCGTGATGGGTTCATGGCCGCCGCGCTGGGCGGTTTCCGTGAGGAGTGCGAAGTCCAGACGCTCAATCGGTTTGCTGCCCTCGATAGTCAATTCCGTGCCGATGCGGCCTTCGTCTTCGAGGCCGGAAATTTCATGGCAGCCGGCGCAGCCGAAATGCTTGATCCATTTCTTGCCTTCGTCTTTCAAATTGGGATCGTTCATGAACGGCGCATCGGGGTACGCAGACGAGTCTGATTTTTTCAAGGTGATCAAATAGCTGGCGACGTCTTCGGCATCCTGCGGAGTGAGCCGAAGACTGGGCATGACGGTCATGTTCTGGACCTGCAGCTCGTGGCCATCGTTCGGACAGCGGCTGTGGTCCAAGTCAAAAACGTAGGGCAGGCCCTTCTTTTTGTAGTCCTCGGGACCGATGTCCTTCTTCTCATAGGGGCAATAAGGACGAGTGCGTTCGCGAGCGTTGTGAACCCAGCGCACGAGGTAGTCGTAGTTGTCCTTCTCACCGACGCGAGTGAGATTTGCGGCGAAAGTGCCGCCCTGAAGCTGGTCGCCTTCGCCGATGGAGTGACACGCGAGACAGCCGCGCGTCTCGAATAGTTCTTTGCCATGTGCCGCGCTGCCTGGTTTGTGCTGGGGCAGGGAATCGGTGAGTGCCGACTGCCACAAGTAGGCCGAGATGGCGTTGATCTGGTCGTCGTTCAGGCGGAAATTCGGCATCTTTGTGGTGGCGCGGAAGTCGCTGGGCTTTTTCAGCCACACCGGAATCCAATTGGGATTCAGCTTGAGCCGGACGTCCTTGAGATTGGGGCCAACCTTTTTCATGTCCTGCAGGAGACTCTTGGTGGAGCGGTCGAGCAGCACGATGCGCAGGTCGAGCTTGCTGTTAGTGACCTTCAGAGCCACAGCGCGATCGTTCATGCGGTTGGCTTCGTCGTTGGTCTCGGCCTTGTCGGCCTGCTTCATCAGCTCGCTTGCCTGCTTGAAATTGTCTTTCTTCTCCTGTTCAAGCTGCTTGATCTGCTGGCCGACGGAGAGCAAGTCTTCCGGTTCCTTGTCGTAGCCCTCGTAACGATGGCAACCCACGCAGCCGCGCTGGCGGAAAAGATCTTTGCCGTCGCTGAGCGTCCACCCGACATCGTTGCTGACGAGTACCATGTCCGCCGCGTGGCAAGACTGGCAGCCCGCTTCCATGTTTCCACGGGTGAAGAGAGGCCAGAGCCAATGTTCATAGGTACCGTGAGCTTTCTCGATGCTCGTGGTGGCGCGGCCATTCCCCTGGTGGCAGGGCGAACATCCATACTTTTCGGGATCGTGAATCTTCAAAAGGTCGGGTTCAGGGTGGCTCGTGAAAGCGCGGGCGTAGTCGTCCGGTTTCTTGCCCTTTAACGACATCGCGGCGGCGGTCAACTTCACCGGCTCGCGAATCCCCATGTGGCAGGACTCGCAGCGGTCCACGATATTGGCTTCCGGCACGTTGATCTGCAAAATCTTGGGAGTCCAGGCTTCGGTTTTGTTCTGCAAGCCCGCGAGTTGCGAGGGCGTGAGGTTCACCATGTGATCGGCGATGTAGAAATCCACTAATTCTTTCTTTTCGTTGACCGGCTTAATCAGTTCGCCGAGCTCCGCGCTGAGCGCGGTGCGCTCGTTTTTCAGGTCGTTGTAGGTCTTTTCCAGCTCTTCGTAATCCTTAAAAGATTTTTTCTTACCGTCCGGCATTTCGACGGTGGTGCTTTCTTTCTTGTACTCCTCCAGGTTTTTTTGTTTGCGTTGCTTGGCGGAGGGACTCGTTTCCGTCTCGATGTCATAGGTAGAGGCGGTCACATAGGCGCGGCGGTCGGTAAAAACGCTTTGTACCGCCAGGATTCGGCCGCTCAAATCGTGCAGCCTCTCGTTGATCCCCTTGATGCGCGCGGCGGCGCTCTGGCTGGCGCTGTCGTAATCTTGTTTGAACTTCTGATAGTCGGCGCTGCCTTCGATATCCTTTTGTTTGTCGCGCGACTGGGTGCGCGCGGTTTTCAGGAATGTCGAGTAGCGATCTTTCCACTCGTGTTGGTAGGCCTTCCAGGGACGCTGTCCGAAGTTCTCATCCCACAGTGCCCAGAACAACGTGGCCATCAAGAGGACCATCGCCACAACATAGTGAAGCGCCAGCGACTTGGTGACGATCGGATCCTGTTCGGGGGTGGGCTTCTCTGGCACCTAATTCTCCTAAATATTGAACCAAGGCGTGATCCACACGTACTTCACGTGGAACAAGTGCCGCAGCAGAATTTTGATCGGCAGTCCGGACATCGTGAGCAAGAGAAACATCATGAGGGAGTACTGCAACAAGCTCATCCGCCGATAGCTCTTCGCGTTGTAGCGCCGGAAGAGAGCATGTGCGAGCAAGCCGCCAATCGCGTAAAACCCGCCAACGACTGCCGCTCCGAATACGCCTTTGGCCCAGTTCGAGGTGACGCCGAATACGTCGGGCAGATCACGATTAACCTCATAAATGGTGCGATTGTGGTCCCAGGTTTGCCCCGGCCAGAACCATTGCCAGCCAGGTCCACGAATAAAAGTCCCAATTACGATCATGGAAACCCATAAGACGACAAAGCCAAAAAGAAAAATTGCGATAGCAAACTTGCGCTGATTCCATGTGTAGTAGCCGCAACCAAACGGGTTGGTGTCTATGTACGGAATCACCATCAGCCCGATAATGATGAGCGTAGGCATAACCACGCCCGCTATCCACGGATCGAAATACACCAGCATTTCCTGCAGGCCGAGAAAATACCAGGGCGCTTTCGCGGGATTCATGGTCAGGTTTGGGTTCGCCGGTTCTTCCAACGGCGCGTTCAACGTGATGGACCATACCATCAGGATGATCGTGACAATGATGGCAGCCAGGAATTCCATGCGCAGCAGAAAAGGCCAGACGTGGACTTCCTTCTGCCAGCCGGGCTGAAAGGGCCAGGTCTTCCGATAATGGCTTTTGGCCATTGCCGGATTGGCTTCGAGTTGCGCAATCAAACGGTCGTTGGCAAGCGCCTGCCTCCCCGCCAGAAAAATATAGAATGCGAGCAGAGGAATCAGCGCTACGATCGGCACATTGTCTGGGGCCGAGACAATTTCCCAAAGTTGCTTCCAATCCATATCTATCGCTGAGGCTCCTTCACCTCGGACTCCAAAACCACATCCGCTGGGCCCGAAATACCACCATCCTTTCGAACGCGCCAGAAATGTAACATCATGAAGATCGAAGCAATGATGGGAATCCCGATGCAGTGCCAGATGTAGGAACGAAGTAGCGCGTTCGCGTCCACAATCGAACCGCCAAGCAGACCGAAGCGAACGTCATTGTACGGAGTCATGCCGAGCTGCTCACCGAAAGGGCCTTCGTGGCCGAGAAGGGGCGTGGCCCGGGCCATGTTCGTACCCACGGTAACAGCCCAAAACCCCAGCTGATCGTCCGGCAGCAGATAGCCCGTGAAGGAGAGCAGTAGAGTAAGCACAAGCAGAATCACGCCGACATTCCAATTGAACTCGCGAGGTTTCTTATAAGAGCCGGTGAGGAATACGCGGAACATATGCAACTCGACTGCGATCACCATCAAGTGCGCTGCCCAGCGGTGCATGTTGCGCAATAACTTGCCGAAGGGCACGTCGTGCTCGAGGTACAGCACATCGCGGAAGGCCTGCACCTTGCTTGGATGGTAGTAGAACATCAGCAATACCCCTGTAAAGGTGAGGACGATGAACAGATAGAAGGTGATGCCGCCCATTCCCCAGGTATAGCTGTACCGCACCGCGTCTCGGTTAATTTTTGCGGGATGCAAATGCAAGAAAACGTTGGACAGGACTCCTAAGGCTCGATTGCGCGGTGTATCGTCGTGTTTGTGGCGGAAGATAGAAGTGTAAAGCTGGGTCTTTGTAGGCTTTCTAAGCGACTCGATTTGCTCTTTGGCCTTGGCCGGCAGATCGGTCTTAAGGGACTCGATATCCTCTCTGACGCCAGATTTAATCCGGTCTACCAGACCTACCGACTTGCCATTCTTGCCATTCGAGTTTTTGTCATCTGACATGGAGTCACGTCGATAAGAACGACCCAGGATCGTTGAAGTGGCCTGTCTGACCCTTTGGCCATTGATAAAGACGGGAAACATCAACAACGATCTGGCCGTCTGGAGCTAGTTCTACATGGGCCCTGTCCATGGGCCGGGGAGCGGGCCCTTCAAAATTGACACCTTCGTTGTCGTACCCGCTACCGTGGCACGGACACTTGAATTTGTTTTCGCTGGCCTTCCAATCGGGCGTACAGCCCAGATGAGTGCAACGCGCGTAAATGACAAACAGCCGGTCTGGCGTGCGGTCCACCCAGATACGGTATTTCTGTTGAAGCTTAGTGTCGATACCCAATGAGTAATCAGAGGGATAGCCAATTTTGAATACCGTGGGAGGTTCAAAGAGTGTACGAGGCAGGAAAAAACGCAGGAACGCTATGAACCAGGCGCCAAGAAAAGCACTGATGGCGCACCACGCCAAGCGCCGCCGTTGCTCATTGACCTGGTTGTCGCTCGGGCCGACACTCGCCAGACCCGCAGCGGCGACGGCTTTCGAAGTACCCACTGCTGGCGTTCCGACGTAGCTGGTTGCATCTTCGGAGGTAGTGGCGGGTACCTTCGCTGCATCCAGTTTCGATTTGTCCGATTGGGTTTCCTGGGCCGCCACGCGTTACCTCCTGGATAGCTTACCCGTAAAGAACGGCCGCCTTACAACGTGCCGCCTGTTCCCCGTGGATCGTTTGTTGGTTGACCGTCCCATTACTTCGAGGCGATGCGTAATTTTTCCGCTTGCACCGTAGAAATCAACTTGAGGGCGACGCAGGCAGAAAGAGGCGAAACTCGCAGCATTGCAAGTCCTTCCGGCCTACGGCCTCCAGGACTCACCGCAAATCCACTCTCAAGAGTTTACAAAAGTGCTCCTCCAAGCCATCCATGGCGGACATTTCAATATGGCAGAAAACCGGACCTTTCTACTTTGCGTTGACATGCGTGTTTGCGAGTGTTCAAAACCAGTTGCGATTAGCTTGCGCCAGGAGACCGATGCGAGCAGAATAAATCGTGAAGTGCAAGAACCGCGCTTGCGCTCGGGAAAAGCTGTGATAGACTCCCGACCGTTCGCGGCCCCACTGATCTGATTCCAGGGATTCCACGGATTGCTGCAGTGGGGAAGACCGAGAGTTTCATTCGGGAGGTCTCGCCGTATGGGCCTCGTACTCCTCATCATCATTTGGCTGATTACTCTAATCAGCGCCTATTTCTTCATCGCCAAGACATGGTGGTTGCCGGTGGGCGCATCCGTTGCTGCCGCTGGCATTGATCATTACTTTACGGTGACGTTTATTCTAATGGGAATTGTGTTCGTCGCGGCGCAAGGAATCTTGGGGTTTTTCGCCTGGCGGTATCGCGATCGTGGCTCATCTTCCGCCGCCCATTATTCGCACGGCAACAATCGTCTGGAGATTGCCTGGACTGCTCTTACGTTCGTCCTCTTTGTCGGATTGAACCTGATGAGCAGTTCCATCTGGGCGTCCGAGCGTTTCCGGCCCGCCCAAGCTGGCGCCGTGCAAGTGGAAGTTACCGGAATGCAGTTCCAATGGTATTTCCGCTATCCGGGATCGGATGGCAAATTCGGAGCAACCAGGCCAGAATTGATCGACCCATCCGCCGGCGGAGAAGGCGCCGTAGGTCTCGATGCCACCGACCCTGCATCCAAAGACGACTTCGTTACAGGAACGATGTACTTACCGGTAGGCCGCGAAGCGGAAGTGATCTTGCGAGCTCACGATGTGATTCACAGCTTCTTCATTCCTGCCATGCGCTTCAAGCAGGACGCCGTGCCTGGCCTGGCCATTCACATGCACTTCACGCCTATTTCGACAGGAGACTACGAAATCGCCTGCGCGGAACTCTGCGGGCTGGGTCATTACAAGATGCATGGCATGTTAAAGGTGGTGAGCCAGCAAGAGTTCGAAGCGTGGTTGGCGGCTCGGGCGACGGAGAAGCAATAACATGGCTACCGGGGACTTTGCTGCTCACGACGCGCATGCCGCGCCTCAAGGTTTCATTCGCAAGTGGATTTTCAGCCTCGATCATAAAGTCATCGGCCTGCAATATTATTTTCTTGCGCTCACGGCGGTGTTCGTCGGTATGTTTCTTTCCTTGCTGATGCGCATCCACTTAATCTGGCCTAGCGTGTCGTTGCCCCTATTTGGAGAGATTAAACCCGAGGCGTATCTCAGCCTGTTGACCATGCACGGCACTATCATGGTGTTTTTCGTGCTCACCACAGCGCCGCAGGGGGGCTTCGGGAACTACTTCCTGCCTATTCAAATCGGCGCTGCCGATATGGCCTTCCCAGTAATAAACATGCTGTCGTTCTGGGTGACGTTCCTCGCGTACATCGTCATGCTCTCGGCGTTTTTCGTAACCGGAGGAGCGCCACTGCACGGCTGGACCGGCTACCCGCCGCTGAGCGCCCTTCCGTCGGCCGGGCCTGGCGAAGGTCTAGGCGCGGACCTGTGGGTGATCAGTATTGCGCTGTTCTGCATTGGTGCGTTGATGAGTGCGTTGAACTTCATCACGACGACGCTGGATATGCGTGCGCGAGGCATGTCGCTGATGCGCATGCCGCTCACTTGTTGGGCTTGGTTCATCACAGCAATACTGGGACTATTAGCGTTTGGCGTTCTTCTTGCGGCAGGCATTCTCCTAATACTGGACCGCAACGCGGGCACCAGCTTTTTTGTTCCCTTAGTAACAATCAATGGGCAACTCGCCGGCCATAAAGGCGGCTCACCACTGTTGTGGCAACACCTGTTCTGGTTCTTTGGCCACCCTGAGGTTTACATTGCAATCTTGCCGGCCATGGGATTGTGCTCGCAGTTGGTTTCCGTGTTCTCCCGTAAACCGATCTTTGGTTACAAGGCGATGGTGTACGCGATGTTATCCATTGGCATCATGGGGTTCATGGTGTGGGGCCATCACATGTTCATGAGCGGCATGAGCCCGTATTCGGGGTTCGCGTTTTCGGTGATGACCATGGCTATCGGCGTGCCCTCGGCGATTAAGACTTTCAATTGGCTAGGCACGCTGTGGGGTGGGAAGATCCGGCTTTCATCGCCAATGTTGTTCGCAATCGGATTTGTGTCTTTATTTGTCTCTGGTGGAATCAGCGGTCCTTTCCTCGCGCAGCCCGTGCTCGACATTCCTTTGCACGACACGTACTTCGTGACCGGTCACTTTCACCTAATCATGGGTGTCGCCTCCATCTTTGGTATCTTTGCCGCGACTTATTACTGGTTTCCTAAAATGTTTGGACGCTTGATGAATGAAAGTCTGGCGAGATGGCACTTCTGGTTCAGCTTCGTCGGCACTTACGCCATCTTCATGCCTATGCATTATCTCGGAATGGCGGGACATCCGCGGCGTTACTCTCAACTCACTGAAGTCGGCTTTCTTCACAACTTGCTCCCGCTACAGAAATTCATCACGTACGTGGCGTTCATCACCATCGCCGGTCAGTTCATTTTCTTGTTTAATCTTTTCTGGAGCATGAAGTTTGGGAAGAAGGCGAGCGACAATCCCTGGGAAGCGACGACGCTAGAGTGGACGACCGCGACGCCGCCTCCGCATGACAATTTCGCCGGCCGCACGCCCGTCATCCATCACGGGCCTTACGAATACAGTGTGCCGGGCGAGCCCCGCGATTACGTGATGCAAACGGATCCTTTGACCGTGGCAGTACGCTAAAAACTGTTATGACGATCCTCACAAGCGCAGCGAACTCTTCCCATGACGGCTTGCAGCAGCTGGAAATACGGTTGCGGCGCGCCCGGTTGGGATTAGGAGTGGGCGTACTTGGGATCGTGATGGTATTTGTCTCTTTCACCAGCGCGTACATCGTGCGTCAGGGGTTGCCAACACTCGACCCTCGCACGAACACACTGGTTCGCGATTGGTTTCCGCTGCCCCTGCCGGCACTCCTGTTCTTCAACACCGGCTTGTTGCTGATTAGCAGTGTGACCATGGAACTGGCTCGCCGCCAAGTTGCGCGCTTCACTACACCGACGCGTGCCGCTTCCATTCCCAATGTTTTCGCAGGTCGTGAAGGAACGATTCTCTGGCTCGCGTTAACCGCGGTGCTGGGCCTTAGTTTCCTGAAGGGACAGTGGACTGTCTGGCGCGAGATGCAAGCAAGCGGCTTCTACGTAGCCAGTAGCCCCACCAGCTCCTTCGTTTATCTTTTGACTGGAACGCACGGCGTGCACTTGCTGGGCGGTATTTTTGCGTTGCTGGCGGCCGGAGCAACCGTACTGTTCCGGCGGCGGGCAGAATCGCGCGTGGTTGTCTTGGACGTGACCGCCTGGTATTGGCATTTCATGACTCTGCTGTGGGTTTACATTTTGTGTCTGCTGGAGTTTGCGCGCTAACAGGAGCCAAACATATGGCGGAAGCGACATTGCCGCACGGTCGGCCAGAGGTCTACGAGCCTTCTCTGTTTGGGACATACTCCAAGAAAATCGGCATGTGGTTGTTTCTGCTTTCTGACTCGCTGACATTTGGCGCGCTACTTTATTCCTACAGCTACGGGCGCATCTCGATCGCAAACTGGCCGACGCCATTCCATTCCGAAAGCATCGTGAACGCCACGATCATGACGGCGTTTCTGCTCACGAGTTCCTTGACCATGGTGCTAGCCGTGCGCGCGGCGGTACACGGCGATGCCAAAGCGCAACGCCTCTGGCTTTTGGCGACGATGGCCTGCGGCACAGGATTTGTCGTTCTTCACGGACGGGAGTGGAGCCACCTGATTGCGACGGGTCTGACTCTGCCCGTTTTTCCAGCGATGCCAGGACACGCAACAACTGGCGAGTTTGCGGACGTAGCCAAGAGCGTTCCGCAATTTCCCGCGACCTTCTTCGGTCTGACCGGAATGCATATGCTTCACGTAACGCTTGGAGTGGTTTACCTTGGCGTCGTTGCCCTGCGGCGAAATTTCATTCCTATTTTGCTTCTCTGCTGGTTGGGCGCTTGGCTGGGGACACCCTCCTACAGCCCTTTCCACTACGGCGCTCACGTGTTGCTGATAGCGGCGATCGTCTGCTCCGTTATACTGTGGCTGAAGCCCAAAGTCTACGATGCTGCCGACGTGGAAGTTGCCGGACTCTACTGGCACTTTGTGGACCTGGTGTGGATGTTCATCTTTCCGCTAGTCTATTTGATGTCGGCCAGGATTATCTAGGAGAGGCGAAGTTATGGAAGCATTCCAACAAATCATTGCGGAACAGGTGGCCGAACGACACCGCCATCACGCTAAAGCGCAGTTCTTCTGGGTTTGGGGTGCGCTGCTGGTGATGACGGCAATCGAGGTCTATCTGACCTATCAGAACTTGAAACCCGTTCGCATGCTGACCATCCTTATGGGCTTGTCGATCGTGAAAGCGGCCTTGATCATTGGCTTCTTCATGCACTTGAAATATGAAGTCTCGCGTATGAAATGGCTGACGATGAGTTCCCTGGTCATCTGTCTGGTCCTGATGTCGATCTTTTTCTTTCCGGATGCTTTCCGGATCCTCTATCTTGGAGTGAAATGAGACGTCGGTTTGCCATTCTTAGTGTGTTTGTCTTCCTGTGGGCAGCGCCCGCTTTCAGCCAAGGGTGCGCCATGTGCCGCAGCTCGGCCGAGGCAACCTCTAAAGACGGGCGAAAAGCTATCAGTAAAGGCGTGGTTATACTTTTGCTGCCACCTCTGGGAATCATGACTGTCGGGGTATGGATGGCATTTCGCTATGGAAAGAAGCGGGATATCGAGCAAAGCCAACAGCTTGGATTTCTGGAATAGAAAAGAGGTTGGAATACGCGGTCCGAAGTAGAGTAAGGCACTTTGAAGTGCGCCGTGTGGTGGTCAAAGTTTGGCCGATGCGCAGGCTTGCCTGAATGACGCGAATTGGGGCGCGATAAAAAATTAGTTCTCAGGGAATATCAGACTGCGATACACGCCTTCCGTCTTATGAAGCCCAGGTCCAAGAATTCGGCAGGTTCCGTGCTTGGTTCTCGAAAGGCAAAATGAGCCATACCCGGGGGACATCTTTTCAGAGGAATTTGAACCCTTAAAGAGATTATGTCGGCCTTTTTAGCTCATCCGCTCACTCTTAGTTCGGACGCTGCATCGGTCACGGAGGGATGCCAATAAGTCTGCGGAACTCGAATCCGAAGAGCAAAGGTACCTTTGGTCATATATGACAATCAGAGGTACGACAACTTAGATGGCGCCTTCGTAGGCTTCAACGGTTTTGCAAATCTCATCTTTGTTGGGTCCAAACTTACGGTGGCATACTTCTCGCTGCCTCGCTTTCAGCAGCCGAATTATTCTTTGCGCTTGTGTGAAACCTGGGAATCCAAAGCGGGCGACTTACATGGAACCAGCATCTCAATGATCCAAGATGGCCTGACTCAAGCGAGCCCCGACCGCAACGCGGCGCAACGGTGAGAAGAGCGCTCGAAGATTACGACTTACGATCAGGTGTGTTGCATTAGGTCCAGTGAGGAACGGGAGGCAGCGCCGAGGCGGGCGTCAGCTACTTGCCTTTTGATATTTTTGGCGCTGGAATTTACCGCCATCAACGTAATTCTTGTTCGTCTCGATGTAGGCGCGCCACTTCTCCGGCAGATCATCCAGCGCGAAAATTGCCGTTACGGGACAGACCGGCACACAGGCACCGCAGTCAATGCACTCGGTCGGATCGATATACAGTTGCGGCACTTCATCGAACGTCGGGCGGCCATCGTCATAGGTGCGGTCTTTCGCCGGATGGATGCAATCCACCGGGCACACATCTACACAGGCGCTATCCTTTGTTCCGATGCAAGGTTCGGCGATGATGTACGCCACCGGTCACCTCCAATGCATGAAATGATCAGCCTTCATAAAGCGTGAGTCCTGCTGCGTGTAATCGCGAGTGATGAATAACTAGTAGATGACTCAGCAGACCCAGATGGCAACCCCAGCGAGGCAGCCCAGTTGGCAGCTCTATTCCTCCAACCGAAGAACGTAGGCTTGAAGATCTTGCTACACAAACCATTAAGAAAAACACACGACATCGTTTGTGTCACCCTTTCTGAGCGAATGAGCATACCCGGGGCTTCGCCACGCGAACAAAGTCGTCGTACCGCATGCGAATCGCATCGCGGTGCGTTCCGGCGTTGAAGACAATCGCCTCATCGGCGGCCAGCGACTCATCTACGTACGTAGGCAAGTTGTAAAGAGAACCGAAGGGCGGCATGGCGCCCAGTTCACAATCGGGAAAGAGACTGCTGAATTCCTGCTCGGTAGCTAGTCGCACAGACTTTCCCACCTCGGCAGCCAGCTTTTCGAGTTTCACGTGATTCGGCGCCGGTAGAACGGCCAGAATCATTTCTTCACCCGCCCACAGAACGACGCTCTTGGCAAGCTCTCTTCCAGAGATCTGCATGGTAGCGGCCGCGCCCTGCGCGGTGTACGCAGTGGTGTGCGTCAGTACCGAGTAAGGAATTTGGTTTTCGTCGAGAAAACTCTTCAGACTTGTGGAGATGCTCACGGGCGTACTCCTCTCGCCCTATGCATTGGCAAGATTATCGCGCAGCGTAAAGCAAAAAGGAACATGTAGCCCGCCTCTCCCAGACTTGAGGCGAGAGCCGGACTCAGCGAACCACTTGTTGTCCTATCCTGAGCGTAGAATCCTAAGCATTCCTAGATACTCTTCCGCCCCGCGCCCGCCGATGCCGTCCGCGAGATCACGTTTTTGTCGCCTGCCTTTTCCGCGCTCTTTTCAATCTCGATCGAGCCCTTGAAGTATGCTCCGTCTTCGATGATGATTTGCGCTGTCGTCAAATCTCCGTTCACTGAACCGTCCTTCTTGATCTCGATCTTGCCTTTCCCACGGACATAGCCTTTCACGCTTCCGTACACGATCACCTCGCCAGCAATGATGTCGGCTGTCAACTTTGCTGTAGCCCCGACCGTCAGCTTCCGCTCATCGATATGGACGAGTCCTTCAACTGTTCCGTCTATGTCTAGGTCCTCGTTGCCCGAGATTTCGCCTTTCAAATGCAGGCTCAATCCTAGCCGCGACGCTGCGCGGTCCTCTGTCGTTCCCGCTAGACGCATCACGTCCTTGTTCGTCCTAGTTGTTCCCTCCCAAAACGCCGGAGCAAGTTTTGGCGGCTGATTCGTTTGCAGACTCGTCGGGTCTGGGTCCGCAGCCTGCGTGGTATCAGGTTTCTTTTTGCTCCACATCGGAACCTCCCTAGGGACGACGCAGCACAGCTGACAAATAGAGTCGGCGCTAAAATGTTTCAGGTCTCATCTCTCGTTAGCTGATATGCGTCTCTAAACACCTTCCCATCCGCCTTGAACGTAGATCCTCGCTGTTTTCTCCATTTCTTAAACAGTCTCGGATTGTTCTTCAGG